>Ga0208195_1000102_pt1 | contig 115687 bp, 100 predicted proteins | sample AD_UKC077_MetaG_FD_184441 | JGI IMG/M metagenome (GOLD analysis project Ga0208195, IMG submission 184441) | Active sludge microbial communities of municipal wastewater-treating anaerobic digesters from USA - AD_UKC077_MetaG (SPAdes) (version 2) | ecosystem: Engineered > Bioreactor > Anaerobic...
GCAAAAGCCTGGACCGAACCGACAGGCACGCCTCCCGACGGAAATGTAGAAGCGCCGATAAATGTAGGTGACAATATTCAATACAAAGCTGGAACGCTGGGTATCGGCAAGATACTTCATGGTTATTCCAACGCCATCTTTGACGGCAACGTTGGAATAGGAACGACAAGTCCTGCCTACAAACTTCATATTGTTGGTGAAGCATTCATTGCGCCTTCTAGCTCGGGAAGATATCATTTTACTTCAAGCTCCACGAGCGGTTATACGACAACATTCAACATGGATAATACTGCTCTCTCAATCGGACATAATTCAGCGTCAAGGGCGCTGAATCTTAGGACTGGCAACGCAAACAGGCTGACGATCGCAGGAAATGGTAATGTCGGAATAGGAACAAATCCTAACTCTTCCCATAGGTTATATGTAAGCGGTAGCAGCAGAACAACGGAAAACATGCGCGTCGGGACATTAACTGTTGATTCTTGTCCATGTGGGACATGCTGGAAAGGTGAGTATTATTCTTATTATACCGGAACTCCTTCAAAAGGGTATTGCAATTATTACAGAATCTGTACTCCTGATGGATGAGTAAGAACAAGTTTAGAAAAATGTCCGGAACCTTGGACTGGTGGTCCCTAATCTCCAGCCGTTACTAATTTGCTCGCTCATGGAATCCACGACTTTTATAAATCAATTTTTTCTAAATATTTTTATCCGTGGTGGGCTAAAATGATATTTTCCGTGCTATAAAAGTGTGCACCTTTAAAGCGTAGCTCTTGGATTACGATAAAATCACCAACTGTAAAGGGAGGTGATTTTATGTTAACCAAAGTTTATGGATGAATCCGGATGACAGTCACCGTCATATGTTTTGGCTTTTATATCGTATGGGCAGAGCATCTGTCAACGTCTAAGTCAGTCTGTGCGGCAGAATATGCCGGTATTGGCTAGTGAATATCATTGCCTAAAAAGGATTGGCATGTATAATTGAATTATGAAACAGAAAACGGCAAATTTGCTCAAAAAAGCGGTTTTGATGGCGAAAAAGTCACAGGAGTGGTCCGATTTCGAGTTGCCCGAAATTCAGGCAGAGTATACAAAAAATGATAAATTTGGAGATTATTCTTCGAATATAGCGATGGTTTTGGCAAAGAAAGTGGGAAAGGATCCGATGGAAATTGCGGAGGCGATAAAAGATGCTATATGTCATTCTGAACGAAGTGAAGAATCTCGAAATATTAAATCCAATGATACTATAACGGAATCCTTCGCTAATGCTCAGGATGACACGGTAAAAAATTTTGAGAAAATCGAGGTTGCGGCGCCGGGGTATTTGAATTTTTATCTTTCGAAAAAATATCTGCAGGACGTTGTCAAAAAAATAAACGCAGAAAAAGAAAACTTCGGCGCATCTCAAAAGGGCAAAGGAATCAAAATAAACAACGAATTTATTTCCGCGAATCCGACCGGTCCGCTGCATCTCGGAAACGGACGCGGAGGTTTTTATGGGGATTCTCTTTCAAAAATCCTCAGGAAGGCGGGCTTTGAAGTTACGGTTGAATATTATGTAAACGACGCGGGAGAACAGGTCGTGAAACTCGGCCATAGTGTTCTTAAGGACGATGAAAAGGTCTATGAAGGGGAGTATATTGACGAACTCAACAAGAAATTTGGAAAAATCCAAGATGTGAGAGAAGTCGGAGAAAAATCCGCAAATTATATCCTTGAAAACATCATCAAAAAAACAGTAAAAGAAAAAATGCGCATCGAATTTGATGAATGGACGAGCGAGAAGGAACTGCAGAAAAAGGGATATGACAATCGTGCGGTAGAAATGCTCAAGAAAAAAGGTTTCACATATGAATCGGACGGCGCGCTTTGGCTCAAGACGACCGAATTCGGAGATGATAAAGACAGAGTGCTTGTCAAAAGTGACGGCAAGAACGCGTATATAGCGGGGGATTGCGGATATATGCTGGACAAGATCGAGAGAGGATTTGACAAGCTCATAATGGGGCTTGGAGCCGACCATCACGGCTATGTTTCAAGGCTTAAAGCTGTTGCCAAGATGTTGGGCTTTCACGGGGATTTCAGAATAATACTTTCGCAGCTTGTGCGGCTCGTGAAAGACGGCAAGGAAGTTAGGATGAGCAAGCGCGCGGGCAACGTGGTGTATATTGATGACCTCATTGAAGAGGTGGGACACGATGTGGCAAGGTTCTTTTTTCTCATGTATTCGCCCGACACGCACATGAACTTTGATCTTGGTCTTGCGAAGGAGCAGTCGCAAAAGAATCCGGTTTTCTACGTGCAATATGCTCATGCAAGAATTTGTAGTATACTCCAGAAATCTCTTTCGGCGAACAATAAACAAGAATCAGCGAGCAACGATATCAATCTTTCCTTGCTATCACATGAAAAAGAGCTTGATTTGATCAAAGAACTTAATAAATTTCCGGAACTTATCGAAGAAATTTCCGAAAGTTATGAAGCTCACAGGCTTCCTCACTATGCATTGAAGCTTGCCGACAAATTCCACTCTTTCTACGACGCGTGCAGGGTTATCGATGAAGAAAATCCCGAGCTTTCAAAAGCCAGACTTTCCCTCGTTAATTCCGCAAGAATCGTGCTTGCGGAAACATTAAGGCTTATAGGAGTAAGCGCACCTAAATCCATGTAGCAAGTATCACGCAGCATGTATAATGTATAAATTTTCAAAATACATAATACATTCTGTGTTATACCAATAATTATGCGTATAGGGATAGATGCCAGATCCATATTGAATCCCGAGAAAGGCGATGCGATCGGGATCGGGCATTACACATATCAGCTTGTGAGACATCTTCTGAAGAACGATCAGGAGAATGAATACGTCATTTTCTTCGATTTTCGTGTGCGCGAAAAGGACGTGAAAAAATTTACAAAGCCGAACACAAAAATAGTGTTTTTCCCGTTTTCCGATTACAAAAGATATATGCCCGGCGCTTACAGTGAAATATTGGTTACCGCCACTTTGCAAAGAGAAAAGCTTGACGTTTTGCATACCGCGTCCTTTGTGAATAGAATTCCGCTCGGCTACAGGGGGAAAACGGTCGTAACATTTCACGACATGTCCATGTACAATATTCCCGAATGTCTTCCTACGACGCGTTATATTGCAAACAAGACAATTGCCAAGCTTATGGCGCGCAGAGCCGACAAAATTATAGCCGTTTCAAATTATTTGCGCGAAGATCTTAGGAAATTTCTGAAAGTCAAGGATGAAAAAATATCGCTGGTCTACAGCGGTTTGGATGAAAGGTTTTTTGAAAATCCTGAATTGGATGTCGCCAAGGCTTTGGGGAAATTCGGAATTGAAAAGAAATATATTCTTTTTCTGGGTACTCTTGAACCGTCAAAAAATATTACAAGACTTCTGAACGCGTTTTCAGATTTCAAACAGCGCGAAAAACAAAAAACCGGAAAATTCGGCTATCAACTTGTGCTCGCCGGCAAAGAAGGTTGGAAATCCAAGGAATATAGGCAGATGGTCAAAGATCTTAAATTAAGCAAAGACGTGATTTTTACAGGTTATGTCATAGGAGACGATCTTGTTCCGCTCTTCAAGAATGCCGAATTTTTCATTATGCCTTCTCTCTATGAAGGTTTTGGAATGACAGTGCTGGAAGCTTTTGCGACCCGGTCTCCTGCGATAATTTCTCGTGTTTCTTCTCTTCCTGAGCTTGCTGGGGACGCCGCGTACTATATAAATCCTTTGGATACTGAAGAAATGACAAACGCCATGATTCTGTTTGCGGAAAATGAGGATGTTCGCAGCAAATACAAGTCGGCCGGATTTGAACAGGCGAAAAAATTCGATTGGAACAAATGTGCGCTTGAAACTCTGGAAATATACAAGAGCTTGAAATAGGCATTTACAAAAGCAATTTTTCGTTATATAAATAATTGAAAGGCGATGGAGACTATCAATCTCCGGTAACGTGAGGGGTCACGTTACCAGCCGTGGGAAGAAATGCTGCGCCATTGCAAGACCGTTGGTTTTTGCTGAAGTCGTGCGCGGCAAAGTAGAACCTGCCGGGCAGGCCCGTAACAGCCGTAAAATAAGGGTAGAATGTGTGATGTATTATGCATTACATCGAATACATAATACTTGATACATGATACCGAAATAAGGTGGTACCACGCATGAAAGCGTCCTTATGTATTTTCGCATAGGGATTTTTATTTTATTAAATTTTCAAATATATGGCATTCAAAAAAGTGGACACTCGCCAATCGTTCCCGAAGATGGAGGAAGAAATTCTTAAGTTTTGGGATGAGAACAAAATTTTTGAGAAATCAGTTCAAAATAATCCGGAGGAAAAATCCTTTATTTTTTATGAAGGGCCTCCGACTGCAAACGGAAAGCCGGGGCTTCATCATGTCTTGGCGCGCGCGTTCAAAGATGTGATCCCTCGCTATAAGACGATGAAAGGCTTTCGTGTTGAAAGAAAAGCGGGCTGGGACACACACGGGCTTCCTGTTGAAATCCAGGTTGAAAAAGAATTGGGGCTCAAGAACAAACAGGATATCGAAAATATCGTTCCCGGAAATCCGCGCGAAAGCATTATTGAATTCAATAAAAAATGTAAAGAATCAGTCTGGGTATATAAAGATCTTTGGGAAAAACTTACGAGACGAATGGGATACTGGGTTGATATGCAACATCCCTACGTCACATATGAAAATTCCTACATCGAATCGGTCTGGTGGGTGATTGCGCAGGTTGCGAAACTTAAAAATGCCAAGAGAGATTCGCTTTTGTATAAAGGGCACAGGGTTATTCCGTATTGTTATCGCTGCGGAACAGCGCTTTCATCGCATGAAGTCGCGCAAGGATATCAGACTGTCAAAGAAAATTCAATATATATTAAATTCAAATTAAAACCAGGACAAAAAGTGGGAGACTTCATCACTGATGACAAGACGTATATTTTAGCTTGGACAACGACGCCGTGGACGCTTCCGGGCAACGTGGCTTTAGCTGTTGGGAAAGACATTGGATATGTAGCAATAAAGCAGGAAAAAGAACAATATATTTTAGCTAAAAATAGATCTGGTGTTATAGATGAAAAACACAAAATAATAAGGGAATTTCCAGGGGATAAATTAATCAGCCTTGTTTATGAACCACTTTATGCGCTAACTGACAAAGAAAATGTTTACAAAGTAGTTTCCGGAGATTTTGTCTCAACTGAAGACGGAACGGGAGTTGTGCATATTGCGCCGGCGTTTGGCGAAGATGACGCGAATGTTGGAAAAGAATACGATTTGCCGACTCTGATAACCATTAACGAAAAAGGAGAAATGGATGCCGATGTTCCCGGCAAAGGAATTCCTGTGAAGAAAAAGAACGAGAAGAACCGCTATGCTGTAGATGATTTGATCATTGAAGATTTGAAGAAAAGAAAGTTGCTTTTTAAGGAAGAAGAATACGAACATGAATATCCATTCTGCTGGAGATGTTCAACTCCTCTCATTTATTATGCAAAACCATCCTGGTTTATCCGCATGAGTGAATTATCAGGAGATCTTGTAAAAAATAACGAAAAAATTAACTGGATTCCGGAACACATCAAGGAAGGACGCTTCGGAGAATGGTTGAGAAGCATTAAGGACTGGGGAATTTCACGCGAAAGATATTGGGGAACTCCGCTTCCAATTTGGACGTGCGGCAAGTGTGATGGCATAAAGGTTGTTGAATCGGCAAAAGAGATTGAAGAACTTTACGGAAAAAAACTTGATGACCTGCACAAGCCTTTCATTGACGATGTGAAACTTCCTTGCGAATGCGGAGGAGAAATGGTACGCGAAAAAGAAGTTTTGGATGTCTGGTTCGACAGCGGTTCCATGCCGACTGCTCAGTTTAATTATCCCAACGGCGCAACCGAAGAAGACAGAAAAGAGATAGAATCAGGAAAATTTTATCCTGCGGATTATATTTCCGAAGCTATCGACCAGACACGCGGATGGTTCTACACTTTGCACGCTATTTCTACGCTGCTCAATAAAGCCGGAAAAACTCCCGCGGGATATGCTTATAAAAATGTCATTTGCCTCGGGCACATTCTTGACGCAAAGGGCAAAAAAATGAGCAAATCACTCGGAAACATTGTGGAACCGATGCCTGTGATGGATCAATATGGAGCCGATATGCTTCGCTGGATGCTATATACAATCAATCAGCCAGGACTTCCGAAAAGGTTTGATGTTAAGGGCATGAAGGATATCATGAATCGGGTTTTTCGCATGCTTTGGAATTCATATTCATTTTTTGTGATGTATGCAAATGTTGATAAATGGAAACCAAGTGCAAGTGACAAGGGACAAGCGACAGGCGACAAGGCAAATCTTCTGGACAGGTGGATTCTGTCAGAACTCAATATGTTGATTAAAAATGTTGACGAAAAACTTGATTCATATGACATTTATGCGGCGGCAAAATCAATTGAAAAGTTTATTGATAATCTTTCCAACTGGTATATCCGCAGGTCAAGGAAAAGATTTTGGAAAAGCGAAAACGACAGCGACAAAAATGACGCATACGCGACTCTTCATCATGTGCTTGTCGAGCTTTCAAAGCTTATGGCGCCTTTTACGCCGTTCGTTTCGGAAGAAATATATAAAAATCTTACTGGCAAAGAATCCGTTCATCTTGCTGAATTTCCGGTTGTTGATGAAAAAATGATTGATGAAAAATTGAATGAGGAGATGAAAAATTTGAGAGAAGTAATAAGCTTGGGATTGCAAGAACGTGCAAAGGCCGGGATAAAAGTTCGACAACCTATCGCTGGTATCGTGATTAAAGGCAAAAAGATTAACAATGAGCTTATCGAAATAGCAAAAGATGAGTTGAATATCAAGGGTATTAATTTTAATGAAGAAGCTGAGAAAGATATAGAATTGGTACTTGAATTTAAGAGTGTTACCAAAGATCTTATAATAAAATATAATATTGAAGGAAATCCTAGTTTAAGTGCAGAGGATTTGAAACTTGAAGGAATTGCGCGTGAAATCATCCGCTTCATTCAGGAGATGCGCAAGCAGGCCGGCTATGAAGTGGAAAACCGCATCAACGTTTCATATCAGGGCCATGAAAAAGTTTTTGAAAAGTTTGATGGTTTGATTGCAAAGGAAACTTTGGCAAACTCTGTTTCGAAAGAAGCTCTTGCCGATTTTGATCTTGAAAAAGAATTTGAAATTGAGGGAGAGAAAATTTATATTAGGATTAAAAAGGCCTAGAAGATACTTTGGTGATCACTATGGTGACCTCCATGGAAGTCACTATGAAAGCCTTGCTTTACGCAGGGCTTTTATTTAATTTTGAATTTCGGATCAAGACTGACTGTCTGAACATGCTTATTGAAATTTACGCCGAAACGAATCAGTTTCTGGCTGACAATAAAAATCAAAATTTAAAAACTAAAAATTTGCAAAAACATGCTTAATTGGCAGGTGCAACCTTTGACTTTCATTGAGCTCTAGTCTTAAAATGTAATATACATGGAGTACAAATACACCGGGATCATCTTGAATAAGCGCGATGTGGGGGAGACGGACCGTATCTATACGATCTATACTCTTGAGGGCGGGAAAATAAGATCGCTTGCCAAGGGAATAAGAAAGCCGGAAGCCAAACTCGCATCATCACTTGAAAACATAACCTTGGCGGATATCACGATCGTGCGCACGAAGGGACTTGGAAAAATAACCGGTTCGATTATTGAAAACAGCTTTCCGAATCTGAAGAACGATTGCGATGCGCTTCTGGAAGTATTTTCGAGCATCGGCGTTTTTGACAAACTTGTCGATCTGGAAAGCGCTGATGACAGAATCTTCAACTTGCTCAAAGAATATTTTGAAGTTGCCGATATTTGTGCGCGGAAAAATCTCAGGGAAAAACATCAGTTGCTGAGATTGGGTTTTATGGCCAAATTCATGTTTGAACTCGGATACGCGGTCGGAGTTGATTCGTGCGCGGCATGCGGAAGCGTTCTATCACGCGGATCTCTGGGCTTCAGTTCCAAACACGGAGGAGTGCTGTGCGAAAAATGCGCATGCGGCGGCAAATTTCTGGCGATTCCGATCAGCGTGAACGCGGTCAAAATCATGCGGCTTTTTCTCAGGAGCAAAATGAGCTCTCTTTATAAAATACAGGCTTTGCAAAAGGATCTTGCCAGTGTCCGTATCGCGATCGAAGACTTTTCAAGATGGAACATGTAAAAATTTCAATCTCAATCGCAAGTGCGTCAGCTTTCCAAATGTTTAATTTTTGAAATAATTTGTTTTGCAAAATTTTCTCCAAGCAATTGAACTGCGGCTCGATATTTAAAATAAATTAAGAGAAAAAATGGCTATTAAATAATATTTATGGTATAATAACACAAAATAAAATATTTTCTCGATAACATAAAAACAAAAATCATTATGTCCTTAGAAGATCTTAACAGGGAACTATACAAAAATGATTCCAAGGTAATTTCGGCAAGGAAGCGCGAAGCAAGCGAGTATGATTTAGTGTCTTCAGCGGTTGAGCAACCGAAATCGAATCCGTTTTTTCAGGAAGAAATGTGGCAAAAGGAGAAAAAGGAAATTGCTGCTTTGCGAAGAAAGAAAATTCTGATTACTGTCGGCGCGGTTCTTCTGACGCTTTCTCTTATAGGCGGAGCTGTTTATTTCTACCAATGGTGGCAGAAAAACGCTTTTCATCAGGATCGCGTCGAGGTTTATTTTGAAGGACCAACGGAAGCTGATAGCATGCAGCAGACAAAATACGTCATTCATTATAAAAATAACAACCGTGTTTCGCTCAAAAATGCCGAGTTGGAACTGACATATTCCGAAAACTTTCAGCCTGTCGATAATACCAATTTGAAAATCTTCAGCCCCAGCTCAGGCAAAATTTTTGTCGGCGACATAAGGCCTATGAGCGAAGGAAGCGTCGAACTTAAGGGTATTTTCTATGCTCCCGAAGATTATCCTTTATTTTTAAAAACGACGTTTAATTTTATGCCGTCAAATGGATCTGAAACATTAAGCATGGACAGCCAGATTAATATTAAGATCACAGCGGCTCCCATTGCGCTTGATCTTTCAGTTCCCAAACAGGCGGCCAATGGCGACCAGGTTGAGTACTTAATAAAATACAGAAATCTTGATATCAGAAGTATTGGAGATTTGCGGATAAAAATAGATTTTCCATCAGGCTTCGAAATGAAAATTGCCGACCCTCAGCCTCTCGAGGGCGAATCATACTGGCGTATTGGAAGTCTTGAGCCTAATCAGGAAGGAAAAATAACCATACGAGGAAGCCTCTCGGGGAGTGATGGGGAAAACAAGGATATCGTTGTTTCTATGGGGCATCAGGGAAGCAATGGTGAACTAGTTGTGTTCAATAGGAGTCAGGCAAGCACAACGGTTGTTGCTCCTCTTTTGGGTATTATGCAAAAACTTCAGAATAAAGAAGGAAACGTGATATATCCCGGGGAAACTTTGAAATACATGCTATCTTATCGGAACACGGGGGATATGGGATTACGCAATGCCATAATTACAGCTGAAATACAGAGTAAAGTTCTGGATTTTTCCAAGATAAAAATAGAAAAAGGTTCATTTGACGGTTCTACGAATACCATTACATGGAAAGCGTCCGGAATTCCAGGACTCGCCAACATAGATCCCGGGCAAGGGGGAGAAGTATATTTTTTAATTCCTGTGAAGACTATGATTCCGGTAGACAGCAGTGAAGACAAGAACTTTGTCGTAACATCAGTTGCCAAAATAGACAGTCCGGATATACCTACTCCTGTTGATTCAAATAAAATCATAGGAAGCAACACACTTGAATTGAGATTGGCCTCAAAAGTAATATTTGAAACAAAAGCCTTCTATAATGATAGTAAGATTAGGAATTCCGGGCCGATTCCAATGGAAACAAATAGAGAAACGACATTTTCTGTGCACTGGGCCGTTGCAAATATTTCCAATGATCTTTCAGGTGCCAGGATTGTGTCATCCCTTCCCTCGGGCATCAAATGGACCGGACAAATTTATCCCGCGGATGAAAAGATATCCTATGACTCTAGAACCAATCAGGTGGTGTGGGATATCGGGGATATTCCCGCAGGTACTGGGGTTCTTGTTCCCGCGCGAGAAGTTGTTTTTCAGATCGGTGTTGTTCCACAAGTCAATCAGATAGGCGAACCGATTCCCATCGTTAACAAATCCATTTTTACCGCAAAGGACAAATTTGCCAATGTGGATATTATAAAAAGTATCGAACAAAAAGATACGCAGCTTCCTGAGGATCCGGGTGTCGGATATGCGAATTCGAAAGTTGCCAGATAAATCTCTGGATTTGCTCGGATATTCTGTTGACACTTCGTACAAGTCTTGTTATTATTCAGCAGTGTTTAGGCTTACTTCCAAAACAAAAAAGATTCGCACTGGTTTGCTGAAAACCAAAAGCGGAGTTACCCATACTCCGTTTTTTATGCCAATTGCCACAAAAGGCGCGGTGAAAAATGTGTCTTCGGAGGATTTGAAAGATATGGGAGCGGAAATTATTTTGGGAAATACCTATCATCTTTGGCTGCGTCCGGGTGAAGACGTCATAAAGAAGGCAGGCGGACTTCACAGGTTCATGAATTGGCACGGATCAATATTGACTGATTCCGGAGGGTATCAGGTTTTTTCGCTTGGTTCGAGGGCCGAGAAAAAATTTGGCAAAAGCGGCGTCTCTATCAATGAAGACGGGGTAGAATTTATTGATCCTGTTGATGGTAGGAAGCACTTCATGTCTCCTGAAAAGTCAATAGACATTCAATTGGACTTGGGCAGCGACATAATTATGGTTCTTGACGAATGCCCTCCGTTTCCTTGCTCATACGAAAAAGCAAGAGAATCCATGGAGCTTACGCTGCGATGGGCCGAGAGGTGTAAAAAGCACTTTGAGAAAAAAACTGGTTCAAAATTGAGTGCACGAAATTCTAGACAAACTCGAAATTTGAAAATAAAAAATAAAAACTTACCAAATAGACCTCTCTTGTTTGGAATTGTGCAGGGGAGTGTTTATGAGGATCTCAGAAAAGAATGCGCGGAAAGACTTGTCAAAATAGGATTTGACGGATACGCCATCGGCGGGGTTGCCGTGGGAGAACCTCGCAAACATTTGTATGAAATTCTTGGTTGGCTGGCGCCTGTTTTGCCCGAGGATAAACCGCGGTATTTGATGGGACTTGGGAAGCCCGAAGAAATTATATCGGCTGTTATGAACGGCATAGATATGTTTGATTGCGTGATTCCGACAAGAGAAGGCAGGCACGGAAGACTTTTTGTCTGGAAGATCGATCCGAATGATCCCGCTTTATTTTCTAGTCTTGCGAAAGGATTATTTTATGAGACAAAAAATATCAGCAATGAGCGATTCAAGAAAGATTTTACGCCAATTGATACCTATTGCGACTGCTATGTCTGTCGGAATTACACAAAGTCTTATTTGCACTATTTGCTCAGAACGAATGAGCCGTTGTTTCTCAATTTAGCATCAATTCATAATCTTAATTTCTATATTATTCTTATGAAGATTCTTGCAAAACGAAAGAATTCGTACGATGATACGTATCATTAATGTAGATGATACAAGAGAGATAGTTGTTAATAATTAATAAGATTGTATAAATATGAAAAAGCAAAACTACAATCAGAAAAGAGCGCAGGGTGAAGGAGATAAATTTGTAAAAGTCAACAAATTTCTTAAAATATTAGCCGATGAGAACAGGCTTAAGATATTGCTGGCGCTTAAGGGAAAAACCATGAATGTGACAGAAATTCATAATCAGCTTCATCTTCCGCAGAATCTGACTTCGCATCATATTTCAAAACTCAAAAGCCTGGGACTTTTAAACGAAAAACAGGAAGGAACTTTCAGGCATTACAGTGTTAACGCGAAAAATCTGAAAGAGCTTAATCGGGCATTCAGGGAATTGCTTGGAATATAGCTGTTTTGTAAAGAGAAATTTAACAAATCGAAGCTGAGCTTCGATTTTTTTAATCGTTTGTGTTATAATAAATATGTAATGTTGCCGTAAACAGGCAAAGAATTTTGCCCGGAGCGCAAAATCATATCGCAAGACTGCAGAGTTCTTCCGTGGTTTGCTGTGCACGTGTTTTCAAAAAATATAGGTTACATGGTTTTTTCATGTTATAATTTATTGGTTGTGAATCTAAATTACTCTAAAACAAAAATAAAGGGGAACAAAAAATGGCTGAACCGTGCATAAAAGTTAATCAGCTCAGAGTAATATACAACAAGGGGAAATCCAACGAGGTGCGCTCGCTGGATGGTGTTGATTTGGAAATTTATCCTCAGGAATATGTCATCATATACGGGCCTTCCGGCTGCGGTAAGTCGACGCTTCTCTATGGTATTTCCGGATTGCAGCCTCCGACCTATGGAGACGTGTTTGTGCATGGAAAAAATCTTGCTGAAATGAAAAAAAAGGAAATGGTTGAATTCCACCAGACAAGTATTGGAATGGTTTTTCAGGCTTTCTATTTGATTGAGACGCTTACTGTTCTTGATAATGTCTGTCTTCCAAAAGTTTTTCGCGGAGAAAACCTCAGGGAGCGCCGGGAAAAGGCCATGGAACTCTTGCAACGCTTTGGAATAGCGGAACAAGCCGACAAATTTCCCGCGCAGCTGTCCGGCGGACAAAAACAGCGCGTTTCGATCGCACGTGCTCTGGTGAATAATCCGGAGATAATTCTTGCCGACGAGCCCGTGGGAAATCTTGATTCCGAATCAGCTCAGAACGTGCTTGATATTTTTCAGGAAATAAATCTCACAGACAAAAAAACTTTGATTATGGTTACGCACAACCCTGAGCATCTTGCATATGCCGACAGGGTTGTGTACATGAAAGACGGCAAAAAAGTTAGTGAAGAGGTTAACCGTGACAAACGGCCGAAAGAAGCTCTCAAGAAAGAGGTTGAAAATGTTCCGACCGAAATATCAAGCGAACTGAAGCTTCTCATGCGTACCTTTAAGAATCTTTCCCTTCAGCAGGTGGGGGTACTTCTTATTCCTTTTAAAGCCAAACAACTCCTTTCCCATATTTTGTCCGATCTTAGCGAAGAGCAGGTCAATGCCGCTGAAAATCTTTTGAAGGAATTTTTGTTCAACAATATAGATATAAATGCTTTGATTGAAAAACTTGATCTTGATTTCAACAAAGGCGGTGCTGGTTGGAATAAACTTAGGGCGATCTCTTTCGCGCAACGCGTCAAATCGATACTTGATCAGTCTGAAAACATAAGAGAGAATCAGAAATCAAACTTTATAGCGCTCTCTGACTATCTGAATGAGGTGTGCGGATTAAAACTGACTGACGATGAAATAATGTTGCGCTTCAGGTCGTTCATCAAGTTGCGCGTGGAAAATAAAATTGACCGGTTTGGTCTTGAGCAAAGGCTTGATGCTCCTAAATCGCTTGGAGGAATCGGCCTTTATAAAAACAGCGCTGATAAAGTTGTGCGTGAAATCGAATTGATAATGCTGCTCAAGTATTCCGCATAACACGTGTAAAAATTATGAAATTTATCGATTTATTCAAGCTTTCTACCCGTATGTTCAAGGCAAGAACGTCAAGGACGCTCTTGACCATTTTGGGTATGAGTATTGGTATCGGCGCCATTCTTTTTCTGGTTTCCTTGGGATACGGTCTTCAGAAAACACTGTTGGAAAGAATTACCACTTCTGATTCTCTTTTGACATTGGACGTCTCGGAAGCCAAGTCAGGCGTTATTTCGCTTAACAAGGAAATGATCAAGACGATCGAATCCTTGCCTGGCGTTGAAGAGGTGAGTCCGGCGTTTCAGATAACCACACAGGGTCATTTTGACGATATGTCGGCCGATTTGATCACCATAGGATGCAAACCTTCGTTTTTAAGGCTCGGAGGTTATAAAGCTGCCGCCGGAGTTCTTCTGGCCGATGATAACGTGACAGGAGTCGTGATAAGCAGTTCTATTGCCAAAGTGTTCGACAAAAATCCCGAAGATATGTTGGACAAAGAAATAACCTTTTCGTTTTTTGTGCCAAAAATAACAACATCTTCGGAGAGTGTCAGTGATACAATAGATGAAGCGGCGAGCCAATTCGACAGAGTTGAGAGCGACAAGATTTACAAGATAATCGGAGTGATAGAAGGGGAAGATAACATAATATATACCAATATATCTTCTCTTGAAAATTTGAATATAAACGTTTACGGTCAGGCGAAAGTCAAAACCTATTCAACAGAAGAAATGAACGTGATCAGGGATACGATTCTGGAATATGGGCTGCTCGTCTCATCGCTTTCCGATGTCGTAGAACAGGCAAATCAGATATTCAGCGTTGTTCAGATAATTCTCATGCTTTTCGGAATTATCGCTTTGGTCGTTTCCGCCATCGGTATGTTCAACACCATGACCATTACTCTTCTTGAAAGAACGGAAGAGATTGGTATCATGAAGTCCATAGGCGCGTCTGACATGATAATTTCGGCGATGTTTTTCATGGAATCGGCCATAATGGGTTTTTTGGGCGGCTGCTCGGGAGTTGCGATAGGTTGGTTTGGCGGTCTTGGTTTTAATTCGATAATTAATTTTATTGCGGTGAGATTCGGAGGTGAAAAGGTCAGTTTGTTTTACAGTCCTCTTTGGTTTGTGCTTTCCATTCTTGCCTTCTCGGGAGTCGTGGGTTTTCTTACCGGCTATGTGCCTGCGCGTAGGGCGAGCAAAATTGATCCTTTGGATGCGCTCAGATATAAATAAAATTTTAGTTAAAAACTTAGAAAATTATAATTTAAAATTAGGTTGAACTGCGCGGTTTGCCTTTTTTTAATTTTGGAATGTATAATTCAGATAAGAATAAATGAAAATCCATGAAATTATTGTACGGAAAACCTATCGCGGATAATATACTGGAACGCTTGAAAAGCGAGATTGCCGGCTCTGAAAAGAAGCCGGGTTTAGCCGTTATTCTGGCCGGGAATGATGAAGCTTCACGCCTGTATGTTTCGCTAAAGGAAAAAGCAGCGCGTGAAATAGGGATAGAATTTTTTAAGCATGATTTTCCGGACGATGTTTCAGAGGCGGAAATTTTAAGTTTGATAAACAAACTTAATTCCGATGAAAAAGTGCACGGGATCATAGTGCAACTTCCGCTTCCCAAGGGAATCAATAGCAATAAAATAATATCCAAAATTACTCCAAAAAAGGATGTGGATGGATTCCATCGCAAAAATGTCGAGTGTTTTATCAGCGGAAAGCAGCATATCAAACCTGTTTTTCCAAGCGCAATAATGCTTCTTGCTGAAAGCAGCGGACAGGATTTAAGAAATAAAAAAGCGGTTGTTGTTGCAAATTCGGACGAATTTGGCAGAGTTATGGTGGCGGCTCTTTCCCAAAAGGGCGCTCTTGTGGAATATTTCCTTTCGACGGAGATTGCTTCGAATGTCGACAAAATTCTGGGTGCTGATATTTTGGTAAGCGCCGTAGGTTCAAAAAAGCTTATTAATGGTAAGATACTGAAAAATGGAGTTATTATCATTGATGGCGGTATTGAAAAGGAAGAAGGAAAAGTCGTGGGAGATGTAGATTTTGCCTCAACGGAGGGAAAATCAGGCTTTATCACTCCTGTCCCAGGCGGAGTCGGACCAGTCACAATCGCTTGTCTTCTGGAAAACGTTTATCTCGCATTTAAGGCTCAAACAAAGGAAAAATAGCTTGAAATGCAATTATAAATGTGTTAAGATAAAAACAAATAATTCTTTGTATTTTTGTAATTAATTCGCCTGCCTGTCCGGTAGGCTGATAATTTGTTGGGACTATGGAAAAATACAATCCGCAGAAAATTGAAGAGAAGTGGCAAAGATATTGGGCTGAGCATCCGGAGCTTTATGCTGCTGATGAAAAATCAGAAAAAGAAAAAAGATATATTCTTGACATGTTTCCATATCCGTCCGGCGATGGGCTGCATGTCGGACACGTTGAAAGTTATACGGCGACCGATATAATTTCGCGCTACCTTCGCATGAATGGGAAAAATGTTCTTCATCCGCAAGGTTGGGATGCTTTCGGGCTTCCTGCCGAAAATTATGCGATCAAAACAAAGGTGCATCCAAGCGTTACTACCGAAAAAGCCGTGAACACTTTCAAAAATCAGATGAAACGCATGGGCTTTTCCTACGATTGGTCGCGCGAGGTAAATTCATCTGATCCTGAATATTACAAATGGACACAGTGGTTCTTTTTGTTGCTGTATAAAAATGGATTGGCATACAAAAAGAAAGCAAAAGTAAACTGGTGCGATTGCTGCCAAACGGTGCTGGCAAACGAACAGGCGGAAGGCGGAATTTGCGATCGCTGCAAAAGCAAAGTTTTGCAAAAAGATCTTGAGCAATGGTTTTTCAAAATAACCGATTTTATCGAGGATAAAGAAGCGCCTATGCTCGTAGGTACGCCCGTAGGTACGGACGTAGGTACGAAAACGAACGTTTCAAAACGCACTTCCGGCCTGATTTCCGGTCTTGATAAGGTGGATTGGCCTGAATCAACTAAGTTGCTTCAGAAAAATTGGATCGGAAAATCGGAGGGCACGCAGTTCAGAATGGAAATTGCGGGAACTCAAGAAATTATTGAAGTTTATACGACAAGAGTTGATACGGTTTTTGGGATGACATATGCGGTTGTCGCTCCCGAGCATGAAATAATCGAAAAACTGAAAGATAAAATAAAAAATTATCAGGAGGTCGGAGAATATATTGAGAAAGCAAAAAACAAAACAGATCTCGAAAGGATGGAACTTCAGAAAGACAAAACTGGCGTGAAACTCGAAGGCATTGAATTTATCAATCCGTTTACAAATGAAAACCTGCCGCTCTTCGTTGCTGACTATGTGATCGGAGGCTATGGAACGGGAGCAGTCATGGCGGTTCCCGCGCACGATGAAAGGGATTACGCGTTTGCAAAAGAAAAGAACATAAAGATTATAGAAGTTATCAAAAGCCAGGATGGCAAATCTTCTGTTGATAAAGAGGCCTATGTTGATGACGGCGTTTTGATAAATTCAGGAAAATTTGACGATCTTGCTTCCGCCGAGGCTCGAGAAAAAATTACCGAGTGGCTTGAAGAAAAAGGAATCGGAAGAAAGAAAATAAATTATCGCTTGCGTGACTGGCTTGTTTCCCGCCAAAGATACTGGGGTGCGCCGATTCCGATCATATATTGCAAGAAATGCGGCGAAGTTCCAGTGCCGGAAAAGGATCTTCCGGTTGAGCTTCCTGACGATGTTGACTTTCTTCCAACGGGAGAATCGCCTCTGACAAAATCAAAGAAGTTTCACCGTGTGAGATGTCCGAAATGCGGAGAAGAAGCCATAAGGGAATCTGACACGATGGATACTTTTGTTTGTTCGTCTTGGTATTATTTCAGGTATGCCGATCCGAAAAACAAGGATGAATTTGCTTCAAAAAAAGCTATCAAAAAATGGCTGCCGGTGGATACCTATGTCGGCGGAGCGGAGCATAGCGTCCTTCATCTTTTGTATTCACGATTTTTCACTAAAGTTTTGCACAACTTGGGGTATATTGATTTTGACGAGCCATTTTTGAAACTTCGCCATCAAGGGACGATTTTGGCGGAAGACGGAAGAAAGATGTCGAAATCCCTAGGCAATGTGGTCAACCCTGATGATGTCGTGGATGAATATGGAGCTGACGCTCTTCGCATGTTCGAAATGTTTATGGGACCCCTCGAAGCAATGAAACCTTGGAACACGAAGGGTATCGTAGGAATCGTGAGATTTTTGGAAAAAGTGTGGAATATAGCTTTTAATCTTTTGAAAAATGCTCAAGAAGATATGCTGGAAAATTTCGAAGAGAATATAACGGCTAAGGCAACAAAAAAAAGATTAAATAAGGCAATCAAAAAAGTTTCAGACGATATACAAGAATTTCATTTTAATACGGCTATTTCTGAACTTATGATTTGTGCCAATGCTATTATTGTCGATCATTATAGAATTTCAAGAGAAGATTATGGGAAATATATTAAATTGCTAGCTCCATTTGCTCCGCATATTGCCGAAGAAATTTGGCAGGAAAAACTTGGCCATAAAAAATCAATATTTTTGGAAAAATGGTCCGAAGTTGATGAAAAATATCTCAAGGAAGAAGAGATTCAAATGGTTGTTCAGGTAAATGGAAAACTTCGCGACAGAATTTTTATCGCTCCGGATGTGACTGAAGATGAAGTGAAAGAAACCGCACTCGAAAGCGAAAAAGTGAGGCCATTTGTTGAAAACAAGGAAATAAAGAAAACTGTGTTTGTTCCCGGAAGATTGATTAATATTGTAATTAAATAAAACGAAAAAATCCACGAGTGGAATGCTAATCCGCAAGTTGCAATTCGCAATTGGCGGATTCGCGTTTATTCGCAGATTAATATCACACCATAATGCAGGCGGTAATTCTAGCGGCAGGAAGAGGAAAGCGAATGCGAAACCTTACGGACAAAAATAATAAAAACATGCTTCACGTTGGGGGCTATCCCATTTTGAAGCACAAACTTGATCTTCTTCCTGAAGAAATAGACGAGGTAATTTTTGTGATCGGCTATCAGGGTAACAAGATTCGCAGGGAGTTTGGAAACAGCTACAAGGGGCGTAAAATAACATATGTGGAACAAAAGCGTCTTAATGGAACGGGAGGCGCCATTCACAGAGCAAAAAAACTTCTCAAGGGAAAATTTTTGGTTATGTACGGAGACGATCTTTATGACAAAGGCGATGTACAAAAAATCATAAAATACGATCTTGCGATTTTGGCAAAAAAGGTAAAGGATGTCAGCAAATTTGGGATCCTGAAAACCGACAAAAAAGGCAATCTCAAAGAGATAAAAGAAAAACCAAAAAGGTCAAAAAGCAAGCTGGCTGCTATCGGACTTTTCATGCTTAACAAAAATTTTTTCAAATTCAAGCTCGTTTCGGTCGGCAATGGAGAATACGGGCTGCCGCAAACTCTTGCTTCAATGGCGAAAGAATTTGATATAAAGATATTGGAAGCAAGAAGATGGTATCCGATAGGTACCCCGGAAGATCTTGAAAATGCTCAGATGGCGATCAAAAGATTCGTTTAAACACGGCAGCATATGAAAAAAACAAGTTTTATAGATTCAATTCGCCGATTTGAAAAAGACACAGTGGTTGCGCTTAACGGTCAAGGGTCTTCGGGAATTGATGTTCTCAGCAGAACTGCAAGCAATATTTTTCTGCTTTCGGCGGGTTGGATATTGGTTCCGTTTCTGGTGGCAATTTTCAATGTACTTCAAGGATTAGTTCTTGGCATAGGTCTTGCGACTGCGTTTTTGCTGAATTTTTTGATCAGCGATTGCTTGATAAAGTTCGTTGGCAGCATTCTTTCAATCAACAGGGAGCGTCCCCATATCGCGCATCCGAAAGAAATAAAAGCAATCGGAGCAAATATGCTCGGTTCTTCATTTCCGTCTTCACACATTGCCGCCATGGTCAGCGGATTTGTTGTTTTGCTACATTTTTACGCTTTTCTTTGGCCGGTTGCCGTCATTGTTATTTTGATCACGGCATGGTCAAGAATGTACAACGGAATGCACTATCCCAGCGACATTTTGGGAGGGGCGGTGCTCGGATTTTTGTATGGGCGCGCTTCTTTATTTTTGCTTGAATATTTCATGTAAAAGAACGGCAAATGGATATAACGAAACTCGAAAAAATTCTAAGAGCAGAAAATCAGCCGAAATATAGATTGGAACAAATCCGAAAGGCCATTTTTAACTATGGCATTTCTTCTTTTTTGGATATTTCAACAATATCGTTAGCTTTGAGAAAACGTCTGGATGGTGAAATGAAAATCCTTTCTTTTGATGTTGAAAAAGTGCTGGTTGCAAGCAATGGACAGTCGGCAAAAGCGCTTTTTAAATTGCGTGACGGAAATTTTATTGAATCAGTTTTGATTTCTCCAAAACCAGGCATTTGGTCCGTGTGTATCTCATGTCAGGTAGGCTGCGCGATGGGTTGCAAATTTTGTGCCACAGGAAAGATAGGATTCAAAAGGAATTTGACGGCGGAGGAAATTACTGATCAAATTCTGTTCTGGAGACAATACTTGAAGCGGCAAGAAAGCAAAAACCTTCTTGCTGCTTCTCCCACGTCACATGTTACCAATGTAGTTTTTATGGGAATGGGAGAGCCGTTCTTGAATTGGAAAAATGTCTCTCAAAGCATAAAAATTTTGACAGACAAAAATCTCTTTGGTTTCAGTTCGCGCAGCATTTCTGTTTCGACGTGCGGAATTGTGGGAGGCGTGAAAGAAATGGCCAAAGAATTTCCGCAGGTTAATCTTGCAATTTCGCTTCATTTTGCGGATGACGAGAAAAGAAACGCATATATGCCGATAAACAAAAAAGAAAATCTTGGTATACTGAAAAAGGCGCTACAGGAATATTTTAAAATCGCAAAGAGAAAGGTGTTTTTGGAATATATAATGCTTGAGAATATAAACGATTCAAAGGAAGATGCAAAAATGTTGGCAGATTATATAAAATCAATAGGTTTTTCGCATCTTCTTCATGTAAATCTCATACGCTATAATTTGGTCCATGAAGACTTTAGATCCTCTTCAAAAAGCAAAATTTATGCGTTTAAAAAAGAACTCGGAAAGTATAAAGTTAATTCTACAATAAGAAAAAGTCTGGGCGAAGAAATTAAAGGCGCGTGCGGACAGCTGGCCGTGCACTAACTCTTGCTATTTATATGAAAAAAGAATATAAAATTTTGGACAAAATTAATTTTCCCGAAGATCTAAAAAATGTTCCAGATGAAGATTTGCCGGAGTTTTGCGGTGAACTTCGCAATTTTCTCATAGAAAGCGTCGCGCAAAGCGGCGGACATTTCGGTTCAAATCTTGGAGTTGTGGAGCTTACGGTTGCACTTCACTATGTTTTTGATGCGCCAAAAGACATTCTGCTTTGGGATGTCGGACATCAGGCGTATCCTCACAAAATTTTGACAGGACGCAGAGACAAAATTCATACGATAAGAAAAAGAGGAGGACTTGCTCCGTTTCCCAAAAGGGAAGAAAGCGAATATGACGCAATGAGCATGGGACATTCCAGTACTTCCGTAAGCGCCGCCATCGGAATGGCTGTGGCGAATAAAAATAAAAAAAATCACAAGCAGGTCATTGCCGTGATCGGCGACGGAGCGCTCACGGGAGGCATGGCGTTTGAAGCGCTCAATCATGCCGGAGACATAAAAGCTGACATTCTTGTCATATTAAATGATAATAAAATGTCCATATCTCCCAATGTCGGCGGAATGAACAACTATCTGACGCGTTTGATTTCTTCTCCTTCGTATCAGAGTCTCCACAGTAAGGGAAGAGAATTTTTGGAAAGCCTGCCTTCAATCCAGAGGTTTTTGCGCAAAGCGGAAAAACAAGCCAAGGGAATGATAATGCCGGGAACTTTGTTTGAGGAATTGGGATTCAGATATTATGGTCCGGTTGACGGGCACGATGTGAAAATGCTGATCGAAGTTCTGGAAAACTTGAAAAAGATCAGGGGGCCGAAATTTTTGCATATAATTACAAAAAAGGGAAAAGGATACACGCCGGCCGAAAATGATGAGTTTTCTTTGCATGCCGTGAAACCTTTTGATCCGTGCACGGGAAAGAAAAACGGCAGCACAAAAAACAGCAAGTCGTATTCGGATGTTTTTTCTGACTGGGTTTGCGATACGGCTGAAAAAGATTACAAGCTTCACGCCATCACTCCTGCAATGTGCGAAGGGACGGGACTAAAAAGATTCAGCAAAGAATTTCCCAAAAGATATCATGATGTCGGGATTGCGGAACAGCATGCCATAACTTTTGCTGCCGGACTTTCACACGAGGGCAAAAAGCCAGTCGTTGCGATCTATTCGTCATTTTTGCAGCGTTCATACGATCAGCTCATTCATGATATAGCTATCCAGAATCTCAACATTCTCCTTGCGATTGATCGTGCCGGGATTGTGGGACCTGACGGGGCAACCCACTCCGGTAGCTTTGATCTTTCGTTTCTCAGAACCATTCCGAAGTTTGTTATCATGACACCAACAGGAAGAAATGAATGCTATTCTATGCTGAAAACAGGCTACGATCACAAAGGTCCTGCCGCAGTGAGATATCCGAGAGCTAATGTGAAAGATGAATACAGCATGACAAGAAATGAGGCTATTGAAATTGGGAAAGCGGATGTTGTTTGCAAGGGAAAAGATATTGCAATACTGGCTTTCGGCCCGCTTGTTGAAAATTGCAGAAAGGCCACGGATGAATTGGGTGCGACTTTGGTGAACATGCGATTTGTGAAACCTCTTGATGAAGAATTATTAAAGAATCTTGCAAAAACGCATAAATATTTTGTGACTGTTGAAGACAATGCGATTTCCGGCGGCGCGGGAAGCGCTGTCAATGAATTTTTTGCGAGGGAAAAAATAAAAGTTTTTATCAAAGGCCTGGGGCTTCCTGACAAATTTTTAGACCATGGGACGCGTGAAGAAATTTTGATAGAGGCAGGATTGGATGAAGAAGGAATTTTAAAGTCAATAAAATCTTTCATAAAATAAAATCTCCGCGCGGAGATTTTATTTTATGAATCCGAAGTGTTTCAGGGTCGGAAGTATGTTTGGCGCGAGATTTTCTTTCCCAAGTTCTTCGATCGGAATCCATTTCCATTCTCTGATGTCTTCACCTGGCCTTATCTCCCCGATTCTTTTTGCTAAAAAGTGAACAAGAATAACATCAATTTTTCCTTCTGGGGTTTCTTTTTGCGTGTACATGATATAAGGCGTTCGATCTAAGATATCTACCTCAATACCCATTTCTTCCTTAACTTCACGTTTTGCATGTTCTTTTAAATCATGTTCAAAATCTTCAACTTTTCCTCCGCAAAATTTCCAAAAGTTTGTATTCCCATGCTGGTTGAGAATAACTTTATTGTCTTCTAAAATAACAGGACCTGAAGCAATAATGATTTTGTTCATGATTTATGGCTTTAAATTTCTGATTTTTATTCAAAATTTAAAATAATTCTAATCACATAATAATTATACAAAAGCTATAATTTTTTCGCCATATACGTATCTTGCAGCTTGTAACCAAGTTTTCTATAATATTCTCTTACTCCTACGCCTGAAATTACGGCGACTTTTTCAAGGCAGAATTCTTCTTTTGAGATTCTTTCAGCTTCTTTTACCAATTTTTTCCCAAGGCCGATGTGCTGAGGCGATTCAGAGGATTTCCTGTCTATCTCAGTAAGTTTTCCGTATGTGTGAACTTCCCGAATGAGAGCAGATTTCTGCAAAACTTCCAAACTTTTTTTATTTTTTTCCTTTTTTAAAAAGATAAAACTTGGTATACGCAAGCGCAAAAGCGCAAATAGTTTTTTCTTATTCCTAGAAACATATTGCAAAAATATTTCCTTGCCGTCGGATGCGTCATAATCGATTCTATTCAGAACTATATGTTCATTTATTTCATATCCGCTTCTGACTTCGCGGCAGCGGATGCACCGGCATTTTGAATGGGGAATAATTACTTGTCTAAGATTGGAGACAGCCGGACCTGCCTCGATGGAAGACGTCGGAACATCACGAATTAATCTTGAAATCCTGACGTACGGAGGCACAACCTCGTTTTTTATTTTCAAAACAAGTTTTTCAAGTTTTCTGTCTTTTAGCGGCTTATATAAGCCTTTTTTCCATATTTCAAAAAGTTTGCTGTTTTTGAGAACCACAGTCGGGTATATTTTTAGCATATCAGGCTGAAAAGCAGGATTGGTGAAAAGAGCCTTAAACATGACAAAATCGCGTCTCTTATTGCTTCCGGGAAGGCCTGGCATCATGTGATAGTTTATCTTAAAACCGGCATCCTTGAGCAGTTTAGTGGCCTTTATGGTGGTCTCTACCGAATGACCGCGCTTGTTGGCGAGCAGAACATCGTCATAAACGCTTTGGACTCCAAGCTCGACTCTTGTGCAGCCAAGTTCACGGAAATTTTTTATTTCTTTTTCATCTACATAATCCGGCCGTGTTTCAAGCGTAAGCCCCACGATTCTGTGTTTCGCTTTTTCATTTTTCTTTTGCTCTTTAAAGAGTGAATTTTTTGTCGCTTGCTTCGTGCTTCTTTTTACTTTTTTTGGATAATCATTTGCAGCACGGAAACATTCGGTAATAAATCTTTTTTGGTAACTTTTAGGAAGGCAGGAAAAGGTTCCTCCCATTACAATAAGCTCGATTTTGTCGGTTTTGTGTCCGTTGAGTTCCAGTGACCGCAAACGATTTTGTACTTGGAGATACGGATCAAATTTCGAAGCTATAGCGCGCATTACCGCAGGCTCGTTGGAGAGATAGCTTTTGGGCATTTTATTTTCCGTGGGGCAGTAAATGCATTTTCCCGGGCACGGATATGATTTAGTCAAGACCGCGATGATTGCTACTCCTGATTCAGTTCTTATTCTGCGGCTCAAAAGCATCTTTTCAAAAGCTTCAAATCTTTTTATGATCTTTTTTTCGACAAGCGTGTTATATCTGTCCCTGAGATCTGCATTTGTGGGTATGGGAAGCCCGAATTCTTTGGAAAGTTTCTTTTTAAGCAGCAAAAATTCTTCCTGCGAGTCAGGAAGCTGCCGGATTGCAGATATTATATAATTGTCGTAGGATTGTTTCATTGATAGTTTAGTTTATGGAATTTTGGATTTCCAATTTTGAATTTTGAAATATTTGGAACATTTGAATAAAACATTAAGATTTCATTCAAAATTCAAAATTTTAAGCATATGGATCAACAAACAGCGGAAAAAATTTTACGAGAAACTGAATTAGGATATGACTTTATTTCCAACAAATTTTCCGAGACTAGAAAATATTTTTGGCGCGGACTTGAATTTATCGGAGATTTTGCCAAAAAAGGTGATACTGTTCTTGATTTTGGTTGCGGAAACGGAAGATTGCTCGAACTTTTTTCAAATAAGGAAAATATTCAATATTATGGTGTCGATGTTTCGGCGCGTCTTGTAGATATAGCAAAAGAAAAACATCAAACATCTAGCGCAAATTTTCAAAAAATCGATCCCATCTGGCAAAGCATATCATTTAATGACGAATTTTTCAATACCATCTACAGTATTGCTGTATTCCATCATTTTCCTTCGAAAAAATATAGGGAAAAATGTGCTAAAGAACTATTCAGGGTTACAAAAAAAGGCGGATGCGTTGTGGTGACGGTATGGAATCTTTGGCAAGGGAAATATGTGACAAAGATTTTGAAAAACTGGTATAATAAAATTATCGGAGAAAGCGAACTTGATTGGAATGACTGCTATATCAGGTTCCGTGACAATAAGGGAAACGTTTTCCAGAGGTTCCATCACGCCTTTACCAAAAATGAACTTGAAAAGCTTTTCTCCAACGCAGGTTTTAAGATTGATCGCTGCGAGGTGGTTGATAATAGGAATATTTTGTTAGTAGCTAAAAAGTAAGAGTACGGGGGCTAAGCCTCCATAATTTTTTGATAACTTTCTTTATGGATATTTTTCAATCGATCTTTTTGGGAATTCTGCAAGGTTTTGGAGAGTTTTTACCAATTTCCTCGACTGCGCATCTTATTCTTGCGCCGTATTTTTTCGGCTGGCCGGATCCGGGGCTTTCGTTTGATGTTGCTCTACATCTGGGAACGCTTGTCGCAGTAATCCTTTTCTTCTGGCGCGATCTTGCTGATATTTTGAAATCAGGTTCAAACAGTATTTTAAAGACAAACTACAAACCAAAGACCAATAACTACGAACCAAACATTTTTTGGCTGCTGCTTACGGCATCTATTCCCGGTTTTATTTTCGGTTTTTTTCTCGATGATTTCGCCGAGCGTGAATTTCGCAACCCGTTGCTTATAGCAGGCATGCTGAGTTTTGTGGGGCTTATCCTTTTTCTTGTTGATAAATATACTTCTCACAAAAAAAACATGAAAAGCATGACTATAAAAGACGCGGCCATTATCGGGATTTCTCAGGCAGTCGCGATAATCCCGGGAGTTTCTCGTTCAGGGATAACCATTTCCGCGGGACTTGCAAGAGGCTTCTCGAGGGAGCAAGCCGCGAGATTTTCATTCTTGCTTTCAGTGCCCATCATTATGGGCGCAGTGGTGTTGAAACTGCCTGAGATGTTTGCTTCGGAGATAAGCGTGCAAATTGTCGCAGGAGTTTTGGCTGCCGCGTTGAGCGGTTATCTTGCCATCAAATACATGCTGAAATTCATTCAGAAAGTGGGATATGCGCCGTTTTTCTATTACCGTGTGGCTTTGGCAGGAATTATAGTAATTTATTATTTTTCAAAGTTTTAATTTTGAACCAAATTCTAATGATTGAATTTTGAAACATTAAGAATTAAAAATTAAACGTATGAAATACGATCTTGCGATTATCGGTTCGGGTCCCGCGGGACTTACAGCTTCGGTTTATGCTTCAAGGTACGGAATTCCCAATGTTGTTATCGGCACGGTGGCAGGCGGCCTTGCTTCGCATGCTCCTGATGTGGGAAACTGGCTTGGGACGAAAAAGATAAGCGGTTTTGAGTTTGGGCAAAATGCTTTGGAGCATGCGAAAAGTCTTGGTGCAGAAATGGTGGTGGACTTGGTAGATGAAATAAAAAAAGAAAACGGCACATTTTCCCTCTTGCTCAAAAACGGAAATGCTATAGAGGCAAAAGCGGTGCTTTTGGCAACCGGAACCGAACGCAAAAGCCTCTCTATTCCGGGCGAAAAAGAATTTGCCGGAAAAGGCGTTTCTCATTGCGCGACATGCGACGGGTTTTTCTACAAAAACAAGACAGTCGTGGTTATTGGAGGCGGGGATTCTGCGGCGGGAGCGGCGATATTTTTGGCAAATATAGCGGAAAAGGTTTATCTTGCCTGCCGTGAAAAAAGTCTTTCATGTGAAACTTTCTGGCACAAGAAGATAGGTGAAAATTCCAAAATTGAAATGCTCCACGGCAGTAATGTTTTGGAAATTAAGGGTGAGCAAAAAGTTTCATCCGTGGTTCTTGACAAACCATACAAGGGCTCAAATGAAATATCTGTTGACGGCGTCTTTATTGAAATCGGCGCAATGCCGAACACGAAACTTGCCAAAGATTTAGGAGTGGAACTTGACGAAGAGGGATATATAAAGATAAAGACTGATGGCAGCACGAATGTTGAAGGAATTTGGGCTGCTGGAGATATAACGAACGGCAGTGACAAATTCAAACAAATAATTACGGCGGCCGCCGAGGGAGCTGTGTCAGTTCATAGTATCAAGGCTTACTTAAAAAAATAGATTTTTTGTTTTCTCAATAACAATAGATGTGTTATAATTCAAATCAAGACTGGCGTTTGTTTTTTGCTTAATTCTTGGTTTTTGTCTTTGAAACGAAGAAAAAGAAAAATTAAATCTTATGCAGTTTGTGTCTTTGAAACAAAAAATAAAAATTTTTTTCACGGATCATTTCAATCTGCTTTTTCATTCTGCGGCAGAAAATCATTTAAGGATGCAGAAGCAGAAAGACATGAAACCGGAGTTTAGCTCCGGAGAACATCCCGAAACGCAAAACAACCCCTCCAGGTATCCTTCTCTTGAAAAGGGGAGGTGGTCCGAAGGGGAAAAGGAGACTGAGCCTCCAGTGGAGGCTAAGCCTCCAACTCCGACTCCCGTAACTAATCTTGAATTCAATTCTTTTACCCACCTCAAGCGCTATCAGAAAAGATTAAGGATTGCCACTCTCAGCACTTCTTCCACAATCATCGCAATCATCGCTGTTGCCATAAGTCTTCAATTCTTGGGCTCCCATTCAAGAGGAGCCACTTTCGGGTGGGTGCAGACCGATTGGTCTGGTCTAAGCTCGAATCTTGCAAGCCATCTCACTGACAGAACAGGCTGGACAAGTTATTCGGCAAAAGACGATTCGATCGATACGAGCAACGGAGAACTCAAACTCGCAACTGTGTCAGGAAGCGTGACGGAAACAGATGATGAATCGGGTTTTGCTGACGGATCCCATGATGGCACAAGCTCAAGCGGGACAGGGGTGGCGATAACTTCGGTGGGGGAATTACCCGTTACCTATCCATCTTCTGGAATTTTCACTTCCCAAATCACAGACACGGGACACAAGAATGCATCCTGGGGGAATTTGGAATGGACAACAGTCCAGACAGTAAACACGTTAATTGTCTTCAAGGCAAGGACTTCAAACAATTCCGACATGTCGGGAGCAGCAGATTTCGCATCATGCGATCCTGTTGTGACAGTTAATTCGGCAAATTCAACAAGCTCTGCCGTAATGTCAGGGAATAACTGCGTACATGCTGGAGACAGGTATGTCCAATACCAAGCGACTCTTTCAACTTCAAATTCACTCGAAACTCCGGAAGTTCAGGATGTTGAAATTAACTATAGTTTTTATTCGCCGTCTCCATTGAGTAATATTGCGAAAACTTCTGATGCTGATTTCTCAACAAACACGAATTCAAATGTCGGAATAAGCGGATCGGGGAATGATGCCTTGCTTGCATTGCTCAAGCCTTCCCATGCGGTTTGCGCGAACGATTCCGACTGTGGATCGGGGAATTGTGATACTGATTTTGCAAGCGCAACAAAATATTGTCACACAACCGCTTCAAGCTGCGCCGATTCTTCAGGCGAACCTTGGGAACAGGTTGACGGCTACGAAAAATGCAGCGGAAATGACTATTATAAAACCTGCGCAAACAGCATCTGGGGGGAACAGCAGAATAATCCAAATCTGACAAACAGTTATTGTGATGCCGGTGGAGGCGAGCAGTCAGGATATCAGTCAGCTGCAACTTGCACCAGCGGAACAGATGGGGGATTTGACAGTCCTGCATGCAATTCATGTTTTCCATATATTGCTGAAACAACATCTTCTTGCAAAACATCCTGCACCGGAGATTCTGACTGCTATGGCGATTATATTTGTTCGGGAGATACCTGCATAAATCCATGGTTAGCCGGTCCTTGTGAGGGAATACAAGTATATTATGTGGACGCTCCAACTAATAAAACATGGAAAACGTCAACTACCGCCTGTAGTACTCCGCAATGCAGTCAGGACGGGGGACAATATGGAGATAATTTGGTTGCCGATAATTCTGTTGATTTTTCATTATACCCAGCAAGGGATTTTTGCAAATCTTTAGGTGGTAGAATGCCAAATATAACAGAAATGAGATGTATTTTTACAAATGCTGCTCAACACTACGGAGGTGCTTTGGGTGGTATGTCTGGAAATGCGTATTGGGTAGGTACTGAGTATAGCACTTCAGATGCCGTGTATGTGAGCGCAGTTGATTCGGGTGCTTTGGAACATCACATGGGAAAAACGAGCGTTTTAAAGACTAGGTGCATAAGGGATCATAATTGATTTATGAAGAATGTCTTGAAAATATAAATTAAATTATGTTGCAGATTGAATCTACGAAATCTTAATGAATATAAACAAAAAAAATCTGAAGAGGAGGGAAATTTGGCTCCGATTCGGCGTTGAACTCCCAAAGATACGATTTTCTGTCGCATTCTTTGCGTTTGCATTTTGCTTTTCCATATTTTCCGGTGATGCGTTTGCCGCGTTGAACAGCGGGACATCAACTTCGGATGTCATCAATATCGGGCAGGTTTCATCTTTCGGCACCATAACCTGGACCGACACGGTTCCCGAAGACACATCCGTCAGGATGGAAATACGCACCGGAAGCACAGTAACTCCCGATGAAACATGGACCGATTGGAAAACTGTTTCCAAAGGTTCTTCTTTCTCTGGCCAATATCTCCAGTATCGCGCAACTCTTGAATCGGATGACATAGACACAGCTCCGAGCATCTCAGACGTAACCATAAGCTATCAATACTTTCCATATGACTATTCCCTCACTTCTTCTCCTTTCGATTCCACAAGTTCGGGTAACGCCATGGCAAGGCTTAACTGGACTGAAAACCTTCCAGAAGGAACGGACGTAAAGTTTCAGGTTGCAACTTCACCAGACAATGTGACATATACGGATTTTCTCGGTCCCGATGGAACAACAAGCTCGTATTTCACCGACCCATCAGTTTCATCTTCCGACATGCCGGAAGTATTCAAGCAGGGAGAGGATGACCAGTATTTCAAGTACAAAGTATATCTTTCAACAAGCGATGGCGACCAGACTCCGACACTTTCAGACGTTACCACATATTACGTCGTGAACGCTCCTCCCGAATTTGACTCAACATTTGGCACAAACGGAGTAAACATAAGCCAAATTCAGGATTTAAATGATTCCAACTGGGGCAAAGTGAAGATTGATTACAGAATAAGAGATATTGACGCGACAACCGGAAATCAAACCGCTAACTTTGTGACTCCGACTTTTGAGTATTCAACAAACGGGGGTTTAACGTGGAGCAACATAAATTTGGCCAATGTAGCGTTTGCTGAAGCCCCTGACGGAGGAGAAATCACAGACACCAACCTTGACGGAAACCTTGACAACAGGGTCCTTGAACCAATTTTAGATCAAGAAGGGAATGAGACAAGCGCAAATTACCTGACTTACATTGCATATTGGGATGCCAAAACTCAGATTCCGGAAGAATACTCGAACGAATTTCAAATAAGAGTGACGATAAATGACAATGAAGGCGCCAACAATATCGCAAACGCAATCGGAAATCAAACGATTCTCGATACAAAAAAACCAGAAATCGGAACGCATCCGGTTCTCATTGACGCCACAACTTCAACTCCGACAGCGACTCTTGATGTCACCGACGATTCAACCCTCAAGATGGAAGTAAACCTTGATAATCTTTTCGGAAGCGTGCTCGAGGAAGATTACAATGATACGAAAGAAATAGTGCTTGCAAGTGACCCTGACACGATTTATGCCAAATTCCAGGATATTTATGGAAATACAACTGAAACATATTTTGCAACCACTCCCGAAACCCCGAACAAATTCATGGTGCAAGATACTTCAAATATGTATCTGGATCCTCCGGAATCAAGACTTTTCATCGCGTGGAAAACGGTGGAAAATCCGGGACCCGGATTCGGATCCTACAATGTGTACAGATCAACCGACCAGTCGCAGTGGGATCTTCTCGACATTATAATGGACAGGACTTCCAACTATTATGCCGATAACACGGTAGAGGAAGATCAAGATTATTATTACAGAGTAGTAACGGTGGATCAGGATGGAAACAAATCATACAATTCTATCAGTGTCCATGGAAATGCTAATGGAATTCAGGATGCCGGAGAGGGAGGAGGAGGAACGATCACAGCTCCCCCAGTCATTTCGAATGTCGAAGAAAGTTCGATCAATACTGCCCAAGCGGTTATTACCTGGGACACAAATACCCTTTCAAATTCAACGGTGGGATATTATTCAGGAGAGGAAGGTAGCTATGAGGATAATATTGCGTCCACGTCCGAAATAAAAGGAGGACTCCTGGGAAAACACACTGTAGTGCTTACCAATCTTGATCCTGACACGGAGTACTTCTATCAAATATCTTCCGAAGATACTTTTGGAAACGTTGGTATTGCAACGGGAAGCTTCAGGACTCTTCCCGGTCCGAAGATTACGTTTGGCAGAATATATGACATATATAACAATCAGGCAACCATTTCATGGACCACCGACACGGATGCCAATTCGATAGTGAACTATTCCACATCCATAGGTGAGGACGGCAATCTCACAAATCCCGTAAGAATAGGAGAAGATTCCGGCGACACGAAAAACCATGAGCAGACACTGACCGGTCTTGTCCAATATACCCGCTATTATTTCTACCTAGAATCTCAAAACGACTCAGGAATCGCCATCGATGACAATGGGACCAATTTTTATTCTTTTACCACCACTCTCGACGAGGAGCCCCCGGTTATTTCGGATATAGATGAGCCTATGATAACTTCATCAAGAGCCGCCATCCATTGGATAACGGACGAACCTGCGACAAGCCAGGTGGAATATGCTACCAGCTCGGGCGGATCGTATGACGAAACTTCTGAAATATCAACCATGGACAAAGGACACTACGTCATTCTTTCCGGACTTTCTCCCAACACAAAATATTATTACAGGGTGATTTCGCGCGACATCAGTGGAAACTCAAGAACATCAAATGAAGAAAGCTTCACAACTTCGATAGACGAAGAATTTAATCATGATCCGATTTCCGATATTGGCAGCATAAAAGTGCCGGAAAAAAATCTTTCGGACAAAAATGCCATAGTTACGTTCACAACCGACCAGCCGGCTCTTTGCATGTTGGAGCTTACAACTTCGGAAGGAAATTATTCAAATCCGATCAATGCTTTTGAAGACGGGTATGATAATGAAGCGAATTATAACAAATCTCATGCGATAAGACTTGTCGACCTTATTCCTGATACAAAATATTATTTCAAAATTTCCTGCCACGACAATATTGTTGATGATCCGGAAGAAGAAGGTCCGAACAAATTCAGAAACTGGGTTTTTTCCGAAGAGGAAAATTTTACCACTCTGGAGAAATATATACCCGAAAGTTCTGTTGGAAGCGGCGATATTACGGCTCCCGAAATATCAAACATAAAAGTATCAAGCATTAGTGGCGAATCGGCTACTATCGCGTGGGATACGAATGAAAACGCCAATAGTTTGGTGAGATACGGAATAACGACAGAATATGGGAATATGGCGGGAGACGATTTGATAAATCTCGACACATTGAAATATGCAAAAGCGCATCAGGTGACCATCGGAAACCTGATTCCCGGAACAAAATATTATTATACGGTTTCTTCAACCGATGCTTCGGGAAACATTGCGGAATCTCCACAAAATTCGTTCACCACATCGGCACCGTCTTCCATTTCTTCGATCAGAGTTGAATCGAAAAATTTGGGCGAAGCGACGATTACTTGGAAAACAAGCGATGAGACGACATCGATTGTTGAATACGGACTCACAACAAGCTATGGAGAAAAGAAGGAAAATTCTGAATATACCGAAGAGCACTCAATATCTCTTTCTGATCTTGAGCAGGGGTTCACATACCATTACCGCATCAAAGGAAAGGATAAAAATGGAAATCTTTATGCTAGCGCGGACAACACTTTCGAACCGAAATCTCCTCCGAAGATCACAGGCGTTAACGTCAATGATGTAAATGAACATGGTGCAACAATAACTTTCGAAACTGACGTTCCAGCCGATTCGAACGTATCTTATGCTCAGGTCGACGACTCCGATAAGATAGGTTCGCAGGGCTCAAGAGAGATGACCAGGGAGCACAAAGTTATGCTTGAAAACCTTGAGCAGGGAACCACCTATTCAATCATGATAAGCGCGAGGGACGAACAAGGGACAGAAGCTACTGTGGAAGGGCCGAACTTCACTACGGGAAAGGACGAAAACCCTCCGAAAATCGATCAAGTGCGCACTGACAGCGCGCTGACGCAGAATGACAAAGTTCAAACGATCATTTCTTGGAAAACAGACGAACAGGCTTCAACGCATATCATCTATCGTGAAGGAAGAACCGGACAGGAAAAGGAAATCAAAGTTTCTGACAACCTGACGACTTCTCATATTGCTGTCGTAACGGCATTCAAACCAGGAACAGTCTATAACTTCAGGGTAAAATCGATCGATTCCAGCGGCAATGAAGCCCTTTCGGGGCATTACACGCTGCTTACTCCGAGAAAAAGGGAAAACATTATCCAGATAATAACTTCGAATTTCCAGGAGATATTCAGCTGGGCTGTGAGGTAGTTAGCCTGTAACTGCTAGCTTTTGACTGAATCTTTTAGGAGATGCAGTTCATTTTTAGTTAAGAGGCTAGTTAAGAGGCTAAGCCTCCATATGGAGGCTTAGCCTCTGGCAATCTTTAGCCTCTTAGTGACCTCTATAGAGGTCACTATGGTGATGTTTGGGTATGGACAAAATAATCATTTCATGTATAATAATCCCTAGTTATTAAGTCATCTTTTGGGCCGGTAGCTCACCTGGTAGAGCGCCTCATTTGCACTGAGGAGGTAGCGGGTTCAAGTCCTGTCCGGTCCACTTGAGGTTCTAGAAACTGCGGCATTAAAGATGGGTGTGTAGCTCAGGTGGTTAGAGCGCGTCACTGATAATGACGAGGTCCCTGGTTCGAGTCCAGGCATACCCACAGAGATATTTCAAAAGCAGGAGGTGTTAGATGATTTGTGTTTCTTTAGAAACCATTAGTAATGTATTGCTGATTGTTTCTTTGTTATCTCTTGGGCTGTAGGGATTGTATGGGTAGTCAGAAGAATATACATCAATCTTCAGTCAAAGAAAAATCCGGTACGATTTTTCTATCGGAAGAAAGACGGCTCTTTGGGATGCAAAAACACAAAAGAGATTCTTGAAGAAATGAAACAACCAGTGAATCAGGAAGCGAAAATTGAATTTCCTTACGAATTCGCAAGAAAAGTGGGTGTCATTGTGGGCGAAAAACCATAAAAAGATAGCCTTAGTGTTGCGTGGGGTCAGAGCATAATTGTGACTGATCCTATAATTTTTAAGGAAAAGTGCCAGTTTGACAAATAATCATCCATAGTGTATATTTAAGGTATAAGAAAAGCCCCGAGGGCTTTTTAAAAAACCTCAAAAAACGATTCCAATACTCGATTTATATTCCAATGATTCGAATATTGGAAAAGTTAGGGTTAGCATGGACAAAATTTTGAATTTTTTGCAGGAAGCCAAGGCTGAACTCATGAAAGTCAACTGGCCTTCAAGAAAGCAAACTCTGCGCTATACGATGCTCGTTGTCGCGGTGAGTCTTGCCGTTGCGGCGTTTTTGGGAAGTTTGGACTGGATTTTTTCCAGCATTTTAAAGCAATATTTTATATAAGATATTTACATTTTAAATTTAGTTAGGCGCATATGGCAAAACAGACACAACATCATGGAAGAGCGTGGTATGTGATTCACACATACTCCGGCTATGAGGATAATGTCGCAAGAAACCTCAAACAGCGCATCGAATCCATGGATATGCAGGATCTCATCTTCGACGTGATGGTTCCAAAGGAAAACAAAATAAAAATCAAAGGCGGGAAGCGCACGATTGTTGAAGAGAGAATCTATCCCGGATATGTGCTTGTGAATATGATCGTTACCGATGCTTCATGGTATGTAGTTCGCAATACGCCCAACGTGACGGGTTTCATAGGACTTGGAACAACTCCGACTCCGGTCGATCCGCATGAAATTGAAATGCTCAAGAAAAGAATGGGAGTTGCTGAGCCGAAATACAAGATTGATCTCAAGATCGGAGATAGCGTTAAAATCAACGAGGGTCCGTTCAAAGATTTCGATGGAAAAGTGCAGGACCTTAATGAGGAAAAAGGAAAAGTTAAGGTTCTCGTCACTATTTTTGGAAGGGAAACGCCTGTGGAACTGGACTTTTTGCAGGTTAATAAAATTTAAAGCACATAAATCACTAATCTACACGAATCGCACCCCGAATTTTCCCGAATGCACCAAAGATTATTCGCGAGCAAATTAGAGTCGATTCGAGATTTATTTTCACATATGGCAAAGAAGATCAAGACAATTATTAAACTTCAGATTGTGGGAGGCAAAGCTACGCCTGCTCCTCCGGTAGGACCGGCACTTGGTCAGCAAGGAATTGCAATTCAGGATTTTTGCACAAGATTCAACGAGGCGACAAAAGACAAGATGGGAGAAGTTGTTCCCGTCGAAATCACGGTATATGAAGACCGCTCTTTCGATTTCATCATGAAAACAGCTCCGGCTGCGGAGCTTCTGAAAAAGGCGGCGGGAGTGGAAAAAGGCGCAGGGAATCCGCTCAAGGACAAGGTTGGCAAGGTGACGAAAGCTCAAATTGAAGAAATCGCAAAGAAAAAAATGCCGGATCTCAACGCGAACGACGTTGAAGGAGCAATGAAAATTGTTGAGGGAACGGCCCGCAGCATGGGTATAAAAATAGAATAACCTCCCGCGAAGTACAAAATAAAAATTTGTAATTACGTAGGGCATAAATATTAGCAAGTGGGAGAATCGCGTTTTGTAACGTGACAGGTCACGTTAGAGATTACGTGATTCGAATGTACCACGCAAAACATTATGAGACACGGAAAAAAGTACCGCTCGATTTCTGAAAAAATCGACAGAAGCCAATCTTATTCTCCTGAAGAAGCTTTCAAACTTATAAAAGAGGGGAAAATCGCAAAATTTGATGAGTCGGTGGAGGCGCATGTGAGACTCGGAATAGACACAAAGAAAGGCGAGCAGCAGGTTCGCGGAGCAGTGGTTCTTCCGCATGGCGTGGGAAAAGAAAAAAAAATCGCCGTTATCACCTCAACCAAATCCAAAGAGGCGAAAAGCGCTGGAGCGGATATTGTGGGAGGAGAAGAACTTATTGAAAAAATCAGCTCCGGAAAAATAGGAAACTTTGATGTTTTGGTTGCAACTCCCGAAATGATGCCAAAACTTGCCAAGGTTGCAAAAATTTTGGGACCTCGCGGGCTTATGCCTAGTCCCAAGACCGAAACTGTCACCGAAAAGGTGGAGGAAACAGTTAAAATGCTCAAAAAGGGCAAAATCAGCTTTAAAAACGATACTTCGGGAATAATTCATCAGGTTATCGGAAAACTTTCTTTTGAAGAGAAGAAACTCGAAGAAAATTATAAGGCATTTATTGACGCGGTTCAGAAGGCAAAACCCGCAGGCCTTAAGGGAAAATATATGGTTTCAGCTTCAATTTGCTCGACAATGGGCCCTGGAGTTAAAATCAATCTATAATTGAAAATCTACATCTTAATATAAAGCATAAAAAGGCACCGCGCGGTGCCTTTTTTGCATGAAAAAATGCTTTTGACGCAGGCTTAAAATAAAGGTAAAATTAAGTAGCTATACGTAAATAAAAAATAATCACGACCAACTCCGGGAATATATTTTTGGGCCAAAAACCCGCAAATGAATCAAAAACAATATTCGCGGATCCATGTATATTTTTCACTTGTGTCGTCTTAAAATATGGCAAAACTAATCTTTGGCATTACGGGCGAAATGGGAAGTGGCAAAGGTGTCGTTTCAAAATACATAGAACAAAAGTATAAGGCAGGCAAGCATCGTTTTTCAACAATGCTGCGCGATGTTCTTAAGCGTATGTATATCGAAGAATCGCGTGAGAACATGGCAAATCTTTCCCTGACATTCAGAAAAAACTTTGGAGAGGATGTTTTCGCGAAAACCATGTATCATGATGTTGAAAAAGATGAACATGATATAGTGGTCATTGATGGAGTAAGACGTATGGCTGACATTGTTTATCTCAAGGATCTTCCGTATTTTAAGCTCATATATATTGATGCGGATTTGGAAGCCCGCTACAAGCGCGTTGTGGATCGCGATGAAAACGATAATGATTCAGAAAAAACGTTGGATGATTTCAAGAAAGATCAGGAACTAGAGTCGGAGGCTCAGATTAGCGATCTGAGGAATTATGCCGAGCATATCGTGGATAACAACGGAACTTATCGAGACTTGTACGGGCAGATTGATGAAATAATCAAACAATATTTAAAATAATCAGCGATTCTGATGTCTGGAATCAGCACCCGAATGCTCGAATATTAGAGTGGTTGCTTCGCTGCCGCCAGGCAGGTTGATAAATTAGAATCGTCTATATTTATGGTCAAGATCAAAAAACTGCCGCGTCCATCATGGGATGAAACATTCATGGCAATTGCGCTTACGCTTGCAAGGCGCGTTTCGTGCAGGCATCATAAGATCGCATCCGTTTTTGTGGATGAAGATAACAAGATAGTGGCTACTGGGTACAACGGGCCTTCAAGGGGCGACATGCATTGTAATGAAATCGGTTGTGCGAAAATAGACGGTGATCCTAAGACAGAGAGACTTCGCCGCTGCCGCGGAGCGCACAGTGAAATCAACGCCATCATGAACGCCGGGAACCCCATGAAATTAAAGAATTCCACGTTATATATTACGGGAACGCCTTGCTATGATTGCATGAAGGCGCTTAATAATGTCGGTGTGAAGCGCATCGTATATTTCAAAGAATACATACGGATAAAAGATGGCAATAAGGGAGTGGAACGGGAATTTTTTGAAACAAAAGACTTGTGCAGGCGCTGTGGAATAAAAATTGAGAAATTCAAGGGCAAACTGGATTTATTCAAAGACGTGATAAGCGAAGCTTTAATTAACAGATAACACAAAATTCCATGAATAAGACATCTGACATGAAAGTGACCTTCCTGGGAATCAGCCCTGTTCTTGGCGATGAGACGGGAACTTTGAATCCGCAGCAGATTGCATCTCTTTCAGCCCTTTTGACTTTCAAGGGAAAGACTGTCCAGGATCTCAAAAAGGAGGCTTTGGAAAAAGGGCAGAATTTGGATGAGAAAATAAAAAAAATCATGATCAAGGCATCACTGCGCGGTCACGCTTCGATTGCAACAACTCCGGTCTTTTCTTTTTCCTACGAAGCCTCAAAATTTCTAGACTCGATGCTTACGGGAATCGTTTTTTCTTCTTCGCTTATGGCTTCGGGAAGAAGAACCGACACGGATATTGAGAACATCATAATTCCGACTTCGATAGGACAAAATAAAGAAGCCAAAAAAATATATTTGGAAACCTCAAAAAAACTGATAAAAACTCTTGATGAACTTTTGGCCGGCGGATTGGATAAGGACAAAGCCGGAAAACTTTTGCAATACGGGGTTTATGGAACAGGAATTATTTCTTTTTCAGTTGAATCGCTCCTGAGTTTCAGAAGAGAATATGAAAATGAAAAGAAATGGATGCCGGAAGAGGCGGGAATATTTTTGGAAAAAGTTGAGAAAGAACTTGGGAAAATGGGAATAGACCTTCTTTATGCGACACGCTTCAACGCACCGAGAAATTTCTATCCATATCCGAATATTTTCAAAGATCCGAAGCAGACAAATATTGTGCGGGAGCTTGTTTCAGAAGGGAAGATGAAGCTGGACTCTAATGTTCTCAGCATCGATTGTCTTCCATCAGCTGGGCTCAAGAAAAAACTTGAGAATTTGTCAAAAAAATATGCAACTCTCTTCATATCAAAGGAAAACATAAAGAAAAACTGGCTTGCGGTGATGACCGAAATGCAGGGCGTTGCCAGAGATTATGTCAATGTTTTTTCCATGAAGATTTTGTCTTCGATAAGCTGGAGAGTTTGGGGAGAAAAGAAGCGGCACAGGACCGTGCCCATGGTCAGCGAATCAATCTATTACTGCGTGGACAGAGCTGCAAAAATTTATAGGAAACATAGAAAAGCGATATTGGCCGGAAAACTGAGTTTATCGCAGGCAAAAGAGTTGGATAAAGCCATGGGAATGCCCATGGCGATCATCAGCAATCCGGAGTACCTCAAAAAATATACAATCGCATCGCTTGAAGCTTTGGAATGCTATGAAAAATTTGTGAAAATGGGAATTCCCGAGCCCGATGCGCTTTTTGTCGTGCCGCGCGCGGTCAGAGTCGATGTTCTGCAGGAATACGATCTTTTCAATTTATTGAATGGTTATTTTCCGCTCCGTTTGTGCGCTACCGCAGAAGAGCAGATGAGAGGATTGGCGATGACGGAAGCAAATCAAATAAGAAAAATGCTTAAGGTGAAAAAGCTCGGATGGATGGAGAAATTTTTGGAACCGAAGTGCTTTTCAACAGGATTTTGCCCCGAAGAAAAATCATGCGGCATGATCAAAAAAGCCGTGAAAAATTATGATGACGAATTTCATGCCAAAATGAAAGAAGATTTGGAGGAAAGGTTCTATGAAGAATTAAAAAGAATCAGGTAGCTTCACGAGACGCAAAAACAAATTTAAAAACATTCTATATATTTATAATTTTTTATAACATGAAATACGAAGTTGAAATAAAAAGCTTGCTTCAGACGGAAGAGAACGCGCAGAAATTACGCGACAGGCTTGCCGAACAGGGAATACAAATGACAAACAAATACAACCAGCTCAACCATTATTTCCTGAACGACGGTGATTTTGCAAAACTTGAAGAAAAAATTTTGCCGCTTTTTCCTGATGAAAAAAAAGAAAAACTCAAGAAAATTCTGGAAGAAGGCAAAGAACATTCCCTGAGAACAAGAGAGATGAACGGAGAAGTATTTTTTGTGGTTAAAGCTTCGGTTGACGACACGACTTCAAGCAACGGAATTTTGCGCATGGAATTTGAAGAAAAAGTGCCGGTTTCCATGGACGAACTTGATAAAATCCTGGAAGAATGCGGATTTAGCTATCAAGCAAAATGGTCCAGAAACCGCGAGGAATACGGCAAAGACGATTTTTATATCACAATAGACAAAAACGCCGGCTATGGCTATGTCAGCGAATTTGAAATCGAAACTGAGGATGAAAATGGCTTGGATAAGGCAAAAAACAGAATTCTAGATTTCATGAAGAATCTGGGATTGGAAGAATTGTCGCAGGAAAGGCTGGAACGCATGTTTAAGTTCTATAATGAGAACTGGCGGGACTACTATGGCACGGAAAAAATATTTAATGTAGAATGATTAAACATCGGATTTTTAAATTATAAAAGCCAAACAGTTCAAATCACAATTCCGATTTTGCTGCTTGTTATTTTTTAAGCTCGTTCGTTGTGGCTTGTTCGGAATTTGAGGTTTGTAATTTGTTATTTACATAATTTTATGGCTAAATATTTGCCAACAATCGGAATGGAAGTGCATGTGGAGTTAAAAACGCGGTCCAAAATGTTTTGCAGCTGCAAAAACGGGCTTGGGCAAGAAAAGCAACCCAACATTCATATCTGTCCTGTCTGCACCGGCCAGCCAGGAACGCTTCCGGTTCCCAATCAGCAGGCGGTTGAATTTGTGCAGCTCGCGGGACTGGCTCTGAATTGCGAAATAAATTTGAAATCCAAATTCGACCGCAAGAATTATTTTTATCCGGATCTTCCAAAGGGATATCAGATTTCACAGTATGATCAGCCGCTTTGTGGAAAAGGGCATATCGAACTGCAATTGATGGGAGACAAGGAACAAGAAACGAAAATAATTGGAATCACAAGAATACATATCGAAGAAGATACCGGGAAGTTGATTCATCCGAAGGGAGCGGATCATACATTGGTTGATTACAACCGTGCCGGAGTGCCGCTCATGGAGCTTGTGACGGAACCTGACTTTGAAAACGGAGAACAAGCGCGGATTTTCTGCACGAAATTGCAGCAGATTTGCAGATATCTGGGGATTTCAGATGCTGATATGGAGAAGGGAAACATGCGCTGCGAAGTAAACTTATCTTTGCATAAGGAAGGGGAAGACAGATTGAGTGGAACGAAAGTTGAAGTGAAAAATATAAATTCGTTCAGGTTTGTGGAAAAAGCGATCAATTATGAGATTGAGAGACAAACCGAACTTTTGGACAAAGGTGAAAAAATCGTGCAGGAAACCCGTGGATGGGACAGCGTGAAAAACGTCACAGTGTCACAGCGGAAAAAAGAATCGGCGCATGATTATCGATATTTTCCCGAGCCTGATATTCCGCCGATGGAGTTTTCGAAAGAATATGTCGACAGTTTGAGAATAAAGCTGCCTGAGCTTCCGGATGCGAAAGAAAAAAGATTTACGAAAGAATATGGCCTGAACCAGGCGGATGTTCTTGTGCTTACCGCGGAAAACGATCTTGCCGAATATTTTGAGCAAGTTGTAAGTGAACTTCGCGAAAAGATAGAATCACATGAAATTGAAAGTCCCGAAGACAAGGTCATAAAATTGGGAACAAACTACATTATTTCGGAACTCCGCAAGCATCTCATCGAAAACAAACATGTCATCAGAGACATCAAAATCACTCCTGAAAATTATGCCGAACTCGTGGGACTTGTCGCGGATGGAAAGATAAACTCAAGTGCGGCGCAAGCGGTGCTCAAAGAGATGTATCGCACTGGTGGCGATCCTTCGCAAATCATAGAGGAAAAAAATCTCGGGCAGATGGAGGATGCGGGGGAACTTGAAACCGTTGTTGACAATGTTATTGCCGCGAACGCAAAATCCGTAGATGATTATAAAGCCGGCAAGCAAAACGCCCTGCAATTTCTGATGGGACAGGTTATGAAAGAAACCAAGGGAAAAGCCAATCCCAAAGTTGTGATGGAGTTGCTTCACAAGAAACTTGACTAGAGAACGGATTCTCCAGGCTGCCAAGGGCTTGACCGTTTTTTTCCGAATTGATATGATTGAAAAAATGCCTGAAACTGTATGAAGAAAAATAATAAGCTGAAAGTAAAAAATATTTCAATAGAAAGAGCGCAGAAATATCGCCAATAGGAGCGATATTTTTTTGTGCGAAGTTCTTTTAAAAAAATTAATCAAATGTCAAAGAGAGGAGAAGGAAGATGGCCGGTCTTATTGTTTTATCTGAAAGTGAAAAGAAGAATGCGGAGACGTGCCTGTGTAAAATTTGCAGGGTTGGCAGCTGTTATTTAAAAAGTGCCAGTGCCTGCAAATCTTGTTTAACTCCTATTGTAGCGCGTCAAATGTGTAAAATAATGTGCGATAGCACAAAGTGAAAAATTGGGCTTGGAACAATGTTTCCAAGCCCTCTAATTTTTTTTAAAACAGCGCTACAGCTTTTTCTATTTCTTCGTAATCTTTTAGCCACAAAATTCTCTTATCTTTCTTAAACCAGGTCATTTGGCGTTTGGCATAGTGAATAATGTCGTAATAAAGTCTTTGTTTCATTTCATCAAGACTGACTTTTCCTTGAAGGTATTTCGAGATCCAGCGATATTCCAATCCGAAACTTTCTAGTCTTACCCAGGAAACTCCCGCTTTGTACAGGTTTTCAATTTCTCTGGCCATGCCCTCGTCAAAACGCGCGTCAAGACGTTTTTTTATTTTTTCATTCAGAGCTTCGCGCGGTACGCTAATTCCGATCTGTAGGAACTGATATCTGGTATCTGGTGTTTTGTCTCCGATATCCGGAACTTTGCCCAGCTTTTCAGCTATTTCAATTGCACGGATTAGGCGCACTTTGTTTTTCGGATCGATGCTTTCCGCTCTTTTGGAATCGAGTTTTGCAAGCATTTGAAAAAGTTCTTCGGCCGTTTTTTTATTTAGTTTTTCGCGTAGTGTTTTGTTGGGCTTTACTTTTGGAAATTCTGCGTTGTCAACGATCGATTTTATCCAAAATCCGGTTCCGCCGCAAATAATGGGAAGTTTTCCTTTTTGTAAAATTTTTTCAATTGCTTCTTTGGCAAGTTTTTTGAAATGTGAAACGTTAAAATCTTCATTGGGATCCGCAACATCAATAAGATAGTGTGCAATTCCTTCTGAAATGTAGATGTTATCTTCCTTGCCATTTGCCACTTGTTTCTTGCCGCCGGAAAAATCTCTCGTAACCTTGCCGGAACCTATATCCATTCCGCGATAAACCTGTCTGCTGTCGGCAGAAATAATCTCACCATCAAATTTCTTTGCAAGTTTAATCGCGACATCGGATTTTCCGGATGCTGTGGGACCGAGTATCACAATAATCTTATTTTTCTTCTCTTTTTTTACCGATGACATAAAGTAAACTCGCAAGTTTTAATATGCTAACTGCGCTATCTTGTTGGCATTTGGCCTTTAATGAATTTTGATTTTAAATGCAAGTATGTAAAATTTTACGTAATATTTTACTTACTTGGATTGGATCTTCTAGATATTAGAAATTTTTAACTAAAAATTTCCGTATCTTCCCTCGAGATTCCATGCGCTGGCCTTTTCTATTTTGGCTTTTATTATCTTGCCTACCAAATTTTTTCTGGATGTGATAATTTTAACGTTTTTCATTGTTCTTGTTTTGCCGAAATAATTTCTTCCGTCATGTTTTTCAACCAAAACCTCGACAGTTTTTCCGATGTATTTTCTGTTATTCGTAAGTGCCGTTTTCGCAAGGATTTCGTTGAGAAAGTTTTCGCGCCTTGCTTTTTCTTTTCTTGAAACGCTATCTTTCATTTTCCAAGCGGCCGTGCCTGGGCGGGGAGAGAATTGTCCGAAAAAAACCATGTCATATTTTACTTTTTCCATAACCTTGGCGGATTCCAAAAATTGTTTTCTTGTTTCTCCGGGAAACCCCACGATTATGTCCGATGACAGCGAATATATTGCGTCAGGCTTATATCTTTTAAACGCTTTGCGAATTTTTGCAATTTTTGCCAAATATTGCTTTTGCGTGTAATGTCTGTTCATTTTGCGGATTATTTCATCACTTCCGGCTTGCACTGGAAGATGCACCCACTCGCAAACTTTTTTGCATTTCGCAATCGTTTCAATGAGCTCGTCATCAAAGTCTTTTGGATGGGATGAGATAAAAGAAATCCAGAATTTTCCGGGAATCGCATTGATTTTTTTGAGCAGCTTTGAAAAATTTATGCCATTTTCTCCCTTATACGAATTCACATTTTGTCCCAGAAGCATCACGTGTTTGCATCCGTTTTTTGCCAGATCTTTTATTTCAGAAATTATTTCTTCTGTCCGCCTTGAAATTTCCCGACCTCTCGCATATGGCACGACACAGTAGGAACAAAAGTTGTTGCAGCCGGTCATGATCGGGACGTAGGCCTGATATTTATTATTATACTTTGGCTTAATGGACAAATAGGCAATTTCTTCCTTATTCAGTGAACCATTTTGCGCAGAAATTTTTAATTTCGAGTTTTTAATTTTTAAATAATTTTTAGTAATCCAATTTTTAAATGAATCAAAATCATCTATTGCAAAAAACAAATCTACCAAATCTTTCAATCTTCTTTGCACATCTTTTCTGTTGGCAAGACAGCCGGTCAGCACTATTTTTATTTGTTTCTTGTCATTTGCTGCTTGTCGCTTGAGATTATGGATAAGAGTATAGGCGCGGTTTTCTGCCGATTGGCGCACGCCGCAGGTATTGAAAATAACAAGATCTGCATTTTCAATCCGGGAAGCCGGCACAAAACCGCAACTTTCCAAAGAAGCGGCAATTCGTTCACTATCGGAAATGTTCATTTGACATCCGAATGTTTTTATAAAATACCCAGGCATACATTATCGTTTTAAGCCAATACTATAAATTTATGCGGTCGCATAAATTTATAGCAAGAATGAAGTGTATATTTTTTATTTCTTCTCATTAACCTCCTTCTCAACTTTCTCAACAAACTCATCAACAGAAAAAACGTTTTGCTGTTTTTCGCCGTGAGTTCTCACGTTCACGGTTCCGTCTTTCATTTCTTTTTCGCCAACAACAAGAATGTATGGAATTTTTTGTTTTTCGGTTTCGGAAATTCTTTTGCCGAGCGATTCTGCTTTGTCGTTAATTTCAACGCGGATATTTCTTTCAAGAAGCTTCTTCTTAACGTCTTTTGCATAATCGGAAAATTTTTCCGAAACCGGAATAATCGTCATTTGCACAGGTGAGAGCCAAAGCGGAAAAGCGCCGGCATAATGTTCAATCAGAAGAACCAGGAACCTTTCGTAAGATCCTAAAATTGCTCTATGAACCATCACGGGAGAAATTTTTTCTCCCTTTTCATTTATATAATGCAGTTTGAATTTTTTAGCAGTGGCGAAATCGAGCTGAACAGTTGGAATTTGAATTTCTCTGCCAGTAGCATCTTTGAACATAAAATCTAGTTTCGGTCCGTAAAGGGCAGCTTCACCCTCTTGTTTTTCAGCAGAGAGATTCATTTCATTAGAAATTTCCTGAAGCATTTTTTCACAGGTATCCCAATCTTTTTGATCGCCGATATATTTTTCCGGATGATCATAATCTCTGACAGATAAACATACTCGGTGGTTTCCCCAAAGTCCCAGGGCGCTGTAGAAATTTTTTATAATTTTCACCATATTAACCACCTCATCCTTTACTTGGTCAACCCTGCAGAAGGAATGACCATCCTCAACTGTTATCGCGTAAACTCTTGATAATCCTCCAACCTCCCCGGTTTTTTCAGCTCGATATTGTTTATCTGATTCCATATATCTTATGGGTAAATCCCTATAAGATCTTGTCTTTGAAGCATAAATTTGAGTGTGATGCGGACATTGTACGGGTTTTAATACGAAGTCATGTTTTTTTTCTGAAGTGACATGAAACAACTCGTCGCCGAATTTTTTTGCGTGTCCGGATATTTCAAAAAGCTCAATTTTTGCCAGTGAAGGGGCAGATACCTTTTCAAAACCGTATTTTCGGCAAATACTTTCTACTGCTTTTTTTAATTCATCAATAATAATAGTTCCCTTGGGAGTAAACAAGGGTAGCCCAGGACCGACTAAATCGGAAAAACAAAATAGATCCAAATCTTTGCCTAATTTGCGATGGTCACGCTTGGCTGCTTCTTCTTGCTGGATTTTGTATTGCCTCAGCTCTTTTTCAGTTTCAAAAACCACTCCATATATTCTCTGCATCTGCTTGTTTTTTTCATCACCTTTCCAATATGCTCCGGAAATTTTTGTAAGTGCAAAAGCCTTCGGATTTATTTTTCCCGTCGATTCAATATGAGGACCGCTGCAAAGATCCACGAAAGGTCCGGTTTTGTATACTGAAACTTTTTTATTGCCTTCTTTTGCCAAATCGTCGATTAATTCTACTTTGTAGGTTTGGCCGAGTTTTTCGAAATCTTTCCGTGCCTTTTCAGTCGAAATTTCTGCCCGTTCAAACGGAAAATCTTTTTTGATAATCTCTTTCATTTTTTCTTCGAGAAGCGGCAAATCTTCTGGAATCAGGGTGCGAGGAAGATCAAAATCATAATAGAATCCGTTTTCTATGGCAGGTCCCACTCCGAATTTTGCTTCCGGAAACATTTCTAAGACAGCAGAAGCGAGGACATGCGATGTTGAATGGCGTAGAATTTCAATGTTATTTTTTGCAGTTTTCATGTATTTGTAATTTAAAAATTAAAAAATGCCTAAAAATAAACGACTTTCGAGTCCCGCTTTCTGCAGAAGGGCGGGAGGTTCCACTCGAATTCCCTTATTTTCTGGGCACTTTTTGCGCTTATTCGTAAGCTGCCGAAACGGAGACTTTTTGTTGCGGGTTGGTAGTCCGCAGTCTCACTTATTTGTAATTTTAGTATAGTAAAAGGCTGCTGTTTGCGCAAGTTTATGCAAGTTGCGCACCAACTTTCTATTTTTTAAAACGCTGATAGTTCGCCAGGCTTAAACCATGTTTTTAATTGAAATGAAATCCCAAAAGTTAGTGCGTGACAAGTTCCACTTTACCTTCTCGCACAATTTCTTTTATTTTTTCCAAAAACTCCTTGTTGTGTTCGATTTGAAAGGGCGTTTCAAGTTTGTTTTCAAGGTGATGCAAAAACACTTTACACTCCCCGCTTTTGCATGTATTGAAGAATTCGGAAAGTCTTTGAATCATTTCGGGTGTTGCATCATGTGGAAGCGTTATAATCAATCTATTTCCATTTCTCGCGGATTCTGACTCCGCTTTGGCATAATTTTTTTTCGTTGCTTCGATTCTAAGATAATTCTCGATTTCCGCACTGTTTATCTCTCTTGCATCGTCAACGATCAATTTATACGCCCCATCCTTGTCTGAAAGCCGCCCTTCGGCTATTATGACTCTTTCCTCTTCCCAAAGGTTTGCAATTCTTTCCAAGACTTTCGGGAAAACAAGAATTTCAATCTTTCCTTTCATATCTTCAAGCATAATGAAGTACATCGTCTGCTGGTTCTTTGTGAGGATTTTTTGTACTTTCTGGATAACCCCTCCGATTGCTATCTTTTGCCCCACAAGATCATGTGAGAGCTGATCAAGAGGCATGCCTACCTTTTCGATGTAGTTTTGGTATTCAAGCGCCGGGTGTCCGCTCACATAAAGTCCTAAAAGTTCTTTTTCCCATTTGAGTTTCTGATTTTTGGTTGCAGGCTCAGTCTCAACCAACGGGACCTGCGGAGTTTCCAAAGCGGTTTCTCCAAAAAGACTCACCTGATTTGAATTCTTTTCCTTTTGAATATTTTTCATGAACGTAAGGATTTGTTCCATACTCTCAAGAATCTGATTTCTTTCTCCAAGTTCGCGCAGCGCTCCCACTTTTGCCAAGGCCTCAATGGATTTTTTGTTTAAATCTTTTGTCTCAACTCTCTTGAGAAAATCGCCGAGCGATTTGAATTTTCCGTTTCTTTTTCTTTCTTCGACTATTTCGTGCGCCACAACGTGTCCGACATTCTTAATGGCGTTAAATCCGAAACGTATCCTTTCAACTCCGTCGTTGCCGACGATCACTGCAAAATCCTCAAAACTTTCATTCACATTTGGTTCAAGAACTTCAATGCCCATGTCACGGCATTCGCTTGCTTCAATCGCGATACGATCGGTGTTGTCCTGGTCGGAAGTGAGAAGGGCTGCCATAAATTCGGCAGGGAAATGCGCCTTAAGATATGCGGTTTGATGTCCTATGAGCGCGTAACAGGCGGCATGACTGCGGTTGAAACCATAGCCGGCAAACGGTTCGATGAATGAAAAAACTCTCTCGGCAATTTCGCTGCTTATGTTATTTTTGACGCATCCTTCAACGAATTTCATCTTTTGTTCCTTGATGAGGTCAAATATTTTCTTGCCCATCGCTTTGCGGAGAACATCGGCTTCTCCCATTGTGAAGCCGGCAAGGTCTCTTGCGATTTGCATGACCTGTTCCTGATATACGGCGACGCCGTATGTGTTTTTCAGAATCGGTTCTAGTTTTGGGTGCACGTAACTTACTTTTCTTCCGTGTTTTCCGGCGATAAAATCCGGAATCCAGTCCATCGGTCCCGGGCGATAGAGCGCTACCATGGCAATAATATCTTCGAACACCGTCGGCTTGAGCATTTTTAGGTATCTTTTCATGCCGCTGCTTTCCAATTGGAAGACTCCGGTCGTGCGTGCTTCCTGCAACAGCTTGAATGTTTTCTCGTCATTGAGTGGAAGGTTATCCATGTCCACTTCTATTTTCTTTGTTTTGCGCACGATGCGCAGTGTGTTTTGAATGATAGTGAGGTTTTTGAGTCCCAAAAAGTCCATCTTTAGAAGTCCTATTTTTTCCACATAGCTGGACTTTGTAGATGAAGAATACTGCGTTACGGTTCCTTCACGCGCTCCGATGATGTTTTGGATGGGGGAATATTCCGTTACCGGTTTTTTCGTAATCACCACTCCGCAGGCGTGCATGCCGGCATGGCGCACAACACCCTCCAATCGCATCGCGTTGTCTATCAATTTCTTCGCGTCAGCTCCCGAATTATAGTGAGCGCGAAATTCAGGTACATCTTCCAGTGCTTTTTTTATGGAAGAAAACATCGGAATCATTTTTGCTGTTTTGTCACAAAAGTCATAGGGAAATCCCAGCGCTCTTCCGGTATCGCGGATCGCCGCTCGCGCTGCCATTGTTCCGAATGTGATGATTTGCGAAACATGATCTTCGCCGTATTTGCGCCTGACATAGTTGAGAACATCATCGCGTCTGTTGTCGGCAAAATCCATATCAACATCGGGCATTGATACTCTTTCCGGATTCAGAAATCTTTCAAACAGCAGATTGTATTCTATCGGATCGATATTGGTTATTCCTGTAAGATATGAGACAAAGCTTCCGGCCGCGCTCCCTCTGCCCGGGCCCACGACTATACCGTTATCTTTTGCCCAGTTGACGAAATCTTGAACGATCAAGAAATAAGCATCATAGCCACACTTATTGATTACTGAAAGCTCATATTCCATGCGCTCGCGGTGTTTTTTCTGGACGTTTTTGCCAAAGCGTTTTTTAAGTCCTTTCTCGCAAAGATGTCTCAAGTAAGTTTTTGGTGTAAAGCTTTCCGGGACATCAAAATGGGGAAGCTGCGTCTCCCCGAGTTTTAACTCGAAATTGCATTGGTTGACGACGAGCTGCGTGTTTGAGACAACTTCCGGATTGTTTGGAAATCCATTGGCCATCTCTTCAGGTGAGCGCAACGACAAATCAAAATCCAGAAGATTCATGCGATCTTTTTCCTGAACTTTTCGGTTTGTTTGCACGCAAAGCAGAATGTCCTGGGCATCCGCATCATTTTTATTCACATAGTGCACGTCGCAAGTTGCGACCACGGGAATATCAAGTTCTTTCGAAAGTTTGAAAATTCCATCATTTGCGATTTTTTGGTTGGGATATCTCGGATGATCCTGCACTTCGAAGAAAAAATTTTCTTTTCCCAAAATATCGATATATTCCAATGCCAATTCTTTTGCCTTGTCATAATTTCCCATGACGATATGCGCTGGAATTTCACCTTCGACGCAGGCGGAAAGTCCGATCAAGCCTTTGCAATATTCGCGCAAAACTTTTCGGTCAATGCGCGGCTTGTAATAGAATCCTTCGAGATGCGCGATTGAAACAAGTTTCATGAGGTTGTGATAACCTTCTTCGTTTTTCACGAGCAAAATCAGGTGATACCTTTTTCTGTCTTCCGCTGTCGGATTTTTGGAATGAAGGTCGTTTGGAGTCACATACATTTCGCAGCCGATGATGGGCTTAATCCCTTTCTCTTTGGCCTTGATGAAAAATTCCACGGCTCCGTACATTACTCCGTGATCAGTAAGCGCAATTGAATCCATGCCAAGTTCTTTTGCGCGGTCAAGCAGATCATCGATTTTTCCGAGACCGTCAAGTAGGGAATAATGGGAGTGAACATGGAGATGAGTATATTTCATAAGTTCGAGTTCGGAATTTTGAATTTCGAATGTTTGGAAAATTAAAACATCAGAAATTGATTAAAGATTAAAAATTTATTGGCAAAATAAAAAACCACCGATTAAAGTAGCTTAGAATATATTGTTATGAATATAAATTATCCTCATGTTATTGCGTTTATCTTCATCTCCCGGGGGCATGCCGCTGGGTTCTGCAAGATAAATGTATAATGCGTAGAAATCTCCACTTGCTATTGTAGCATTTTTTGTAAAAAATCAAAAGATGATGCAAAATGCAAGAAACTTCCTATTGCGGCAATTTCACATTTTTGGTATAATTATTATATAACAATAAATCTTAATTAAAACAAAAATGCAGCTTTCACAAAACAATATCAAAATAGGACTTGCCATAGCGGCAGGTATTGCTGCTTTTGCGGTTATCGTGGCAGCTTTTGTTTGGATAAAATCTGCGTCCCAAGACAAGAGCAACGCCGTTAACTCGGAAATCAGCTCGGAAAATGACGCCGATGCCGATAAGGCCGCGGAGGAAGCCGGAATTATCGAGGAACAGCTTAGGGAACTGGATTCGATAAGACAAAACCAGGATGTAGCTCAGCCTCTTACAGAGCAGGAAGTCGAAGAGCAGCTTGAACAGTTGGAAGATATCAGGCAAACAACAAATCCAAACCCCGAACCTTTGACGCAGGAAGAAATTGAAAATCAGCTCAAACAGCTGGACGAAATTCGAAACTCTTCAAAATAGCGCTATAAATTCAACTGATAATTTTTATAAAAACTATGAAAACAAAACTCATCCAAATTTTCAAAAAATCTTCCTACTGGCTGAGCGTAGTCACGCTTGGAATAATCCTGGGACTTTCAATCCAGTTTGCCAAAGCGTGGACTGAGCCAACAGACACGCCTCCTGACGGAAATGTGGGCGCGCCAATAAATGTAGGTGACAATATTCAATACAAAGCTGGAACGCTGGGTATCGGCAAGATACTTCATGGTTATTCCAACGCCATCTTTGACGGCAACGTTGGGATCGGAACAACAAGTCCTGGAGCAAAGTTAGATGTTCAAAATTCAGTATTAGTTCAATATAGTAGCCCTGTTTATGGCGTGGCCATCAGATCATCTAATGGAGGGGGTTGGTCAAGAGCATATCACTTTATGAAAAGAGATGACAATTCAATACTTGGAGGATTTGGCGGTTTTGGAGGAGCTAATTCTTTGACCTACTTATGGGCTGGGCCAAACTATAGCAGTCCATATATGGTTTGGGAATCAGGGACAGGAAATGTCGGGATAGGGACAAGAACGCCTTCGCAGAAACTTGACGTCATCGGGAATGCGAGGGTGACAGGTGGATTAATAATAGGCGATACTACTACTTGTACCAATGGCACGATAAGGTTTAATAGCGGAGCGTTTCAGGGGTGTGAAGATGGAGCTTGGGTTTACTTAAACACCTGCAAGGACACTTGCGGGAAATATACGACATCCGCATGGGCAAGTCCCTATAAAAGGGGTGCTACCACTATCTGCGAGTATAGGGGGCACTATTTTTCATGCAAAAGCAGTGAATCGTATACAATGTCTCGATATTGGAACGGTGGAAACTATTGGGATGTTCAGTGTAATGCCGGAAGCAATTGTTGGGTAAGAAATCATCCAAGCGGAAGTTGGCATAATGCTGGAATTGTGACGCATTGTACTCGTTGCACAGGCGAATATTAGTTTTGGTCTAAACATTGCATTGAAACAGTATCAAAAAAGGCTAAGCCTCCACATGGAGGCTTAGCCTTTTAAATATCTTTTTGTCAAAACTTCTATTTCTTAATGCGCTTGCCCATGGGCGTGAAAAAACTGAACATGACTTTTTCATGCTGCTTTTCTTTCTTTTCAAGCACTCTCTTTCTTGCAAAAAAATAAATGAGCGCTCCAACTGGTCCGGAGATTAAAATAACGAAAGCCCACGTTTTCCTGCAAACAGATTCTTTTTTAATGACATGCCGAAGTATCCAAAGCCAAAAGACTGTCACGATCAGCGCTACAAACCCGCAGACTGCTGCCAGAAGGGGATTTTCTTGTGCCCAGCCAATAACAAGCGGTTTGGCATTTTCATGCATTTCTTTGCTTTTTTGCGTGATTTCAGAAATGAAAACGAGCGCTACTCTCAGGAAAATTACAAAATTTTCCCAGCCCGTTTTAGCATACTCCCAAGGCAAATTAATAACGGGTTTTAAATATTCCCAAATTTTTCCCAAAATTTCGTTTTGCATACGTTTCCATAATTATATCTTTTTATGCTGAAATAGAAAAGGGTTTGGCAATATTGCTGTCTGATCCTTGCTGAAACAGGCTGTTTCTGCTTATGCGGGAAACGGTGTGTTTTTTGAATTTGGTTTTATGTGTGAGAAATCGTATACTTGAACTATGGATATTTCAACTTTTTCACTTGAAAGCGAACTTTTGGAACAAGGCTACGATTTTGTTATTGGAGTTGACGAGGCGGGAAGGGGGCCGCTAGCGGGACCGGTTGTCGCGGCAGCCGTGTTATTGCGAAATTTCAAGTTTCAAATTCCGAATTTTAAGACAAATCAAAATAATCAAATTTTCAATGACAAGATGTGGGAATTGATACGCGACTCGAAAAAATTGAGTGCAAAACAGCGGGAGAAAGCCTTTGATTTTGTCCATGAAAACTTTCATGTCGGAATAGGTTTCTGTGATCATGAAACGATAGACAGGATAAACATTTTGGAGGCGAGTTTTCTCGCAATGAAAAAGGCTACTGCGGACTTGATCCGAAACGTTGAACGCGAATATTTTATTAATATCATTCCTGCCAAAGCGGAAATTCAGGAAACCGCGCAAAAATCAGGATTACGACTCGGAGGCCGAGATGATAAGATAGTTATTTTAATTGACGGGAATAAGAAAATATCGAATTTCAGCATGGAACAGAAAGCCGTCGTCAACGGCGATAAGCTTGTGAAATCCATCTCGGCGGCTTCCATTGCTGCCAAGGTCACGCGGGACAGGATAATGCTTGAGATGCACGAAAAATATCCTCAATATTGTTTCGACAGGCACAAAGGGTATGGCACCAAAGTTCATTTGGAGGCCCTCAGAAAATATGGTCCGTGCGAAATTCATCGCATGAGCTTTGCCCCGGTCAAAGAGGTTAAAAGTTGACTTTTTGGCCCAATGATGCTATTCTAACCTAAGCATGTAACATATTAAGACTTATAAATACGATGAGTAAGGCTATAAAATTGAAAGCGAAAGTGCGTAAAGCGGTGGGAAAAAAAGTAAAAGAGCTCAGAGATGAAGACATGATTCCCGCGGTGGTATACGGACACGGAATCGAACCGCAGAATCTCGCGGTGAATTATCTGGATTTCAGCCGTGTGTTTGAAAAATCTGGAGAAAGCTCACTGGTTGAGCTTGATGTGGAGGGCAAGAAAGCGAACGTCCTTGTGCACGAAATCCAAACCGAACCCCTAAGCGGAAGATTTTCGCATATAGACTTCTTCCAAGTCAACATGAAAGAAGAGGTTGAAACGGAAATTCCTCTTGAATTTGTCGGCGAATCTCCGGCCGTGAAAGAGCTCGGAGGAATTCTGGTGAAAAGCCTCGATGAAATCACTGTCAAATGTCTGCCGGCAGATCTTCCGGACAAATTTGAAATGGATATTTCAAGGCTTGCCACTTTCCAGGACGTGATTGCGGTAAAAGATATCAACTCTTCGGACAAGATACAGATCATGACCGATCCGGAAACGATAGTCGCTTCCGTGCAGGAACCCAGGTCTGAAGAAGAGCTGTCAGCTCTTGATCAAAAAGTTGAAGAGGATGTTTCAAAGGTTGAAGGAGTAGTAAAAGAAGAGCCTGCTGCTGAAGGAGAAAAGCAAATTGAAGAAAAAAAATAACTTCGCACAAATCAAAATCCCCGCAAAAAGGGGATTTTTGATTGTGCATCAGGGTTGACAATTGTTATTTAGGCGTGTATACTTGACTCAATTGTAAGTGTCTTACTCGTTTTCGCATTTTTGTCGAAAATTAAGAGAAGAGGTCGCCTTACAAAGTAATTATTTTCACAAAAAGCGAAAATATGGCAAAGAAGCTATATGTCGGCGGACTTCCGTATGCAACTACTGAAGACCAGCTGAAAGACCTTTTTGCGCAAGCAGGAACCGTTGAATCCGGAATCATCATTATGGATAAGATGACCGGTCGTTCAAAGGGTTTCGGATTTGTTGAAATGTCTTCTGATGAAGAAGCATCAAAAGCAATTGAAATGTTTGACAAGAAGGAATACGAAGGACGCACGCTGACTGTAAATGAAGCTCGCCCGATGGAACCTCGTCCAAAACGTGATTTCAACGGAGGAAACAGATACTAGTCAGTCTTAAAACACTCCCTGATGCGAATCGGGAGTGTTTTTTATTGGACTAATATCAAAAAATATGCTATAATTAATATATAGGCAGTAGATGCAGGGTGGCAAATCCTGCAATTTTGCTTTTAATAAGCTTAAAAACAAAAAAATGGATTTTCTGCACAGCGATCTTTCAGCTCAAAAAGCCTCAAACAGCGGGGCGATGAAAAAAGTGCTTCAAAACAAGGATATGGTCAAAATCTTGCCGAAAGCCTCCCAGCGCCAGGAATTTTATAACGCGCTGAAACAAAATAAAGGAGATGTTTCCAAAACTCTCGGCCAGTTGGATAGAAATAAAAAAGACAGCATAACTTCGGACGCTGCCAATAGAATCAGAAGGGCTATGGGGGAGCGCTTTGATTATTCCGGATATAGAAAAAACCTTGATGCGTCAAGGCAAGAAGCGGCTAGCGGCCGCATATCAACCCAAAGCAGCCGCGCCAAGGCTGCTTCACCCGGCCAAGTTCCGCTTTCGGCAAGACTAACAAAAACAAATTCTTCCGTCATGCGCTCCTTGCGTTCAGGTCTCATGTGACAGACAAAAACAATGAAAATTAAATCTGCAAAATTTGTAAAAGGGATTGTTGGAAGCGACAAAATCCTTGAGGAAAATAAACTGCAAATTGCTTTTGTGGGACGTTCGAATGTGGGAAAATCCAGCGTCATCAATACACTTGCCGGCGTAAAAGATCTGGCAATTTCAAGCTCAACTCCCGGGCGAACGTTGCAACTCAATTTCTTTCTCATAAACGAAAAAATATATTTTGTTGATTTACCAGGTTATGGCTACTCGAAGCAATCACTCAAGTTTGCCGAAAAAATGCGCAAGATGATCATGTGGTATCTTGAGTACAATGAAAACAAACCCAAAAAAGTCATTTTAATCGTCGATGGCAATGTCGGTCCGACAAAATTTGACATGGAAATGATGGAGCTGCTCAGAGAAAACCTTTACGACGTGATCGTGGTTGCCAACAAAATGGACAAAGTGAAAAAATCAGAGCTTGCGAAAAAGAAAAGGGAAATTGTTGAAAAACTCGGCACTGAAAATGTTGTCTATTTTTCTTCAAAAACAAAACAGGGAAAAGAAGAACTGCTCCAAAAAATTTAAATTAGTTTTATAATTGAAAAATTGACCTTTATTTTGTTTATTGATATAATTTAACGTAGCTTTAGGAACATATTTGCTGCCTCGGGGGCAGCGTTTTATTTGGTAAAAAATATGGAGATACGCAACATTGCAATCATTGCGCACGTTGACCATGGCAAAACGACACTCACTGACGCGATCATGCGGCAGACCGGAATGGTGGAAGAAGGGGCGACGATGGATTCCAACGCGCTCGAACTTGAAAGGGGCATTACGATCTATGCTAAAAATGCTTCGGTTTTTTATCATGGAATGAAAATAAACATAGTCGACACTCCGGGACATGCCGACTTCGGATCGGAGGTTGAGCGTGTGCTCCGTTCGATCGACAGCGTGCTTCTTGTCGTGGACGCGCAGGAGGGTCCGATGCCGCAGACAAGGTTTGTGCTCAAGAAATCTTTGGAACTCGGCCTTAAGCCGATTGTTGTGATCAATAAAATCGACAAACCTGCGGCCAATCCCGATTTGGTGCAGGAGCAAGTTTATGAACTCTTTTTGGATCTTGGCGCAAGCGACGAGCAGTTGGATTTCACCACGATATATGCGATTGGAAAACAAGGAATCGCCAAACAGCATCTTGATGATGATTCCGATAATATAAATCCTCTTTTGGATACGGTGCTTCTCAAGGTTAAGCCTGCCGAAGCAAACAAAGATGTTGATCTTCGCATGCAGCCTTTCAACTTGGGGTATGATAATTTTCTGGGTCGCCTTGCGGTCGGCAGGATCCACGAGGGCACGATAAAAGCTGGACAGACCTATGCTCTCAAAAAGCTTGACGGATCGGCTGAAAAATCGCGCGTAACAAAACTCTATACTTTCAAGGGAACGAATCGCGAGGAAATCCGGGAAGCTTATGCGGGCGATATCGTCATGGTTGCGGGTTTTGCGAAAATAGACATCGGAGAAACGATATGTGAAAGTGAAACACAGGAAGCATTGCCGGCAATCATGATTGACGAGCCGACGATTTCCTTGCGTTTTATGGTCAATGATTCGCCGTTTGCCGGTCGCGAAGGGAAATTCGTGACCAATAAACAGCTTCTGGAAAGGCTCAGGAAAGAACTGGAAGTTAACGTCGGTCTCAAAATAGATTTTTCTTCTTCGGAATACTACACTGTTTACGGGCGCGGGGAGCTTCATATCGCGATTCTTCTTGAAAATATGCGTCGCGAAGGCTATGAAGTTCAGGTTTCGCAGCCGCAGGTTATCATAAAAGACATTGATGGCGTGAAATCAGAGCCTTTTGAAGAAGTAACAGTCGATGTTCCAAGTGAACTTTCAGGAAACATTATTGAAAGTATGGGAAAACGTAAGGGAGTCATGACAGATATGCAGATCCACGGCAGCCAAACAAGACTCTTGTTTGAAGCGCCGACGCGCGGGCTTTTGGGTTATCGCGGCCAATTCGTTGTTGACACAAGGGGTGAAGGAATCTTGTCATCGCGCGTGGTTGGATTTAAGCCGTATGTGGGAGAAATAAAACGCCGCGAAGTCGGCTCCATGATTTCAAACGGCACGGGAAAAGCGCTCGGATTTTCTTTGGCGAATTTGCAAGAGCGCGGAGTGCTCTATATCAATGCCGCAACCGAAGTATATGAAGGCCAGGTAATTGGAAATGTTTCCAAAGGCGACGACATGACGGTGAATCCCCTGAAAGGGAAGCAACTCACGAACATGCGGGCGTCAGGGTCTGATGATGCGATCCAACTCACTCCGCCGTGGGAACTTTCGATCGAGCGCGGACTTGAAATTATGAACGAAGACGAATATCTTGAAGTGACTCCGAAAAGCGTGAGACTTCGCAAGCAATTTCTCAAGGAAATCGACCGCGTGAGGGCAATGAGAAAGAAGTAAACTTGCATCAGTAAACTTTGACTTAAATAATCTTTTATAGTAGGCTGATTTGAAGTTTTTAGTAAATTAAAAATAAGTGACTGGAGGATGTTATGGATATAAAAGGTGAAACACTGATACCGGATGAGCTAATAATGGAGGCGATGAGATTAAACATTAAAGAAATTGAAAGGGCTAGCGAAACAGGTTTTTGCAAAGGATTATCATCGTTTGTTTTGGAAGATGGATCCTACAAGCTTCCGGAACAAAAAGTGCCGGAAAGACAGCAAAGAAAAGATTTGGCAGAATTGCTGAAAATAAAAAAGCATTTCGCCGATTTGCTTGGCATCCGGATCTGATCAAAATGGAGACGCGGGATTTTATTCTTTTCGTTTTGATCAACTATTGCCTGGCTGGCAGTAAACCTGTCCGTCGGCTATAAAAGATAGTTTTCCCCGGTGAAATCACTGAGGAAATGAAAAAGATGGCTTTTGATGAATTTGAGGAAAGAAGGCGCGCAAGGTTAAGAGAAAAATTTCCCAATGAATACTAGCAAAAGTAGACATCTTTTGATTAACGGAGATTCCCGCGAGGAAACTCCGTTTTTTTATAATAAAATTGAATGTTAGTTGTCGGATGTGTTATATAACATGTTATATAACAATTTATATGACAAAAAACCTCCGTGCTGCGGGAGGTTTTATGTTTAGTTTTTTATTTTGCTGAAAGGTTACGCACTATTTTTGCCATGAGCACTAAATCAACTTGTTTTACCGATATGCGAACCCTGTCGCCATTTTTGATGTCTGACAGCTTCAAAGATTGCCATTTGCTGTTTAATATTCTTGAGTCAGGATTTATTTTTAGTAAGTATTCTTTTTCACCTTTTTTGATTATCAAAGAATCGCCCGTTTTTGCCGTCACTGTTCCGCGGATGGACCTCAGGTTTTTGATGCGGTTTTTGACGTTTTCGGTTTTTTTCGATCGCGTCATTTTTTCCTGCTGAGACCCGTGCATGCTGCGGTCGGATCCGCTTCCGGCGCTGGCATCATAGACGATGCCGGCGGTGCCGACTGTTATCGCGATGCCCGAAATTGCCAAAGCTTTGCGCACATTTCCTTTCATAATAATTTTTTTGCAGCTATTGCGGATAGCTGCGGGGAAGTTAATTTTTAATTTAAACTCAATTCTCAAGCGTTCCAATAATATAATACGCGAAAGACCAGCTCTGTTTTCACGGCCTTTGTTGTCCTTAGGCATGCGATTGGATATAATTCGAATATTGTTACAAATAAACCTTGTTTTTATGCACGTTCTGGATTTTCAAAACTATTTCGAAAACTTTGGAATGATCATCCATCTGCTGAAAGAATGCTCATATTTTGGCATTTTTTTTCTTGGCGTCGTTGTCGCCTACCTGATACCGATTCCTGAAATAGTTGTGCTCATGCTTTTCGGCTTTGCTGCCAGAGTGACCGGTTTGGATCTTGTGTTTGTTTTTGCATCTGCGACTGCGGGAATTATTGTGGGAGATAATGTGGCATATAGATTAAGCTTTATGGGTCACAGATATGTCGAGAAATTTAACAAAAAAATTCGAGAGCATGAGCTCACAAAATATGAAAATTTGGTGGTTAGTCATATAGGGAAAGCGATATATTTTCTGAGATTTGTTACGGGCATTCGTTTTTTTGGTCCGGTAATTTCCGGGGCTTTGGGAGTGAAGTGGAGGGATTTTTTCTTTTTTAATATGACCGCCAACATTTTGCATACGCTCCTTTTCATTTCCATCGGGTATTTCACGGGGAAAAGCATAATGGTGACAATCGCGGAAGTCGAAATAGTCAGAAATATTTTGATGCTTTCCTCCGTATTTATCATAGGTGTTCTTCTTAGCGTATTTTCGAAAAGAAAAAAGCCGAAGCCTGAAGAGCTCGGCAGAGAGAATTGATGTCCAGAAATTTTCAGAAGTATTGTTTTATCTTCACGAAATCATGCGCGAATTCTGGGCGGCAGGCGATTTCAACCGTTCCTTCCGGAAAACTGTTGAGAAATTTTTCGACGTTTCCTATCCATTCCAGAATAATGAAGTTTTCCGAAGAAACACAATCTGCTTTCCGGCAGGCTTTGCAATTGACGAGCCTCAGCCAGTTCAGAATACGCGCGGCGGGCTTGTTGCCGGGCGTGAAAACTTTTTTGCCAAAGCGGATGTAGGGAATTGAATATTCGGTTTGCAGTTTAAGAGCCACTTTAAACAGCGGCGGAAGAAAATGCACGTGCTGGTGAGAACTTATGCCGTCGGGTTTTTTTCCAAAAATCTGTATAAATTTCTCTATCTGTTCTTTCCATTCCGTCTCGACTCTCTTTGCAAAAGATTTCCGGATGAACAGTTTCAGAAAAAGTCCGGCCATGCGGCGAAAATTTCCTGTCTGCGTCTGTTTTTTCCCGCTGGATTTATCCGAAATGTCCAAGTGGATATCGATTTTCGCGTTGCTTTTCAGCAGTTCTTTTATTTCCTCGCTTGAAAACACACCGTTTACCATTACTCCGATTCTGTTGATTTTCCCGAGCGACAACAGATAGCGCGTATTCCTGTTGGCTCGCGGGCTTATGCCGAAACCGTCGGCGGAAATGATCGTTCTGTGTCTGTGTGAAATATGGTATTCCATTGATGCGGTTTTTAAAGACTTGATATAAGATTCATTTATGTTGGAAAAACGCGAAATCTATGCTACAATTCTAACAGATGAGCTGAAAAAAACAATAAAAATATGACAAAAGAAAAAGTCGAAACCATGCGCATAAAAAATTATAACGTGTATTTCTTTCTCGCGATGCTTATCGCCGTAAGCGTGGCGACTTTTTTTGTTTTCAAACCTTTCATAATAGCCATACTGCTGGCATCGATTTTGGCAATTGTTTTTCAGAGGCCGTATGATTTTTTTCTTAAGTTAAGCCGCGGCAGGAGGCGACTGAGCGCTTTTCTCACTTCGTTTATTATTCTGCTCCTTATAATAATTCCTTTTACCCTGATCGTAATAATGCTCGGGCATGAGATTATGGCATCGTATGAATCAATTTCAAGCAACGGGGATTTTTACCAGAAAAACATAGATCCTATCGTAAGAATGGTTCAAGACTCTACTCTATATGAGGCATTTGGCTTGTCGCAAGTCCTCAACAAAGAAACTTTCGCGCAATACTCCCGTCAGATAGGAGAATTTTTACTGTCTTTTATTCAAAGCGCGTATCTTAGTGTTGCGCACGTTTTCCTGATGATTTTTGCGATGTTTTTCTCGCTTTATTATTTTTTCATAGACGGAAAGAAATTTGTGAGCAAAGTCATGCACATAAGTCCGCTCCGGGATTCAGATGAGAATTTGCTCGTGCAGAAGTTTGTTTCCATAAGCAGGTCCACAATCAAGGGAACTTTTGTCGTTAGCTTTTTGCAAGGCCTTGTGGGAGGGATGGTTTTCTATATAGCCGGAGTGTCTTCGCCGGTTATCTGGGGTATCGTCATGATGTTTCTTTCCCTTATTCCGATGCTCGGATCAAGCATCGTATGGTTTCCTGCGGGAATTATCATGCTTTTACTGGGCAATGTTTGGCAGGGCGTTTTCATTTTGGTGGCGGGGTTTGCCGTCATATCTTTACTGGATAACATATTGAAGCCCGCGCTTGTGGGAAAGGACGCTCAACTCCATCCGCTCTTGATACTTTTCGCGACGCTCGGAGGACTGGCGCTGTTTGGGCTCTCCGGATTTATCGTCGGACCGATCATAGTTGCGCTCTTCGTGTCAATGTGGGAAATATACGCGGTAAAATTCAAGAATCAGCTCAAGAGATACAACAAATAGCTTCCAGCTGTTAGCTTATAGATTTTGGAAATTTTGGGAATCTGTTAAAATAAGCTAATGGATTTTCTATACTTTTATCAGAATATTCCTCTTTATATTAACCCTGTCGCTTTTACGATCGGGCCTTTTTCCGTGAGGTGGTATGCTGTTTCGTATATTGTCGGCTTTCTGGTTGCTTATTTGGTTTTGATTCGGAGAATAAAAAAAGGAGAATATGTTGTCAATGAGCAAGGGGCAGGCGACAAGGGACAGAAGAGAAACGCTGTTCATTGTGCGCTGGTTATGGATTTTTTGCTTGTTGCTTTCTTTTCCGCTCTTGTCGGTGCAAGATTGGGTTACGTTTTGATATATGATCCCGCGTTTTTTATTTCAAATCCTCTTGCCATCATCTCGCCGTTCGATCAGGCGGGAAATTTTGTCGGAATATTCGGCATGAGTTATCACGGAGGACTTGCCGGAGTCATCTTGGGCGGCATCATATTTTGCGGATTTAAAAAAATAAATTTCTGGAGATGGGCGGATTTTGTCGTTCCGGCGGTTCCGCTCGGATATTTTTTCGGAAGGATTGGGAATTTCCTTAACGGTGAGCTTTACGGACGTGTGACAACTTCTCCGCTAGGGATGTATTTTTCAAGTGATCCTCAAAATTTGCGTTATCCGTCGCAGCTTCTCGAAGCTTTTCTTGAAGGTCTGCTTTTGTTTTTTGTCGTTTTGGGCGTGCGTAGGTATGGACATAGGTACGAGCGTAGGTACGAACCTTTGGCCGGTTTTTTCAGGAAAGACGGCATGCTGCTCGCGGTTTATATCGCGGGGTACGGAATTTTTCGCATTATCGCCGAACAATTTCGCCAACCTGATCCGCAAATCGGCCTAATCTCGGGCTATTTTACAATCGGACAGATATTGTCACTTTTTATGGTAATCTTGGGAGCCTTGATTATTTTCAGAAACAGGAAACAAATGCTATAATTTAAGAAACCGACAAGAGATGTATACAAGAACCAAAATAAAGAGAGTTGCCGACATAAAGGCGACGACAGGCGGAAGCAAGCGTGTTGATTTAAGGCGGGATGAAGCCTTTCCCGTGCTTTTTTCGCGTGGCAAAAAAAGTAGACATTTTTATACTGAAGATTCCAAGCTCTACATAACTCCGCGGGAACAGCAAATGATGAGAAACGGAATCAAAATAAATCGCTCCGTGCATATGTGGGATTCTGCAAATTCCAGGATAGTTGCCGATTTTATGCGCTATTGTCCGAATGGCGGCAACAGCTCTCTTGTGAAAATTCTCGAGAAGCGTTCGGCCGATCTTTGCGATTCGCTGGCGGAGGTTTCTCAGAACTTTGTTCGGCAGTTTTCATTGGTGCGCTTGTGGAATCTTTCAATAGTGGGATCGATACTTTTCGGGATGGTTTTGATGACGTTTGTCTACAAATACCTCGGGCAGGGAGCCGCCGCCAATCAGATTGCTGTGCAAAACGCGCAGGCAGTGCAGGGGCAGGTTTTGGGAGTAGAGGCGGAAGTCAATGAGAAAGAATTTACAAGCGAATTTATGGAAATCGAGAACGCGGACGAAAAAACCTTGGAAAAGGAGATAAGGGAAATGGTGAAAGGCTTCCCGATTGAAAATATGGTTCCGTATATCGCCGAAAAAGACAGGACAGTCGCGGCCTTTATCGTGGGGATCGCCAAAAAGGAAAGCGCATGGGGAAAGCGCCGCCCGGTCCTCAATGGCCAGGATTGCTACAACTATTGGGGATATAGAGGCAAGCGCATGCTGATGGGAAGCGGCGGGCATACATGCTTCAACAGTCCCAAGGATGCTGTCGACACTGTGGCAAAAAGAATTGAAACTCTTGTGAAAAAATATGACAGGAACACGCCCGCCAAAATGGTTGTTTGGAAATGTGGCTCGGATTGCGAGGCGACAGGAGGAGAAGCGGCTGCCAGGAAGTGGATAAGCGATGTTTCTCTGTATTTCAACAAGCTGAATTATGAGGAAGAAGAAAAATAACTTATCACGACACAAATAGGTTAAAATGTAAAGATAAAAGAAAAGCCTTGTTTTAGGGCTTTTTTTGATTTTTTTGTGAAAAACGACAAAAACAATGGGAATAGCCAATGTTTTGGGATGTATTAGTGTGCATAAGATGTTTGACCGAAATACTTATTTTTGCTAGCATAAAATCCGTGTTTCCGAAATGGAAACGCTTTTTATTAGTAAAATTATCATATGTGTGATCCCTTATCTCAGGGGGTAAAGAAGTCATTAAAAAGTGGAGGCTGGAATAAAAATTGTTTAAACGTGACGTCCAGAAACAGAGCGGTTCTTTTTTTGGCGTTGATTCTTATCATCTTAGGGTCGGTGTTTCAGTTCTGGGATGCCAGGCCCGTCTATTATGCTCAGGCATATGACCTTGGCAGCCAGGAAGATGTTCACTGCAGTAAATCCCTGCTTTCGGTGAGTGAAGGAAAACTGAAACTTTTTGAAGATCCGAGCGACTCAAATCCTACCAGCTTGCCGGAACTCCTGGAACAGAGCGAAAAAAATTTCAAGACCGAACAGTTTGCCAAAAAACTTTATGAAATAACCGGAGATGCTCCGATAAAAGAAATGGTTCCTTTCATTTCCAAAAGGGACGAAAAAGTTGCTGCGTTTCTTATCGGAATAGCCAAAAAAGAAAGCGGATGGGGCGAACATGTTCCTCTGCTTAATGGCCAGGATTGCTACAACTATTGGGGATATAAGGGAGCTGCCAGTCGCGGAAGCGCGATGGGTTACGCGTGCTTTTCCAATCCGGAAGAAGCGGTGGAAATCGTGGGTAATAGGCTCGAAGTGCTTATAGGAAAAAATCACACTACCGCTTCGAAAATGCTCATTTGGAAATGCGGATCGAGCTGCGCCGGTCATGATCCCAAAGGAGTTGAAAGTTGGGTATCAACGGTGTCTCTCTATTTCAACAAAATCATGAGTTAATTTTTGGCATATTGCCTGCAATTGCGGTCCGGACTGCCGGATCGCATTTGTTTCATGAAAATATTTTGATATAATTAGGGCAAGCGTGACTTTTTGAATAGTCGGCTTATGCTAACTATTACTACAAACAAAAACGCTTTTGCCGAAAGCATTGTTCTTGCCGCCGTTTTGGCGTTTTTTTGTTTTTTGCCGCATAATGCGAGCGCTGCTACGTATTATCTTCCCGATAATTGCGCGAATTTTTCCGCATGCTTTCAGATGATGAACGGAGGAGACACATTGATTGTCAGGGATGGAATATATTTGAACGCATACATGATGGATCCTCCATCGGGGACAGCTCAAAACCCGACCAGAATAATTTCGGAACATGATGGAGGAGTAATTGTGGACTTAAACTTCAACACCAGCGTTCCCGGCTCATACGATGCCGCAGTTATCATATCTACCAGCCATGTGGATTTGGAGGGATTTAAGTTTCTGAACGGACAGGAGGCGGTTGGAATATTTGCGGGCGGTAACATAAACATTAGAAGATGTGCGTTTGGAAATTCTTTCGGAGGAACATATGATTCCGTTGTTTTGGTTACCGGAAATAATATTTTGATAGAAGACTCCTGGATGTGGGGACAAGGAAGGGCAATGATTCAGGCAAGCGGTACCAGCTTGACGTTTCGCAGAATTGTCATGCGAAACGACTATTATCCCGGAGAGCATGAGTCGACCGGCATTCTTTTGTACGGCGCAAAGAATGTGATAGTCGAAAATGCGATTGCTTTGGATTTTAATCCCGCCACGACAACTTCTCATTCAAGGTGCGGATTCAGAAGCAGAGAAGGCTATGAAGCGGTTAATCATAATTTTTACGGCTGCATATCTCTCAATCTGCCGAACACGCCCAACGGCGGATATTGGGGGTTTGAACTTGCTGTCGCCAACGCAAAGAATTGCGTGGCGTGGGACGTCGCGCGGCAGGGTTTTGTGCAGGAAGGCTGGAATGCATCGTATAGCATTGATCATTGCACAGCCGGCAATACCGGCCTGGGATACGACATCAATAATATGCCGGTAATAAACAGCTCAAATAATCCTGTCGGTATTTCCAACTTTTTGAATCTCGGGCAAGGCGCAAATATTATGAATCGTTACGTGAACGGGATTGAAACCAGCCAGCCTTTGTGGCCATGGACGTACGAAGACAGAATAAAAGCCGATTTTCAGCAAAGTTTTCAGAATATTCCGGCGCAATATGGCAATGCTGCCAGAGGTTTTGCTGCAAATGGAAACGGGCTTTATGGCGGGCCAATAACTCTGACAAGTTATATATGGGAATACCTTGGAAATCCGTGCCCGCAGAACATATGCAACGCAACACCTGACGAAGAGGCTCCTTCTTCGCCAAGAGGATTGTCGGTAAATTAGCAGATTGAGATTTTGCACATGGTATCTGAAAAAACATTCTGACTTGAATGTTTTTTTGATTGTTTTTCATTAATCCAAAATTGGGTTATAATAAAAGAAGTTAGATAAATAAAGCGCTAAGTTGAAAAATTTCTTTTGATCTTTAAGGTTCCGAATTATGGCCTGGTTTTTTATTGCAACCGCCGGATATTTTTTCGGCGCGATTGCCAACACGCTTGATAAGTTTCTTCTGGGATCCAAAAGGATTTCATCAGCTCCCGTCTATGCTTTTTATGCGGGACTTTTCGGTCTTGGCGCTCTTCTTCTTGCTCCTTTCGGTTTTACCGTGCCTGATACCTATATTATTTGTCTCTGTCTTATAAGCGGACTTATTTTCTCGGGCGGGATATTGCTTTTGTTTTTCGCTTTCAGCAAAGCCGAAGCAAGCCGCGTTGCTCCGGTTTCCGGAGCAACGATTCCTTTGGTGACATTTATCCTGTCTTGGGTTTTCGAAATGGAAAAGCTTCACTGGCTTCATATTCTCGGAATGCTGCTGCTCATTTTTGGCGGACTTCTCATCTCGTTTGATTTGCCATTGAAGCTTGGAAAAAAGAAATTTTTCTCAGGATTTTATTATGCTTTTGCGGCAGGTTTTTTCTTGGCGGTTGCGTATGTGATTTTTAAACACATCTCAAGCAGTGAAACGTTCGTAACATGGTACATCTGGACACGGTTCGGAGGATTTATCGGAGCGTGCCTGCTTTTTGCCATTCCTCTTTGGAGAAAAAATATCTTGAAAAGTTTTCGTTCGGCCAAAAAAGATAAAAAGCAGACGGCCATAACGGGCAGCATATTTTTGGGTAACAAAATTGCAGGAGGGCTTAGCACGCTCATGATTAATTACGCCATAGGCATAGGAAGTGTGACGCTCATAAACGCTCTTGTTTCGTTGCAATATGTTTTTTTGCTCATGATTGTGGCTTTATTTTCAACAACTCATGCCAAAATTTTCCAGGAGAAAATTTTGTTTTGGGATTGGGCGCAAAAAATTGCAGCGATTTTTATAATAGCCGCAGGAGCAGCACTCATCTATGTTTAAAAATTCCAGCAGAAAAAAAATAGATATTCTAACCATATTTATAGTTATCGCATGTTGCTTTTGTTTTGCCCAAAAATCTGAAGCAGCCATTCTTTTCGAAGACAATTTTGACGGGTATTCCGACAGCCCGGAAAATCACGGGTGGGATATCCCATCGGCTGCCAATGTGGAAAACTGTGATTCTCCCGACGGCGGAAGGTGTCTCAGATTTTCTATCCAGGCGAGGGGAACCGCGCAATACTGGTCCAACTTCGATCCAAATCCCAGCGGCACTTTTGAAGACGGCTACATAGCCTTTTGGGCAAAAGAAGAAGGGCATGAAGACGGGACCGCGGGCGGAGTAAAGTGGCTAAAACTTTTTTCGGCGGATTACCATAATAATCCCTCAACCTATGCGAATGTTACTTTCAGTCAAACATATCAAACCGGCAGGTTTAGCGGAATTAATTGTGGTCCCGGAACATCGCCTTTGAATGATACACAGGTGGCTTATGGGTATGAAGGTTTTGTGGGTGCGGGAACATGGCGCGTGGATACCGAATATACTGCCGGAAATTCCGCCGGCTATGGAACAAATAGCGCGTATGTGTGCAAAGTGAATCATGTTTCTTCTGAGAACAATCGGCCGGGGGTAGGTCCGAACTGGGAAGACTATTGGATAAAAATAGGAACAATAACAAATCATTCATCTGCTTTTTATACCGGTTCGGGCTGGCACTACTATGAATATTACGTGAAACACAATACGGATGATAATCTTGACGGCGAGTTTGCCGTATGGGTTGACGGAGAGCTTAAGATACGAGTTGCAAACATGAGAAACAGAAACAACGCGAATTCGATGGATTGGGATTCCGCGTCATTGGTAAATCACGTCGAGATAGAGGCTCCGAACATGTATTACATATATTTTGACGACATAAAAACTTCTGACAGCTATATCGAATATGTCACGCCGCAAGAGGACACGACCGCTCCATCTTCCCCGTGCGGACTAAGCGTAAGTTAAAAAATTATAAAGCCTGCGAAATCTCTCTCAAATTGTTAAATAACATGTTGCTTAACATGTTAAGCAACAAAATATCAGACAAGAACGTTTAACCTGCTTAAGAATGTGTAAATAATTTATATTGATGTTGCATTGGTATTAGCGATCATGAAAACTCATCGGGCGGAACAGTTAACTGGCAGCAGCATGACCGGGCAGGATTGTCCGATATAACTGTGAATGAGGATTACTTCGCCACAGTTGCAGACTATTATCCCTACAAAACCAGCGGAAGAAATGGTGACTGCGTAGGAGGTTTTACGTTTTCAGGTTCCGAAGAAGATGTGACCGCGCCTATGGCGCCAAGCGGACTGAGCGTTAGCTAGTTTTTAAGATAAATAGTATAATGAAAAAGTGCAGGCTGATAACGCGGCGGTAACGTGACTGGTAACATGACTGGTAACGTGGGTGGTAACGTGGCTGGCGAAGCGTATCAATTGTCTTTACAAAATTTTAAAAATAGCAAAACGGAAATTAAAATGGTAAAAAAAATTCTGAAAATAATCGGATACACACTAGGAATTCTGGCTGCTCTAGCCCTAGTTTTTTTTATTTACATCAATCTTCCGGTAAGTCCAAGCAAGGAAAAGGCCAAGATCGGAGTGACATTTTCCTTGCGTTATGCGCGTGACATAGGCCTTGATTGGCGCGAAACCTATATTGCCATGCTTGATGACCTTAAGATAAGGCATATTCGCATCCCGGTTTATTGGGATTTGGTTGAAAAGGAGCGGGGAATTTATGATTTTTCGGATATAGACTGGCAACTTGAGGAAGCGCGAAAAAGAGACGCAAAAATAATTCTGGTAATAGGGCAAAAGGTTCCGCGCTGGCCAGAATGCTTCATTCCTGAGTGGATAGGAGATGACGATGCGGTGAGGAAAGATAGGCTTCTTGAATTTGAAAAGACGGTTGTAAACAGATATAAAGACGGTCATCCTGAAATCGCGCGCTGGCAAATAGAAAACGAACCATTTTTGAGATTCGGAATTTGCCCTCCTGCCGATGCCGATTTGCTCGACAGTGAAATTGCCCTTGTGAAAAATCTTGATTCATCGCGTCCGGTTATCATTACCGACAGCGGGGAGCTCAGCTTGTGGATCAAAGCGGCGAAGCGTGCCGATATTTTCGGCACAACAATGTATCGGGAGGTATATAATGCCAATCTTGGACACTGGCGTTATCCGATCGGTCCGAATTTTTTTAAGGCAAAACAATTTCTGATAAAAATGTTAGCGAACCAAAAAAATACGATTGTGGTGGAACTTCAGGGAGAACCGTGGGTTGAGGGATGGACGGTACATGCTCCGGTTGAGAGACAGCTTGCCTCGATGAATGAGAATATTTTGAAGGACAATGTGGAGTTTGCCAAAAAAACGGGAATCGGTGAAATATATATCTGGGGCGTGGAATGGTGGTATTGGATGAAAACAACGCAGAACAATCAGGCACTTTGGGAAACGGCGAAAGAGATTAATAAGCAGGCTACTATTTAAAAGTGATAGGAGCCAAATTGCGAATTAAAGTGTTGTTCGTGATTTGATTTTTGTTTGTCAAAGATGCGCGGATTCATCCCACATAAAGAAAAAAAACATAATTGGAAGACGGCCGTTTTTATAATAACCGTTATGGCAGTTTCTGCTGGAGTTTCTTTTTTTGTGCATGCGCGCGCAGGGAAATTAAATGTAAAAATATTTGATACCACCATATTTCATACGGATGCTTCAATTTTGCAAACGGAGCCGGTGGGGCCCAATGAGGCGATTGAGATAGTTTTTTCGGCCCCCGTTGACACTTCTTTCTCTCAAAAAGAAATTTCCATTTTTCCCGAAAGCAAAATGATTCTAAAATGGGAAGAAGGAAACAGAAAGCTTAAAATAATTCCCGAAAGTTATTGGTCGCTGGAAACAGACTATAGAATTGAACTAAAAGGGAGAAACATTTTCTTTTCGCGTTTTGAGAAATCGTTTGAATTTTCAACTCATCCGTGGCCCGAGGTGCTTTCAACTGTTCCGTCCGATGGAGCAGAAGATATCGCGGTCAACATGGAGGATCCCATTATTTTTAACTTCAGTAGACCGCTCGATGATTTCAGTATAAAATTTGAGGTAGAACCTTATACGGAGTTGGAACATTTGGTAAGCGATGACAGAACTTCGGTCAGACTTGTTTCGCGCGATGATTTCAAGTGGAATACGAAATACACCATATCCACATACTTGAAGCTAAAGCAGCAAACGACGAGCCAATATCGGAAAGCGCATGAGATGTTTTTCGAAACCGTTCCTCCGCCGGTGATAGACAGGAGCTTAGATCAACAGACACAACTAAAGCAGGCGTTGCTGTATACAAAGCCATTGGTGCAGGAAGGAAAGTATATAGACATCAATCTCAAATATCAGCATCTTATCATATTCGAAAACGGAAAAGCGCTTGATGCATTTCTTGTTTCAACCGGCAAAAAGGGTATGGAAACTCCCCAGGGAACGTTCGCGATCCACAACAAGGCGCTTCGTCCGTGGTCGAAAAAATATTCTCTGTTTATGCCATATTGGATGGCGATCTTTCCCTCGGGGGCGGTTGGAATACATGAACTTCCCGAATGGCCGGGCGGATATAAGGAAGGCGCAAACCATCTCGGAATACCGGTTTCGCACGGTTGTATAAGGCTCGGAGTCGGTCCTGCAAAAAGAGTGTTTGATTGGGCGAATATAGGTACTCCGGTCATAATTCACATGTGAAACAAATATCAATCTGCGAGTAAAACGTGAAACCGCAAATGGTGAATTCACGCAGGCAGATTATTATATCAAATTTGGTTATTAGTAGATTAATATCATATTAAAATGCAAAAGAACAAAATCGCGGTTTTTGATATAGATGGAACGATATTTCGCAAAAATCTCCAATTTGAACTTATCAATGAACTTTCCTGGATGAATGTTTTTCCCAGGAAAGTGCGTAACCAGATCGTTTCACTCTATACTGACTGGATCGAACATAAAGGAACTTACGAACAATATCGTCTGGGACTTGTGCATCTTTACGAAAAATGCATAAAAGGGTGCAAACTGGAGGATATTGAACGTGCAAGCAAAGTGGTTGTTTCGTTTCATCAGGACAGGACATATATTTTCGCAGAACAGCTGATCAAAAAACTGAGACATGATGGTTATCATCTGATTGCGGTTTCCGGATCGCCCATAGAAATTGTCAAAGAATACAACAGGATGCATCTTAGGTTCAATGCCGTTTTCGGAAGCGTGTATGAATGCGATGATAGAGGGATTTATACGGGGAAAACATATTATGAGCCGGTGAGACATAAGGGCTCATTGGTTAAACAATATGTCTATGAACACAATTTGACACTCGAAGGTTCTTACGGAATAGGTGATACGGAATCAGACGCAAGCTTCTTGGAAATAGTCGACAATCCCACAGCATTCAATCCGAATGATAACTTAAAGAAGATAGCGGAAAAGAAAGGATGGCATATTGTGGTGGAAAAGAAAGATGTGATATATAATATTAATTAACTATAAGCCGACATTAATTTTATCGTTAACCATCTCTAATGCCTATTTCGCGGTTATTCGAAATAGATTCGAATAGATTCGAATAGATTCGCGAGTTTCTATATTTATGAACCTTAATGAATTTTTTGAAAAAGTAGCAGAGAAAACACTTTGGGCATGGCTGCCTTTTGGTGCGCTAACGCGTCTTTTGAGAGAATTTAGGGATAAATACATGAAATAGCTTTAATAGCTTTGTGTTCAGGGATAAAACAAAAATCCCCGAAAAGGGGATTTTATGGTGTGCTGCGGGAGAGATATCTCACTCGTCGCTTTCGCTTCTCTTTGAATACCCACGGTTTTCAATACTTTCCTCCAACGGGAAACTCCCGTTTCCCGACCTCTTCCCGTTCTCGTCTCGCAAAAAATTAACGTGCCGCGGGAGAGACTCGAACTCTCATGGTATTGCTACCGGAGGATTTTGAGTCCTCTGCGTCTACCAATTCCACCACCGCGGCTTTTTGGCTTTTTTAAGGCTTTTTTCTACTATATAATATGTGATTGAAAGTAGTTTGTCAATGTGATATTATTACATTGTTAAATGGCTGTATTGTTAAATTGCCAAGAGCCATTAATTTTTGTTTATAAAACATTAAAGCAGCATGCCTGGCAGTTTAGCAATGTAACAATTTAGCAGCTAAGAAGGTGGCTAAGATAATTTCACTTATCAACCAAAAAGGCGGAGTTGGGAAAACGACTACCGCAATAAATATTGCAACTTATCTGGCTGACGCAGGCAAGCTGGTGCTTTTGGTTGATCTTGACCCCCAAGGAAATGCGTCATCGGGTCTTGGGATTGATATCCGGAATCTCGATAAGGGATTGTATCATTCTTTGATAGGAGGAGAACATCCCAGAAATATAATAATAAAATCTAAAAGTTCAGGACATGATCTTATGCCGGCATCCCAAGACCTTGCGGGAGCGGGGATAGAACTTGTACACTTCGATAATCGCGAATTCAAACTCTATGACGTTTTGAGGCAGATCAGAACAGATTATGACTATATTATCATTGATAGTCCTCCGAGCCTGGGTCTTCTTACGATCAACGGGCTCGTGGCTAGTGACGAAGTTTTGATTCCCGTGCAGACCGAGTACTATGCTCTTGAAGGACTAAGCCAGCTTCTTCAGACTATCGATCTTGTCAAAAAACACCTGCAGCCGAACTTAAGCATCATGGGAGCAGTGCTCACGATGTATGACAGACGCAATCGACTGGCGCGCCAGGTAGTAAGGGAGATGAGGAATCACTTTCCAGGCCATGTTTTTGATAGTATTATTCCCAGGAGCGTGCGTCTTGCGGAAGCTCCGAGTTTCGGGAAATCAATATTGAGTTTCGATAGCCTTTCAAAGGGCGCAAGATCGTACAAAAACCTGGCAAGGGAGATTCTCGAAAAAGACAATAAACAAAAGAAAAGTTTTACAGTTTAAATCATTAATCCACGTTAATTTTTTCTCGAATAATCGCGAATGTATATTGAAGATAATTTGTGACAATATTCGAGTTGATTCGTGAATAATATATGAGTCAGCAATTTGGTCTTGGAAAAGGGCTTTCATCTCTCATTCCCAACAAGCAGTCCGCTCAGATTTCGCAGGATGATTTTTCAAAACGCGTTATTGGAGCTTCGGACGATCCGATTCGCGGCGACAAATATGTTATCGAGGTTGATGTTAATCAGATTGTGGCGAATCCTCTCCAGCCGCGCAAAAATTTTGATGACGAAAAGCTTGCGGATCTCGCCAATTCCATAAAGACGCACGGAATAATACAACCACTTATCGTTACCAAAAACGGAAACCGCTACGAACTTATTGCCGGCGAGCGGAGGCTTCAAGCAGCTCAACTTGTTGGACTCAAAAAAGTTCCGGTGATAATTCGCGATTCAAGTGAACTTCAGAAGCTTGAGCTTGCCATTGTGGAGAATATTCAGCGTCATGATTTAAATCCAATTGAAGAAGGCAAGGCGTATCAGAAGCTTATTGATGATTTTGACATGAGTCAGGAGGAAGTTGCTTCTAAGATGGGGAAAAGCAGAAGTCTTGTAGCAAACAAGGTGCGTTTATTATCGCTTCCAGTCGAGATTCAGAAAGGTCTTATCGAAGGCAAGATCACAGAAGGGCACGCCAAAGCGATTCTTTCAATTCCAAATCCTGAAAAACAGCGCGCTCTTTATGAACTCATTTTGAAGAGCAATCTCACGGTCCGACAGATTGAAGATAAGACAAAAGAAATCTCAGTGCGTCCTCATAAGCGCCAGATTGCAGTGGATCCGCAGGTGAAAGAAGTTGAAAACGCGCTTGTTGAAGCTCTTGGCACAAAAGTAAAGATTTCCAAAGCGGGAGATGGCGGTAAAATCGTCATCGAATATTATTCCAAAGAAGATCTTGAATCGCTTTTGAATAAACTTGCGCAAAGAAAAGCGTCAAATCATTGATATTATAAAAATTTGTATTTTTATCTTATTTTTTGATTGTCAGAAAAATTTAAAAGACATTAAAAAACAATCCTGGAGGATTGTTTTTTGAATAAATTTCTGTGACTATTGTTTGGTTGAATTTTCCTTTCTGAGTTCTCTTCTTATGTGTGATTTCGCAACGGATGTTTTGACGAATTTGAGCCAATCGCCGTTCGGAGTTTTGCGGTCTTTGGATGTGAGAATTTCAATAACTTCTCCGTTTTGTATTTTGTAGTCTAACGGCACTATGTTATTGTTGGCTTTGGCTCCTATTGTGTGGTTGCCGACTTCACCGTGAATGGCATATGCGAAATCTACCGGCGTGGCATCTTCCGGAAGATCAATAATGTCTCCGCGAGGTGTAAATGCGAAAATATGATTTTTGAAAAAGTCTATGCGCAGGCCTTCCATAAATTCTTTATTGTCGCGTCCTATTTCGCTCTGCCATTCCTGAAGCTGCCTCACCCATTCAAGCTCCTTTTCGGGCAAGGCTGGTTTTTTTCTGAAGAAATAATCTTTCCAGTTTTTTTTCTTTTTTTGTTCGCTGTATATCCAGTGGGCGGCGATTCCAAACTCAGCTTCATTGTGCATTTTCTGGGTGCGTATTTGGATTTCGAGTATTTTGCCGTCAGGACCGAAAACTGTCGTATGAATCGACTGATATCCATTGGGTTTAGGAAGTGAAATATAGTCTTTTATGCGTCCGATCATCGGGCGGTATTTTTTGTGAACGATACCCAGCGCCTCATAGCAATCAGCCACTTCTGGCACGATTATTCTAACCGCCGCAAGATCGTAAACGCGGTTGATATCCATATCGCGTTCCTTTAATTTTAAATACAGGCTGTATATGCTTTTGGCGCGCCCATGAATTTCCATTACTTTTATTCCGCCTTTTTCGATCTCTTCACGAAGTTCCCTGATTGCCTTGTTGAGGTATTGCTCTCTTTCTTTATAATTTTTTTCCTCGAGTTGTTTTACTTTATTATAATTTTCTTCATCAAGAAATTTAAAGGCGAGATCTTGCAGCTTGGCCTTTATTTCGCCCATTCCCAAACGGTTTGCTATCGGAGCAAATACTTCCATTGTCTCGTGAGCGATCCGAAGTTGCTTATCCGGAGGATTAAATTCCAGTGTTTGCATATTGTGGAGCCGATCGGCCAATTTGATGATTATCACACGTATGTCGGTTGCCATAGCAAGGAACATTTTCCGCAGGTTTTCTAGAAAATATTCTTCGTGCGAACCGCGCAGTTTGATCCTTCCCAATTTTGTTACGCCATCAACCATTCCTGCAATTTCTTTGCCGAATTTTTCCTCGATTTCTTTCAAAGTTGTTTGTGTATCTTCGGGAATGTCATGAAGAAGAGCCGCCGAGATGGTCTTTGATCTCATCCCTATTTCAGCAAGAATCTTTGCGACGGCAATCGGATGTTGCACATAATCTTCACCGCTTCTGCGTTTTTGCCCGGTGTGTGCCTTTACGGCGAAATTGAAAGCTTCAGTTATGAGTTTCCTTCTTTCTTCGGTAGGTTCGCGCAGGGAGTTTAATATGTCGTTTAGGCCTAAATTATTCATATCTTTATTTAGTACGTTTTGTGCGCTGTTGTTTATTTAAGTATATGGCAGCTGCATGAAGGAAGCAAGATTTTGAAAATTTCCAGTTAAAAATTTCTAATTTCCCCAATTACTGACAGACAGATAGCAATATTGAACATATAAAATATACAATGCTCAAGTTTTATTCATTAATTATTTTTTAGTTAGAATTTTGCTAGAAATTGGAATAATTAGAAATCAAAAATTTAAAAATCGTCTTTTGCTGGACGATTTTTAAGATCAAAACAATTATTTTATTGTTCGTATTTGCATTCCTTGTTCGAACATTTTATTTTTCCCTTGATTGCAAATGCCAACGGCTGTCCGCAATCCGGACAAAATTCTCCGGTAGGCTTGTTCCACATCGCAAAATCGCAATTTGGATACTTGTTGCAACCATAAAACACTTTTCCTTTCTTGGATTTTCTGGCAACAACATCTCCGGCTTTACATTTCGGACATTTGAGCCCAACTTTCTGTTCTATCTTCATTATATTTTTACATTCGGGATATTTCGAACACCCCAAAAATGATCCGAATCTTCCGCGTTTCACAATCATCGGCGCTCCGCATTTGTCGCAGACAATTCCCGCATTTTCTTCCTCCTCTTTTTTTTCTTCGGCAGTTTTTTCAGTGTATTTGCACTGCGGATAATTGGAACATGCGATGAATTTTCCGAAGCGTCCGAAGCGCACGACCAAATCTCCTCCGCATTCTGGACATTTGCGATCCAGTTTTTCAAGCAGATCTTCTTTTTTTACGGTCTTTGTTTTTTCTTCGAGGTTTTTGTGGAAAGGCTTGTAGAATTCATCTATCATTGGCACCCACTTGAGTTTGCCGTTTGCAATTTCATCGAAATCCTTTTCAATTTCGGCGGTAAAGTCGATGCTTACTATTTGAGGGAAGTTTTCCACCAAAACATCATTCACTGGATATCCGATTTCGAGAGGGAATAGTCTTTTCTCTTCGTTTTTGTCCACATATTTTCTTTCGATGATTGTGGAAATTGTCGGCGCGTACGTGGAAGGACGACCTATTCCATATTCCTCCAGAATTTTCACAAGAGTCGCTTCATTGTAGCGTGGCGGAGCGGAGGTGTATTTTTGTTCGCTTTCCGTGCTGACAAGGTCAAGTATATCGTTTTCCTTTAGAGGTGGCAGAAATGTTTCCGGCTGCGACGACTTATTCCCATAAACCTTCAGAAATCCATCGAAAATCACTGTTGAGCCGGTTGCTTTTAGCAAATAATTGACTTTTGCTCCGAGCGCTTCAATGTCTGCTTTTACGGAATTGAGCCGTGCGCTTTGCATTTGACAGGCAACGGTTCTGTTCCAGATCAGTTTATACAGCTTGTATTGATTCGGTTCTAGGATAGGCATAAGATCGTCCGGGTTTTTTTCAAGGTCTGTCGGCCTGATTGCTTCGTGAGCTTCTTGCGCGGATTTGGATTTCGTCTTGTAGTAGCGCGGACTTTCGAGCGCATAATTTTTTCCGAACAGATTAGTGATAACTTTTTTTGCAGCTACCAGAGATTCCAGTGAAAGGTTCACGCTGTCGGTTCTCATGTACGTAATGTATCCTTCTTCATAGAGTTTTTGCGCGGCCATCATCGTCTGTTTCGCCGAAAATCCGAAATTGCTGATAGCCGCCTGCTGCAAAGTTGAAGTCGTGAACGGCGCCGCGGGATTTCTTAATGTTTCTTTTTCTTCGATTGAAATGACTTTATATTTTGCTTTTTTCAAATCATCTTCAATTTTTTCCGCAGCTTCCTTGCTTGAAATCGTGCTCTTTTTCGTCTTATAGTCTCCGGCAAAAAGTTTGAGTGTGACCACTTCTTCAATCTTTTTTCCGTTTTGCTCAACGAGGCTCGCATCAAATTCGTCTTTGCCTTTCTTCAATCTTGCGCCGATGGCCCAGTATTCTTCCGATTTGAACTTTTCGATTTCCCGTTCGCGCTCAACAATGAAACGAAGCGCGACAGATTGCACGCGTCCCGCGCTTAGGCCTCTTTTTATTTTTTTCCAGAGAAAAGGGGAAAGCTCGTACCCCACAAGGCGGTCTAGTATCCTTCGCGCTTGCTGCGCATCAACAAGATTAAGATCGATATCGCGCGGGTTTTTCAGGGCGTTTTCAATGGCTTTTTTTGTGATTTCATGGAATACGATCCTGCTTACCTTTTTTTCTTTTTTCGCCTTCGGCTTGTCCAGATCAAGAATTTTGGCAAGGTGCCAGGCGATTGCTTCTCCTTCGCGGTCTTCATCGGATGCCAGGATTATTTCTTCGGCTTTTTCTGAAAGTTCCTTAAGTTCCTTCACTTTTGGTTTTGCTTTTGCCGGAACTACGTAGTGGGGTTTGTAGGCGTTTTCAATATCGATTCCCATTTCGGTTTTCGGAAGGTCGCGAACATGCCCAAAAGAAGATTTCACCTTGAAACCTTTTCCCAAGAATTTTGTAATTGTCTTTGCTTTTGTCGGAGATTCAACGATGATTAACTTCATGAATTCAATTGTTAAATTTGTTATATTGCTAAAATGTTGTATTTATTTTTTCAACAACTTAATCATTCGGCAATTTAGTCTTTGACTCGATGTAATTTTGCATCCTTTTATAATTACACGGGAGTTAGAGTTTTATGTAATTCTGTCCGCCTATGTTCTTGATGAGTCCTTTTATTTCCAAAAGAGAAAGGGTCGAAGACACAGCCGATGTTTCAAGTTTAGTTAGTTTGATTATTATGTCAACATGCATTTCTTCATGCGACAATGCGTCAAGCACATTTTTTTCTTCTTGAGAAAGTTCTCCGGTAAATTTTTCTTCTTGGTTTTGCGCGATCTGATCGAGCTTTAATTCTTCCAAAACATCTTTGCAGGAGGAAACAAGCTTCGCGCCTGATTTTATCAGCATGTTTGCGCCTTCCGATTGCGGCGAAAAGATCGAACCCGGAACCGCAAAAACTTCACGGTTATAGTCGAGCGCAAGGTTTGCTGTTATAAGGCTTCCGCTTTCTCGCGCGGCCTCAATAACCAATGTTCCCAGACTCATGCCTGCCATGATGCGGTTGCGTGCCGGAAATGTCCAGATGCCAGCAGAAGTTTCGATGGAAAATTCACTAATGAGGAGCCCGTCATTTTCGACAATTTCCTCCGAAAGCTCAAAATTTGTCCGCGGCGCGATACTTGCTGCATCAAGACTGTTTCCCAGAACAGCGATAGTTTTTCCTCTGGCATCAAGAGCTCCTCTGTGAGAACATGCGTCTATCCCGAAAGCCAATCCACTTACGACGCACACCCCGTTTTTTGCAAGGTCTTTTGCGAATCCGAACGCAGCCCGCCTTCCATAGTCCGTGAGCTTTCTGGAGCCGACTATTGCAACAAGCGGCATTTTGAGGCAATCAAGATTTCCCTTTGTATACAATGCGTAAGGGCAATCGGGTATTTGCCCGAGAAGGGAAGGATAATTTTCGTCTTTTAGGGAAAGCATCGTTACATTTTCTTTTTCAAGTTTTATCCATTCCTCATCCGGATTTATTGTGCCGCGCTGTTCAATAATACGTTGGGCGAATTTTTCCCCGATACCTGATTTTAAGAGTATTGAAAAATCGGCCTTCCAAACATCTTCGGCCGAATCGAAAAAATTCATAAGTATTTTTATTTTCTTCTGTCCAAGTCCTTCGATTTTATTCAGGGCATTGAGAAATTTCATCTCATGCAAACTCTCAAATTTTTGCAATTGCAAGAAACCGAGAAGTTCTTAATTACTTTTTGTATGTTTTTGCGTAATTATGAATGCTTTAATATTAACACGTCTGTGCAGTTTCTGTAAAAATATCAAAATAAATTATGATTAAGCGGCGAAACAAGCATTCTCCGTAATTAAACTGCAAGTCGGCAGGATAAAAATCAAAAAGTATGCAAAATTTCTGGAAAGATAAAAGGTTTAAAAAATCAAAAATATGAATTAAAATAGTGACCTCTGAGAGGTCACCAGGAATTCATCGCAAAGAGACAATCAAGACAGACTTTTTACAACCTCAAGAATTGCTTTTTCTGTTTCCTTCAATTCTTTGTCCGAAAAATTTTGCACAACAAAAACGTCGCCGGAAATCGGACCGCGGGATTTTCTTCTTTCTTCTCCTTCGATGCCGATGCGATAGCGTTTGATTTTTTGCGTACCGAGCTTGTCAAAAATATCTTGCACGCCATTGTGTCCACCGGAAGAAGCGTCGGTTGAAATTTTGTATTCTCCTAGGTTTATGTCAAGATCATCATGAATAATAGTAATGTCTTCAACAGGAATTTTGTAAAAATTTACCAATTCTTTTATAGTATCTCCGGAAAGATTCATGAAAGTCTGCGGCTTCGCAAGGATCATTTTTTCTGCGGCCGCATCTCGGCTTTTTCCGGAAATTGAACCTTCGGAAATTTCCGCATTGAATTTTTTGTCAAACTTAAATTCGGGAAAACCCCAGGACTCTTTTAATTTGTCCAAAACCATAAAGCCCGCGTTGTGGCGAGTGTTCTCGTATTGTTTTCCTGGATTTCCCAAACCAATAATCAATTTCATAAATTTTAATTTCCAGTTTCGAATTTTAAATGAATTTTTAATGTTTTAATTTTAAAACGTTCGGTTATTCAATAATTTCGGCCGGAAGGTCGTTTGTCTTTGGCGAAATTCAAATTAAAATTATTGAGCGACATTCAGTTGTCATATTCGCTGCTGTTCTGATATTTTTGAAAATCTTCAATTGAATCTTCCTCATATTTATAGGCGTCAATAATATCACTTCCCAGCGTAATAATTATATCACTTTCTGCTTTCATTTCCCTTGCATCGCTTTCTTCAAGCGATGCCGGTATTCTTTTGATGAGTTCATCCAAAGTGAAAATATTTTTCTCCGCATGAATGTTTTTGACTGTTGTTTTTGAGACAATCTCTTTTGTGACACTCGGAATTATTTCAATCTCTTTCATGCCGAGAGTTTCTCTGAGCAAATCCCTTATTTTGCTTGCGAGATTCGGATCGCCGCTTTTGTTAATTATGGCAATATTTGCATTTTCTTTGGCTATTGCTTCACGTCTTTTTTTAATTTCATCCTGATTGAAAATATTCTTGGCAAGGTCTTGTACTTGGCTGAAATTTCCTACTCTTGGAACGAGAATAAACATTCTTCCAGACGAAGTCATGACATGCGATACTTTCAGAAGGCTGTCTTTTTTCCAAGCATCGACAACGATATTGGTTACGTTTTGCGTGTTCACTTTTTTGCTTAAATCGAGAAAACTTTCTATTTCATCGAATGCGATATTGGTTTTTATGTTTTCTCCGAGCGCGTTGAGGATATTATTGAGTGCAACGACATCTAACAATGTTTTGGCGGAAAATGCCTTGTTTTTTACCGCCTGGATTACTTGTTGCTGGCGCTTGGCTCTTCCAAAATCGCCTTCCGGATCATTATGCCGTTCGCGAACATATTTGAGCGCCGTTGCGCCGTCGAGTTTGTGCAGTCCCTTTGAAAGCTTGAACGTCTCATAGCTGTAGTTGGGACCGGGATATCTCGTGTCATATATATCACGCTCAACATTCACGTTTATCCCTCCGAGTTCATCAATAATTTTTACAAATCCTTCAAAATCAATGACGAGATAATAATGGATGGGAATATCCAGAATTTTTTCAACCGTGTCGTTTATAAGCGTTGCGCCCGTTTCTTCTTTGACGCCGATGGAATAAAGGCTGTTAATTTTGACGAACGAAGCGGTGTTTGCAACAGGCACATAAAGATCTCTCGGCAGGGAAAGCAAGGCGACTTTGCCGTCTTTCGTGTTGACACTCATCACCATTATTGTATCCGTCAAATTGCCCCCCGGTTTGTTTTTTCCTGCTGCTCCCAGTAGAAGGATATTTATTCTGCCTTCTTTTTGTCCCCTGAGAATTTTTTTCTCCCCTCTGCCGATAGGGAAGGTGAGAGTTTTCAAATATTGCGATACTGTTGCTTTAGGCGGCTCAGTATCGTTCATTTTGCCGCTTATTACAGAAGTTTTCCAAGAAAAATAGGCGAACCACGAAACAGCAGAAAGCAATACGGCAGTTACAAGATATAAAATCGCTTTTTTTGCGAAAGATTTTATTTTATAAAATCTTTCATCTTTTTTCATCTGCCTGATTTCATTTTGGAAAATGAAAAGATCTTCTTCTGGCGGAAGATAGACTGGCTCTTTCTTTGCAAGCGGTTTTGCGGCTCTTGGAGGAGCTAAAGGTATCCTCTTTTTTATGCCATCCATCTTGAAAAAGTTTATATGTAACGCAAATTTTTACTTGACTGAAATATTTAGGCTAACCAGCTTCGTACTATAATAGTACTCCAGCAAAAGTACAAATGTCAAAAAAAGCCTTTCTTTGGCTGCAAATCAATCCTTGCATTTGGCAAAAAAATATGATATTATGCCTATGTTTCACGTTTTTAGAAAGGATGCAGTTGGCATAACACGAGTAAAAAAAGTAAAGACATGTACAATAAAGAAGACAAACCATTAGAAAGCGAAGACGATTCATATTATGGCGTGGGAAGTTTCATCTGGGAGATAATCAAAGTGTTTTTTTGGGCTCTTATAATCATTATTCCGATAAGAATATTCCTTTTCCAACCGTTTTTTGTGCAAGGAGCAAGTATGGAGCCGAACTTTGAAAACGGAGATTATTTGATTGTCAATGAATTTGGCTATAAAAAAACAAGTTTCAGTGCCTTTGGAAAAGATGTGGTTTTAATGGATTCATTCAAAGAGCTTTCTCGCCAAGATGTGGTTGTTTTTCGCTATCCGCAAAATCCCAAGCAGTTTTATATTAAACGCGTCATCGGACTTCCCGGGGAAAGAATAAAAATTGAGGGTGGTAGGATTACGATTTTCAATGAGGATAATCCCGACGGTTTCTTGCTTGACGAAAGTTCCTATTTGCCAAAAGGCTTGATGACAGGCGCCAACAACACGATTGATGTAGTTTTGGGGGAAGATAAATATTACGTTCTTGGTGATAATAGAAGATTCAGTCATGATTCGCGCACCTGGGGTCCTCTTTCTAAAAAGGACATCGTCGGAAAAGTTTTGCTGAGAGCCTGGCCTGTGGCAAAAGCTGAAATATTATAAAAATATTTTTTAATTTTCATATTAATCCTGATGTTTTAATCTTTGAACATTAGAAATTTAAACATTATTTGAAAACAATAAGATTAAAGACAGGAATTAAATTTAATATCTATGCCCAAGGCGAAGAAAAAATCGGTCAAAAAAACTGTTAAAAAGGCCGCAAATAAATCTGCAAAAAGTGCGGCGACCAAAAAGGCCATAAAAACCTCAAAGGTGCGCGCCGGCGCAAAAAAATCCGGTGAAATCGGAGGAGAAATTTTGTTGCAGCCGCCAAGAGGCATGCGTGATTTGCTTCCCGGAGAACAATCATATTGGAGCCAGATAAGGCGCGTTCTGTCACGAATGGCGCTTGAGTACGGTTTCGGAAGAATTGATACTCCGGCGGTTGAATATGCAAATCTTTTCATCCGCTCAATTGGCAGCGGAACTGACATTGTGGACAAAGAAATGTATCTTTTCAGCTCAAGAGGAGGAGGGGATAAATTAGCTCTTAGGCCGGAATTTACTGCGAGCATAGCAAGGGCGTATCTTCAGCACGGAATGAATGTTCTTGCCAAACCCGTGAAACTTTTTTCAACAGGTCCTGTTTATAGATATGATCGTCCGCAGGAAGGGAGATATCGCGAACACTTTCAGGCAAACTTTGATATTTTTGGCGAACAGGATCCCATACTCGACGCGCAGCTTATTCAGCTTGCGCACAGAGTTATGGCAAGTCTTGGTATAAAGAATATCCAGTTTCAGGTAAACTCTATAGGATGCCCGAAGTGCCGCAAAGAATATCAGGATCTTCTGGTTGCCTATTTTGAATCCAAAAAACAAAAGCTTTGCCAGAATTGCAAAAAACGACTCGAAACAAATCCGCTCAGGATTTTAGATTGCAAAGAGGATAAGTGTATTCAGGTTGCCTCTGCGGCTCCGCAATCAATCGATCGTCTGTGTCCGGAATGTCGCGTACATTTCAAGAATCTGCTGGAATATTTGGACGAACTTGATTTGCCTTATATGATAAACCCGAAATTGGTAAGAGGTTTGAACTACTACACAAAAACCGTATTTGAAATCTGGTCTGGAGATGAAAACGAGCGCAAATATTCTTTGGGCGGAGGAGGAAGATATGATTATCTCATCGAAGAACTCGGAGGCGAGCACACGCCGGCAGTGGGATTTGCGCTTGGCATGGATAGGGTTGTGCAGGAAATGAAACGCGTGCATGCCAGGACACATGTCGAACCCAAACCGCAGGTATTTTTGGCGCAGCTCGGAGATTTGGCAAAGAAAAAAAGCCTTAAAACTTTCGCAGAACTTCAGAAAAACGGAATCCTGACCGCGGAAAGTTTCGGGCGCGGAAGCCTCAAATCCCAGCTTAGGGTTGCGGATAAGCTCGGAGTGCAAATAACCCTCATAATAGGGCAGAAAGAAGCTCTCGATGGAACGGTTATTGTTAAAGATATGGTAAGCGGAACGCAAGAAACAGTGGGGATGGACAAGCTCGTGCTGTCGGTGAAAAAAATATTAAAAAACAACGTGATTGTATCACGTAATGGAGAATAAAAATAAATAAGTCAGAAAGTTTGTCAAATTTTTCAAGTTTATAAAGCGTCTTTTCTGATTCGAATTGCTTTACAAACTCAAAATTTGAAAACTCGCAGCAAATTTATGGAGTGCATATTCTGCAATATTGCGAAGAAAAAAGTAGACGCCGCTATTGTCTATGAAGACAAGGATATAATCGCCTTCAAAGACATTCATCCGCTTGCGCCGGTACATATTCTTATCATTCCCAAAAAACATATCGCGTCCATCAATGACGTGGAAGAAAGCGATGCGGGACTTTTGGGAAACATGATTATCGTTGGAAAAAAGCTTGCAAAAGATCTGGGTACCGCCGATGGAGGGTATAAACTGCTGTTCAGAACCGGAAAACATGGAGGACAGGAAGTGGGTCATATTCACCTGCACCTTATCGGTGGAGCCGCTCTGCATGAGGAAATAAGACCGCTTAATGTGGAATGGGAAAGAAAATAATGGTTTTCGCCGTCTCTTGCCGACTTTTTGACCAATCTGTTTTTAGTGGAAGTTTTTCAGGTTGAACGTGCAGGTTGACTTATTGATAATTACAGGTATAATATTAGAGATTGGAAATTTAATTTATAAAACCATAGAAGGGGGGATATTAATGATTGAGGCAAGAAAAAAGGATAGGGAAACAACTGAAAGTCTCATGAGAAGATTTTCGCGCCGGATACAACAGAGCGGCGTATTGGTGCAGGCTCGCAAAACAAGATTCAGAACGGACGAAAAAAGCAAAAGGGAAAAACGCCAGGAAGCTCTCTATAAGGTCAAAATTAGAAAAGAAATTGACAAGTTCAAAAAGCTCGGAAAATTTGACGAAGAAGCTTTGAAAAACATAAAGCGCAAGATGTCCGAGTAATGGCAATTCGAGTGAACCGAATGCATTGAAAACGCTATAGTAGCGGTAATTAATAAACCAGAGTCGCATATGAATTTAAAAGAAAAAATCACCCAAGATCTCAAGGATGCATTGAAGAGCGGCGACAGTTTCAAAAGAGACACGTTGAGGCTTCTTGATAGCGCCATCAAAAACGCCGAAATAGAAAAAAAGAAACGTGAAGAAGGGCTCAGCGACGAGGAGATTTTAGAGGTCGTTTCGCGTGCAGTGAAACAGCGCAATGACAGTATCGAACAGTTCGAAAAAGGCGGAAGACCGGAACTTGCCGAAAAGGAAAAAGCGGAACTTGAGATATTGAAAGCCTATCTTCCCGAGCAACTTTCCGAAGAGGAGATACGTAGCATCGTAAAGGAGATAATCGCGGGAACGGACGAAGTCAAGCCGCAGGATATGGGCAGGATTATGGGACAAGCAATGGGAAAAATGAAAGGCAGAGCCGACGGGAACTTGGTAAGGAAAGTTGTAAACGAAGAAATAGCAAAATAACGCAAAAAGCAAACATCCCGTCTCCGGGATGTTTTTGTGTCAATTTGACATGATTGTCGTTCAGGGATATTGGTTATGGCGAAAGATAAAATATATGCGGTGTTGCATAGTCAAACTTATCGGTATATGCGCTGCTTGCTGTTGCGGATCCTTGGCAGGATTAGTGCAGAGCATCATATGCCATCTTTTATTTTACAAGAAAGTTGTTGCCTAAACGAAGATTTTGGCATAGAATTTAAGCACGCATTCGGAATATTTACCAGGAAAGTTATATAAATTGTTATATAACATGTTATATAACTAGTTATATAACACCTTGAAACAAAAATGGCTCAAAAAAAACTTGCCGATAAAAACGTCAGGAAACTCATGAAAACCGGCCGCTCGGGAGCAAGCTTCGGTCTGACGCTTCCGAAGGAACTTGTAATGTCTCTCGGATGGAGAGAGAAACAGAGAATCATTGTCAAAAGAATAAGCGGCGGACTGATAATCAGGGATTATAAAAATAGGGGATAAATATGAAACTGAATATCGAGATAAACAATATGTCTGAAAGTCCGGTAGGAGACGATTTTTTAAAATCTGTAGCCGAGGAAACTTTCGCAAAAAGCGGCTGTGATTTTCCCGGTGGCATGAAAGCAAGCGTAAGTATCGCACTGGTGACGCCGGAAGAAATAAAGAAGATTAATAAAGAGTATAGAAAAAATGACTGCGCAACCGATGTGCTTTCTTTTCCGGAATTCGAAAGCATCCAGGAACTCAGAGAAGCTTCCCAAAAAAACGCAAAAGGGGAGCTATTTTTAGGAGAGCTGATTTTGTGTTATGATGATATAAAAGACTATTCCTTGAGCGAAGGCTTGGAACTGAAAAAAGAGCTGGCGAGGGTAATTTCACACGGTATCCTGCATCTTGTCGGATTTTCGCATGGTAAAGAGATGTTCGAAGTGCAGGAAGAAATTGTTGGCGGAAAATGACAGGCAAAAAAGAGCCGGCAGAGCCAGAGGAAAGGAAAAATAAATATAAAACACATGGACAAGGAAATAAAAAGATTTACCAAAAGCTTAAGACACGCGATAGACGGTGTCTCATATGCGTATGTTCACGAGAAAAATTTCAGGTACGAGCTTTTTTTTGCGATTTTTGTGGTGGCGCTCATTATAATATTCAATGTCAAAACATGGGAGGCTGTGGTTCTTATCCTGATGGCAATGTGGGTTCTTGTTTCCGAACTTATCAATACTGTTTTTGAGAGGGTTGTTGATATTCTAAAGCCCAGAATTCACCCGTATGCGCGTCTGATCAAGGATCTTATGGCGGCTGTTGTGCTGATTTCTTCGCTTGTTGCGATAATCGTGGGATTCATCATTTTTTATCCGTATTTCAGAGATTTGGCCATATTGATATTTCTGTATTAGCCGATTTGAAAACGGGCTTCTGGCAAAAAGAGCGGGCATAAGCATAAAATACAAAAATGGAGAGTAATGATTTTGCCGGACAAAATGTCATTGTCTTGTTTGGGTTATGTCCGGTGTCAGTTGTTCGAAAGCCAAGAATAAGCGCAAGGCAAAAGTAAAACAATATAAAAATAAAAAACTGAGTAAGACAGAAATTTTGAAAGGGCAAAACCAATTCTTATTTCTGCTATCGCGTATGTCCAGGGACAATAATTCAATTATCACTGCCATAGACATAGGTTCGTCAAATATGCGGACCGTCATTGCTGAACGATTGAAGGGAGAGCAGCTGCCGAGAATTATTGGTGTAGGTGTGACCCCTTCTTTTGGAATGAGGCGCGGAGTTATTATTGACGTTGATGATGCCGCAAAGGCGATCAGCGATTCAGTGGAAGCTGCCGAACATATGGCCGGAGTTTCGGTTAAAAATGCCGTTGTGAATATTGGCGGGTCGGATATAGGCTTTCAAAGCTCCAAAGGTGTCATTGCCATAGGAAGAGCAGACGGGGAGGTTGTGGAAGATGATATCAATCGCGTAATTTCAGAGGCACAGATCATCCCGCTTCCGATGAACAGGGAAATTGTACATGTGGTCCCCAGAAAATACAGACTCGATGACCATGATAACATAAAAGATCCGCTCGGAATGAAGGGCGTGCGGCTCGAGGTTGATGCTTTGGTTATAGAAAGCAGCAACATTCAGGTTAAAAACATAAGCAAATGCTTGTATCAGGCGAGCATTGAAGCGGAGGATATTGTGCTGGAGCCGCTCGCTGCTGCAAAAGCAGTTCTCACAAAAAAACAGAAAGAGCTGGGAGTTGCCCTTATAGATATCGGAGGAGGCACTACGTCTATTGCGGTGTATGAGGAAGGCGATCTTATCCATACCGCGATCATTCCGGTTGGGGCGGGACATGTGACGAATGATATTGCGATCGGTCTCAGAACTTCCATTGAAGTTGCGGAAAAAGTTAAGCTCGAATACGGTTGCGCGCTCGCAAAAGATGTGAGCAAAAAAGATGGTATCGATCTGGCGCAGATAGATTCACAGGAAGAAGGAGTTGTTTCGCGTCATCATGTCGCCGAAATTATCGAAGCCAGGCTCGAAGAAATATTTATGCTGATTCAGGACGAGCTAAAGGAAATCGGAAAATCGGGGTTGCTCCCTTCGGGAGGAGTGATTGTGGGCGGGGGAGCGAAGATGCCGCAAATTGTGGATCTTGCAAAAGATAAACTCGGGCTTCCGGTGCAAATTGGGTTTCCCTCGGGTTTTTGCGGAGTATTGGACAGGGTTGATGATTCTTCTTTTGCGACCGTGCTGGGCTTGGTGCTCTGGGAAATGGAAAAAAAGGATGTAGCAGTTTCGGGGCTGTTTGGTTCAAAAGCCATGAATATGTTTTCAGTAAAAAATGACGCAGTGAATAGCATAAAAGGATGGTTTGAAAAATTCCTGCCATAGCACTGAAAAAGAAAAAATAGTCAAATTGACCCAAGTTGACATTAGGCTTAGAGCTATGATAGATTTAAGTACTGGACAGAAAAGGCTGATCAGAAACAAAAACAGCAATAAAAAACAAACTTTCATTAAGTCCCGCTTTTCGGCGCGAAGAAAGTTTGATTTTGCTTAAATTGGGAATAATCGCGAAAACAATAATTTACATCAATATTTGTCTCTGATTCTCGGCAAGCTCTTGGACATCGTAGACTTTGCAAGTCGGGATAAGTAAAAGAGATAGAGCACTAAAATTATGGCAGAAATCAAACCGGATATAGAAACATTTGCTCGAATAAAAGTTGTCGGTGTCGGCGGTTCCGGCAACAACGCGATCAGTCGCATGATAGATTCCAAAATAAAAGGAGTTGAATTTGTTGCGATCAATACCGACGCGCAGGCTCTTCACCATTCCAAAGCTTCAGAAAAAGTTCATATCGGGAAAAACCTTACCAAGGGTCTTGGTGCCGGAATGAATCCGGAAATCGGAAGACAGGCGGCCGAGGAAAACAGAGATGAAATACAGGATGTTCTCAAGGGTGCGGATATGGTCTTTGTGACTTGCGGATTCGGAGGCGGGACGGGGACAGGCGCCGCTCCGGTTGTTGCCGAAACCGCCAAGGATCTCGGGGCGCTCACTGTCGCGGTAGTCACCAAACCGTTCTCATTCGAAGGCGCGCAAAGAAGAGCTCTTGGAGAAGAGGGTCTTTTGAATCTCAAAGACAGAGTTGATACTTTGATAACAATACCCAATGATAAATTGCTCTCGATAATTGACAGAAAAACCACATTGATAAACGCTTTTCGCATAGTTGACGATGTTTTGAGACAGGGTGTGCAGGGAATTTCAGATCTTATCACAAAGCCCGGGATTGTGAACGTGGACTTTGCGGATGTGAGAGCGATCATGCAGGATTCCGGAAGCGCTCTTATGGGAATCGGCGTTGCTAGCGGTGAAAACAGGGCATCGGAAGCCGCCAGGGCTGCGATTAGCAGTCCGCTTCTTGAACTTTCAATCGATGGGGCGAAAGGAGTTTTGTTTAACATTACCGGTTCGAGCGATTTGGGAATGCTTGAAATCAATGAAGCTGCGAACATCATAACCGAAAGCATAGATCCCAATGCGAAAGTAATCTTCGGAGCCGTGGTTGACGATCAGGTTAAAAAAGGAGAAATATATGTCACAGTTGTGGCAACAGGCTTTGAAATTGAAAGAAATAAGGATGACTCTTCATCACATAAATTCGGCACAAGCCGCGTGAATGTGCAATCAGCTCAAAAACATGAAGACAGAAAAGAAGCCAAAGATCCGGAAGCATTTTTGGCCAAAAAAATCTTCGAACCAAAAATGATTATAGACGAAAAAATTCAGCCACGCCAAATAAGTCACGTTTCTTCTTCAAAAGACGATGACAAGGATGAAGAGCTCGAGATTCCTGCTTTCATAAGAAGAAAAATGGAAAAATAATTGGTTTGCGATAAAACAGGGGAAACCCTGTTTTTGTTTTGGAGTTTTTATGCTAGAATAAAAAAAGGCGGACAGACCGTCAGGGGGAGTAGGTTAAAATATATCACATATAGAAAATCACTTGAGGGGTGGTTTTTTGTTATTTAATGCGGATTGTGCAAAGCAAAATTTTGCTGTGCGACTGCAACATGGACGCCGCAAGCGATTTACGTTGTGGATAACTTTAAAAAATGGCTCAAGATGGGCGATTTGGCATATTTTTGACTTGTGGTATAATGAACTAGAAATATACTACATGTAGTGGTTTTTCTGGAAAAATATAAAAAACTTGGTTGTATAATAATATAGATTGTAAATAATCCACGAAGTCGAAAGTCCATAAATCCTATGAAAGTTCTTTAAAGGCTTTACGAACTTGATGGATTTTGAGTCTTTATATGATTTGTCCATTTTGCGGAAATAATGACACGAAAGTCATAGATTCCCGCGACACAAACGATGGAAAGGCAATCAGGAGACGCAGAGAATGCGAGAAGTGCCAAGCGCGCTTCAGCACCTATGAAGAAATGGAAATAATGCGTCTTACTGTAGTTAAGCGTGACGGAAGCAAACAGGAATACGACAAAGGAAAGATAGAAACTGGAATACGCAAAGCGTTGGAAAAAAGACCGGTCAGCGAGGACAAAATTTCAAAACTGTTGGGAGACATAGAATTTGAAATTCAATCGCGCGAACCTTCCAAAAATGAAGCGAATGCTCCGAACGAAATCTCAAGCAAGGAGATTGGAAAGATAGCTCTTGAGAAACTGAAAGAAATTGATGATGTGGCATACTTGAGATTTGCGAGCGTTTATAAATCATTCAAGAACGCGGATAGTTTCAGAAAAGAAATGGACAAAATGGAAACCTGACGGAGTTTGTGAAGCGAAAACCATAAAAGCGCAAATATAAAAATTTTAATTCTAAAAAATTAATCCCTGGGGGAGCATAGATATGAAAAAACAAAAAAAATCAGAAATTAAGGCAAAGCCGAAAATTAAAAATTTTATCAGGAAGATCGTGAAGAGAAGCGGGCGCGTTGTTCCTTTCGATCAGAAAAAAATCCTTGTTGCCGTCAGCAAGGCGTTTGAGGCGACAGGTGAAGGCAACATGCGTGATGCCAGAAAAGTGCGTGACAAAGTCATCCAAGTTCTTAACAAAGGTTATAAAAAAGGCGACGTGCCTACGGTTGAGGCGCTTCAGGACATCATCGAAAGGGTTTTGATGATTTTGGATTTCGATGAAACTGCGAAAGCATATATTCTCTATCGCGAACAACACAGAAAGATCCGCGAGACAGAAGAATCGTTGGATGAAGCCGTGAGTTTGGTTGACAAATATATTCAGGAAATAGATTGGAAAGTAAAAGAAAACGCCAATATGGCGTATTCTCTGCAGGGACTCAATAATTACATAGCTTCCATAGTGAGCAGCAAGTACTGGATGAATCGCGTTTATACCAAAGAAATCAGGGAAGCTCATGAAGGCGGAGATTTTCATATTCATGATTTGCAGCTTATTGCGGCATATTGCTGCGGATGGGATTTGCAGGATCTCATAAGAAGAGGGTTCACGGGCGTCCCGGGCAAAGTGGCTTGCAAGCCAGCAAAACATCTCGGAAGCATTCTCGGGCAGATGGTTAATTTCATCTATACCCTTCAGGGCGAGGTTGCGGGGGCGCAGGCTTTTTCGAATTTTGACACTTTACTTGCGCCGTTTGTAAGGTATGACAAGCTTACATACGAGCAAGTGAAACAGGAAATTCAATCCTTTGTCTTTAATATGAATGTCTCGACGCGTGTCGGATTTCAGACGCCGTTTTCCAATATAACCCTGGACATAACACCCCCGAAGACTCTTGCCAAAGAAACGGTTATTGTTGGCGGAGTTCCGCAAAAGGAAACGTACGGAGAATTTCAGGAAGAAATGAACATGATCAACAGGGCGTTTGCGGAAGTTATGGCGGAAGGAGATGCGAGTGGCAGAATTTTCACTTTTCCCATTCCAACATACAACATCGGAAAAAACTTTAATTGGGACGATGAAAGATTTAACCCAATTTGGGAAATGACTGCCAAGTACGGGATTCCATATTTTGCTAACTTCATAAATTCCGACATGGATCCGGATGATGCAAGGTCCATGTGCTGCAGGCTGAGGCTTGATAACAGGGAACTCCACAAGAGGGGCGGAGGACTTTTCGGAGCAAATCCGTTGACTGGCTCAATCGGGGTTGTTACCATAAATCTTCCGCGACTCGGATATCTTGCAAAAAACAAGAAGGATTTCTTTAAAAAATTAGAAAATCTGATGGATCTTGCTAAAGATAGCCTGGAAACCAAAAGAAAGCTTGTAGAAAGCTTGACGCAAAGAGGACTCTATCCCTACACGAAGTTTTATCTCGATTCAATAAAGATGCGCAGGGGGCAGTATTGGGCAAATCACTTCTCAACTATCGGGCTTGTGGGGATGAATGAAGCGCTCGTCAATCTGATCGGAAAGGATATAGTGACTCCGGAGGGACAAAGTCTTGCGGAAGAAACCCTGGTTCATATGCGTGAGCGCATAACCAAGTATCAGGAGGAGACTGGAAATCTTTTCAATCTTGAAGCAACTCCGGCAGAAGGCACTGCATACAGACTTGCGCGAATTGACAGGGAAAAATATCCTAAGATTGTTTTTGCAAATGACAATGCAGTGAAAAATGAAGGTGGCGAACCCTACTATACCAACTCTTCACAGCTGCCTGTGCATTTTACCGATGATATTTTCGAAGCTCTTGATTTGCAGGACAGGCTTCAGACAAAATATACCGGCGGAACGGTGTTGCATGGGTTTTTGGGAGAGCGTATCTGGGATATTGGAATGGTTAAGAAACTAGTAAAGAAAATTGCAGAAAATTATTCTTTGCCGTATTTTACTCTTTCTCCGACGTTCAGCATCTGTCCTGTACACGGATATCTTGCAGGAGAGCATCATGTTTGTCCTAAATGTGTGGTTGAGCAAAAAACCGAAGTTTATTCGAGGGTTGTCGGATACATCAGACCTATCCAACAATGGAACAAGGGAAAGCAAGCTGAATTCAAAGATAGGAATGAATTTGTGATCAAGGAGAAGAAAACGGCGGTGGGAAGCAAAAAATAAATTAGTTTTGCAAAAGATAGCGGGGCAATATCTTCTTGGGGGATATTGCCCTGAATATTAAATAAATCGAAATTAAAATATAAAAATTACCAATATAAAATACAAAAAGATTGGAACCCATCAGTTTGTTTTTTATTGCGAAACTTGCATTTTTGATTTATATGAAAATAGGCGGCTTTCAAAAATTGACTCTGATTGATTATCCGGGAAAAATCGCGACAACGGTTTTTACTGTCGGATGTAGTTTTCGTTGTTCGTTTTGTCACAATCCTGAATTGGTTCTTGGCTCCAGACTTGCGGCTCATGGGGATCAGGAGGATGAGTTTTTTGAGCATCTTGCAAAGAGAAAGGGAAGATTAGAGGGGGTATGCATAACCGGAGGAGAGCCTACGATCCAGCCGGGCATAGTTGAATTTATAAGGAAAATCAAATCAAAGGGTTTTTTGGTAAAACTTGACACCAATGGAACAAGACCGGATGTGTTGAGAAAAGTGATCGGAGAAAGATTGGTTGACTTTATTGCAATGGATATCAAAAATACACCCCGAAATTACAGCAAGACAGTGGGGATTGAGGCTGATGTGGAGAGGATAAAGCTTAGCGTAGATCTCATAAAAAACAGCGGCATTCCATATGAATTCCGCACAACCGTCGTTCCAGGAATTCACAGCGAAAAAGATTTTCTTGAAATTGCCAGATGGCTCGAAGGGGCCGAATCCTATTTTTTGCAAGAGTATCGGGAAAAAATAATTTTAGATCCCAATTTGAAAAAGAAAACAAAAGGAAAATATCTTGATCTTCACAAAATTAAAAAGTCCATTCAATCATATTTTGGAAAAGTTGGAATAAGAGAAAATAATTAGACATTTGTCATTTCCGCCTTCGCAGGAATGACAAATAAAAAATTTCTTATGCGCATATATGTCAAAGTCACTCCTCGCGCGTCAAAAAATGAAGTCATCAAAATTTCGGAAGGGGAATATAAAGTGAAACTCACAGCCGCGCCGATTGACGGGAAAGCCAATGGTATGTTGATTGACATTCTTGCAGAATACTTTGGAATTGCAAAAAGCAGGATTAGCATAGTTGGCGGCAAAACGGCAAAAACAAAGATAGTGAATGTAGCGTGATTGGTTTAGTATTTATGTTTTTTGATATAATTGACGCATGAGTAAGTCTCGCGTCTTTTTTATTATTCTTCTTTGTTTTATCATCGGGGTCTTTGTGAGATCCTTTTTTGAAATGGATCAACGCCTATATTTTTTTATGTTCATTTTTGCTATTTCTGTTTTTGGCATATTTTACACCGACAAAAAAGCAATATTGATCGCCTCTGCCTTGTTTTTTCTGGCGGTTGGTCTTTGGCATACGGATCGTGCCATCGAAAAAACGCAAAACCTTGCTTATGATGGGAAAAACATTAACGGACAGGCGATCGTGCAGAAAGTTTCGGACGGAACGTGGGGACAAAATGTGGTGGCTAAACTTGAAGAGCAAAACACCAGTATGCTTTTGCAAGTGCCCGAGTATCCCGAATACGCTTATGGAGATTTGCTGAATGTTTCGTGCAGACTAAATCAAATTGAAAATAAGAGTTCGGATTTTGATTATAGAATGTATATGGCAAAAGACGGAGTGCTTTATAAATGCGACAAGCCAGAAATTCAGAAAATGGCAGAAAGTAAGGGAAATTTTTTCTTGCAAAACATTTTCAAAATCAGAAATCTTTTTGCAGACAACATTAAAAAAGTAATCCCGCAACCTGGAGGCGCGCTTGCGGAAGGACTTTTGTTTGGAGGAAGCAGCGGACTTTCAAAAGAAATACAAAACGATTTTTCAAAAACAGGAATGACGCATATCGTGGCGGTTTCCGGCTATAATGTGACGATCATTGCGGAATATCTTGTTTTTCTTGGCATTTGGCTCGGAATGTGGAGGAAGAAAGCCATATGGTTCGCTTTTGCCGGAATAATTTTATTCGTGATCATGATTGGATTTCCGGCGTCCGGGGTGCGCGCCGGCGTAATGGGCGGAACGCTCCTTTGGGCGATGAAAAACGGAAGATTGGCTTCGTCGGGAAACGCTATAATTTTTGCGGGAGCCGTAATGCTTTTTATTAATCCGCTTCTTCTGGGTTGGGATGTGGGTTTTCAGCTTTCTTTTTTGGCGACTCTGGGGATAGTTTTGAGTTCTCCTTTTTGGGAAAAAAGTTTTGTAAAAAAGCACAAGGCGCTCGGAATTTCAGAAATAGTCGCAATGTCGATCAGTGCTCAGATTTTCGTGCTTCCCATAATTGCATATAATTTTCATATAACCTCGCTTATTTCGCTTCTGGCAAATGTTCTAATACTGCCGGTCATTCCTATTTCCATGCTTTTGGTTTTTCTTACTGCTCTTGGCGGATTTATTATTCCTCAGTTGTCGTTGGTTTTTGCGTGGCTGGCGCATATGACACTTGCGTATGAAATAGAACTCATTAAGACTTTGGCTGCATTTCCGTGGGCAAGCGTCAGTTTTGATAGCTTTAGTGGATGGTGGGTAGGAGTATACTATATAATATTGGGAGGTGGGATATTTTATTTTAAAAAAATTTTAAATTAAATTCGAATTATAAATTCTTTAAGAATAAGATATTTAAAATTCTGAAAATTGTCATGGATTATAGAAAAACATCATATATGATAATTTCCTTGCTATTTGTGCTCGCTATAATTTTAGGAGTGATAATTTCTCATATTCGAAAAGCAGATTTGAGGATAGCATTTCTGGATGTCGGACAGGGCGATTCAATTCTGATTTCTCAGGGTTCCAACCAGATTTTGATTGACGGCGGGAAAGACGGAAAGGTTCTTCTGGAAAAAATAGGAAGATTCATGCCTTTCTGGGATAGAAGTGTCGAGATTGTAATTGCAACTCATCCCGATCATGATCATATTAGTGGTCTGATAGATGTTTTAAGAGCATACAACGTGCATAGTTTTCTTGAAACGAAGGCAAAAAGCGATTCGGCAACATACAAAAAACTGGAAGAAGAGATCGGAGGAAGAAATATCGAAAAGATAGAAACTGCGAAAGGATTGAAAGTGTTATTTCCGGGTAGTGGAGAATTGGAAGTTCTTTATCCTTTTGGCTCCATCGCCAAGGTAGATGAAAAAAATAGCAATGAAAATAGTATCGTGGCAAAATTTAGATTCGGCGAAAGCTCTTTCCTGCTGACAGGAGACATCACAGAAGAGAAAGAAAAGGAACTTGTTGCTTCGGGGGCAGATCTGGCTACCGAGGTTCTCAAAGTATCTCATCACGGTTCGAAATATTCAACAGGAGACGAGTTTCTTTCGGCGACCGATGCAAAGAGTGCTGTGATTTCAGTTGGAAAAAACAATTCATACGGGCATCCGAGCGACGAGGTTCTGCGGAAATTGTCAAAGCACGGAGTGGAAATATACAGAACTGACGAAATAGGAGATATTTTTTACAAATGTGAAAAATTCCAGGGGAAATGTATGGTTGCCAACCAGAGTTTCCTGTGATAAACTATAATCCAGTAACAATTATCAAGCCATTTTTATGAAACACCCAAGCAAAGAACAGACCCTGATAGTTATCAAGCCGGACGGCGTACAAAGATCTCTTATTGGAGAAATCATCAAACGCTATGAACGTATAGGACTGAAACTTGTTGCGGTAAAGATGCTTATTCCGACTGAAGAACATATTGAAAAACATTACACGCTTGATCCAAATTGGAGACGTGTTACCGGAGAAAAAACGATTGCAAGCTACAAGAAAAAAGGACTTATGCCTTGGTCCGAGGATCCGATTGAAGTCACCGGCAAAATTCTCAAGAATCTTAAAAAGTATATGACTTCCGGTCCTGTTGTCGCGATGGTTTGGCAGGGAGCGCATGCAGTTGAGATTTGCAGAAAAATAACGGGAGGAACCGAACCGCTAACGTCCGATGTCGGCAGTATTCGCGGAGATTTTGTCTTGGATTCCTACAAAATGTCGGATGATGATGATCGCAGCGTGAGAAATCTCATTCATGCTTCAGGATCGGTGGATGAAGCAAAGGCGGAAATAAATCATTGGTTCAAGGAAGAAGAAATCATAGATTACAGGCTTGTCCAGGAACAGATTTTGTACGATGTGAATTTGGACGGAATACTGGAATAGTCTATAGGTAGTAGCTTATTTTAGAAAATGCAAAAAGCCCCGGCAAATCGGGACTTTTTTTATCGGTATTAATTTGCTATTCTTTAAATATGCGTTATATTGTACAAAGCATGTGACGGGCTGTAGTATAACGGTAGTACGCGTCCATGGGGTGGATGTAGCCCGGGTTCAATTCCCGGCAGCCCGACATTGATAATTTTTGAAAAACTTATGATCCGACGGGCGGCGGCTATTGTAATAAAAGATGGAAAAATTTTACTTATGCGCAGGCAAAAACCCGGGCAGGAATACTACACAATTCCAGGCGGGCATATTGAAGAAGGAGAGGATTCTCGAACTGCCGCTGCCCGTGAGTTGAAGGAGGAAACAAACATGGTTGTCGAAACAGGCGAGCTTTTTCTTGAGATCAAAAAAGACGGATGGCACAATTATTTCTATCTGGCGAAGAACGCAAGGGGTGAAGCGCGCTTTGGAGGCGAGGAACTCAAGAGAAACAGCAAGAAAAATCTCTACGAACTTCAGTGGATTGAGTTGTCAAAACTGCCAAAAACAAATCTCTTGCCAGATGAGGTCAAGAAAAAATTGCTTGAAAAATATTCTCTAACGGCATGAAATCATTTTCTAAAAAACTTGCAATAATAACTTTGGAGCTTGCTGTCATTTCAGGAGCGCTTTTTTTCATTGCATACAGGCAGGGTGTAAAAACTTCCGAAGAAGCCGCGCCAGCAGTTGAAAAAGAAACTTCCGAAAACACTCAAGAAAAGCAAGAAGCGGAATTTCCGGAGCCGTCCGATCCTGAGAGCAGAATTTTCAACTGGAAATTCAAAGATTCAAGCTATAGCCTCAGCGTAACTCTGCATAAGTCAACATATGACTATTATAGATCGCTTCCCAAAGTATATTCCTATTCCGGGGAATTGCCTTCAGATTGGGAGAGTCGGTATTATGCAATGTTTCTCAAGTTGCACAGTTCCGACAAATCTATAGCAAAGATTGTCGAAGATTTGCGGTCGCTTGGAGAAAGGCGCAAACTATCTGAAGATCAGATCGTGGATTTAGTTTTGAGTTTCGTGCAATCGATTCCCTATGATGACGCGAAAGCCAAGAATATTTTGGCGAAAGATGGCAGCGCGGCGATGCTTTACCCGTATGAGGTGCTCTGGAAACAATCGGGTGTGTGCAGTGACAAAAGTATTATGGCCTATTCCATTCTGAGGGAAATGGGCTACGGAGCGGCATTGTTTATTTACGACCAAAACAACCACATGGCCGTTGCCGTCGAATGTCCTAAAAAATATTCCACGTATGGAAGCGGATATTGCTATGCCGAGACCACGAGCGGCGGCAACAAGATTGGAATAATTCCGAGCATAGACACGGAAAGCAACAAGACTGTCGATCTTCTTTCCTACGATCCGGAGCAAATCCAGAAAATGAATCTGGAAGAACTCGGAGAAGTCAAAATATTTCTTCCGACGCGGGGAAAGCAATATTCTGGAATTATCGAAACCCAAAAGATAATCAACGAAATCAACAGTCTTAAAAAGAAAATTTCATCAGCCCTTCCTAAACTCAAGTCCCTGAAAAAAACGATTGAGGAAGAAGAAAAAAAACTTGAGAGTATGGAAGAAGACATGGAAAAATACAAAGATAAGGGAGATATCGATAAATATAACGAGCTTGTGGAGAAATTCAACGAACTTCTTAAAAAATACAAAAAGGATGTCGAAGAATATAACGAGCAAGCCTCTCTTTACAACGGCTATATTAAAAAGTACAATTCTCTGATAAAGCAGTAAGGGCTTGCAAGGGGGATTTGCCACGCTTTGGAATGAAAAAATTGTCCGAAGGTGTATTACTTGCATAAGCGGAAGTTTCAAGAAAATTACAATGACAATCAAGAAAAGAATAAGCATTGAGAATAGAAAGATCGAATATACCGTGCGCAAGCATCGCAGGGCTAAAAGGCTTAAAATCACCATATCCTGCGACGGCAACTGCATGGTTACTTTGCCGTGGCGAATGAGCGTGTGGGATGCCGAGAAATTCATTAAGGAAAATTCCAAGTGGGTTTTGGACAAGATTAAAGCGATGAAGAAGATCGGAAATCGAAGCATTTTTTCGCGCCATGACCGCGATGAATATTTAAAACTCAAAGATTACGCCAAGGATTTTGTGATGAAAAAACTCGAAAAATACTTTAGATTCTACGGCTTCGAGCATAAGGGGGTTGCAATCAGGAACCAGCGCACAAGATGGGGAAGCTGCAGCTCAAACGGTAAGCTAAGTTTCAATTACAAGGTTCTTTTTCTTCCCGAGCGGCATGCCGACTATATCATCGTCCATGAAATCTGCCATCTTAGAGAATTCAATCATTCCAAACGTTTTTGGAACCTTGTCGCAAAAACGATTCCGGAATATGAAAAAATTGTGGAACAACTAAGAAAACTTTAATTATATTACGCCGCCCAATCTTTAAGCGGGAACGACACCAAAAGCAAGACAAAAATGCTCTTAAGAGAGTATTTTTGCTGTGCAAAAACAGCCTTGACTTTTTGGCAAAAAAGGAGTATAATTAAAAGATGTGTTAAGATGCAGCACATATAAAAAAGGCTTAAATAAGCCATAAATAGGAGGGCATACATGGAAAATTTCAGAGAGGTCGCAGTACTTGTCGGAAGGTGGGTGATAATTATGGCGGGGTTGATTATTTTGTTTCCGATCGTGATGGGTGCTCTAGAGCTGTTTTATGTGCTATTCGAATGGCTTGCTGGAGCGCTCAAAACAGTATCTTTACTTTGGGATAGAGTGTGGGAATCTGCTCCTACATGTATTTCTCAAAGAAAAGATATCATGTGGGAGTTCATACTGTTTGCTGTAGCTGCGATAGTGCTGAAAGACGGGATTGTCGCTTTGCTAAACAGACATGAATCCGCCCAGTACGAAGAAGAAGTTCAATGAATCATGTTTTCTGCAAAAATGACCCAGGCGCATCGATGCCGGGTCTTTTTATTTTGCGCGGTTTTTCAAAGAACATGCGCGTGGTATAATGAACTTAATAAAAATTAATTACAAAATAAGAGGATATCTTTAGTCCGATACTGATCTTATTTGACACTGCAAATGCATAAACTATTTCTCGACATCGAAACGTTGCCGGCAGACGAAAAAGACGAAAAAAAGCTCAAGATGCTCTTTGAGAAGAAACATGATGGTTTCGAGCGGGAGAAATTCGATGAATTTTTGGCGCGCACAAGCTTTGACGGGGCGTTCGGAAGACTTCTTTGCATTGGCTATGCGGTTGACGACGATCCTGTGGAATACTTTTGCAATGACGGAGATGAAAAGAAAACGCTTCAACAATTTTGGGATTTGGTTGATGCGCTCAGCATTGCTCCGAGAAATCCGCAATATCCCGATTACGGCGTGCAGTTTATCGGGCACAATGTTATGGATTTTGATTTGAGGTTCATCTATCAGCGTTCCATTGTTTTGGGAGTGAAGCCATCCTATGAAATAAATTTTGCCCGTTACAGAAACTATCCGATTTTTGACACCATGAAAGAATGGGCCAAGTGGTCGAATGCGACTGTCGGACTGGAATATCTTGCGATTGCGTTGGGGATTCCGTCGCCAAAAGACGGCATCGACGGTTCGCAAGTCGCCGCTTTTTATGAAAAAGGAAAAGTCAAAGAAATTTGCGAGTACTGCAAGAGAGATGTTGCGACAACGCGTGATGTTTTTAGAAAGATGACGTTTGAAAACAAAGCGCGAACACTTTTTTAGCTGAATGTCCATAAAGTCAATAAAGTCCTTCAATAAAAAACGCAACTGGACACAAAACATCGATGGCGAAAATTTTGTTCAGTAGCAAACCAAAATGAAAAAGCAAATTTACAAAATATTTTTTCTGATTATTTTTCTCAGCCTTTTTTGTATTGCCGAAAAATCTGAAGCTGCAAACATCTATGTCGATCAGACGCTTGGCGCAAATTGCACGAGCGGGAATTATTCGACTGCGAACAGGACTTGCACCGGTTCTGACGGGAATGCCTACACGACAATTCAGGCCGCGATCAATTCCATGTCGAGCGGAGATGACATATATATGCGCGGGGGAACATATCACGAAACGCATATAAGCCTTACTAATTCCAATGCTACCAGGCATGGGAGCACGGAAAACAAAAATAAACTCACATCATATCCGGGAGAATGGGCCATTATAGATGGGCAATATCAAAATCCTGAATATTTCAGGCCTTCAGTCATATGGGGCACGGGTGGAGCCGGAATTTCAAATTGGATTTTTGAAAGATTTGAAATTACTGGAGGGGGGGATCCGGTAACGCTGCCTGGATATGGAGCAGGGATAAGATTAGGAGATTTTGCCCACAATGTGGAATTCAGATATTTGTATATTCATGACAACTACATGAAAGCCCAAGGTGGAGGACATGCCGGCGGTATAATAATGGCAAGATCCCAAAACTGCATTGTGGAATATTGCTATTTCAAAGGAAATGGAAATCCTTGGTACTTGGAAAGAAATATCGTTTCAATTCAGCGCTCCAATAATATTGTTACCGTGACAACCGATGTTCGTCATGAATTTCAGATTGGATGGTTCCCTGATATAGAAGGAGTTGATGATGAAAGTTTTAATTATCATGTGCCTGATACTGATGTTAACCCGGATGGCATTCTCTCCGTTCCAAACGAAACGACTTTTACTTATGTACAAGCTGGTCCTGATGCCATTTCATCTGGCGGTATTGCAAAGAACACATATTATGATCGCGGAACGAGCAACGCCCAAATTGCGGTTACTTCGGACTATGCATATGCCAAACCGTTGAATATAGATGCTGCGATGTTCGGGAATGTTTATAGATATAATTTATTCGATGGAACAACGAATGTCGGACAAGGTAGCGTTGTGGCATTCGCCCATAAGGGAATGCAAAGGCTAACAGGCTATGAGCTTGCAGAAACGGAGGCCGGCGGATTGGTGCAGAACCAGCGCGGAGCATGGGCAGCAGGAACATCATATGCTGTTAATGATGTTGCATATGTCGGCAGTGTTGAATTTGGTCCATATTATATCTGTATCGGGTCTCACACTTCAGACACAACAAATCAACCGGCATCAGGCGCAAGCTGGCAGAGCTACTGGACATATAATGACAATCTTCCCAATGATGATTCAATGAGAGAATATGGCGATAAAATCCATCACAATATCATCAAGAATCTTGCAACGGGTTTCAGGATAGATCAGGATTACTGCCAGGTTCACAACAATATTATCTGGCTGAAAGAAAACAACAATGACACGCTCTTGATTTTTGAATCAAAGGATGGATTTAATGGGGGAAGACGTGGTTCAACAAGGACGTGTTTCTATAACAATACTGCTTATGCCGATGGCGGAATGGGGATCGGTTTTTCAGTTGCAAGCCGATCGTCTGATGAAACGTATGACTGCGCAACTGACGGCAATGTTACTCCGTGGGGATATGGTTATGCGCAAAACAATATTATTATGGATGCCACATTTGGTTATGACAGCTCTCCTCTCTTTGCGGAAATGGCGGGAAACGCAAATTGCACACCTCCCAATCCTCTCAATCCGGAAGACGGGCATTTCTTGTTCCATAGGAATTTATTTTTTAACAACACTGTTCCCAGCGGAAGAAAGTTAATTAGGCTCTCAAACATGGAATACACTCCCGCCGAAATCGACGCCACGCCCGCATCTGACATAACGTGGCAGATAAATGAAGGAACTTTATTTGCGGGTTCTTCCGGAGCGGACCAATACAAAACGATCGGTTCCTTCCAGCTTGACGAATCCCACACGATTTCAAACGGCGGGATTGGAGGAAATCATCCATACCTAGAAGGAGTCACGCTTCCGACATATGTCGGTGCAACGAATCCGGAAGATAATGATTGGGTTGACGGAGTTTTAGGTCTTGCTACCATTTCAAACCTTCAAAACGCTCCAAGCGGGGATCCAAGTTGGATCGAGGGAACAGTTTCAGGCGATGAAATCGCACCAAACGCTCCAAGCGGACTGAATGTAAGCTAATGAATATACTTTTGTTCAGTAACTAGTTACTGAACACGTTAAGTAACAAATTCAAAACGCCGCAATATCCCTGAAAGAAAGGTTTTTCGCTTTCGTAATCATTAACATGCTTACCTTAATGGAAGAAATCAACAAAAAAGTAACGACGTTAAAAGCCAAGAGCGTTGAATTTGGGCATGCTGTGAGAGAAAAGACGTTCGGCTATATCGTCGCCAGTTTCGGACTTGTGGCTGGTCTTGCGTGGAACGAAGCCGTGAAAGCTTTTATTGAATCCTTCTTTCCAATGCAGAAAGACACGATCAAGGCGAAATTTATCTATGCGCTGTTCATCACGGTTGTTCTTGTGTTTATCTCGGTATATATGGCGAGGATTTTCAAGAAAAGGGATGACGAGATGGGAGAAAGGAAATAGTTTTCAGTAAACATTTATGTCCCGGGCAAATTTGCGTCATAAATTCACAAAGTCTTTGTAATACTAGTTAATCCGCATTAACCAGTAATTTTTGTTGCCGAAGGAGGTGGGATGCTTATGAAGCGGCTAAATGTGTTTGATTGGATTGCTTTTGCTCTCGTTATCATAGGAGGGTTGTATTGGGGATTGATCGGCTTTTTAAATTTTGATATTTTTGTTGCAATATTCGGGGAACCGATGTGCTGTCGCGCTTCGTATACGGACTTGTCGGTGTTGCGGCCCTGTATCTTTTATTTTCCGTTCGCATGTTCGGCAGAAGAAAATGAGTTTGGCAAATAAAAAAATTCCTGTGCCGCAAGGCAAGGAATTTCTTCGTATGACGCTTTGATTTATTTGTTTTGGGCTTTCAGGCATTTCGCGCAAATTTTGACTTTCTTTCTTCCGATTTTTTTTGCCTGAATGTTTATCGAGAATTTTCTTTTGCTTGCAATATTTGAATGGCTTCTTGAATTTCCGGTCTTTGCGCCACGCCCGCAAATGCTGCATTTTCGACTCATATATTGTGACATGCGACATGTGACATGAGACATGGGACAGAATAGATTACTGCCACAAGTCATATATCACATACTCACAAAAATGTTGATTAATTACGAACTCTAGTGTACTATGGATATCGGACTTTGGCAAGGGTTTTGAACCGTTCTATATATACTAATCTCCCCAATGTTCTGAATGTGTAAATGTAGCTAGGACAAACATAACAGCTGCAACAAGCAGAACAAATATAAAAACATGGACCTGAATTCCGTCATCCTCATAGGATTCTACGTCTTGATCCTGATATATTCGATCATAGTCCACGAAGTCTCACATGGCTTCGTGGCGCTTTGGCTCGGCGATGCGACGGCAAAATATTCCGGTCGACTGAATTTCAATCCGATCAGCCACATTGACATTTGGGGGTCTATCATAGTGCCGCTCGCGATGCTTGTCACGACGGGATTCGCTTTCGGCTGGGCAAAGCCTGTTCCGTATAATCCGTATAACCTGCGGAACCAGAAATGGGGTCCGGCAATGGTTGCTTTTGGTGGTCCCGCTTCAAACATTGTGATTGCGCTTGTTTCTGCCGTTTTGGCAAAATTTATCATGGTTCCGGTTGCGGTGAAAGCAGCCATAATAACCGGCATCAGCAATGCTTCATGGTCGCAGATTTCTGCCACTGTCTCTGGTTCGTTTGGATCGATTTTTTTCGCACTTCTCATGATAGTGATTTTTTGGAACGTGCTTTTGGCGTTCTTCAATCTCATCCCGTTCCCGCCGCTTGACGGATCGAAGCTTCTGTTTTCCGTGTTTCCCATAAGGACCGGAACAATGGCGATGCTTGAACAATACGGCTTCATCCTGCTCCTTCTTTTCATTATTGTTTTCTCGGGTCCCCTGGGATTTTTTCTGACCAAGATGCTGAGTATTTTTTATGGAATCGCGATCTGAAGATTATCGAATATGGTTTGTAGATATAACGTTGTCGCAAGGCAATAAGTTGGAAATATAAAAATTTCGTACATTGTAAAAAGGAGGAGATATGAGAAACAAGGAGTTAGTTTTGGCCTATCTTTGGTACTCTTTGGGTGCCAAAAATTCTGAAAGTGAAAAGCTATCTGGCACAATTGTCCATGACAAAAATCTCAAGTTTTTCAGTGCGAATATCCGTTCTTCCGCGGTCTTTTTTTCAGTTATCCTTAGCTTTTTTGCAGAGGGAAATTGTTTTTCAAGAGTGCCATAGGCGCCCCCTTTTCATTGGGTTGACATAATTGGAAATATCCTTTATTATTGTCTTACTGGCCTTGCCAGTGATTTTTTGATAATTTCAAGAAATCTATGAATGCGACAGCTCGAAATATGAATAAAAAGAGTTGCATATATTCGTAAATTCGCAAGATTCGTAATTCGTAGACCAATAACACATGCCTACAATAAATCAGCTGACGAAAAGAAGCAGAAAATCAACGAGAAAGAAAACGAAGTCACCGGCACTGATGATGACTTTCGACACGCTCAAAAACAGACCGAGGAAGGTCGTGAATCCGTTCAAGAGAGGTGTTTGCATCAAGGTGGGCACGACGACTCCTAAAAAGCCTAACTCGGCGCTTCGAAAAATTGCTCGCGTGAGACTCACAAACGGCATGGAGGTTACTGCGTATATTCCTGGAATCGGGCATAACTTGCAGGAACATTCCATCGTTATGATTCGCGGAGGGCGGGTAAAAGATCTTTCGGGAGTTCGCTATCATGTCGTGAGGGGCGTGCTTGACAGCGCCGGAACCGAAAACAGAAACCGCAGCAGAAGCAAATATGGAACGAAGAAACCTAAAGCCAAGGCAGAATAAGTATTTGAAGTTGCAGATAATTTTCTGATTGAATTTGGTTTATTTTTAAGATTAAGTTTAATAATTTCCAATTTTTAACTTAAAATTTTCAATCAATTTTTAAAAATTAGGATTTGATTAAAAATTAAAAATTTGAAGTTAAAAATTTTTAGATTATGCCTAGACGAACCAGAAAATACGAAAAACAATGGAAACCGGATCCCAGATACGGAAACATGCTGGTCGGAAGATTTATCGGAAGCGTCATGAAAGACGGCAAAAGAAGTGTTGCAGAAAAAATAATCTATGATTGTTTCGACATCGTTCATGAAAGAACAAAAAAAGGCGGTCTTAATGTTTTTGAACAAGCTATCAAAAACGTCTCGCCTCTTTTGGAATTGAAATCAAAAAGAATTGGAGGAGCCAACTATCAGGTTCCCATTCAAGTAAGCGGAGAAAGAAGGCAAACGCTGGCGATCCGCTGGATTCTGGCGGCTGTCAGAGCAAGGAAGGGAAAAGGAATGGCTGAAAAGCTCGCGGACGAACTCATTGATGCATCCAACAAGACCGGAAGCGCGATGAAGAAACGCGAAGACACACACAGAATGGCTGAAGCAAACAAGGCGTTCGCCCACTTTGCATAAATCCGATACAAAACTGCGAAACGTATCTGAATCTGCAAAAAAATAAATTAAAATTTAATTAAAAAAGAGTTCGTAGATCTGAATTTAATTTTATAGGTTCGGATCGGCAAATATTATGGCAACAGAAATTTCTAAATTGCGTAACATAGGAATAATTGCGCATATCGACGGCGGTAAGACAACCACTACCGAGCGTATTTTGTTTTACACCGGAATATCCCATAAGATAGGAGAAACACATGAAGGTACCGCAATCATGGACTGGATGGAACAGGAAAAAGAAAGAGGCATTACTATTACCAGTGCCGCTACAACATGCTTTTGGAAAGACTATCAGATAAACATTATCGACACTCCCGGACATGTCGATTTTACGGTTGAAGTTGAAAGATCCCTTCGCGTGCTTGATGGGGCTGTCGTTATTTTTGACGGAAAGGAAGGGGTTGAACCGCAGTCAGAAACTGTTTGGAGGCAGGCAGATAAATACAAGGTTCCCAGGATATGTTTTGTGAACAAGATCGACAAAGAAGGAGCAGATTTTAATTTTGTATTAAATTCCATATGGAACAGGTTGACTCCGCATGCGGTTGCCGTGCAGCTCCCGATAGGAGAGCGCAGCGAATTCAAAGGTGTTGTGGATCTCCTCAAGATGAAGGCGCACACTTTTGAAGGAAGCATGGGAGAGAAAGTTGTTGAGGGAGAAATTCCAGCCGAACTGCTTGAGAAAGCGAAAGAAATGCGCGAAAGATTGGTTGAAAAAATTTCAGAAACCGACGATGCTCTTACCGAGAAATATCTTAATGGTGAAGAAATTTCAGTTGAGGAGCTCAAGGCAGCGCTTCGAAATGCCGTTATAGCTGCGAAATTGGTACCCGTGCTCACCGGTACGGCGCTTAGAAATAAGGGTGTTCAGCTGATTTTGGATGCTATTGTCGAATATTTGCCTTCACCGATTGATATTCCTCCGGTAAAAGGAACTGATCCTAAATCCGGAAACGAAATGGAGAGAAAGTCCGAAGACAGCGAGCCGTTTGCGGCGCTTGCTTTCAAAGTTGCAACCGATCCGTTTGTCGGGCAGTTGACTTTTTTCCGCGTGTACTCCGGAGTATTGAAAGCTGGATCGTATGTCATGAATTCGACCAAGGGAGAAAAGGAAAGAATCGGAAGAATTTTGCAGATGCACGCGAACCATCGCGAAGAAATTCAGGAAATCAGAGCCGGCGGAATCGGAGCATTGGTGGGACTTAAAAATACAACCACGGGAGATACTTTGTGTGATGAAGAAAATCAGATAGTTCTTGAAAGCATAACCTTTCCGGAACCCGTTATTGATATCGCAGTCGAACCAAAAACGAAAGCGGATCAGGAGAAAATGGGTACTGCGCTCAGAAAACTTGCCAGCGAAGATCCGACATTGAGACTTAGGACCGATGAGGAGAGCGGGCAGACGATCATTTCCGGAATGGGAGAGCTGCATCTTGACATTATTATCGACAGAATGAAAAGAGAATTTAAGGTTGAAGCGAACATAGGACAGCCGCAGGTTGCGTACAGGGAAACGATCAAGACTAATGCCCAGGCTGAAGGTAAATATATCAGGCAGTCTGGAGGACGTGGTCAATATGGACACTGCTGGCTCAAAGTTGAACCGCAAGAACCTGGTAAGGGATATGAATTTGTTGATGAGATTAAGGGAGGCGTCATTCCGCAGGAATTCATTCAGCCGATTAACAAAGGAGTTAAGGAAGCGCTGGAAAACGGAGTTATTGCAGGTTATCCAATGGTTGATGTGAAGGTTACGCTTTACGACGGATCTTTCCATGAAGTAGACTCGTCCGAAGCTGCATTCAAGATTGCCGGTTCTATGGCTGTTCAGGAAGCGGTCAAACGCGCGAATCCAGTGATTCTCGAGCCTATTATGAAAGTGGTCGTAACGACTCCTGAACAGTTTATGGGCGATATTGTTGGTGACATCAACTCAAGAAGGGGAATAATCAAGGAGATCAATGATCGCGGAGAAGGAAACGCGCGCGTGAAAGAGATTGAATCGGAAGTTCCGCTTGCAAACATGTTCGGCTATGCAACTCAGATGCGGTCGATGACGCAGGGACGCGCAAGCTACTATATGGAATTTTCACACTACAGCGAAGTTCCGAAGAACGTCGCGGAAGCGATCATCGCGAAAAAGTAGAACTAATGTGAAGCTGCAAATTGCATACGAATCTTCAAAATAAAATACCGCCCTTGAAGGGCGGTATTTTTGCAAAAAGATTTTAACTTCTGATAATTTCTAGGACTTCATCGCGTTTTTCTTCCATGAGTTCTTTTGTTTTCGCTTCTAGATTGAGACGGAGTTTTGGTTCTGTGTTTGAAGGACGTACGTTGAACCACCAATCAGGGAAATCGATTCGCACGCCGTCGAGCTCATTAAGTTTTCCGTCTTTATAAATTTCTTTAAGTTTGTTCATTACTCCAATCTTGTCCTCAACGTCGGAATTTATCTCGCCGCTATGAAAATATCTTCTGAGGTCCTTGACCAACTCCGACATTTTTAACCCCGTTTCGTTCAACAGGTTGATCAATGTGATTACAGCGAGCGTGGTCATTTCAGCTTTGGAATTTTCTTCGAAGAAATAGTGTCCGGAAAGTTCACCTCCGAAAATCGCGCCTTCTTTGCGCATCTGCCTTTTGATGAGTGAATGGCCTATGCGGCAATAGTTTACCCTTCCTCCGGCTTCTTCAATCGATTCCTTTATGGCGTTCGAGGAACGGATATCCACAAGGATTAGTTCTTCAGGCTGCTTTTTGAGAAGTTCTTTGGCGAGAAGTGCGATCGGATAGTCCATTGGGATGATTTCTCCTTCTTCGTCCACAAATCCAACGCGATCCGCATCGCCGTCATATGCGATTCCGAGGTCGGCTTTTTCGGACACGACTTTTTCCTGCAAGGCTTTAAGAGTCTCAGGTTTGATGGGGTTTGCTTCATGATTTGGAAAGGTTCCGTCGAGATCTTCAAAAAGATAAGCCGCTTCGATATCATCGGAAAAACGGTTATATATGTTTCTATCGAGGGTACCGACGGAATTTGCAAAATCCACGACAATCTTTTTCTTTCCGATTCCTTTTTTAAAAAATCCCGAAACGTATTCAAAATACATATTCTTCAATTCGGAATTTTCTTCAATTTTTCCTTTTTTGGGAACGTCTTCAAATTCTCCTTTGAGCGCCAGGTCCCGGAGTTCTTCCATGCCGTCGCCTTCACCGATCGGAATCGCGTTCTTTTTGCAAAGCTTAAGACCGTTCCATTCGGCGGTATTATGCGAAGCCGTGATCATTACCGCTCCGTCGACATCGAGTTTCCAGGAAGAAAAATATGTCATAGGCGTGCTGACAAGCCCAATGTCCACGATGTCGGCGCCCTGGTCAGTGATGCCGGCCAAAAGCCCTTCTTTAATTTCAGGAGAAGAAGTGCGCATGTCCATTCCAACTGCGATTTTTTTTGCTCCGGTTGAAACAACAATTGCGCGACCGATCACGTAGGCTACGTCCTTATTTAAGTCTTGGGGATAAATTCCTCTAATGTCATAAGCCTTAAAGATTTCTGGATTCATATTGTTTTTGTTAAGAGTTAGCACTTAGTAATTCTAACAAACGCTTTATTTTTACTCAAGATGAACGTTTTTTTGAAATTTTGAGATTTCTTTTTCAAGAAGAGGGAATTTTTTCAGATCAGGGCTTTCTTTGAGCGTTTTTTCGGCATATTCATGTGCGATTTCAATGAGTTTGACGTTGGAAATATGCTGCATGGCGACGTCGGGAATTCCTGACTGGCGCGTGCCGAGAAATTCTCCCGGGCCGCGAAGCTTGAGGTCTTGGTCTGCAATATCAAAGCCGCTTGAAAATTTTTCCATGGCCCTGAGGCGGCTCTTTGAAAGGGTAGAACTTTTTGCAAAAAGAAAGCAATATGATTGCAGATCGTTTCGTCCCACGCGCCCGCGAAACTGATGAAGCTGTGAAAGGCCGAATCGGTCGGCGTCTTCAATAATCATGATTGTCGCATTGGGAACGTCTATTCCAACTTCAACTACGGAAGTGGAAACCAAGATATCATACTTCTTGTTCTTGAAATCCTGCATCACTTTTTCTTTTTCATTTGACTTGAGTCGTCCATGCAAAAGCGCCAGTTTGAGATCCGGAAAAACATTTTTTGAAAGTCTTTCATGTTCTTCGGTAGCGGCTTTGAGCTCGGAAAGTTTTTGCGATTCTTCCACGAGAGGAAAAATGATGAAAGCTTGCCGGCCGTTTTTGATTTCATTTCTAACAAATTCATAAGTTGAGTTTCTTTCGCTTGCTCCCACTATTTTTGTGGTTATTCTTTTCCGGTTTTTGGGCATTTCATCAAGGACTGAAAGATTGAGATTTCCGAAAAATGCCAGGGCCAATGTGCGAGGAATCGGCGTGGCCGTCATCGTGAGAAAATGTGGAATTTTTCCTTTGATGCCATCATCAATATTTATTGCTTCTTGTTGAAGATATGCTCTTTGCTGGACGCCGAACCTATGTTGCTCATCAACAATTACTAGTGCAAGATTTTTGAATTTAATATCTTTTTGGATAAGGGCATGCGTGCCTATTATTAAATTGATTTCGCCATTTTTAATTTTTAATAACAAATCTTCTCGAGAGAGTTGTGATGATTTATTTTGTTTTATTTTTGAGTCAATTTTTAGATTCGAATTTTTTAAATTAAGACTTGATTCAAAGTTCAAAGTTTGAAATTTAAAATTGTTTATTTCTCTATATGAATTTGTCAGCAGTGCAATGTTAATTTTGTTATCCTTAAACAACTTGCATATACTTTCAAAGTGCTGCCGCGCCAGAACTTCAGTCGGCGCCATCAGTGCAACCTGAAAACCGGAATTGATCGCGCTCAAACTTGCCATCGCGGCAACAACCGTCTTTCCGCTCCCGACATCGCCGTTGAGCAGCCTGTTCATCGGGCGCGGTTTTTCCATGTCTTTTAAAATTTGAAATGCCGCTTTTTTCTGTGCGTTTGTAAGCGAAAAAGGAAGGGAATTTACAAAATCTTTTGTTAGCTTTTCATCGAAGGGAATTTGTACGGCGCTTTGTTTGTCCCACGAGACTTTTATGCTTTGCGAAACAAGCTGAAGCATAAACATCTGCTCGAACGCGAAACGCTTTTGCGCAAGTTCGGCTTGCTTCAAAGTCTTGGGAAAATGGGCATATTGCAAAGCTGTCTTAATATTTGGCAAATGCAGCTGACTGAGAATATTTTCAGGAATAGGGTCTTCAATTTGCGAGGCAAATTTGAAAAGTAACTGAATCTGCCAACGGATCCATTTCGAAGTCAATCCTTCCGTTTCGGGATAAATCGGAACAAGCCTTCCGGTGTTTGTGGGAGTTCGCGAAGAAAATTCCCAAGAAGGGTTGGCAAAATATATTCCTTTTTTGTCTTCGGAAATCTTTCCGCTGATCCGCACTCCTTTGCCTTCGACCAGCGAATCACTGACATACGGCTGGTTGAACCAAACGGCACGGACAATTCCGGTGTCGTCTTTGATGTGGCATTCGGTGATCAGAATTTTCTTTTTCCATGTGCGAATAAGCTTGCTTTTTACAACTTCGCCCATGACGGTCGCAGTCATGTCGGTGGAAAGATTTTCAATCGAAATTCTTTCGGAATAGTCTTCATAGCGAAAGGGAAGGTGCATCAAAAAATCCTTGATCGTTTCAATCCCAAGTTTTCCAAGGATCGCCGCGTATTTTGCGCCTATTCTCGGCACATTTTCAAGTTTTGAATCCGCATTAAGCATATATTCAGTATAGCGAATATTGTAAATAAAAAAAGCCTGCGAGCAAGTGCAGGGCTTCTATCTTTTAATTATATCATTTTTTGCCTAAAAAGTCAAGCAGATAATGAAAACAAAAAAAAGAAAACCTCAAACGAGACTTCTTTTTTGGCGGAGGGGGTGAGATTCGAACTCACGGTACCCTTTCAGGCACGACAGTTTTCAAGACTGTTTCCTTAAACCGCTCGGACACCCCTCCGTATTTTTTGTTCTACAAATTTAAAAACTGTTGGTCCTCGGATTCCGAGGTGATTTTGCAACCGCAAACACTCGCGTCAAGTTTGTTTATTCTGTCGCATGACCTGGCATTGCCGCCACATCTTTCTAATACAACTCAATATTTCGCAAATTTGAGCTTTGTATATAATAACAGTAATAAGTGGATTTGTAAACAGTCAATAATATGCTAAAGTTGTTATATGCCATTTGATTTAAAACCAAAACAGAACATCGGACATGTTTCTCAAAAGGGGCTTCAACAACGCTCTGCTCGTTTCGATTATCAAGAAACAATAAGCCATGAAGAAGAATGGATATCGGAAGAACAGGCAATTCCCGATAGTGCCGGAAATGTGATCCACAAATGGAAGGGACCGGAGTTTGAAAAATATGAAAGAACCATGCGCTGGTATCTTGTCGGAACAGTATTCATTGCTCTGCTGGTTATTTATGCTCTCTATACTGGCAGCCCCATAATGGCAATAACTTTCATTCTCATAGGCGTTATCGGATTCATTTATTCGCAAAAAGAACCTCGCACAATCAATTTTGCAATCACGTCCAAAGGTATATTTGCCGATAAAGAACTTTATTTGTACGAAAATATATATTCATTTTGGATATTCTACGATCCCTCTCACACGAAAGTTATAAGCTTGCACACGAAGGCCACGATGCTTCCATATGTGCATGTTCCGCTTGGAAATGAAGATCCCGTCATTATGAGGAGAATGCTATTGAAACATATACCGGAGATAAAACAGGATCCCAGCCTTATTGACGCTTTGGAAAGGTTTCTTCATATATGATAGCTGGCGAAAAACATGCGCTTTTCATGATTGCTTTTTTGGGGATTTTGATATATAATGCAACCTACGCGCGAATATCCAGCATTCGGTTTCAGTACATGAAATCCTGGCTGAACCGAGAAATTTGCGGACGCGTTTTGTTGTTAGGCATGCGGGAAAACAAGTCCTTGTAGCTCAGTGGATAGAGCGTCTGGTTGCGGTCCAGAAGGCCGCAGGTTCGATTCCTGCCAAGGACACATAAATTGAGTGCAAGTGAACGGTTTCACCAAACGCATGAATTGAGAAAACATGGAGAGGTGGCTGAGCGGGCCTGATGCGAGCAAGCAAGCATTAGGCGGGTTTCAAAAGAAACCCCGGCAGACGCGAAGCACAATTTTTTGATTGAGGCTACTGCCGAGAAAACATGGAGAGGTGGCTGAGCGGCTGAAAGCAGCACACTGCTAATGTGTTGAACTCGAAAGGGTTCCCAGGGTTCGAATCCCTGCCTCTCCGCCTTCGGTTCGCTGAAGCGAACCTTCGGCGAGACACAGTCCGCCAAGGTTTGCGAAAGTGACATTTGTAAAGTACGCGCATATAAAAACATGCATTACGTATATGACCTCAAATGTAGGAACGGATATTATGTGGGTTGTACAGATAATATAAATGAAAGGGTGTTGCGACATCAAAGAGGACATGTCCCTGCAAATGCAAACCGTTTGCCAATAGAGCTGAAGTTTTATTTTGCCATTCAGAATAAGCATACAGCTTTTGAATTTGAGAAATATCTCAAGACGGGATCTGGTCGAGCTTTCATTAACAAACATCTCAATTGATTTTTGCGACGGCAAAAATTTAGTCGAGGCCCCTAACCTAAAAACTTTAATTTTGAAAATTTGCGGTACCTACTGGACGAAGTTCGAACTTTTTTGCGGAAAATCCCGAAAATTAATTTGGACTCGGCGGGGCAAACTATTTTTCTGGGGGAATGGAATTGCCCCGCCTCGGCTTTCTTCCCGCCCGCAGGAGTGGTCTGGGGAGGAATGCGGGCGGGATTTTAAACCTTTCCT
>Ga0208195_1000103_pt1 | contig 115094 bp, 91 predicted proteins | sample AD_UKC077_MetaG_FD_184441 | JGI IMG/M metagenome (GOLD analysis project Ga0208195, IMG submission 184441) | Active sludge microbial communities of municipal wastewater-treating anaerobic digesters from USA - AD_UKC077_MetaG (SPAdes) (version 2) | ecosystem: Engineered > Bioreactor > Anaerobic >...
CCCCGATCTGCTCCCCGATCTGCTCCCCCCCCGATCTGCTCCCCGATCTGGCCTGACCCCCCTGCTCTGTGTTGCGCCGTAGTGCGCAAGCGGGGGATTTGCTTACGATCTGCTTACATTCCCCGGCGCTAAAAACCCTCCGAAAAGTGCGCAAAACCCCTGTAAACATTGGCTAGAATTGAGATTGGCGGAGAGGGGGGGATTCGAACCCCCGATACGGTATTACCCGTATAACGGTTTAGCAAACCGCCGCCTTCAGCCACTCGGCCACCTCTCCATGTTTGCGCAAGCGTGTGGTCGGCTTCCGCCCAAACAATCGTTCTTGGCGGAGTCGGTATAAACTGATTCTCCGCTAGGGTCAAGAGGGGATCGGAACGAGTTCAATTTACACTTTGAAGCGGCGGATGCCTGCCCTATAACGTCCGCATGGCATTGCCTCTCAAGGTTGCGGTGTTCGGAACGGGGTCGCTGGGCAAGGAACACGTGCGTATTTACGCCGAACTGGCTGCGGCGGGCAGGGTGGAGTTGGCCGGCCTTTACGACGTGTCGGCGGACGCGGCCCGCAAGGTTGCCGCAAAATACAACGCGCGCGTGTTTGATTCGGTGGCGGCCGCGGCGGCGCACGTCGAGGCGGTCAATATCGTTACGCCCACCACCACGCATTTCGAGCTGGCGCGCACGCTGTTGCATCAGGGCAAACACGTGCTTGTTGAGAAGCCGATGACCGATAATGCGGCGCAGGCCGCCGAACTGGTCGCGCTGGCCCAGCGCCAGAATTGCGTGCTTCAGGTTGGGCACGTGGAACGGTTCAACCCGGTTTTCACCTATCTCGAGACAGTGGCCACTCAACCCCGTTTCATTGAAACCCACCGGCTCTCGCCGTATCCGGCCCGGTCCACGGATATCGGGGTTGTGCTCGACTTGATGATTCACGATCTCGACGTGGTGCTGGCCTTTGTGAAATCGCCCGTGGTCCGCGTGGACGCCGTGGGCGTGCCTGTGCTCAGTCAATCAGAGGACATTGCCAACACCCGCCTGCGTTTTGCCAACGGTTGTGTCGCCAACCTCACCGTCAGCCGGGTCAGCCCGGAGCGGATGCGCAAGATCCGGGTATTCAGCAGCGGCGACGTGCCCAGTTACATCTCGCTCGATTACCGGGCGCAGGCGGGTTTCATTTATCGCATCGCCCGCGATGACGAGGCGGAAAGCTCGATTCTCAAAAAACTGCTGGCGGCCAAGCTTGGGGTGGGCAAGGACGCGGCCATCGTGAGTGAATTTGGCGGCAAACGCATCGTCCGCGAGCCGGTGCCCCTGGCGAAAGAGGAGCCGCTCAAGTTGGAGCTGCAACACTTTGTGAACTGTGTGCGCGAGCGGCAGACTCCTTTGGTCAGCGGAGAATCGGCCAAGCGCGCGCTGGATTTGGCGCTGGAAATCACCCGCCAAGTGCAGGAGCAGCACCCGTGAAGGACGCCCCGTGAAACGTCGCTCGATCATGTTGATTGCCGGAGAGGTGAGCGGCGACGCGCTTGCCGCGGAACTGGTGGAGGCCTTGCGCGAAAAAATCCTGCAACACGAATCCCAACCCACAGCCGACGTGCAACCTTTGCACACCGCGTTGACGCCGTATTTTTTTGGCGCGGGCGGTCCGAAAATGGCCGCTGCGGGGGTGGACCTGGCTTTTGACCTGACCCGGCATTCGGTGATTGGCGTCTCGGATATGCTGAAGAAGCTGCGGACGTTCCGGCGGCTCTTTCTACAATTGCACCGACTGGCCCGTGAACGGCAGCCGGAGGTGATCATCGGCGTGGACTACGGCGTGTTCAATCTGCGGTTCGCCCGGGCGATTCACCGGCATGTCCGCAAACATCGCCGCGCGTTTGTGCCGTGGCAGCCGAAGCTGGTGCAGTATGTTTCGCCGCAGGTATGGGCGTCGCGGCCAGGGCGCGCCCGGCGGTTGGCAGCCCATCACGATCTGTTGTTGAGCATCTTTCCGTTTGAGAAGGAATGGTATCGGCAACGGGCGCCCAAGCTGCGCGTAGAGTTTGTGGGACATCCCTTGGCTGGTCGCCGCGCGTCATCCGCCGTCCAACGTCCCCAAACCGGAGATGCAACCCGCCTCGTGTGTTTACCCGGGAGCCGCGCGGATGAGGTGCGTCGCCACTGGCCGGTGGTGACGGGCGCGTTCGTCCGGCTGCAGCGGGAACTGCCGAACTTGCAGGCGAAGTTGATTTTGCCGGATGACACCTTGGCGCAATCCGCCCGCGCTTTGGGGGTGCCGTCGGGGTTGGTCCTGCAGGTTGGCGGTCTTTCCGAGGCATTGGCCCAGGCGGATTGCGCCTTGGCCAAGTCCGGCACCAGCACCTTGGAATGCGCGTTAGCGGGCGTGCCGGCGGTGGTGTTTTACAAAACGTCCTGGCCGAACTATTGGATCGGGAAGCGGGTGGTGAAGGTGAAGTATCTCGCCATGCCCAATCTGCTGGCGGGCGAGGCGGTTTTTCCAGAATTCATCCAAGCGGCGGCGACGCCGGAAAATGTCGCGCGCGTGGCTTTGGCAATTCTGCGGGATGAGACGCGGCGCGCGGCGATTCAATCCCGGCTGGCGACCGTGGTGGCTGGCTTGGGGGATGCCGGCGCCAGCACGCGCGCGGCCGAGGCCATTGTGAGGTTGCTCTACTGAATCCGAATGCCGTTCAGGCGGACGGCGCGGCCTTTTTCTTCCGTCCGCGTTTGACGGCGGGTTTCGCCGGAGGCGGTTCCGCAGGCGGCGCGGCCGGTTCTTCCGGCAGATACAGATAGCGCCCGCAGGTGTCGCACAACTGGATATCTTCCTGTTTCATCAACGTCATGACGACGGCGAGGGGCAGTTTCATGTGACAGCCGGTGCAAACCTGGTTGCGCACGGCGATGATGCCTTTTTTCCCACGCACCATGAGGCGGTCATAATGGCCGAGGATGGGCGGGGGAATGCGGCTGCGGAGTTCTTGAATGATCGAGTCCCGATTTTTTTCCTTGATCTCTTTTAACTCGATGGCCTGTAAACGGACGAGGTCTTTCAGCAGATCGTTCATTGCAGTGCTCCTGACATGACGGGCAGTATGCGGCCGAATGGGAAAACGCGCCAGTTTCTTTTTTAGGAAATTTCTTTGCCCGGAGAAGCCGGCGTCAACCGTCCCAGCAAGCGCAGCAACCCATCGAGGATGGTGATCGGATGCGGCGGACAACCGGGAATGAACAGGTCCACCGGCAACACACTTTCCACGCCGTCATGTTGCTCGGCATGCCCGGCGAATGGTCCGCCCGAGATGGCGCAGGCGCCCACGGCGATCACCAGCTTCGGCGGCGGCACGGCCGCCCAGGTTTTTTGCAGCGCCAGGCGCATGTTGCGGGTGACCGGACCGGTAATCACCAGGCCGTCCGCGTGCCGGGGCGCCGCGACAAAGCGAATGCCGAACCGGCTGAGATCGAAGACCACCGTAGTCAATACGTTCAAATCCGCTTCGCAGGCATTGCAGCCGCCCGCGCTGACCTGCCGCAGTTTGAGCGAACGCCCGAAGAGCTTCCGCGATTGTTCGTCCAACGCACGAGCCAGCTCCAATTCGCGTCCGTCAAAGTGCAGTGCGGCGCGGTGCGACGTGGCGAGCCGGGCGTCCGGGGTAAAATGCAACGCGCCGTGCGGGCACGCGCGTTCACATTCCGGACAGAAGAGGCAACGGCCCAAATCCAACTGCGGTTTTCCGGCTACGATCTTCAAGGCGGCGGTGGGACAAACCTCCACGCACGCCTGACAGCCGGGCGGACATTTCGTGGGGTCCAAGTGCGGCCGTCCGCGCAACCGGTCGGGCAGGGTGGGGGGCGCTGCGGGATAAGCGACGGTGCGGTATCCTTGATGAGCGCGGGCGAGCAGGACTTTTAACATCGGGTCACCTCACAGATCGTGGCCGCAGTAGGACAGGTTGAAACTCTTGTTGCAGAGCGGGAAATCGGAAATCTGCTGATCGCGCAACGCCAGGGCGAGCCCCATCCAATTGTGGAACGACGGGTCCACCACCTTATAGTGCGCCCAGCGTCCGGCCGGGTCCGTCAGGACGACGTGGCAGATTTCGCCGCGCCAGCCCTCGCTCAAAGTGACCACCACCGATTCCGTCGCCAATGCGCCGGGCGTCGTCTGCAAGGGCGTGGCCGGCAGGTGCCGCAGTTGTTCCTGAAGAAACGCCAGCGAACGCTGAATCTCCTGCCACCGGACGTAGGCCCGCGCAAAGACGTTACCGGCAGCATCGCCCGACACATGAATTTGCGCGAAACGATAATGTCCGGAAGGAAATTGAGCGCGCACATCGCGTTCCACCCCGCTGGCGCGCGCCGCCACCCCCACGAGCCCCAGGGCCAGTGCGTGGTCGCGGGAAAGCCAGCCGGTGTTTTCGAATCGCGCCCGCACCGAGGAGGTGTTCCACAGCAGATTGACGGCGTTGGCGGTATCGGCGGCAGCCGCGGTCAAGCGTTGGAGCAGATCGGCGCGCCGTGATTCCTCCAAATCGAACAGCACGCCGCCGGGCCGGACAAACCCGCGCCCAAACCGATTACCGCACAGCAAGGCGGTCATGTTCAGAAAATCGCCCCGGATGCGTCCGCAAAAACTGGCCGTGGGTTGGTAGCCGACGTCGTTGGCCAGCGCGCCCAAGTCGCCGGTATGATTGGCCAATCGTTCCAGTTCCAGCGCCACCGTGCGCAACACCTGCGCCCGGGCGGGCACGGAGCAACGCGCCAACGCTTCCACCGCCTCGCAATATGCCAGGGTGTGGCCAATCGTTGTGTCGCCCGCCAGCGTTTCCATGTAGGGCAGCGTGCGTCCGTTCGGCCCCCCCACCAACGCGCGTTCGATTCCCCGGTGCTGGTAACCCAAGGCAATTTCCAAATGGAACACATGCTCGCCGTGGCATTGAAACCGAAAATGGCCCGGTTCAATGATGCCCGCGTGAACCGGCCCGACTGCGACTTCGTGAATTTCATCGCCTTCGACGCGGAAAAAATCGGTCACACACGGCTCGATCGCAACCTCCGCCGCACGATCCCAGGCGTCTTTACCGGAGCGATGGCTCGGATGAAAGCGGAGCGGTTTGAGCCACGGATGGCCCTCGGGTTTGACGCCCCATTGCTCGGCGATTTCGCGTTCAAACCAATGTGTTTGGGGACAGGCGGGGGTTAGGGAGGGATAGGCATCGCCCACTTCCGTATAACCCAGTTGGAGCTGTCCGGTGTCATCGTGCGCCAGGACTGCCCACAATCGCAGCGTGTCGTCGGAGAGCGGTTGTCCGAACAGCGCGGCCACTCGGCCCTCGCGTTCGCACGCTTGCAATACCGTTTCCCGAAAATCCGCCCACGAGAGGCGCGGCACGCGACTTAGCGCCACGGGTTCGCCGTTGTGAATCAGGCAAGGCGCCGGCGCGTTCATCGGCCACCTCCCAGGGTCGTGGTCATTTGGGTGAGGAGCGTGTTAAGCGGTCCGGGAATGGCCAGGCCCAACAGCAACACGATCACCGCCAGCACAAGCGGGGGGCCAATTTCCCACGGCTGTTCCGGTGGACTGGAGGACGCGGTGGTCGGGGGTGGTTCGCCCAAGGTCATGTTGAGCACCACCCGGGCCATGCCCACAAAGATCAATGTCAGACAGAGCAAAGTGCCCGTTGCGATCCACCAATGGCCGCCATTGAACATCGCGCGCAGGATGGTCAACTTGCTCAAAAAAATTCCGAAAGGCGGCAGCCCCGTGATGGCCAGAAATCCCGTCAGCCACAACACCCCGGTTACCGGCGCGACCTGGCGCAGGCCGCTGACGTGCGCGGCGGATTTGGTCTTGAATCGCGTGAGGATGTTGCCTGCCGTCAAAAAGAGCAGTCCCTTGGTCAGCGAATGGTTTGCCGCATGCAGCATTGCGCCCAGCACGCCGATGCCACCCAAGCCCGTGCCCAAGGCCAGCAATCCCATGTGTTCCACGCTGGAATAGGCCAGCATCCGTTTGTAATCGGCTTGACCAACGATGAAGATCGTGGCGACGCCCAGTGAAAGCAATCCCAGCGCAACGAGCAGGTCGCCGGCAAAGGCGTCGCAGCCGGCCGCCACGCAAATTTGCTGGGCGCGCACGATGCCCAGGAACGCGCAGTTCAGCAGCGCGCCGGAAAGCAGGGCCGACACCATGGAGGGCGCTTCACTGTGGGCGTCGGGCAACCAGGTGTGCAACGGCGCCAGCCCCATCTTCGTGCCATAACCAACCAGGAACAAAATGAACGCCGCCCGCAACCACGCGGGTTGCAGCTCGCCCGCGCGCGCAACGAGTTCGCTCAACATCAAGGAATGGGAATTGGGACCGTTTCCGGCGGCGGCCATGGCGAGAAAGAAATTCGCCAGCAGGGCCAACGCCAGTCCCACCGAACAAATGAGCAGATACTTCCACGTGGCCTCCAACGAGCGGGGATGCCGATGGAAATAAACCAGCGGCGCGCTGGCCAGTGTCGTGGCTTCGATGGCGACCCATTGCAGCCCGAAATGCTGGCTCACTGTGACGAGGGTCATGGCCGTGAGAAAGAGCAGCAAGCACCCCACAAAGACCGCCGCCGGCACGTTGTCGAAAAGAAAACCTTCCTCCAAGTCGGTGGAGCGAGGGTTGCTTTCGCTGGCAAGATATCCGGCCGCATACACCGCGACCGCAAGGAACAAGAGGCTGGTGATGCTCAGAAACCACAAGCCCGCCTCGTCCAGCGCCAGCCAGCCGCGCAGAATCGGTTGGGGAGCAATGCGCCAGCAGGCCAAGGTTAATCCGGCGTGGATCGCGGCGGTGATCAGCAGCAGCGCCCGCCGGGCTTTCGGCGTTGGCAGTCCAAACGCCAGCAATCCGGCCAGGGCGGGGATGATGAGCAAAGCGAGTATCATGGCCGGAAGACTTAGTCCTTCAAGGCGCTCAATTGGTCGGTGTCAATGTGGTCGAACTCGCGGTTGATGTGGAAGATGATGATGCCCATCACAAACACCCCCACGAAGACGTCCAGCAACACGCCCACTTCAACCAACTGCGGAGTTTCCACGAGCACGCCGGCACCGAATGTGAACACGCCATTTTCCAAGACCAGAAATCCGAGCACCTGGTTCAAGGCGCGTTTGCGGCTGATGATCAGAAACAAACCGCTCAGGATGGAGAACATTGCCACCGGCACCAGCCAGCGGGAGACCACTTCCACCGGCACCGGCAACCGGGTGCCCATCCAAAAGGCCGCGCCCAGCGCGCCCACGCCCGCCAGCAGGGACGTCAGATAACCGACATACGGTTCGACTTCCCGCGTCAATTCCGCTTCCCGGACCGCGCGAAACAGCAGCCAGGGAAACACGCCGCCCTTGATCACACCGCTGCCCGCCGCCAACGCGACGTGCTGCAGCGACAGCGCGTCTTGATGAGCCAGGAGCGGCAGCGCGCCCAGGATGAGCCCTTGCCGCGCCACGACCCGAATGGAGGCGCCGAGCCGGCTGGAAGCCAGCAACTTCAAGTTGGTCAGCACCACCAGCACCAGGATGAATTCAATCCAGCCCATGTTATTTCAACCCCAAGAGGAACGCGGTGGCCGCGAGCGCGCCGGCGCCGACGAGCAATTGCGGCACGATCAACAAACGCAACCGCGCCATTACGGATTCCACCACGCCGACTCCGATGGCTACGAGGAACACGCCGCCCAATCCGGCGACCAGATTTGGCCAGGGAGACAGGCTGCCGGCGGGAATCACCATGCCGGTCACCAAGGCGGCGAACAGCCACAGCTTCAACGCGGCGCCGTACAAAATGAACGCAAAATCCGGTCCGCCGTGGTCGAGCACCATCACTTCGTGGATCATCGTCAATTCGAGATGGGTGTTGGGATCGTCCACGGGGATGCGGGCGTTTTCCGCGAGCAACACGAGCCCCAACGCCACTACCACCAGTGCCAGCACCGGCCCCGTGTGCAGCCAGTGTTGCTCGCTCAAGGCTGCGCAGATCCGCGTGAGGGAAAGTTCTTGGGCCTGCCGGGCGAGGGTCGCCAAGGCAACCAACAGAGCCGGCTCGGCCAGCGCGGAAATCCAAACCTCCCGGCTCGCGCCCATGCCTTCAAAGCTCGATCCCGTGTCCAACGCCGCGCCGACCATGGCGAACCGCATCAGTCCCAGCAGACCGGTGAGCAGAATAAAATCTCCCGGGAACTTCCAAAGTGCCGGTACACCGCCCAGCGGCATCAGACACAAAGCGGTCAGCACCGCCGCCAGGCCGACCACCGGTCCGGCGCGAAAAACCCAGGTCGTGGTACGGCTGTACACCGCGCCTTTGCGCAGCAGCTTGGCAAGGTCGTAATAGACTTGCAGCAACGGCGGTCCGCGCCGACCGGCGAACCGCGCCTTGACCCGGTTGATCACGCCCAGCAACAAAGGCGACAAGATCAACGCCAGCACCGGGGGAATGAGGGAAAGAAGGTTCATCGTCAGCGCAGTTTCCACAACAACAGAGCGAGCAGGGTCAGCGCGATGTAGAGGACGTAAAGTTGCACGTTGCCGTGTTGCAGCCAGCGCCAGCGCGCGAGCCGGGTGGTCAGGCGTGCGAACAGCGGGCGCGCCAGGCGTTCCGCGCAGAGATCCGGCGCTTCTGTGGCCAGGCGGGCGGCAGTTGGCAGGATTCCGGTGGGCGGACTGAGCCGCACGCGATTGCGCAGTAACGCACGGAACAGCGCGGTCAAGGGCTGGGCAAAGGAGGAGGCCGTGTATTGCATTCGCGGATGTGGACGCGCGTAGCCGCAATCCCAAGTGACCGTGGCGTCAACAGTGCGCCGGGCCAGCAAAGTCTTTCGCCAGACCGCCAGCCCGGCCACTAAAACAAGCAACGCCACCCCCGCGCCGCTCACCCAAACCAACGGCGAGGGGCTCGCAGGGAAGAGCTTCGGGAATTGCGGCGAGAGCACAGCCACCACACGTTGCAGCGGCGTCACCAACATGAATCCGAAAAACCCCACCGCGACACAGGCGGCGGCCAGGATGCACATGGCTGCTCGCATGGTCCCCGTATTTTCTTGCGGGGTGGTTGTCGGTTTGCGCGGTTCCCCAAGGAAGGTGGCGCCAAACGCTTTGCTAAACGTGGCGACTGCCAGCCCGCTGACGAGGGCGAGGACCGCCACCGTCAGCAAACCCGCCACCGCCAGCGGATTTTCCGGCGAGAGCACGCTGCCAAACGCGGTGAGCATCAGCAACAATTCGCTCAAAAAACCGTTGAGCGGCGGCAAACCGCAGAGGGCGACCGCCCCCAAACCAAACAACGCACCGGTCCAAGGCAGCGGCTTCAAAAGACCGCCGAGATCCTCAAACTGACGCGATCCGGTGGCGTGCAATACACTGCCGGCGCCCAAAAAAAGCAGGCCTTTGAACAACGTGTGATTAAAGGCATGGAGCAGGGCGGCGGCCAATCCCAACACCCCCACCACGGGTTCACCCAAGCACCAACCCAACAACCCCAGTCCGAGACCCGCCGCCATCAAGCCGATGTTTTCCACGCTACTGTAAGCCAGCAGCCGTTTGAGGTCGTGTTGGGCCAGGGCAAACGTCACGCCGAAAATGGCGGTCAGCAGGCCGATGCCCAACAACGTCCCTCCCCACCACGCCGCTGGTTCACCCAAAAACGTGAGTGTGCGGATCAATCCATAAATGCCCGTCTTGATCAGCACGCCGGACATCAGGGCGGAGACATGGCTCGGCGCGGCCGGATGCGCCTCGGGCAGCCAGATGTGCAGCGGCACAAAACCAGCCTTGGCACCAAACCCCAGCACCGCCAACGCAAATAATACGCCTGCCAACACCGGCGAATCCACGCCGCGCCATGCCCAGTGCGTGAAGTCCATCGAGTTGGCCTTGTGTCCCAGGATCAGCAACAGCGCGAACAGAAACGCCGCGCCCGCCTGGGAGAGGCCCAGGTAAATCCATCCGGGCCGCCGCACGGTTGCCCGTTCCTGCTCGAACACGACGAGAAAAAACGAACTCAATGCCATCAGTTCCCAGGCGAACAGAAAGAGCAGGGCATTCCGCGCCAACAGAACGAGCATCATGGCAAAAACCAGCAGACAGTAGAAAAGCCAGGCGTTCCCCAGTCGCCGGGTCGCGATGCCGTTCCGCCAAAAGCCCGCGCCGTACACCGCCGCGCACGCCGACAACAAAAACAAGGGCACTAAAAACCACGCCGTCAGCGCGTCGGTTTCCAAATGAAATTCACCGCCCGGCACCGGCCACGGAAAGCGCCAGGGCATGAGTTCGCCGCCGAGGAGAACGTAAATGGCAGGCAAACCGCCGAACACACTGGCCGCCACCACACCTGCCGCGGCGAGTCCGGAGGGATTGCGCCCAGTGCGGCCCCAGAACCAGGCCGCAAATCCGGTGGCGGGTAATAACGCCAACGCGACGAGCAACAGCGCGTTCATGTCGAGGATCCCGCCGCCTGGTCCGGCCCGCGCAAGCTGGCGCTAATCCGGGCGGTTGCGGCCAGCAGTTCATCGCGGCTGCCTTGCTGTTGCAGGAGCGTTTTGAATTCCGGATCACGCAACGCAAACGCCAGTCGCGAAAGCAAATGCAAATGCGCCTTCACCGTCGGGCTTACCACCGTGAACAGCGTGTGGACCGGGAGTCCGTCGAGCGCCCCAAATTCAATGGGGTTTTCCAGAAAACACAAAGTCACCAGCGGACGTTCCACATGCAGCACAATGGGGTTGCGCACGTGGGGAACGGCGATGCCGTCGCCGATGGCGGTGGATTCCAACGCTTCGCGGGTCAGCAACACTTGCAGCAGAAATTCGCGATCCACGCCTTCCGGCAGCCGCAAGATGTCCACCACCGCGCGCAAGACCGACGGTTTATCCGTCCCGCTCAAGCGATAAAAAATCCCGCCCGCTTGCAGGCAGTCGTGCAGTTCCGGAAGCGGCTGATGGGAGGCCTCCCGTTCCTCGAAAATTCGGGGTGACACCTGAATGCGGCTCGCCGTGGCCCATTCCAGCAATTCCGCCCGGTGAAACCGATATTGCCCGCTGAGGCGATAACCGGGAAGCTTGCGTTCGTCAATCCAGCGGTAAACGGTCTTTTCCGAGATGTTGAGCAACTCGGAGACGTCGCGGACGGTCAATTGCATATCGGTTCGGTCAAATATCCTTTGCTTTGGATAATTTTGGACATTCTGAAGAGCGGATGCCACCTGTCAATGGGTTTTTGGTGGGTGAAATTTATTTTTATCTCGCCCGAAGGAAGACCTGTCCTCAGAAACATTTGTCGGTTTTCGAAAAATGGCTTGGCCGGACTTTACAGGTCGCCTTTCCGGCACAAACTTGAGGCCGATATTATGGACATATTTTGGAGTATTTTTTCGATGCCCATTGGCTTGTTGTTTTGTTTTGGGCCGGTGTTGGTTGCCTGGTGGTTGGCGGAACACAAGGGAAACGAAGGGGAATAGTTGAATCGTCGAGTGTGCTCTGCTCGCCGCAGGGATTCTTTGGTTTGGGCCCAAGGGGCGGCGTCAATCGTGATCACGCAGGTAAAGAATGCTGCATTATGCCGGACGATGCACGGAAACGGTTTGGTTTTCTGAAAACGATAAGTCCCCGCCCGGCCTGACGGCCAAGCGGGGACAAATCGGGGGTGGGAGTTCGCCACGCTCTCTTTCCCGTGCCGGCATTAGGCGCCTCTGTGGGCTGCCGGCTCCCCGACGCCATTCTCCGTGGCAAGCGGAATTTTAGGCCTCATAGCAGGGCCCTCTCATGCCTTGCGGTCACGAGATTTTGAGTGAGGCTTTTCAGCTCGCTTCGGCCGGTGGTTGCGACACCGACCTGCGAACCAGATCAAGACACGTTTGTGACTTGTCTTCCGCGTCTTGACCACTTAGCTCCGGGGCGGCCACCGCTTGTGACGGTGCGTTGACCCGGGGCCACGGGTCTCGCCTCTTACCTCTCAGGTTGCCTTTCGCTCACAAGGCAGCGGTGCCGTTTTTAACATCGCCGCCGTAACGGAAGGTTTTCACGGGCCTTGCCGCAGCCGTGTGCCTTCCCGAGACGCACGCTCCGTTTGTCCACCTTTCGGTGTTTTTCGAGGGCGGATTCCATCATCGGAACCGCCAGAGTCGTCCGCCCCGTGCTGGTGCGCAGTAGCAACCGGGTACCCTCTGGGTAACTGCGATTCGCCCAAGATCGAAACTGGCTTGGGCTACTTGACCCGGCTCGGAGCAGTTTCTGATTGCTCCTGGCCGCCGAGCTCCATGTTCGCATTACTGACGCGTGCGACCGCGCCAGAGGAGCTGGTGAATTTTGCCTCCGCCCGCGCGCCTTGCGATGCGCACGCAAAGGGGTCGTTCCCACCAGCCGGGCCCGACCTTTCCCCAGTTACCTGGGATTATCTTGGAGACTTGCGCCAGAGTCAGTTGCCCCAGCTTCCCATCTCCGTTCTTTCAATGAACTGAGAATAATTTACCACGAGTTGCCATTCTGGCAACGAATTGTTATCCACACACTTATTCACCAGGATCACGTGGGCGCTTATGGATAGAGGCGCGCGTTTTCACCGTGTTATCAAGGGAAATCACGCGGTTGAACACGGAGACGTCCGGCTTATTCACAAGTGAATTTCGCCGCTCAAGCGGGATTGTGAACAACTACCGGCCCAAAGTTATGGCGCCCGCATCGGTGACGTGCGGAAAACCGCTGCGCTTTGGCGCAGGATCAACCCCTCAGCAGGGTTTTGCACGCTTTACGCAAGCGCGCAAGATGTTGGGTTGATTTGGCCTCGATGTAACAGCGGATCAACGGCTCGGTGCCGCTGGCCCGAAAGGCCACCCATTCGTTTTCCGGAAGCAGAAACTTGTAACCATCAGTGGTAATGAACTGTTGCACGGGGAAGCTGCCGATGGCCTCCAAGCCGGCCTCCAGTTTGCCGAGGATGGCGTCTTTTTGTTCGGGAGCAATGCGCAGATTCAACCGTTCCGTGTGAAATTCCCCCGTCTTTTTGGCCAGGGCGCGCAAAATCGAGCCCAGCGATTTCCGTTCGCGCGCGACCAGTTCCACCATGAGCAGGCAGGCGAGGATGCCGTCCTTCTCCGGAACATGTCCCTTCACGCTCAATCCGCCGGATTCTTCGCCGCCCACGATCACCGGTTCGCTTTCCATGAGCGCGCCGATGTATTTGAAGCCGACCGGCGTTTCATGCACCTTGACGCCCAGAAGCGCCGCCACGGCGTCCACCTGATGACTGGTCGGCACCGTGCGCACCACGCTGCCGGTCCACCCGCGATTCTTTTTCAAGTGATAAAGCGCGAGGGCCAGAATTTGATTCGGCGTCAGCCACGCGCCATCCGTATCCACGATCCCAAACCGGTCCGCGTCGCCGTCCACGCCCACCGCCAGCCGGGCCTTGCGCGCCCGGACAAACGCGCACGCTTCCGCCATGCCCCGCGCATCGGGTTCGGGATGATACCCGCCAAACAACGGATCCGGGTTCGCGCCAAACACCGTCACCCGCGCCCCGGCTTGTGTGAGCAACGCATCCAGGTAGCCGCGACCGGTGCCGTGACGGATTTCCACCGCGACTTTGATTTGCGCCCGGCGAATCACCTCGAAATCCACCAGTTGCCGGATTTTTTTGAAGTAGGCCGGTTGCGGATCGAATTCGGGACACGAATACGTGCCCACCACCGCAGCGTTGAAATGCCAGCCTTCGGCCTGTCGCCGCGCAATGTGGGCCTCAATCTGCCGGGTCACTTCGGGCGGTGCCGGCGCGCCGTTGCTGGTGGAAAATTTCAAGCCCTGATATTCAGCCGGATTGTGGCTGGCGGTCATGTTGATGCCGCCGATGGCCTTGCGGACGCGGATGGTGTGCGCTACCACCGGCGTGGGCGTGTCCCGGTTGCAGAGCAGGGGAGACAATCCGTTGGCGGCCAGCACCTCCGCGACGGCCAGCGCGAATTCGCGGCCAAGAAAACGGGTGTCATGCGCCAGGATCACCACCGGCTTGCGCCCGGCGATGGCGGACGCCGGTTGCGCCCGTTCCGCGAGCAGATAATCCGCCACGCCTTGCGCGGCGAGACGGACATTGGCAAAGGTGAAATCACGCGCAATCAAGCCGCGCCAACCCGAAGTGCCGAATTTAATGGGAGTCATGGGACAAGAATTTCAGATCACGAATGGGGAACGGAATTAAAACCGAAGGACGTTGGCCCGCTGCGTTGAACGAGGCTCAGCTTCGCCAATCAAACGCCCGCTTTTTCACGGCGTAGAGGTAGCCAACGAACAAAATGCCGAGAAAGGAAAGCATGGCGCCCAAGGCGGCCGCGCGCAGGGCCGGTTCGGCGAGCAACTCCCGGTACACGACCGACCACGGATAGAGGAACACCACTTCGATATCGAAAAGAATAAACAGCATGGCCACGAGATAAAATTTCACCGAGAAACGGGGCGACCCCGAACCGGTGGGAATCATGCCGCATTCGTAAGCCGTGTTTTTGATCGCGCTTTGCCCGCCTCGTTTGCCCAGCAGCGCGGCGAGCAATAGCATGCCGCCGATGGCCCCAACGGCGATGACGAACAACATCAGCACGCCGACATATTGCATCAACTGCGATTCCATGCGGCGAACCTAAAAAGGGCGTCCCGGCTTGGCAAGATGAATCCGGTGGCGGAATTCCCTCCGGTGCGATCCCCGGATTTTTTCAGGACATCCGTCCGGCGGCCGTGGCCGCTTTCAAGGCACCGCACCGGCCCGCCCGGCGGACGGCTGGACGCGCCCGTTGATTGCTGCAAGCGGATGAAAAAATATCTTGGCGTAAAACCGGTGGTTTTACGGCGAAACAGCGCGTGGATTGTTTTTCGTTTTTTTTGCTTGAGTTTGAAACCAGATCGGGCGATGTACTGGCACGGATGCTGCAGAAGCTGAGGCCGGACAGCGGATGTTCTTTGGCAAATGTGAATTTGACTTTACCCTGCCTTGTTCGTGATGACTAACAAAGTCCTTGAACCGTAGTAATACGTTCCCGGGACCCAAGTTGAGATTGTGACCGACACGCCTTCACTGGACGTCGCCAGCAATCCGGCCCGTCCCACATGTTGCAAACATGTTCAAAGGAGCTGTTACACACGACAAAGGTGGGGTTCTTTTTTGCCCCGCAACGCCGGCGCCAAACCATCGGGGCTGTTTTCGGTGCCGCCGTGACGGAAATCATTGAACATCTTGATGCCGCCCGCTTGAACTGCGTTCGAGCGTGTGTTGTTCGAGGGCCCAAATCGAAACAGATTGCCGTCATCACGCCCGATTGCGAATCCAACGTGAAATCGGAAACGATTCCTGCCGGCAAGTTGCGCCATCGCGACCGTCGCTTCGGGTGGACGCGCACGGAATTTCAGGCTGGGACGAATGGCATCGCCGCACGTTTCGGTTATACCGTGCGCTTCCTGTCGGTCGGCCCGGAAGATTCGGGGGTTGGCCCGTCGCCCCAAATGCGGTGTTTGAACAAATCGTCAGTCCAATACCGGTCAAACAAGCTAGAAGAACTGAAAACCCGGAAGACAATAATCCAAGGCAAGCAACGTAAAAACCGGTGTCGCCTTGGGTCAGCGAACAAGAAAATTTAAGCCTCGTAAGCACGAATAAGGATCGCGGTTTGAACAACAGCCTCTCATATCAACAACGTATTGTCGGTTTGCTTGTAGGCGGCGCGGTGGGTGATGCAATTGGTTTGCCGTCGGAGGGAATGACAAAAGAACGAATTGCGCGACGGTGGCCGGACGGGCTGCGGCATAGATTTGTGCTGGGATACGGCATGATCAGCGATGATACGGAGCACGCACTAATGACAGCGCAAGCCTTGATTGAAGCGGGCGACGACGTAGCAGTTTTCCGGCGACGGCTCGCATGGAAGCTGCGTTGGTGGATTATCGCATTGCCCGCCGGAGCCGGATTGGCGACAGCAAGGGCGTGCCTGCGACTTTGGATTGGATTTTCTCCTGAACAAAGCGGTGTGAATTCGGCGGGTAACGGCCCCGCGATGCGGAGCGCCATCATTGGTGCACGCTTCTGGGATGATAGCGAACGCCGCCGTAAGTTTGTCTTGGCCAGCACACGCATCACCCACGCGGACAAACGAGCGTATACGGCAGCGCTTGCAGTCGCCGAGGCGGCTGCTTGCTCAGTTGCGGGACAGCCGCGCCAGATATTCACCAGCCAATTACAAAAATTTGGAGACGATGCGGAGTGGCAGCGCATAGCCAACCGACTCGGAGAATCTTTAGCCGTCGGCAGTAGCGTTGCGGAGTTCGCCGCGTCGCTTGGATCAGCTTCGGCTGTATCAGGTTACGCGTACCATTCCGTCCCAGTGGCACTGTTTGCCTGGCTGCGCCACGGCGATGACTTCGTGGAAACGCTCCAAGGCGTGATTCAGTGCGGTGGCGATACCGACACGGTGGCCGCGATTGCCGGAGCACTGTCTGGCTGCAAAGTGGGCCCGGGCGGCATCCCATCGAGTTGGCTTGTTGGCGTGAGAGACTGGCCGCGTTCCCTTCAGTTCGTGGAGCGAGTGGCAGAACGAGTGGCGCAATGCCGGGTCGCGCCGCCCGTCACCTGGTTCTGGCCCGCTGTGATCCTGCGTAATTTGTGCTTTTTCCTCATTGTCTTATTTCACGGCTTCCGCAGACTGTTGCCACCATACGCAAATCATCCAACCAAAGACTGACAAATGCTCGGCATTAAATTCATCAAAGTGCAACCTACGGTTTATCTGCTTCAGTACCGCAAAGGCCAGGTTGTGCGCGAGGGTGCGGGTCTTTCCTTCTTCTACTACGCACCGAATACGTCGTTAACCCAGGGCGCTGCCTTGGGCTATTCTCTGTCAGGCTTTCAGCCTTGCCGTGAGGGAGCGGAACGAGGTTGGCTGTCAGTGTCAGAAACCGCCTTCATTAAACTCGCCGGCACGGGGCTGATCGGTGTGTCCGGTTCAGGGAAGCGGACGTTTGCACGCAAACCTCTCAAACCGAGAAGCAGCTTGAACATTGAGCATCACGGTATCACTGTATCAGCGTATGAGAACAACGGTAACCTTGGATGACGATGTGTTTGAAGCCGCGCGGGCCCAAGCGCAGGCCTCGGGCAAAACGCTTGGCGAGGTCCTTTCGCAACTGGCCCGGCGGGGATTGCGCACCGCGCCGCAGAGCACCAGCAAAGGCGGGCTGCCGGTATTTAAGGTTCAACCGGATGCCGAGATCATTCCCAGCAACCGCGCCCGAGAGCTGCTCGCGGAGGAGGCAACGTGATGGCGGCATTGCTGGATACAAACGTGTTGCTCGCGCTGGCCTGGCCCAATCATCAACATCATTCCCACGCGCACGCCTGGTTTGCCACCGAAGCAAAAAAGGGCTGGGCCACCTGCGCCTTCACCCAGCTTGGGTTCATCCGGCTTTCCTCCAATCCCGCCTACACCCGCGATGCGGTGTCGCCCCAGGAAGCCGCCACGCTGTTGCACCAATGGACACAGCTCAAAGGACACCGTTTTTGGGCTTCACCGGCTGCTGATGATCCGGCGTTTTATCGCCGGGCTTTCGGTCATCAACAAGTCAACGACGCTTGGTTGGTCGAAGTCGCCCGACGCAACGCCGGACGCCTCGTCACCCTGGATACCCGGCTGCCGGTTCATTCGTCCGAGCCTGGCGTGGTCGAAGTCATCAAAGTGTGATTCTCGCCGGACATTTGCCGGTTAACCCAATGCATTGCCCTGGGCTATGCTCTCTCGGACTTTCAGCCCTTTGAACCTTTGCGCCTCCGCGCCTTGGCGTTGAATTCACTTCGCGCAGTCAGGAATAATTCTCCATCCCCACGCATGAACAAACGGGGTTGCGATCGCCGTACACGTTGTCCACCCGCGCCACGGGAGGCCAAAATTTGTAGTCCAGCAGCGACTTCGCCGGGAACGCCGCGGCTTCGCGACTGTAAGGACGATTCCATGCGTCGCTGGCGATTTGGTCCGCCGTGTGAGGCGCGTTCTTGATGAGCTTATTCTTCACGCCAGATCCACCGTTTTTCACGACTGTCATTTCAGCGTAAGCAGATCCTTCAATCCGCCTGTTCATGGAGCGTTGAGGACGCAGATCGCCTTCACGACACCGTCCCTGTCTTTCAAGACTCGACCGGCCATGTAAGGAGTCCAAAGAACCGCGCACACCCCCGTCTGGTAAGTTTCTCCGTGAGCGATTAAAGCGTCAATGAAGCGTTGATCACTTTCCTCTACACCGTCGTGAACCATTTGCCGAATATCGCAATACTGAAAGCGGTCATTCCCCCAAAGGAAAATGAATTCCCGCTCGTTCAGCGGAACATAGATTCGCAACTCGACGTCCCCCTCGATTCGCGGATCGGTCAGAACTGCACGCATCGCCGCCGAGATCGGAATCTTTGAATCACGATCTGCTTTCGCGGGCGAGTGATCGCGTTTGATTTCGCTGACAAAATCATCGGTCAGCTTGGCTTCCAGTTCATCCAACCAGGCAAACGCCATTTCTTGGTGCGTTTTCTGGGTGCGTTGCGCCTCAAGCAGGATTGGAATGCCGATCATCAGGGTCAGCAGGATTACGCCACCCCACACGGACGGCTGGCGAATGACGCCGATAAATCTAACTATCTTTTGCTGGAGCAAGCCGATGCGGAGTCCCTGGACCAGTGCCCAAAGCAACGCGCAACCCACGCTGCCAAGCCAGACCCCAACAACCAAGGCGTTCGGCCCTCCCGTACCGGAAGGCTCATAGAAGAGTTGCGCTGTCAGATGGATTAAACCAAACCCGATGCTGAGCAGAATCACCGGCGTCGTCCGCCAGCTCCAACACGCGGAAAGTTTTCGCAACAGATAGTATGACGAGGCCAGTATCGGCAGGAAAAATAGCAGGAGAACAATTACCACCACGCCTTCGCCGTGACGGTTGTCCAGCGTGCCTGCCACGATGGCGCTCAAAAGGAGACATAAAACCAGCACGACATAAACCCACTGACACCAGATCCAACGGCCACTCCGACGAAAGCAGGCTTCCACACTGGTCAGCCAGGCGATTATCACCGCGCTGCCGGACATCAGAACCATGTTGAGCCAATGGCTGAAGACCTCCATCGGGTTTCCGCCCCAGAAATCCTGGTAGCGCTCGTAATTATCCATAATGCCGTCTCGCAGGTGATTCACGACAACATAAGCTCCAGCGAGAGCAATCATCGGAACGAGCAAAGCGATGATCGCTCTCCACAACGACCGGGATTCATTTATGGCTGAGTCAGACACTTGCTGATGTGACGTGCGGATACTGGTTTTGCGGGGGTGGATGGTTAAAAGTTAAAGGGAAAAACAATGTCTCCCGTCTTCATTCCATTTGTACTCTCTACGCCTCCATCGTCGGTTAAATCGGGACCGATCGAGTAAATCACTTTCCGGGCGGGTGAATAACGCAACGGCTCACCATCGAAGTCGTCCAAAGGGATTGCCCCGAGATAATCGGGAAGCAATTCCGCCAGTGATTGAGGATTGCGTCCCTGATTCATGTGAAAGGCGCGCAGGGCAAGCACGACACGAGTCGCGCGCAGGGCAACGTTTTCCTGGCACTTGCGCGCCAACAAAGCCCGTCTTGAGGGAAGGGTCATCTCATTAAGGAGTGTGCCGCCCACATTGCCACGAAAGATTAGCCAAAAGGCGGAACGTTTCGTCCTTTCCTTGGGCATTTCCTGTATGCCTGTTGCATAGTAGTTTGTCACTGCCGCCATCGTGCGCCGGATTTGTTCGGCGAGTTCCATTTTGCTTTTTGTAGCGTCATAAGCGAAGCGGGAAACTGCAGTGGGTCGGGCGTTGGAAACAATTGTGGTTCCGTTAGGAAATTCGTCGAAGAAAGTCGCCTGGGTCAGGTAATCCTCTTTCAGGGCTTCACGAAGCGCGTTTTGATCGGCTTCGTACGTTTCCAATTGCTTCGCCATTTGTAGCAGATGGTTCGCTGGTAGCTTGGTGACGTCGGTAAACTGTCGCAGACATCCCAGCGCTCGCGACTTTATTGCCGCTCCCGTGAGATAGTGCAAAGTGTTACCACCCGATCCTTCGACTCGGTGACCAAATCGAATAATTCCCAACACTTTGGTGAATGCCAGCGCCTCATCACCATTACGGAACGATGATCGAGCCTCCACGAGCAGCAGTCGTGTCAATTGGCGCCACTCCTCCATATATGGAAATTTCGCATCAAAGTTTGTGATCGCATCCACTTGAAAATTTGGTCGCGCTAACGCCGCGTTTAAAGTGGTCAATGCTGTTGCGTTCTCGCGCAAAAACCCTTGCGCTTGTTCGTCATCCCAAAAGTCGCCGTTCGCCAACCGAGCGAGTAATGGTCTTTCCGCTTCGGTTGTCGTCAGCAACCCTCCTGCTTCTATCAGTAGCGGAAAAGCATTTGAGGATGCTGGCAACTCCACCCGTGCGGGTCGCAGATCAGCATCAGAAAACGTGGGCGTGGTCGGGTGAAGCAATTTAGCCAGATAAATTGCACCGATCATCAAGACCAAAAAGGCGCCAACTATGACAAGGATTTTCCGCATTAGCTTCTCAACGCATTGTCCTGCATTATCGTCCTCCGACAAGACGAATCTCCACCGCACCATTCACCACCGACTTGGAGGACACCATTCAGTTGCTGGAGATTCGTCTCGACACCAGAGCAACTATTGGGGCATCTGATCGAACTGGTCCGTCGGTAGTTTGAGATGGTCAAGTCTGCCGCCCTTTCAGGGCTGGGAATCTTTTTGACGATTAACCCAGGGCGTCACCCTGGGCTATGCTCTGTCGGGCTTTCAGCCCTTTGAACCTTTGCGCCTTCGCGCCTTGGCGTTAAATTTTCTTCGCGCGGTCAGGAATAATTCTCCATCCCGACGCACGAACAAACGGGGTTGCGATCGCCGTACACATTGTCCACCCGCGCCACTGGAGGCCAAAACTTGAATTCCAGCAGCGACTTCACCGGAAACGCCGCGACTTCGCGACTGTAAGGACGATTCCACGCGTCGCTGGCGATTTGGTCCGCCGTGTGAGGCGCGTTCTTGAGGAGATTGTTCTTCGCGTCGGCAGCCCCCTTCTCCACGGCCGTCATTTCCGCGTGGATGGCGATCATCGCATCGCAGAAGCGATCCAGCTCATACTTCGATTCGCTTTCGGTCGGTTCGACCATGAGGGTGCCGGCGACGGGGAACGACAGCGTGGGCGCGTGAAAACCGTAATCCATCAGGCGCTTGGCGACGTCCTCGGCGGTGGTGGCTTTGAATGCGCGCAGGTCAAGAATGCACTCATGCGCCACCAGGTGATTGTGCGTGTAGAGCGTCGGGAAATAAGGCGCCAGTCGTTTGGAGATGTAGTTCGCGTTGAGGATGGCGTATTGCGTGACTTCGGTTAGTCCGCGCGCCCCCAGCATGGCGATATACATCCAGGAAATTGGCAGAATGCTGGCACTGCCCCACGGCGCGGCGCTGACGGCGCCGATCGGATTTTCGCCGCCCAGATTAACCACGTTATGGCCGGGCAGAAATTCGACCAGGTGTTCCGCCACGGCAATCGGACCGACGCCCGGACCACCGCCACCGTGCGGGATCGCAAAAGTTTTGTGCAAATTCAGATGGCAAACATCGGCGCCGATAAAGCCCGGCGAGGTGTAACCCACCTGCGCGTTCATGTTCGCGCCGTCCATGTAAAGCTGTCCGCCCGCGGCGTGCACGATGTCGCAGATTTCGCGGATGGTCGCCTCGAACACTCCGTGCGTGCTGGGATAAGTGACCATGAGACACGCCAGCACGTCTTTATGCGCCTCCGCTTTGGCGCGCAGATCCGCCACGTCAATGTTGCCGTGGGCGTCGCAAGCCACCGCCACGACTTTCATGCCCGCCATCACCGCGCTGGCGGGGTTCGTGCCGTGCGCCGAGGTGGGGATCAGGCAAATGTTCCGGTGCGCTTCACCGCGCGACGCGTGGTAGGCGCGAATGACGAGCAAGCCGGAGTATTCACCCTGCGATCCGGCATTGGGTTGTAGCGAGACTCCGGCGAATCCGGTGATCTCCGCCAACCACGTTTCGAGTTGCTCAAACAGTTTCTGGTAACCACGCGTCTGTCGTAGCGGCGCGAACGGGTGCAACTTCGCAAACTCGGGCCACGACACGGGAAACACCTCGGCGGCGGCGTTGAGCTTCATGGTGCACGAGCCGAGCGGAATCATCGAAGCCGTGAGTGAAAGGTCGCGCGACTCAAGCCGTTTGATGTAGCGCAACATCCCGGTCTCGGAGTGATAACGATGGAACACTGTGTGTTCCAGGAAGGCCGATTTACGCTCGGGGATTGGCGATCCGTGGACCGTGCCAATGTCGCTCACGGAAAAGTCCGCCGGCTTATCGCCATTGAAAATCTGCCAAAGCTCGGCAACATCCGCGGCGTTGGTAGTTTCGTCGAGCGAGACGCCAAGGGTGTGTTCGTCAATCAGGCGCAGATTGATGTGATGCGCTTCCGCAATTTTCACAATGTCAGCCGCGCGTTTTTCTCCCAGATTCACGCGCAACGTGTCGAAACGCGGTTGTTGTTCCAATTGGCAACCGAGCCTTTCCAATCCGGCGGCGAACACTTCGGTCAACGCGTGAACGCGCCGCGCGATCCGCTTCAATCCTTCCGGCCCGTGATAACAGGCGTAAAGCGAAGCCATGTTGGCGAGGAGCGCTTGCGCCGTGCAGATGTTGCTGGTGGCTTTCTCGCGGCGGATGTGCTGCTCACGGGTGCCGAGCGCGAGTCGCAACGCCGGCTTGCCGCGCGCGTCTTTGGACACGCCAACGAGCCGGCCGGGCATTTGGCGTTTGAAGGCGTCGCGGGTGGCGAAGAAGGCGGCGTGCGGTCCGCCGTAACCAAGCGGCACACCGAAGCGTTGCGCGCTGCCGACGGCGATGTCCGCGCCGAATTCGCCCGGCGGTTTGATGAGCGTGAGCGCGAGCAAATCGGTGGCGACCGTGACCATCGCTCCGGCGCCATGCGCTTTTTTCACGAACGGTGTGTAATCGTGAATGGCGCCAAACGTGTCCGGATATTGCACCAGCGCGCCGAAGACTTTGTCGGAGAATTCAAATTGCTCCGCGCTGCCGACCACTGCTTCGATGCCGAGCGCTTTGGCGCGGGCGGAGACCACTTCAATGGTTTGCGGATGGCAGATGGCGGAAATGAAAAAGACGTTGCGGCCATCTTTCAAACGCGCGGACATCGTCATGGCCTCGGCGGCGGCGGTGGCTTCGTCGAGCATGGAAGCGTTGGCGATGTCGAGCGCAGTCAGATCAGCGACCATCGTCTGGAAGTTCAGCAACGCCTCAAGGCGACCCTGGGAAATCTCAGCCTGATAGGGAGTGTATTGCGTGTACCAGCCGGGGTTTTCCAGCACGTTGCGCTGAATGACCGGCGGCGTGATGCAATCGTAGTAACCCATGCCGATGAACGAGCGGAAGACCTGGTTTTGCGCCGCGATGGCTTTCAATTCGCGCAACGCATCAAACTCGGTTTTCGGTTCGGGCAGATGCAACGGCTGCGGCAACCGGATGGATTGCGGCACGGCCGCAGCCATCAGCGCGTCCAGGGAATCGAAACCGACCACCTTGAGCATGGCGGCGGTTTCCGCGGCATTGGGGCCGATATGACGGCGAACAAATTGATCCGGATGACCGAACGTTTCCGAATTTGCTTCCGGTGCTGCTGAAAAAGACATGGCGGGAAGCTAGAATGCGACAAGGCCAACGCAAGTTTGAATTGTCGGGGGAGGGGCGTCCGTTTCCGCTGGCTTGGCGTTGATATTGAAATATATTGCGCGCGAATGATCAGGCGGCCGTGGATAATTGGGTTGGCGGTGGTTGTCATGGGTTGGCCGGCTTTGCAAGCGCAGCCGGTTGGGGGCGATTTGTCGGCTTCGGAAACAAAGGACGCGGCGACGGCGAAGGTTCAATCCGGGGACGCTGATTCCGAAGGCTATATTCTTTGCCGCGGGACGTGTGATGCTTCGGCGGTGGTGGCGTTGGCCGGCGGACAATTCCTGGTGGCGGATGATGAGGACAATACCTTGCGCATTTATTCCTGGAGCCAAGGCGGGCTGCCGTTGCAGGCGTTTGATCTGTCCGATTTTCTCCGTGTGGACCGACGATCGCCGGAGGTGGACTTGGAAGGCGCAGCGGTGTTGGGGGATCGCGTGTTTTGGATTTCGTCGCATGCCCGCAACAAGAAAGGACGGGAACGAGAGAGTCGGCACCGGTTTTTTGCCACCACTCTGCCGCGCCCCGAAGGAACGCCCCGGCTCCAGCCGGTGGGACAACCATACACGCGCCTGTTGGCGGACCTGCTCCACGAGCCGCGTTTGCAGCCGTTTAATCTGGCGGCGGCGGCGCGGTTGGCACCCAAACAACCGGGCGGTTTGAACATCGAAGGCCTGTGCGCCACGCCCGAAGGCCATCTGCTTATCGGTTTCCGGAATCCCATTCCCGACGGCAAAGCGCTGGTCGTGCCGCTCTTGAATCCGACGGAACTGATTGAAGGCCGGGCCGCGCGGTTGGGGGCTCCCCAATTGCTGGATCTCGACGGGTTGGGCATTCGCGACATGGCCCGGGCGGAAGACAGATACTATCTGATCGCGGGCGCGTACGATGGCCATGGCCGGAGCCGGCTTTATGAATGGCGCGATGGTTGGCCCTCGCCGCGTCTGGTGCCGGGGATCGAATTCGCCGGGCTGAATCCGGAAGCGATCGCGTGCGTGACCGTTCAGGGCGCCCGGCGACTGCTTATTGTGAGTGATGACGGCGCCCGCTTGATTGACGGCCAGGCGTGCAAACAACTCAAAGCTCCCGACCGCAAGTATTTTCGCGCCCTCACCATTCCCCTTTAATTTATGATGAAACAGACAACTCTCTCCCGCGTCGCGATGGGCGCCGCGCTTTTTTTAAGCCTCACCTTTGCCGGCGGGAAACTCCGCGCGCAGGTGGTCCTGAACGAGGTGCTGGCCGACAACCGTTCGGCGGTGGCCAATGACGGCAATTACACGGATTACATCGAACTCTACAATCCCACGGCCGCGCCCGTGAACATTGGCAATTGGAGTTTGACCGATGATCCGGCGCTCCCCCGGAAATACGTCATTCCCGCCGACACCGTAGTCCCCGCGCAGGGGTTTTTCATTATCTGGGCCGACCGGAATTTTTCTTCCCCGGGACTGCACACCGGATTTGGACTGGGGGCGAAAGGTGATCTGGTTCGACTCTACGCCGCCAATGGCGTGACCCTGCTGGACGAAATCCGTTTCGGTTTACAGGTGGGTGATTTCTCCTTGGGCCGCGTGCCGGATGGTTCGGGAAGCTGGGGATTGAATCAGCCCTCGGCAGGATTGCCGAACACAACGGCGGCCACCGGGGATCCCCAGCAACTCTTTATCAACGAGTGGATGGCCAAAACCGCCGCCGGCGAGGATTGGTTGGAGGTCTTTAATGCCGACAGCTTGGTGGTGGCGTTGGGCGGGCTCATCATTACGGACCAACCATCGGGTGTGCCGGCCAACCGCGCCATCCCCGCGCATTCCTACATTGCCGCCGGCGGCTTCATTCAATTCTTTGCTGACGATTTGAAGGAAGACGGCGCCGATCATCTCGATTTCAAATTGTCCACGTCGGGGGAGACCTTGACGATTTATGCGGCGGATCGCCGGACGATTCTCGACCGCGTGACGTTTGGTCCGCAGACCGCCGAGATTTCGCAAGGGCGGGCGCCGGATGGCAGTGATAACTTCGCGTTTTTCCCGGGCAGCGCCACTCCCGGCGCGCGGAATTTTATTGAACTGACCCGGGTGGTGATTTCCGAAGTGCTCTCCCACACCGATTATCCCTACGAGGATGCCATCGAACTGCAAAACCTGACCGCCACCCCTGTGGACATCAGCCATTGGTGGCTGAGCGATTCCGGCGCCAAGCCGCGCAAATACCGCATCCCGGCGGGCACCGTGATTCCCGCATACGGTTTCCAGGTGTTTTATGAAGCGCAATTTGGCCCCGGATCGGACGGCTTTGCGCTCAGCTCGGTCAAAGGGGAAAAAGTCTTCCTTTCGGTGGGTAACGCGGCAGGCCAGCTTACCGGGGAACAAATGTCCGTGCGCTTTGGCGCGCTCAAGAATGGTGTCTCCGCGGGGCGGCATCTCACTAGTATCGGCGTTGATTTCGTGCCGCTCAGCCGGCCCACTTTCGGCTGGGACAACCCCCAAACCGTGATCGAGTTTCGGCAGGGAACCGGCCAGACCAACGCCGCGCCGTGCCTGCCTTCGGTCGTGATCAACGAAATCATGTTTTATCCGCCGGACGTGGCCGGGCAACCCAACACGGATGATGAATACATTGAACTCCACAATCCGGGCAAAGTGTCCGTACCCCTGGCCGACCCGTTGGCGCCCACCAACACCTGGCAATTGCGCGACGGCATCACCTTCGATTTCCCCGAGGGGATCAGCATTCCGGCGGGTGGCTATTTGCTCGTGGTGGGATTTGACCCCGTGGCGGATGCGGCCAAGCTGGCGGCGTTCCGCGCGAAATACGCCGTGCCCACGAATGTGGCGATTGTGGGACCGTATGGCGGCAAGCTCAGTAACAGCGGCGAAGTGTTGGAATTTTTGGAACCGGATACGCCTCAAAATGTGCAGGGGCCGACACCCGGTTTGGTGCCGTACATGCAGGCGGAACGCATTCATTATGCCAGCACGGCGCCTTGGCCGACGGGGGCGGCGGGCACCGGCCAGTCCTTGCAACGACGCTCGGCGGTGAGCTACGGGAACGAGCCGATGAATTGGCGGGTCGCCGCGCCGAGTCCCGGCCGCATCAATCCGATGGATTCCGATGGCGACGGCATGCCCGACGCCTGGGAGTTGGTGCATGGGCTGGATCCGGATTCCCCGTTGGACGCCGACTTGGACGCGGATCAAGACGGCGCGAGCAATCTCCAGGAATACCTAGCGGGCACCGATCCCCAGGATGCCGACAGTGTGTTTGCGTTCACCGGCATTCGCACGGAAGGCAGCGGCCTCCGGCTGCAGTTCCACGCCGTGCAGGGACGGACTTATTCTGTGCAGACCCGCGATTTGACGATGTCGGATTCATGGCAGACGATCACGAACCTGACCATGACGGGTGAAACGGGGAGCCACGCCGTATGGGTGCCGGGAGGGGTGGGTTCCGGTCGGCTGTTTCGGTTATACACGCCGGCGGTGCCTTGATGTCACGCAGTCCGTGGTTGTTGCTGGCCCGACGCCAAGACTGAATTGGCAAGTTGGATTGGCGCTTCGCCCGGCGGCCAGCGATGTCGCGTATTAAAATTTACAGCTCACCTTTGAAGTAGAGTTGGTAACGCTCGGCGACCTGTCCGGATTGAACATCGCCGCGATGGACCAACACGCCGACGCGAGTCGAAATTTTTTCACCGCGTGACAGGACAAAAGGTTTTCCACTCTTGGCGGCAATGCGGCGCGGGCCGAAACAACCATAGTCGCGTGTCAACCACTGGTGCGGTTGTTCATTGGCGGGATGGCTGAACATGGCCAGGCCTTCAGCCGTTGCGCCCCGGCCACGTGAGAAATCCACCCACCGCGCGATTTTCATGTTCGTGTCCGCTTCCCCGCGGCCCCCCTCCGAATTCACCAGGGCCCCGCCCGCGGAGGCATTGAAGTCCTGGTTGAGGCGAATGAAAGGCCAGGCGTAATGCACCGCATCACTCTGGAACGTAACCGCGCCGTAATTCGCCACGAGCGTGAATTCCAGATCGAGAAAATACTCGCCGTTGGCCAGCGCGGTAATGATCAACCGCCGCGTTTCATCCAGCACCGGGACCTTCCCATCGTCCATTTCCCAGATGAGTTGTGTGATCAGTACGCGTTTATGAGCCGTGGCCGGGTTGTCGGGCACGGTTAAACTGACCTGGCGGATGTGATCCCGAAAAGGGGGTTGTGGGTCCTGCTTGTCGCCCCGCCCGGAATAGAGAGCGTTATAGAAAGAGGCTTGGCGGTGCCCTTCCAACTGCACCGTGTCCGCAAACCAAAAGGAGCGGTGATGCGGGTAGGGATCCGGTTTCTCCACCGTCATGGATTTTCCGGAAGGGCTGCGCACTGGATAGAAATGGGGCAGATCCCAGTTGGTGCCGTAGTGATAAACCAAAGCTTCCTGTCCGCCAATCAAGATGCGCAATCTTCCCGGTGCGGTGCTTAACTCGAACTCAATTGAATCCGCAGCGGGCGCTAAGCCACAACTGCAGAGCCATGTAATCAAAATGGTGAATATCCGGCGAGTCATACGAAATTAAATTGGCGCGAGGGCCAACCACGGTTGGCGGCGTTCGCGGTCCAGGCATTGATCGGCTTCGCCGTCGCCAACTCTCAACCACAAGAACGCGGCGCCCATTGATCGGCTCCTTGCCGTTGGTTGGGTCCTCCCGCGTTCACGGAATTGTTGCGGTCTCAGTTTCATACAACCAAATTGGCGTTGTTGTAACTCCAATTCCCGCTGAGGGTAAACGATAAACCACAACCATTCGAACAAACTTTTCGTGGCGTTTTCCGGGTTTCGCTGAACGGCGGGCGTGAGCAATCCCCAAAAGCGAGCGCGGAGTGCGGGGCGGCGAGTCTCCGGTCGGTTGTTTCAGTTCTACCCCTTGGCGGGCCTTGGCGCACGCGGCTTACTGTTTCTGCTGGCCCGGCGCCGGGGCTGAATTATATTGCGCCAGTATGAGCAGGCGACAGCGGATAGTTTGGATGGCGGCGGGAGGGTTGGCGGCGATTTGGCTGCTGGCATGGGCCGGGTATTCGCTGGCGTCCAAATCCAAAGTCACCGTGGAGAAAATCCAGGCGTACATGAACTCGGTGGATTTGACCCAGTTGAGCGGCCGGGAGCGCGCCAAGGCGATTCAAAAGCTGGCTGATCAGCTCAATGCGCTGAGTTTTGAAGAGCGCCGCCGGACGCGGGTGGAGGGATTGTGGCGCGACTGGTTTCAGGACATGACCGAGGCGGAGAAAGGCGAGTTTATCGAAGCCACCCTGCCCACCGGGTTCAAGCGGATGATTACCGCTTTCGAGGAAATGCCGGAGGATCGGCGGCGGCGGGCGGTGGGGGAAGCGGTCCGGCGATTGCGGGAAGCCCAGCAACAGTCCGCCGATCCACGCACGGCTTTTGGGGGGACCAATGCGCCGCCGTTGAGCGAGGAGTTGCAGAAGCAAGTTACCACCATCGGATTGAAGGCTTTCTACAGTCAGAGTTCGGCGCAAACCAAGGCGGAGCTGGCGCCGATGCTGGAGGAATTGCAGCGGTTGATGCGCAGCGGACGATTTCAACGGCGATGAGAAGGCAGGCGGGCATGAGGAGCGGGGGACACGATGCGGGGCAGACAGCCAGGAAACCGTTGCGTCGCGGTGGTGGACGCGGCCTTTACGTTGGGGGCGAGGCCGTTGCTTTTACGTTGATCGAGTTGCTGGTGGTTATCGCGATTATCGGCATGCTGGCGGCGATGCTGATGCCGGCGTTGGGGCGGGCCAAGGAAGCGGGCCGGGCGACGGCTTGTTTGAGCAATCTGCGGCAGATTGGCATTGCGCTGCAATTGTACGTGAACGACAACCACAACCGGCTGCCCTACATGTACGACCGTCCCGCCGTCACCAACACCCCGCCCACCAATGCTTTTCCGAGCGTGGAAGTGGTGCTGGCCAGCGAGCTGGGCAATCTGAACGTGCTGCGCTGCCCATCGGATCGAGCGGCGTTGTTTGAGCGGACCGGCTCCAGCTATGCCTGGAACGTTTTGCTCAACGGACAGGATGCCGACCGGTTGGAAGTGTTGACCATTTCGTTCGGCACCTCTCAGATGCCGGTCATGTTTGATAAAGAAGCGTTTCATAAAGCCCGGGGGGAAAAAAAAGGCGTGAACTACCTCTACGCCGACGGGCACATCAAAAACCTGCTGGTCATTGAGGGCGTCAAGTAAGCCGGGTGACGGCGGGGAAGGGGAGGTGACCCGGTGCGCGCGATATGATACCCCAAACATCTGGCTTCCAAATTCAAAAGAACATCCGGAGAGAACAGCAGCCGAATGGGAGCGGAAGAATTCTTGTTGTTACGCCCCGGGGATAAATGTGTCATGCTGTCGGTTATGAATGAGATGCGCACACGGTGGTCGTACCAACTTCGTCCGGCCTCGGAACCAATGAGGATGCTTCGGTCGTCTTTTGCTGAAACCGGTTTTCGCCGTCTGAGTCATTGGCACGAACGGGCTTGGCGCATGATGACGTTGATGGTTCTGGCCACGATCCTTAAGGTCAGCGCGGCGCCGGTGGCGCCCTGTCGGATTCACGTCGTTGAGAAAGGCAGCGGCTGGCCGGTGCCGCTGGTGGAATTGCAAACGACGCACCATGTGCGTTTTGTCACGGACAACGCCGGCAACATCGCCTTTGATCTGCCGGAATTGATGGGGCGCGAAACTTGGTTTGATGTCATCGGTCACGGATACGAAGCGCCCAAAGACGGTTTTGGCATGCGCGGTGTGCGGTTGACTCCCATCCCCGGTAAGACGCTGAAAGTCGAGGTCACGCGTACCTGCATCGCCCGGCGTCTGGGGCGCTTGACGGGAGGCGGCTTGTTTGCCGAGAGCCAGAAACTCGGTCAGGAACAGGATTGGGTCGAGTCCGGCGTCCTGGGCTGTGACAGTGTTCAAAACGCCGTGCATCGCGGCCAGTTGTTCTGGGTGTGGGGCGACACGACGCTGGCGCGATATCCGCTGGGGATCTTTGATGGCACAAGCGCCCGGACGCCGGTGCGGGCGTTGGAATCCTTTGAACCGCCGTTGCGGTTGCACCTGAATTACTTCACGAATAACCAAGGCAAACCACGCGGCATTGCACCGCTGCCGGGGAGTGGCCCAACATGGCTGACGGCTTACGTGAGTTTGCCGGATACCAACGGTACTCCTCATCTGGTTAGTTCCTATGTCAAAATCAAACCACCACTGGAGGGGTATCTCTGGGGGTTGACCGTCTGGAACGATGCCACGCTCGAGTTCGAGCCGCTGCGGGTGATCTGGACGAACGGCGCTTCGGCCAAACGTCCGCCCCTGCCGGACGGGCATCCGGCATTTTGGACCGATCCCGCCGGTCAGCGCTGGGTGTACTTCGGCAATCCTTTTCCCACCCTGCGCTGTCCCGCCGCGTTTGAAGCGTGGCAGGACGCCGCGACTTGGGAGGCCTTGACACCGCAGGCCACCGTCCCCGCCGCCACTGACGGCGTAGCCATCCAGCCGCACAGCGGCGCCATCGCGTGGCATCCGTGGCGCAAACGCTGGGTCACCGTCTTCATGCAGCGTTTTGGAAAACCCTCGGCCTTTGGGGAATTGTGGTATGCCGAAGCCGATGCACCCACCGGGCCCTGGGGACCGGCCGTCAAAATTCTCAGCCACGAAAACTACACGTTTTACAATCCGCGCCTGCACCCTGAGTTCACGCCGGACGGTTCCCCGCTGCTGTTTTTCGAAGGCACTTTTACGATGCAGTTTGCGAACAAACCCGCGCCCACCCCCCGTTACGATTACAACCAAATCCTTTACCGGCTGGACCTCGACGATCCGGCGTTGCGCCCCGCGTGGGGCAAGTGAGCGGCGGAATCCTGGACTTGGTTTCCGAAGACGCTTCGTGTTTCATCCCGCCTGGTTATGGATGAAACAAATGCACTGATTGAACAGCGGAAGAGCAAGCTGGCGGCGTTGCGGGCACGGGGCATTGATCCGTTCCAGAATAAATTTACCCCCGCCGAAAGCTGCGCCGCCGCCCGCGAACATTATGTCGAGGGCCGCGAAGTGGCGCTCGCCGGGCGGATCACCGCGCATCGGGACATGGGCAAATCCATGTTCATTGATCTCCGCGACCAATCCGGGCGCATCCAGGTTTACGCTCAAAAAAACACCCTGGGCGACGAGCAATTCGACATTTTCAAACACTTGGATTTGGCGGATTTCATCGGCGTCACCGGCACGCTCTTCACCACCAAGACCGGCGAGATTTCCGTGAAACTCACGCGCTTTGTGATTCTCGCCAAGGCGTTGCGTCCGCCGCCGGCCAAGTGGCACGGCTTGGAGGACACCGAGATTCGCTACCGCCAGCGTTACCTTGATCTGATGGCGAATCCCGACGTGAAGGACGTGTTCCTGAAACGCAGCGCCATCATTCACGAAATCCGCCAGTTCTTTCACGAACGCGGCTACGTGGAAGTGGAGACACCGACGATGCAGGCAATCCCCGGCGGGGCGGCAGCGCAACCGTTCAAAACCTTCCACAACGCGCTCGGTTGCGAATTTTACCTGCGCATCGCGCTGGAATTGTATCACAAACGGCTGCTCGTCGGCGGCATAGACAAGCTGTTTGAGATTGGTAAAAACTTCCGCAACGAAGGCCTCTCCCGCCGCCACAATCCCGAATTCACCATGCTCGAAGCGTATCAGGCGTTCGGGGATTACGAGACGATGATGGAGACGGTGGAGTCGCTCATCCGTCACGTGGCACAGAAGGTCCTTGGCACGCTCGTGGTGGAATTCAAAGACGCTGAAGGCAAGGTGACGCACACCATTGATCTGACGACGTGGAAACGGGCGAAGTATAAAGATCTCGTTCGCGCCGTCGCGGGCAACGACTGGTTCGAAGTTACGCCTGAGGAACGCCGCCGCCGCGCGATGGAGGACTTGAAACTCGCCGGCGACATCGCCAAGGGCTACGAAGATTTTGAAGTCACCGGCGCGGTATTCGAGAAACTCGTCGAGCCGACGCTTATCCAGCCCACGTTCGTCACGCACCTGCCCAAGGAACTCGTGCCGCTCGCCAAGTTGTCGCCGGACGATCCAACCACGGTGGAAGTTTTCGAGTGCTGCATCAACGGCCAGGAAATTTCCCCCGGTTACACCGAACAAAATGATCCCCTGCAACAGCGCGCGACACTGGAACATCAAGCCGGCGGCGAACAGCAGAAGCTGGATGAAGATTTCTTAGTTGCGCTCGAGCACGGCATGCCGCCGGCGGGCGGCATCGGCATTGGCATTGACCGGCTTTGCATGATGCTGCTCGGGCAGGACAGTATCCGCGACGTGATCCTCTTCCCGCAGTTGAAGCCGAAGTAACGGCCCGCGTTCCGTGTTTTACTGGCTGCAACAAATTACGGAGACCTGGGCAACGCGGCGCCGGCGGTGCCGGAATTCCGGGAGCGACGCCTGCTCCACACCGGCACCTCGCTTCCGGGTCGTTGAAATGATTTCGTCATGCTGACGGTTGCGGGGTTGCAAAAGGCGTTTGGCGCGCGCCTGCTTTTTGATGACGTCTCCCTGACGTTGCAGGCGGGGGAGCGCATCGGTTTGGTCGGTCCCAACGGCGCGGGAAAATCCACGTTGTTGAAGATCATTCTGGGCTGCGAACCTCCGGATGCCGGCGAGGTCACGTTCATTCGCGGTACCCGGCTGGGGTATCTACCGCAGGAAAGCGAGCCGGGCGGGGACGAAACGGTGCTGGACCTGGCGGCGCCATCCGAACCGGATCACGCGCCCGATGGGCAGACCTTGGCGCGGGCCAAGCAAATCCTCGCCCGGCTGGGATTCCGGCAGACCGATTTCACGCGGCCCGCGCGCGAGCTGTCGGGCGGCTGGGTGATGCGGGCGCGGTTGGCGCGGTTGTTGGTCGAGCAGCCGGACGCGCTCATGTTGGACGAACCCACCAACCATCTTGATCTCGAGACCCTGCTGTGGGTGCAGGATTATCTGCGCGCCTACCGCGGAGGGCTCCTGTTGATTTCGCACGATCGGGAGTTCCTCAACCAGCTTTGCACGCACATCGTCGAACTGCGGCAGGGACGGTTGCTCCGGTACACTGGCAATTACGACGCCTATCTCGAGCAACGCACCGCCACCGAACAAACCCTGCAAGCTACGCACCGGGCGCAACTACGCGAGATCGAGCGATTGCAAAATTTCGTAGACCGCTTCCGCGCGAAGAACACGAAAGCCACGCAGGCCCAAAGCAAGCTCAAGCAGATTGAACGGCTGCGGGCGGAACTCATAGAAGCCCCCGCGGGACCGGAGGCGACGGTGGGCTTCACCTTCCCGCAGCCGGTCCGCAGCGGCCAGCGCGTTCTCACGTTGACGAACGTCGGCTTTGCGTATGGCGGGACGCCGGTTTACAACGGACTGGATTTTACGATCGAACGCGGACAGCGCGTGGTTTTGGTCGGCCCGAACGGTGCCGGCAAATCCACCCTGCTCAAATTGCTGGCGGGCGTGTTGACTCCGCAGACGGGCCAGCGCCAGCTCGGTTATCATGTCCACCTGGGTTATTACGCACAGCATCGCGTGACCCTGTTCGACGCCGGGCACAGCGTTTTGGAGGAGGCCATGGACACTCCGCGTCAAGTGGGGGAACAATTTGTCCGCACCGTGCTGGGCAGTTTCCTGTTTCGCGGGGACGATGTGTTCAAACCCGTACGCGTGCTCAGCGGCGGGGAGAAAAGCCGGCTGGCGCTGGTGAAACTGCTGTTGAATCCACCCAACCTGCTGCTCATGGACGAGCCGACCACCCACCTTGATCTCGCCAGTGTGGACGCGCTGATTGAGGCACTCACTCCCTACACCGGCACGCTGGTGTTCATCAGTCACGACGTGCATTTCATTCGGGCGATGGCCGATCATGTCGTCCGCATTGAAGCGGGGCGACCGCAGCATTTTCCGGGAGGCTATGAATACTATCTGCACAAGACCGCCCTGAGCGCGCGGGACGGGCTCACCCGGGGCGGGGCGGTTTCGCCCGCGGGCGAGGTTGATGCCGCAATCCCACTGAAACGGAGCGACTCCACCGTTCGGGCGGATCGCAGGACGCAACGCCGTCACGAGGCCGAAGCGCGGCAGGCGCGATCGCGTCAGCGACGGGCAGTGCAGCAACGGGTGCATCAACTGGAACAGGAAATTGCCGATCTGGAGGCGCGGGAACGGACGTTGGTGGCGGCCTTGGAACTGCCGGAAACGTACGCGACACCGGGACGCGCCGTCGAAATCAACGAGGCCTTACGCGATCTTCACGCGCGATTGCCCGCGGCCACCGCCGAATGGGAAGCCGTGGCCACGGAACTCGCGGAGTTGGATGCCGGAACTGAATGATCCGCTGCAAACGGGCGGGTGCGCAGACCAGATGTTCTCCGGCAGTGGTTCGCGACGGCGATGCCGGAATAACCGCGCTTGGACGCCGGTTCAATAAACGACCACTGAGTGGACTGGGTAGTCCTTTAGTTTTTGGCGGCCGTCCAGGAAACTGAGTTCGATCAGGAAGGTAATAGCGAGAATCTGGCCGCCGAGTTTTTTTACCAAAGCCGCCGAAGCGGCGGCGGTGCCGCCGGTGGCCAATAAATCATCAATCAACAACACGCGGGCGCCGGGTTGGATGGCGTCCACATGGATGGCGATGGTGTTGGTGCCGTATTCAAGGGCGTAATTCTGTTCGTGGGTGCGATAGGGGAGCTTGCCCTTTTTGCGGACGGGCACAAAGCCGGCGTTGAGTTTGAGCGCGGCGCCGGCGGCAAAGATCAACCCGCGCGCGTCAATGCCCACCACCATGTCCACGTCGCCCGGTTGGAAGCCGCGGGTCAACAGATCAATGCTGCCCGCGAAGAGGCGGGCGTCGGCCAGCACGGGCGTGATGTCCTTGAACTGAATGCCCGGCTGGGGAAAATCCGGCACGTTGCGAATGGCGCGTTCAATCTCGGACGCGACGACGGGGGCGGGGGACGACGGGGTCATTCTTCAGCGTTTTCCAATTTTTCAATCATCTTGCGCAGCTTGCGCAGGGCGATGTTTTGCACCTGGCGCACCCGTTCGCGGGTGACGCCGAATTCTTTGCCCACTTCCTCCAGCGTGCGTTCCGGGCCCCCGTCCAATCCGAAGCGATAGTGCAAAATGGTGGCTTCGCGGTTGTCCAGTTTATGGATCAGATCGCGGAGCATGGTGGTGACATTTTTTTCTTCGAGCTGTTCGTACGGGGTGTGGGCGGAATCGTCCTGGACGACTTCGGAAAAACTGTTGGAATCGTCGTCGCCGATGGGTGCATCCAGCGAGGCGGGCCGGGTTGAGGCCATGCGCATCTGCGCAACGCGTCCCGGCGTGGTGCCGAGTTCATCCGCCAGTTCGTCGTCGGTCGGTTCGCGGCCCAGTTCCTCCTGCAGTTTCAGGGCCAGGCGCCGCATACGGGAAATTTTGTCCACCAAGTGTACCGGCAGACGGATGGTTTTGGACTGGTTGGCCAGCGCGCGTTTGATGGATTGTTTGATCCACCACGAGCCGTAGGTGGAGAGCTTGCCGCCTTTCTTGGGATCGAAGCGTTCCACGGCTTTCATCAGGCCGATGTTGCCTTCGCTGATCAAATCCAACAGCGGCAACCCGACGCCCTCGTAATCACGCGCGATTTTGACCACCAGCCGCAGGTTGGCCTTGATCATGTGTTCGCGGGCTTTTTTGTCGCCCTTCTTGACCCGGGCCGCGAGCTTGATTTCCTCCTCCGGCGTGAGCAGTTTCACCTGCCCGATTTCCCGCAAATACAGTTTGATGGCGGTGTCGCCGTTGTAACTGGGGCGCTCGCGTTCAGCGAGCGGCGGTTCGGGGGCGGGCGGTCGTTCCGCGATGGCGGGTTCAGACGGCGAGACTGCCTTGGATCGGGAGCGGGGTTTACGCACCGGTCGCCGCGCCGGCGGGCGGACTCGCACCACCTTGCGTTTAAGCGATTTACCGGTTTTCTTCTTCGCCGCCATAGACCGGCTCCAGCATTGAGAGTCAGCCGGGCGGGCGCAAGCAAATTAGCCGGCGCCGCGACGGGATCACAATTCAAACACCTTCTCGAACCGGGTCAGATTGCGGACCGTTTGGGCGCGCACCCAAGCCACGTCTTCCAGCCGCACGCCGCCGATGCCCGGGTAATACAGTCCGGGCTCCACCGTCACCACATGTCCGGGACGAAGGATGGCGGGGGAAGTGGCGTTCAGCCGGGGCGGTTCGTGAATTTCGAGCCCCAATCCGTGGCCGGTGCCGTGAAAGAACCCTTGCATGCGCCCGTTGCGTTTGCCGGTTCGATAGCCTTCCCGCTGGAAGAACTCTTGGACGGCGAGATGCGCGTCCCGGGCAGGCACGCCGGCGCGAATTTTAGCAAAGGCAAGTTCTTGGCTGCGGAGAACGGTGGCGTAAAGCCGCCGCGCAGCTTCCGTGGCGCGTCCGCGCACCACCGTGCGGGTGAGGTCGCCAAAATAACCCGTCTGCTGCGCCCGGGGAAAGATATCGAGAATGATCGGTTCATGCGCGCGCAGCGGGCCGTGACCTTTTTCGTGCGGATCACAAGCCTGCAAACCGCCCGCCACGATGGTGTGACTGGCCAGCCCGCCGACTTGAGTGATGGCAGTATCAATCACCGCGCGCAACCGTTCCGCGGTGAGTGGGCGGCCTTGATGCCGGAGCTGGCGTTTTGGGCCGATGCGCGTTTGCCGGAGCACGGCCACGGCCGCCGCCATGCCGGTTTCCGCCATTGCCAGTGCGGCGCGGATTTTCTTCACCTCCGTTTCGGATTTGTATTCCCGTTCGGGGAACACGCCGGCTGGCGCAACGCGGACCCGGACTCGTCGCTGTTCCAGTTCCACGGCGAGGCCGTGAGGGAAATCGTGCGGCACCCAGACCTGGCGCACGCGTTGTTCCCGCAGCAGATCGTGGATGACGTGCGCAAATCCCGGCGCCGCCACGCCGACTCGGCGCAAGCGCTGTTGGCGTTGCGTGAGCGACATCACCCGGCAATGCGCCGCCTGGACGCGCGCGCGATCAATTTCCAAGTCGCTCATCACAATGATTTCGCGGCCGCGGAGGCGCAGGTAGATGAACGGATCGGGCACAAACATGCCGACGGCGTAAAGCATGTTGGCGTCGCGTTCGCTGTCCGCGACCAGCAGCAGGTTTTCAGGATTTTTCATAAGTCGAGTGGGGCAGGGGACGGCGCGGGCGGCAATCAGACACCGAATAGGCGGTCGCCGGCGTCGCCCAATCCAGGCAGGATGTAGCCCTTGGCGTTCAAGCGTTGATCCAACGCCGCAGTGAAGATGGGCACGCCGGGATGCCGCGCGTGGACGCACCGCACGCCTTCGGGGGCGGCCACCAGATTCAGGAGCCGCACATGCCGCGCCCGGGCGGTGGCCAGCAAATCCAGCGCGGCCACCGCGCTGCCGCCGGTCGCAAGCATCGGTTCAATGAGGATGACCTCGAACCGGCGGAGATCCCGGGGCAGGCTTTGGTGATAGAAATTTGCGCGCAAGGTGCTTTCCTCGCGCTTCAGCCCAATGAATCCCACCCGGGCGTTGGGTAACAGTTGCAGGATGGCATCCAACATGCCCAGCCCCGCGCGCAACACCGGCACCAGCACCACCTCGCGCTGCAATTGATAACCCGTGGAGCGCTGCAACGGAGTGGCCACGGTGCGGCGGCGCACGCCGAACGAACGCGTGGCCTCATACAACAGCAACACCGCAATTTCGCTGAGCACCCGGCGAAATTCCTGCGGCTGCGTATGCCGGTCCCGCAGGCGCGTGAGATTGTGCCGCACCAGCGGGTGCGTGATGACGGTCACGCCCTTCACCGGTTACGGGAGATACGTGACCGGCAGGAAGTAGGGCTGGCCGGCGTTCAAGCGCGGCAATTCGAGGCCGACGTCCAGCTTGACCGTGCGCCCTTCGGTTTCGCCGAAGAACCGGAAAAAATCGGCGAGATCAACCCGACGTTGATAGCGCACGACCCGGGCATCCGTGATGTCGGCCAGTTTCCGCGCGCGCGCCAGCGCCACCGCAAAATTACCCAACTCATCCGCGAATCCGTATTGATACGCTTCGATGCCCGAGAGCACGCGACCATCCGCGTAGGTTTCCCAGTCGCGCACCAGGGATTGGCCCGCTTGGTGATTGAGGCGGGCGGAGGTCTCGCGGCCCGTGATCACCACCTGCTTGAACTGACGATAAACCTCATCCACCAATCCCTGCACCATGTCGCGTTCATCGGGCGGAATTTCCTCCGGGTTGCGCGAACCGCTCAACATGTCCTTGAACTTGCCACTCTTGTAAGTGAACGGGCGGACGCCCACCTTGTCCATCAACCCACGATAATTCCAAGACGAAAGAATGACGCCGATGCTGCCGGTGAGGGTCAGTTCATTCGCGACAATCCATTGGCTGGCCACCGCCACATAATAACCGCCGGACGCCGCCAAGCTGCCCAGGGAGGCCACCACCGGTTTTTGGCACCGACGTTGAAACTCGGCCACCGCCTTGTTGATTTCATCGGAGGCCAGCACCTCGCCGCCGGGCGATTCAATTTTAAGAATGACCGCCTTGACCCGTTGATCCTCCTCCGCCCGTTTCAACTGCGCCCGGATCACGTCGGCCAGGTTGAAACCGCCCGGGTCAATCACTTCGCTGGTGATGACACCGCGCAGTTCCACGACCGCGATCTTCGTCGAGGCGGGGCCGTCCTCGATGACGATTTCCTCAATCCGCGGGCCGATGGACTTGGACGCGTACGGTGCGGGCAAATGTGACAGACCGCCCACGACGGCCAGGATCACCGCCCCCACGCCGGCCAGGACGAAAACGGCGAGAATGAGCAAGGCGATTTTCCAGCCGCGACCTTTGCGCCGGGACGCGGTTGGCGGCTGAATGACCGGTGGCGGAGCAATGGGCGGCAACGGGGGCATGTCGCCCGGGGGCAGCGAGGCGTTGTTATCCATGGGGCGACAGTAGCGCAAACCCCGCCGGGCGGCAAGAGGCGGAGTGCGGGTTCTGGACGTAAAGGGGCGCGGTTCGATCCCCAAAAGGTCCTGATGCGAGTAAATGATTCGGGGCGCCGGCGTATTTATTTGGCTCGCCCGCCGCTCCCGCCGTTTCCGGGCCTGGCATCACTGGGGGAGCAAATGGCGCGCCCCCAACAGGGAACGGATGCGGCGCATGTCGCGGAGCGACGAGTTGGGATCCAAACTGTTGATACGCACCCGCTCGGAGGCGTGGATGAACAGCTTGTCTTCCAAGTAGATACCTGTGTGCGTGACCCGTTCCGGCCGCCCGCGGCCCCCGCGGAAACCAAAGAACAACAGGTCGCCTTTGCGCAATTGGCTGAACTCGGGGTCCAGCGCCACTTCCACCCCTTGGTGGCGTTGGTGACTGGCGTTGCGGTCCAGGTCCAGGCCATTGAGGAAAAACACCAGTTTGGTCAGCCCGGAGCAATCAAGGCCGCGCGGCGAATTGCCGCCCCACAGGTAGGGTCGGCCCATGAAACTGCGCGCGGTGCGTTCGATGTTTTCCGGCGTGGGTTGGCGGGTGGATTTCCACGTCGCATAATCGGCGGCGGCGTGGACCGGCAGATAGCCGGTCTGCCCGTCGGGAGTGGCCACCTTGAACCAATCGCCTTCTGTGGCGACGTGTTTTACGAGGCAACCAAGGACCACATCGGCCACGGGAAATGCGTCGGCGCGTGGCTGTTCGCGGAGGCAATCGTCAAATGCGGTCACGAGCAGCAAGGGACCGGTGTTCCAAGCGTCAATCTCCGCCGGGGTGCAGCGGACAACCGTGCCCCGCGGCAGCCAGCACAGGTAACGGTCCGCCGATTGCGCCAAGTACCAGATGCCGGTTTGTTTCCAGAGCCGGACGGGATGCCCCATCAGAATCTGCGTGCCCATCTCCGCCGTATTCACGGGTTGTTCGCGCCCGCTCGCCACGCTCACATTGACCAGGCCCCAGGTTGCTTCGCCCAAATCCGGCGCGGGCAATACTTCAATGCGATCCACCACCCGAACCCCGGTGGCTTGTGCGGCGGCCACCGCATCCGCCCGGGCGGCCACCGTGTCCACACAACCGGTTAGCGTCACACTGCCGCCGAGGCGCTGGATGCCCACGGTGAAAATGTTGAGATGCGGATCCGGCGCGTGTTGGCGGCGCACTTGATCCAGAGCCCCAGCCAGCGCCCCCGGCACGGCCACCGGGTGACGGCTGGCGCAACCCCACGCCATGCCGATCATCAAACCCGCCAGCGCCAGACTCAGAGGCTGGCGGGAACCTTCGGGAATCCGCAAAATCATGGGCGCAAGGGAAGCGGGATGTCCGGCGCGAATCCAGTGTAAAATCTTGCCGCGTTCCGATGGCAGCGTTGCCGGATGTGGCGAAAGGCCCCGGCGTCGCGGCGGGGCAGGGGAGATTCGATTACGTGTTCGGCAGACGTGGACCACGGCCAGGCATGAGTGGTTCGCACATCTCATTGGCAGTGCCTCACGCTTGCCTTTGAAAAGCGCCGCGTCATACTGGCGCCCGATGTCGGTTTCGAGCACGCTTAACTTTGCCATCATCGGGTGTGGCGGCATCACCCTGCAAAATCATCTGCCCGGGCTGGCCCTCTGTCCCGACGTGAAACTGGCCGCCCTTTGCGACACCAATCCCGTCACCCTGGAAAACGCGCGGCAACGGACGGGCGTGGCAATCGTTTCCACCCGGTATCAGGACATTGTGCAACGCGACGATCTGCACGCGGTCATCATTGCCACGCCGAATTTCACCCACGCCCCCATCGCGCTGGCGGCGGTTGCCCACGGGAAACATGTCCTCTGCGAAAAACCGCTGGCGTTGAACGCGGCGGATGCCTGGGCCATGGCGGAAGCCGCCGAGCGCGCCGGGGTGCGGCACATGACGGCGTTTACGTACCGGTTCGTGCCGGCCCTGCGTTACCTGGCGCATCTCATCCAGCGCGGGGATCTGGGGCAGCCGTATCATTTCCGGGCCTGCCGGCTGCAAGACTGGGGCACGCGCGGCTTGGGCTGGCGGCAAATCAAGGCCCAGGCCGGGACCGGCGAACTGGGCGACATGCTCAGTCATCGCATTGACTTCGGGCACTGGTTGGTGGGGCCGTTGCAACGCCTGGTGGCGAACTTGAAGCAATGGCATCGGACGCGCGGCAACCAGCCCAATGAGCTCGACGACTGGGTGGCGCTGCTCGCGGATTTTCAATGCGGCGCGACGGGGGTGTGGGAGAGCAGCAAGCTCGCCAGCGGCCGCAACGAAAGCTGGCGCAGTCTGGATTACGTGGAGATCAATGGCAGCGAACGTTCGTTTGTTTCAATCACGGGCGAGTGGCATCAACTCCAAATGGGCCGGGTTGGCGGACCGGGGTTGACCCCCCTCGAAGTGCCGCGGGATTTCTGGAAATGGCCGGGGTCGCCGCGCGATCCGACCCAGGGGGACCCGTTGGTTACGTTTCGCTATGATCAAGCGTGGGCGTTTGTGGATGCCATCCGCAACCAGCGTCCGTGTCAACCCGGGTTGGACGCCGGCGCGCGGGTCCAGACGGTAATGGATGCGGCGGTGCAATCGAACGCAACGCGACAGTGGGTGGAATTATGAGCAAGACAGCGGTGATTACCGGCGGCGGGAGCGGCGTGGGCCGCGCCGTCGCCTTGAAACTGGCGGCGCAGGGATGGCGGGCGGCCATTCTGGGGCGGCACGCGGAGACGTTGCAGGAAACCATCCGCTTGGCCGGAGATGACGGCGCCCGCTTGACGTTTTACGTCTGTGACATCGGCGACCCTGCAGCCGTGGCGGCGGTGGGCGCGCAAATCCTCGCGGCATGGGGCGAGGTCGAGGTGTTGGTGAATGCGGCGGGGACGAATGCGCCGCGGCGGTCGTTGGCGGAGTTGGCGTCTGCCGATTATCACGCGTTGATAGCCGCCAACCTCCACGGCGCTTATTATTGTACGCAGGCGTTCCTTCCCGCCATGCGCCGCCGGGGCAACGGGACCATCATCAACATCGTGTCCGACGCCGGCAAACAGGCGTCGCCCAAGGCCGGCCCGGCCTACGTGATGAGTAAATTCGGGTTGGCCGGATTGACCCAAAGCATCAATGCCGAAGAACGCGCCCACGGCATCCGCGCCTGCGCCCTGTTCCCCGGGGATATTGACACGCCGCTCCTGAACAAACGACCGCAAGTGCCGGACGCCGCTGCCCGCGCCCGCATGTTGCGTCCGGAAGACGTGGCGGACTGTGTGCTGTTTTGCCTGGGCCAGCCGCCGCATGTCATCGTGGAGGAACTGCTGGTTCGCCCGCGTTGACCGGGATCATTTGAAAGGAAGCAGCGCCGCCAACAACAGGGTTTCCACCAGCCCGGCGCAGGACATGGAGAACGCCAGCACCGTCCAGGTCTTCAATGTTTCCCGTTCGGTGAAGCCGCTCAACCGGCCAATGACCCAGAAGCCGCTGTCATTCATCCAAGACAAGCCGAGGGCGCCAAAGCCGATGGCGAGGAACAGATACATGGGATGATAAGGCAGGTCCGTCCCCTGCGTAACGCCCACCATCATCGCCGCCGCCGTCAACATGGCCACCGTGGCGGAGCCTTGGGAGAATTTCAAAACCACCGCCACCGCCCAGCCGAGCACGATCAGATTGATGTCATGTCCCAGTGCCAGATTTCGGACCGCTTCGCCCACGCCGGCATGGTTGAGCATGAGCCCGAAGGCGCCGCCCGCACTGGTGATGAGAATAATGACGCCGCCCGTTTCCAGCGCCCGACCGAGCAGCGCGCTCAAGCCGGCCAGATTCAACCGCCGGTGCCGCGCCACGAGGGTCATGGCCAATCCCGCACCGAGCAGCAAGGCAATGTTCCGGTTGCCGATGAATTCAATCCACGCGTAGGCCGCGCCCAGCGTTGACGGTTGCAGGAACGCCGTGACAAACGAAGCGGTGGCGATCAAGCCCAGCGGCAGCAGCACCGGGATCACTGAAGCCGTGAACGAGGGGAGTTCCGCCTCGGGTTGACGCGTCAACGCTTCCACTTTGGCCAGTGACAGATCCGGGGTTTCCCGCAAGGGAACGTCGCAGCGCCGGTTCAGCACCTGCGCCACCCACCAACCGAAGGCCACGACCGGGAGGGACGCCAGCGTGCCGACGACCACCGACCAGCCCAGGTCCACCTTCAGCAATTCCACCATCGCCAGCGGACCCGGATGTGGCGCGACGAGCGAGTGCGTGACCGCTCCCGCGCAACAAATCGCCAGCACATACAACGTGTAATCCCGGCCTGTCCGGATGCGCAAAGCCCGGGCCAGCGGGATCAGCAACATGAAAAACGTGTCAAAGAAAATCGGCAGCCCGAGCAAAAAGCCACCGGACACCAAGGCCAGGCCGGCGCGTTTTTCGCCAAAGGCGGCGATGAACCGGCGCACCACCTTGTCCGCCGCCCCGCTTTCCATGACCGCCAGCCCGATGATGGAAGCCAAGGCAATGACGATCCCCACCCGGCCGCACACCGTCCCCAACTCCGCCGCGGTGACCTCCACCGCCTGAATCCAGTGGCTCGCCGCCGGCTCGCCCGGCAACGAGCCGACGGGCGACAACACCCCGGCGAGAATCGCCACACAAACCAGCGCCAGGAACGGGTGCAACCGCAGCCCCGCGATCAGGAAGATGATGGTGGCGACACAAAGACCCAGAATGGCGAAGGGCCAAAGCGTCGGGGTACCCGCCAGTGCCAAGCAGTGTATGCCGTGCGTCATGGTTGGCGTCAGCTTATCGGGCCCTCGCCCGGCGGCAATGGAAAACACAATTCGGGCTCCTCCACCTCCTTGGGCACTGCCGCTATGGTTTCCCCCGGGAGAGGACAGAGCTTCCCCGTTATTCACATTTTTTTCTCGCGGGAACTTGCTTCGGTTGGGCACAACGGCTATCTTCCCTCCCAACATTTGACCTTCGGGCGTTTTACGGGTTCTCCGAAACCAACCGGACAGGTTGCAGGGCGGCACGGATGAATGGATGAAAACACATCGCAGCCACAAACGGGCACGCTTCCCCAGAAACCGAGTGGGGAAATTCCAGACGAAGGCCACGATGTTAAGGGCTTCTACTGTTCTGATTATAAACACTTACTCATGAACACGTTACCGGAGGCAAACCGATTGAATAATTCTTCCGCATCCACGTCGGTTACCGCAACGGCCATGGATTTGCATCGCATGTTTCCCCGGGAAGTGCCGCGCCGGGAATTTCTCAAAACCTGCCTGACGGCAACCGCGCTCATGGGGTTGCCTTTCCGGCTCAGCAGTCAGGTGGTCAAGGCGGCTGAATCCGCCGAGCGTCCGCCGGTGGTCTGGTTGCATTTTCAGGAATGCACGGGCTGCTCGGAATCGCTCCTGCGTTCCAGTCATCCGACGGTTTCCGAACTGATTCTGGATTTAATTTCGCTGGATTATCACGAAACGCTCATGGCAGGCGCGGGCGCGCAGGCGGAAGCGTCGTTGCATGACTCTTTGCAGACGAATCACGGGAAGTATTTTCTCGTGGTGGAAGGGGCGATTCCCACGGCGCAGGGCGGCATCTTCTGCAAGGTCGGGGGCAAGACGGCGCTGGCGTCGTTGCAGGAGGCGGCGGCGGGCGCGGCGGCGATCCTGTGCATCGGCACGTGCGCCAGTTTCGGCGGGATTCAAGCGATCAGTCCGAATCCCACCGGCGCGGTCGGCGTGCGGGAACTGGTGAAGGACAAACCCATCGTCAACATTTCCGGTTGTCCGCCCAATCCCTACAATTTCCTGTCCACGATCCTCTACTATCTCACCTTCAAACGGCTGCCGGAGCTGGACAATCTGGGCCGTCCCAAGTTCGCTTACGGCCGCAAGATTCACGAGCATTGCGAGCGGCGGCCGCATTTTGACGCGGGCCGGTTTGCGCAGGCCTACGGCGACGCGGGACACGCGGCGGGTTATTGCCTCTACAAACTGGGCTGCAAAGGGCCGGCCACCTACGCGAACTGTTCGGTGCAACGATTCAATGACATCGGCGTCTGGCCGGTGTCCATGGGGCATCCCTGCATCGGCTGCACCGAGCCGGACATCCTGTTCAAGCTGCCGATTGATGCGAAGGTGCAGATTCACGATCCCACGCCCTTTGATAGTTACGCGCCGGCCCATCTCAAGGAGAAGGGGAAAGGGCCTCATCCCGTGACGACCGGTTTGGTCGGGTTGGCCGCCGGGACGGCCCTGGGCGCCGCGGCCTTGTTCGCCAAAAAATTACCGGCTCAAGTTGAACCCCATAAGGCAGATTCACATGAAGCAGACTCGGCGTAGTTTTTTCAAAACCGCGGGGGCGGTGGGCGCGGGCTGGGTGGCTGCCACCCAACCCGCCGCCGCCTCGACTCCTCCCGCGCCCCATAATGATGAATTGGGCATGCTCTACGACGCCACCAAATGCGTCGGGTGCAAGGCCTGCATGGCGGCGTGCAAGCGGGTCAACGCCGCAGTGGGGGGGCTCGCGTTTGAGGCCGCGCCCTTTGATCCAGAGGCGTTGTGGGACGCGCCCACGGATCTTTCCGGCGACACGCGGACGCTCATCAAATTGCATCGCGAGACGAGTGTCTGGTCCTACGTCAAACACTCCTGCATGCATTGTCAGAAACCGGCCTGTGTCTCGGTCTGTCCGGTCAAGGCGATGACCAAGGATCCCGTGACCGGGATTGTGGATTACAGCAAGGACACCTGCATCGGTTGCCGTTACTGCCAGATCGCTTGTTCGTTCAACATCCCCAAGTTTCAGTGGGATCGCAGCGTGCCCCAGATCGTCAAGTGCGACCTCTGTCACAGCACCAATTTGAAAACCAAAGGCCTGCCGGCGTGCGCGGAAGTGTGTCCCACCAACGCCATCCTGTTTGGCAAACGGGGCGATCTGTTGGCGGAGGCGCATGCCCGCATCAAACAGGCGCCGGAGAAATACGTGCCGCACGTTTACGGTGAACACGAGATTGGCGGCACGAACCATCTCTACCTGGCGGGTGTGCCGTTCGAAAAATTGGGGCTGCCCAAGTTGCCGAAGGAGGCGCCCGCCTCGTTCTCCGAACGGATTCACCACACCATCTACAAGGGATTCATCGCGCCGGTGGCCCTTTACACCGCGTTGTTTTGTGTCGCGGCGCGGAATACCAAAAAGAACGGTAGCAACGCCGCACCGCCCGCCGCCGAACCATCAGAGACGCCAGAGACGCCAGAGACGCCGCAGTAAATGGGTCACCATCAGTTTCAAAAACAAAAGGGCCGGATCCTGACGAAATCATTTTTCGTTCTGCTGACCTTGGTGGCGGTGGGGATGTTTTTCATCGCGGTGCGCATCGTCAAGGGCATCGGGGCGGTTTCCAACATGAGCGACGGCTACCCGTGGGGGATCTGGATCGCCTATGATGTGGCCACGGGCACGGCCATTGCCTGTGGTGGTTACGCGGTCGCCATTCTGGTCTATATCCGCAACCGCATGCATTACCACCCGCTGATGCGTTCCTGCATTCTCACCAGCATGTTCGGTTACGGCTTGGCGGGGTTTTCGGTCATGGTGGACCTGGGCCGGCCGTGGAACGCCTACAATTTTTTCGTCCCCTCCAAGTGGCAGTTCAACTCGGCCATGTTCGAGGTGGCGTTGTGTGTCATGGCGTATTCCACCGTGCTGATCATCGAGTTTTTGCCGGCGATTCTTTACAGCATGGAAAAGAGCCGCTGGGTGCGGTTCCGGAAATTCATGGATTGGCTGCACCCGCGGCTGGTGCCGGACAAGGAAGCGATCCTCGACAAAATCGAATGGGTGCGCGCCGGGGCGGGGTGGTTGCGGCCGCGCCTGGAAAAAGTGCTGCTCTTTTTCATCGTGCTGGGCATTGCGCTCCCGACCATGCATCAATCCTCGCTGGGTTCGATGCTGCTGATCGCGGCTACAAAGCTGCATCCGCTCTGGCACACGCCCTTCCTGCCGCTGCTCTTTCTCATCAATTGCATCTACATCGGCTACGCCATCGTGATCTTGGAATCCATCATTTCTTCGCACGCGTTCCGGCGGCCGTTTGAGGTGCAGCAACTGGCGGGTCTCGCGGGGTTGATCCCTTGGCTGGCCACTCTGTGGCTGGTCGTGGTGGTCGGCGACCTCGCTTACCGCGGACAGTTGACGGCGGCGGGGAGTCTGGACCGTTATTCGTGTCTTTTTCTGGCCGAGTTTGCCTTGCTGGCGACGGGCGCGCTTTTGCTCCTGCCGCCGCGGCAACGCCGGTCGCCGCGCTGGCTGTTCGTTTCCGCCGCCCTGATCGTCAGCGGCGGCGCGCTTTACCGTTTCAATGTTTATCTGATCGGTTTCAATCCGGGCGAAGGTTGGATTTATTTTCCGTCGCTGGCTGAAATCATGATCAGCGTGGGCATCGTTGCCTTGGAACTGCTGGGCTACCAGGTGTTCGTCAAAATGGTGCCGGTGCTGCCTCGCGTTGCGTTGGACGAACCCAAGCCCGCGGCATCCGTTGATCCCACCCCTTCGCCGTCCGGCTGGCAACCCCGGCCACAGACTTCCTGATTCCCGCTCATGGCTCCCCGCATTATCACGCTCGATCCTGTCACCCGCATCGAAGGTCATCTCCGCCTCGACGTCGAGGTCAACGAAGGACAAGTCTCCCGGGCCTGGTCGTCCGCCCAGATGTGGCGCGGCATTGAGTTGCTCCTCAAAGGCCGTCCCCCGGAAGACGCCTGGGCGCTGACCCAGCGGCTTTGCGGCGTCTGCACCACCGTGCATGCGATCGCCTCCATCCGTTCTGTCGAACACGCCCTCCAGGTGGAGGTGCCGCTCAACGCCCAGTTCATCCGCAACATTCTGATCGCGCAACACGCGGTGCAGGATCATCTGGTGCATTTTTATCATCTCACCGCGCTGGACTGGGTGGACCTCGTGGCGGCGCTGCGGGCGGATCCGGCCAAGACGGCGCAAATTGCGCAAAGCCTGTCGGACTGGCCCGGCAACAGCGCCACGGAATTTCGAGCTGTCCGGGAACGGCTGCAGGGATTCGTGAATACCGGCAAACTGGGGATTTTTTCTTCCGGTTATTGGGGGCATCCAGCCATGAAACTGCCGCCCGAAATCAATCTGCTGGCCGTTGCTCATTATCTCAAAGCGTTTGATTTCCAGCGGAAAGCTTCCCAGGCCATTGCCCTTCTCGGCGGCAAGGATCCGCACATCCAAAACCTGGTCGTGGGCGGGGTGGCCACTGCGATCAATTTGGAGAACCTGGCCACGCTCAACATGGAGCGATTGACCTGGCTGCGGGGATTGATGACCGAGGTGCTCGCGTTCGTCGAAAAAGTTTATCTCCCCGATCTGCTCGCCATTGCCGGCGCCTACATGGAATGGTTTGGCATTGGCGCGGGCGTTACGAATTACTTGGCCGTGCCCGAGTTCCCCGAGGACACGAAGGGCACACAGTTTGCCCTTGGCGGCGGGATCATTACGCAGGCCGATCTCCAGCGCTTCCGCCCCATCATCAGTCACCAGGACGATTATCTGCTTCAGAATACCCGGGAATCGGTGGCGCATGCCTGGTATGAAGGCAAGGAACCCCGGCATCCTTGGCAGGGCGAAACCAAACCCAAATACACGGACTTTCAACCGGACAAACGCTATACTTGGTGCAAAGCGCCGCGGCTGGACGGCGTGCCGATGCAGGTGGGGCCGGTCGCGCAAATCCTCGTCAGTTACGCCGCCGGCAACCCGCGCGTGCGCCGCAGTGTGGATGCGGTGAACGCCCAATTGGGCATCACGCTCCGGGATTATCATTCCACCATGGGCCGGCTGCTGGCCCGCGGACTCCGCACCCGGATCATGGCCGAGCTGGCGCTGGAATACCTGGACCGGTTGATCGCCAACCTGGCCGCCGGCGATCAGACCTACGCCAATCACACGGAGATTCCCGCGGGTGAATTCAAGGGCGTCGGTTTTCACGAGGCGCCGCGCGGCAGCCTGTCGCATTGGATCGTTTTCAAAAACCGGAAGATTGAAAACTATCAAACCGTGGTGCCCAGCACGTGGAACGCTTCGCCGCGCGATGAGCAGGGACAGGCCGGACCTTATGAAGCGTCATTGGTCGGCACACCCATTGCCGAGGCGGAAAAACCGCTCGAAGTCTTGCGGACTATCCACTCTTTCGATCCCTGCATCGCCTGCGCCGTGCATGCCTTGGACCCGACCGGTCGCGAGATCACGCGCGTCCAGGCGCAGTAACACAAGCCGCGCCCGCGACCGATGAAGACCTTGATTTTGGGCGTGGGCAATGAGTTGCTCTCCGACGAGGGCTTCGGCGTGCATTTCATCCGCCACCTCCGCACGCATTACTCGTTTCCCGACACCATTGAGCTGCTCGAAGCCGGCACGCTGGGGTTGATGATCGCGCATAAGTTGGAGGAAGCCGGGCGGATTTACATCGTGGATGCGCTGGCGGCGCCCGGAGCGCCGGGGGAATGCCACCGTTTCACGAAGGAAGATTTCCTTCTCAACCGTGTTCCCGTGAAACTATCGCCGCATCAAGTGGGGGTTCAGGAAATGCTCCTCGTGAGCGAACTGCGTGGACGCTGTCCCAACGAGGTTCACCTGGTCGGCGTCATTCCGGCGTCGTTGTCGCCCGGCACCGAACTTTCTCCCGTGCTGCAAGCGTGCGTCAGCGAATTGGCCAGGCAACTCGTGGATGAATTACGCGCCGGCGGCGTTCGGGTAGCTCCCTCGCGAAAAATGGATGCTCTTGAAGCGCAGTGATACCCAAGCCGGCGAGCGATTGTAAAAATCCAAACTCGCCCTGGTCAGGTGGAGAGACCAAACCGAGTTGAACAGATTCCAATCTGATCGGCGGAAAAAAATACTCGCCACCCCGGCGGAAAAACTGAGTCCTTTTCACACAAGGCAAAACCGGCGGAGCAATCCTTTTTGCAGTTGACGTCCTGACTCGAATGAGTGACCCGTTTAGGCCATCAGGATCATTCCATGCAAAACGACACCGTAAAAATCACCCGGCGCGCGGTTGCCTGGGGAGGCTGGTTGTTGGTGACTGCGGCTGCGTGGGGAAGCGACCGTCTGCCGCCGCCCGCGCTCGATCTGAAACTGGCGGCCCCGATCCGAACGTGGGACGAGGCTGTCCCGCTGGGCAACGGCGCTATGGGCGTTTTGTTGTGGGGCGAGGGCAACTGCCTGCGCCTGTCGCTCGATCGGGGCGATCTGTGGGATGAACGGCCCTCGTCGCGCTTCGAGTCGGTGCGGGCGCGCTTCAATTGGCGCACCATGCAACAACTGGTAGCCAGCAACCGCATGGCCGAGTTCAACGAGATCTTCGACGCCAACTACGATTACGACGGGCCGCCCACCAAACTGCCCGCCGGACGGGTGGAAATCACCCTCGCTGAATCGCAAACGATCGAATCCTTTGCCTTGCAGTTGGCCACCGCGGAAGGGCTGGTGCGGCTAAACTCCGGCGGGGCCGGGCGGATTTTTGTGGATGCCGCCGACGTAAACGCGCCGGTGGCGTTGTTACAGTTGACCGGGCCGCCGCTTCAAGCTGTCGAACTCAAGTCCCCGGATTCCGTCAAAAAACTGGGATATCCGCCGCCGCAGACGGGGGAAGATCAAAACGGATGCTGGTTCGAGCAGGAAGCCGCCGGCGGCTTTGCATACGCGGTCGCGGTCGGCTGGCGAAGAGTCGGGCAGACGACGTTGCTGGCGGTCACCGTGGCCACGCGCGACGAAGGCAAAAGTCCGCAAGCTGTGGCCCGGCGTCGGGTCGAGGCCGCGCTCGCCGCGGGTTACGATCATTTATTCCAGCAACACCGCCGTTGGTGGGCCGCATTCTGGGACCGTTCGCAGGTCTTCGTTCCCGAACCGCACCTGCTCCAGCATTACTACCTGGTGCGTTACTTTTACGGGGCCGCCTCGCGGCGGGGCGCGCCGCCCATGCCGTTGCAGGGAGTATGGACGGCGGACGCGGGGAGCTTGCCGCCGTGGAAAGGCGATTACCACAACGACCTCAACACCCAGATGAGTTACATGGGATATCAACCGGCGGGTCAGTTTGAGGAGGGCGCTACGTTTCTCGATATGCTTTGGGATTTGTTGCCGGTATTCCGCCAGTTCGCCCGGGAGTTTTACGAGGCGCCCGGCGCGGCGGTTCCCGGCGTCATGAGCCGCCAGGGACAGGCGCTCGGCGGCTGGGGCCAATACAGTCTTTCCCCCACCATGGGCGCGTGGAACGCGCACCTGTTTTATTTGCACTGGCGTTACACGGCGGATGAACATTTCCTCCGCACCCGCGCCTATCCTTGGTGCCGGGAAATCGGTGAATGCCTGCGCCATCTGCTCCGTCCGGACGCCCACGGCGTGTTGAAACTGCCGCTCTCCAGTTCGCCGGAGGTTTTTGACAACTCCCGGCGCGCCTTCCTGATTCCGAACAGCAACTACGATCTCATGTCGTTGAAGATGCTTTTCCTGGCGTTGGCAGAAATGGCGGCGGCCAGCGGCGCGCCGGAGGACGCCGCCCAGTGGTCCGCCGTCGCCCGGCAATTGGGCGGCTGGCACACGGCGTCGGCGGGAACATTGTTGCTCGATGAACGCACGCCGTTGCCCGGCAGCCATCGGCATCTTTCCCATTTGATGGGTCTGTATCCTTTCAATCTCATCACGACTGACGGCTCCCCGCGCGACCGGCAGATCATCCGCGCCTCGCTCGCACAGTGCCGGGAGTTCGGCACCCGCGCGTGGTGTGGTTACAGCTTTGGATGGATGGCGGCGCTCTGCGCCCGCACCGGCGATGCTGAAGCCGCCTGGCGTCATCTGGATATTTACGCCCGCGCGTTCACCCTGCGAAACGGCTTTCACGCCAACGGCGATCAAACCGCCTCTGGATTCAGCAGCCTGACCTACCGGCCTTTCACGCTCGAAGGCAATTTTCTCGCCTTGGCCGCGATGCATGAAATGTTGCTGCAAAGCTGGAGCGCCACACCCGGTCAGGACGATTGGGGAGTCCTACGCCTCTTTCCGACGATGCCTTGGCGCTGGCATGAAGCCGCCTTTGCCGATCTGCGCGCCGAAGGCGGCCATCGGGTTTCCGCCCGGCGCGAAAACAATGCCACCACCTGGTTCGAGGTGGTGGCCGGGCGCGACGGGGTGATTTGCATCCGCGATAACTTTGGCGGGCGGCAACCTGATTGGAGTCGTCCGGGAGTTCGCAAGGTGGGCGATAATTTTGAAATCAATCTGAAACGCGGCCAAACCCTCTCCGCTACTTTGTCCCGCCCCCCACGCCCGCCGGATGCGCCGGCGGACGTGGCGGTGCCGGCCGTCATCCGCCCGCGATAGAGCTCTGCGTCCCTGGCCCGATCAAAACCGATTCGTCTGGAGCGCCTGCCCTGCAGCAGATTAACGCGCCTCCCACAGCCGGCGTTGCGCCGCGTTGCGCAGGATGGCCACCACGTCTTCCGCCAGGAGAAAGCGTTGTTCTTGCAGTTCCAGCGCGGCCTCGGTCATCCGGGCCAGATATACTTCCCGGGTGGGATACCGTTCCTGCACGGCGGGTCGGGGATCATGACGCGCCTGCCGTTCCGCAGCCGTCACCGCAAAGGGGAGATACATCCCGTCCAATCCGGACAACAACCCTTCCGCGCCAAACGGAGCGGCCCGCAAATTCCAGCCGGTGAAGGTGCCCAGCGGCACCGCCACCTCGGGCAGCCGGATGCCGGCGATTTCGTTGCCATCGGCATCCACCGCCGGGATCAAGGCGCCATACGGTTTGCCCACCCGCGGCGGGACGATGTCGGTGATTCCGTGCGAGTCGAAACGAGGGCCAAAGTCGAGTCGTAACGGCTTGTAAAAATCGTCGGGTAGCTTGACGCCGGGGATGCGCGGAAACTGGGCGTGAAACGTCTTCAAATCCACGAGAGTCCCGTCCGCCACGCGGGGATGCCGGCTGGGCGGCGGCGGTTCGTTACGGGTCACCCAGGCATCCAGCGCGACCAGCATGGCCCGCAGAATCGGGCCGCGATCGTCCAGAATGTTGCGCGGTTGCTGGCAGAGACCGGGCGTGGGCGGTCCGCCGCCGAGATGCTGCGCCCCGGCGACGAGATACACCCGCACCTCCGGCGGCAGGGTCAAATCCCGTTTTCCCGCCACGTCGGTGTGCAGCAGGGAAGCGCCGCGGCTCCAGTATTCCGTGGAGGATTGGGTGAAAATCAGTTTAGGTATCGGACCCGCCGCGCGCACGCGGGCCAGCGTATCCCCTTGTTCGCCGGTTTCCGGATCGGTCTGGGGGGCGGGCGAGAACGGGAAGAATTCCGAGCCGGACCAGTTGCCTTCGTGGTAGGTCCCGTATTCCGTGGTCATGCGAAACCGGTGATTGAACGTGCCCTTGCCCGCGCCGGCTACATGCAACAGCGCGCCGTCGAACACCGGACGTTTAGCTTCGTCGGTGTTGAAACCTTCGTAGAGAAAGTGGTGAATCAACCGGCCCGATTGCGAAATCCCGAAGATGTAAGCGGCTTCAACCGTGTCCGCGAGAGGATTGGGCGTGCCGGTCCGATCCGCGGCGGCGTGACGGAAGAACGCCACGCAATCCCGCAACGCCGCCAATCCCAGCCCGGTGACCCGCGGCTCTTTGGCTGTGTACACCAAATCATAAAGCCAGCCGGGCCGCAGACCGGCCTTTACATACAAGTGCCGGGGATCGGGAATCAGGCGGTTATCCTCCCAACGACCAAACGCCCAGTCGGTCGGTGGCATGGTCTCCGCCGATGCGGCGCGGCGGGGACGCATCGTGAGTGTGGCTTGGTGGGGATCGAGGGAAACGGTGGGAAAAGCGTCCGAAATGCCCCAGGGACTCCACGAGAACGCGCGGCTGAAAACCTTCTCCGGACTGGTGATTTCCAAATGCACCCGGCCGGTGATGGTCTGGCCGTTTTCCCGCGCGATGGGCAGTCCGATCAACAGCCGTTGTTGTCCGTCATCCATCACTTCGCCGTTCCAACCGCATCCCAAGATCGAATACCCCTGCCGCATGAGAAATCCATTGCCCGCATGCGCCCGGGTGCGCGGATCGTTGGTCAGATCGCCGCCGTTGAAGGTCCACAGCGCGAGCATGTTGCCGCGATTGTTCACGTCGTACAGGATGCGCCGGTTTCCCCGGGCCGCCGTCACCGGTTTGAGCAGGAAAAAATCTGTCCAGCACTCGACGCGACCCCGCGCGTTGCGCGGCGCGAGCGATAAATCGTGAATGCGCGCATTGGCCGGTTGCGCGGGATCCACCTCCACAAACAGCCGGCCCGAGATCCGCTCATACGGACCCGCCGCGCCAAAGACTTGGCCGTCCGCAAAAACCGCGCGCTCCCGCACCTCCATCCGCACCACTTCCGCGCGGACGCCGCCGCCGATGACCAGCAACAGACCTAGCAACAACCAGCGACGCCCGGCATGGGAACGAAGGAACGGCGGGCGCCACCAGAGCGGGAGGATAGATGGAAAAAGAGGCCAACACATGCCGTGGAGGGTAAAGCGCTTCTCCGCTGCGTCAAGGAACGACTGCAACCGCCTACGTTCGGGGGCCCGCAATGGCAGAGCGCAAGATGATGAAGGCGGCGCGGACGGTTTTTTCGCCGAGCCCTCCAATCGAACGCTGAACCTTGGGGTTTTATCTTCCCATTCCCGTTTGCCTGCTCAAACAAAAAGGGCAGCCGAAGCTGCCCTGGGAATGGAACTAATTTCGGGATGACCCGATTACTTTTGGAACTTGCGCGACAGACCCGCCATGCTGCTGAGGCCCAAGCCAAGCAGGAAGATGGTCAACCCGCCATCGGGGACACCCGGGGTATCGCCGGACGGCGGACAATAATAAAGGACATCCTGCCGCAGTTGGCCATTGAACGTCAGATTGAGCGCCCAAACTCCCCATTCATTGGGGTCGGCGTCTTCTTTGGCGCCGTCTTCCCCGTATTCATCCGCAACCGCTTTCATGAATGTGTTATTGACATCATAGGCTACCGCGTTTCCATCGGGACCTTCGCCCTCCAGCCACCAAATCGCATTCTGAAGAGCGACGGCTGAGTTTGCGCGCCCGGCGCCGTAGTTGTATCCGTCCAGTTCGCCCTTGGCAAACTGGCTGTAGAGCCAACTGGTACCGATGGAGAGGGGATCACCGTTCTCGCCGACTCCACCCTGGACGGCATTCGCATTGATGGCCGCGTCGTAGATGTACCCGTTTGACGTATCGCCGTAGGGATAGATGATTTCTTTTCCTTCAAGGCAAAAGGTTTGGAAGGTCCCTTCCAGGCCAATGTCCGAGGTGGTACCAGTGACGTAACCTGACAAATCAAGCCAACCCTCAGGATTCATGGGCAGGAGGGTGAATTCGCCGCCCCGACCCGATTGGTAAATGCCATATTGGGTCCCCTCATACCCTACTTGAATCTGACCTGGCATTTCTTTGGCCAGCAGCGTTGAGGCAGCCATTACTCCGGCTGCAGTGATTACTAATAGTTTTTTCATACTTCTTTGTGTGTTTTTGGTTTTTTTACTCAAGCGGAGAGATCGCCCCTTCGACAACCCAGCCGACAGCAATACGTCGCCCACTTTCCCGATGTAAAAGCACGACATGTGCCAAATATGAAGACACTCATTTTACAACCTGTAACATCCTCATTAACAATCAATTGCGAATGTATAGAATTTAACCCAGCAATAACTCACAGCGCCAAAACTGTAAGATTTACCTTACGATTTTTTGGGGTTTAATTGTGTTAATCGGATTAAACCAGATGTAACATGTTGATTGGGAGTGGATTGCGTTATTAGCACATTCAGTGAATAAACTGTCGGCTTGGTTTACACTTTCAACAGAAATGTACCCGACAAATTGTCGAGAACAGTAGGTAGATTTACGGATTTGAACTGATAATCAATCACTTGCCGCCTGTTTTTTCAATGTTGATTCAAATTCAGCTAGTCATGGTGAGAAGTGGGTTCCCGAGTGTGGGGCGATGTAGGGATGGCGGGGCTTGCGTCGTATGCTACCATCTTCCGCAACGAAATTATTTTGTGCCTATGAAACCGCTTTTTGTCTGCCTCGCGGTGGTGGCCGGCACCGCCGCTGCCTCCGCGCAAACGTTGAGTGAACTCCTGCGCTCCCTGCAAACCGGCCAATCCGCTCCGGCGCCAGCGCCGGCGGAGTCGCCCGCCGCCCCGGCATCCGCCGCGCCGCCGGCGGTCTTGGATACGAAACCGGCGTTCATGCAGATCGTCACCAATTACGTGCGCGCCACGAACGTCGTTGTGGTCACCAATTACGTGGTGGTTACGAATGCGGTTTTCACCACGAATTATTACAATGCCCAGGGGCAATGGCTGCAACCCGTGCCCTCCGCCGCCCCCGCAGTGCCCGGACTGATTCCGTTGCCCGCCACAACGCCGGCCAAGCCCGCCGAGCGCGATCCGGCGGTGGTGCGCGCCACGCAGATGCAAGCCATTCGGGAAGCGCTCGCCCAAGGGGTGACGGCGGCTTCCAACAAACTCGCGGCGGCCACCAGTTTTGTGGAAGGCTCGCCGGTGGTCATTCAGATGCCGGCTGGTGCGACGGTGCTGGACCGGAAACGGGCGGAAACCTTGTTTAAGGCGATGAACCGCACGGCCCAACAAGCGGTGCCTGAAACGGCTAGGTTATTTCAGAAAACCATTGCCACGCTGCAACTCGCGGAGCCGGCGCCGGTGGCGCAGGGCGACCCGGACGCCGCCGTGCGCGCGTTCATAACCGCCGAAGGACAAAACCTCGTCCCTCAAATGCTCGAAATCGTGCAACGCACGGGCGCCGCCGCCAAGGTGAATGAAGCCTATCAGAACGCCATGTTGCGGGGCGGCGGATTGTTGGGCGCGGTGTTGGGCGGCGGGCCGACGGTGGACATTTACCACCACGTCACGCAGGGCTTGCTCGAGTTGATGGTGAAGGAAATCGCCGCGGAAGAGCAGCGGATCCGCACTGATCCCGCCGCGCGGCAAACCCCAGCCGTCCGGGAAACCTTCAAACAATGAGCGCCTTGAGTCGCTCCCCAGTTTTCCCGCCAGCGTCCTTGGAGAATGCGTGAATGGGGGGCCGGTCGTTCCCATGGCTCAGGAAAATGTGAGCGACACCCCAATCCGCCTTCGGGTGCGCGGATTGACGGGGTTGGGGGCAGGAAAATTTCTTGTGCCGGGCCGGCTGAGGTGCCGTGATTCCGAAAAGGCTGGAAGATAAAACAGCGTTGCTCGTGCGGTTTTTCTGCTATAAATCCGGCGGCCATGAAACCTAACATTTCATCATGTGGCGTTCTGTTGTTGTGCGTCCTAATCGGGGGACAGCCGATGCCGGTGGCGGCTCAAACCCAGTACACCGGCGATGGTGTGCCTGCCGCGGTGGAGGAAGCCATCCGCTGGCATGCCAATCGCGGGCGCTTTGATACGGCCAGTGAAAATCAATTGCGCGGCACCGACTACACGGATGTGGTCGCCACAGCCGGGCCGCTGGCGCCCAATCACTATCTGACCCTGGCGGCGCGGCATCACAGCGAGGATATGGCCCGGAATAACGTCTTCCAGCACGAGACCGTTCCCGGCAGCACGTATTATGATCCGGTGACACAACCCGAGCCGTGGGATCGCCTGACGGCGGAAGGCTATGTTTGGAATCAGGCGGCCGAAAACATCGCTGCTGGTTATCCCGATGCGGAGGCGGTCTATGTCGGCTGGTGGACGAGCGAAGGGCATCGGCTGAACATGTGCGATGCCAGCCTGCGGGAGATCGGCAATGGCTATTTTTATTGGGCCGCGTCAAATTACCGCCGGTATTACACGATGGATCTGGGCCGGTCGGGGGCCAATTATTTCTTCACCGACACCCTGTTCCACGATGCGAATGGCAACGGGATTTACAACGAAACCGAAGCCGTGGCCGGCGTGGCGCTTTACCTGCTGGTGGAGGGCGTCCCGATCAATGACTACGATATTTCGTCGGCGGTCGGCAGTTTCGCGGTGCCCATCGGCAACATCGCACCCGCCACCACGGTCCAGGTGGTCATTTCCAACACCACCACCACCGCGCTATCCCTGACCATCCCTTTGGATTACTGGACCAACCGCGAACTAACGCTGGCGCCCGGAGAAAGCCGTGGTTACGGGATGTTCACTACCGGTGCCACCGGGGCGGATCGGCGCAATGTCGGCCTGCGCAATCTCATGCCGCTGCCGCCGTTGAGCGCCCCCCGCTTGGACCTCGCCCGCGTCGGCGGCGGTCTGCAGCTCAGTTGGCCCTCGGAAACCGGATGGCAGTATCAGCCGCAGTGGACGACTGATTTCCAAAACTGGAACGATCTCACGCCGCTGCCGCTCAAGGGCACTGGCCACACCCTGATCCATTTGGATGCCGCGGCGGATGGCTTCGACGCGCGGTTTTATCGGCTGTTTATCACCCCGCAGTGACTTGGCGCGCCGCTGCCGGCGACTGAGAACATGCGTGGGCGCATGGCCGGCCCCGTTTTGTTTCACGGTGGCGCGGTCGCCGGGATGAGGTAGGGCGCGCCTTCCGGGAGCGGGGAGGGCAGGGGTTGATTGTCCGGGGGACAGGCCTTACCCTGTGCGTGGGTGAGCGGGGCGGACGTGTGAGAATGGAATTGGGATAAGGCCGCTGAACCCGGCGATTTCTGTCTGGTGCCTGAACAAAGACTATTGCGGATCAGCCACGGAAGACTGGGCGGACTCCTGGTCTTGTGGCTCGCCTTCGCCTTGGCGATCACGCCGGCCACCGCCCAAATGCGTATCAGCGAATTCCTGGCGGCCAATGACGGTTTGCTGGCGGACGAAGATGGTGAAAGTCCGGCCTGGATCGAGATTTACAACCGCGGCACCAATACCGTCAATCTGGCCGGCTGGCATCTGACGGATACCGCAAACAATCTCGGCAAATGGACTTTTCCAGCCACAAATCTCCCGCCACGCTGTTACTTGGTGGTGTTCGCTTCCGGAAAAGATCGGGCGGTGGCCGGAGATCCGTTGCACACAAATTTCCGACTGGCCAATCAAGGGGAGCACCTCGCCTTGGTCGAGCCTGATGGCGCCACGGTTGCCCATGAGTTTGCCCCGGCCTATCCGCCACAACGTTACAATGTTTCCTACGGCTTGGAACTCCAATCCTCGCGCACCACGCTGGTTGCCACCGGCGCCGCGGCCCGGGTGCTCGTGCCGGTGGACAACTCCCTGGAGCTGGTTTGGACGGAGCGCACCTTCGACGATACGGCCTGGTGGTTGACCAACGCGCCCGTTGGTTTCGCCGTCGGGACGGTGGCCACCCCGCTGCTGGCGATTGACATTGGCGATCGCCAGAATACCGGGGAAACAACGCAAGCCGGTTTTACCGCCTTCCTCATCAACTCGAATGTTTCCGCCAGCGCCATCCAGACCCAGGCCACGACGCGCGTGATCGGCAACATCACCGTGACCCTCTCGAACACGGCCCCTTACGGTTATGATGACCGCCATCGCACCACCCCGGTGAATAAGGAGGCGTTCACCGAATCGTTGTTGTTGCGCGATTTTGTGTTTTCCACCGATTCCACCGGCAATGGCGGACTGGATTTGACGGTTGCCGGTCTTGCCCCCGGTCGCACGCATCGGTTTACCGTCTGGTCCTTTGACACCGGCAGCACCGGCAACCGGGTCGCGGACTGGTATGCCAACGGCGTGCTGGTGGCGGACGATTACACTTTCAATGGTTCGGTCCATCCGGTCGCGAATGAGCAATACCGATTCATCTTTGATGCCCCTGCTGACGCCGCCGGCCAAGTGGTGTTGTCGGGACGGCGGGTGCCGCCCAGCAGCGATTCCTACGGCGTATTCCTTAATGCGCTGCGGGTGGATGCCTTGTCGGTCGAATCCGCCACGAACGGTCTGGCGGCGTTCATGTTTGACCGCAACGCCACAGCCTATGTCCGAATTCCGTTTACGGTGGCGCAGCCCGACCAGTTTGACGCCTTGCAGCTTCGCCTCCGTTACAACGACGGTTTCCTGGCTTATCTTAACGGGCACCTGATCGCTTCGCGCAATGCGCCGGCGTTACCCGCCTGGAATTCCACCGCCACCGCCGCGCGCTCCGAGGTTGAATCACTTGTGCCGGAGGAAATCAACCTGCCCAACGCCCCCGGATTGCTGGTCAGCGGGACCAATGTGCTCGCCATCCACGGATTGAACATCAGTGCCGGGGATGCGAATTTTCTGATCCATCCGGAACTGGAAGGGCTGATCAACGGTGCGGAAGCGGTTCGTTACTTCGCGCTGCCCACGCCGGGAACCAACAATGGCGCGGGCAGCGTTGGGCTGGTGGCCGAAACGCAGTTTAGTGTGAGCCGCGGTTTTTACGACACTTCCTTTACGGTGGCGATTACTTCCGCGACCGTCGGTGCGTCAATTTACTGGACCACCAACGGCAGCATTCCCTCGCCCACCAACGGCTCGCTCTACACCGCTCCCGTGCCCGTCACCAAAACCACCTTGCTTCGGGCGGCGGCCTTTTTGACTAATCACATCGCCAGTGAAGCGGAGACCCAAACTTATTTGTTTTTGTCCGATGTTCTTCAGCAACCCGGCAACCCACCGGGTTATCCAACCGTCTGGCAGGCCGGCTATCCCGCTGACTACGCCATGGATCCCGAGGTCGTCAACCATCCGCAATACGGCGCGACGTTACCCCAAGATTTACGGGCCATCCCCACGCTGTCCCTGGTCAGCGACCACGAGGCCTTCTGGCATCCCTCCACCGGCATTTATGTGGATGCCACCCGCCGCGGCCCCGGCTGGGAGCGGGCGGCCTCGGCCGAGCTGTTCAACGGCGACAATACCACCGGGTTCCAGATCAACTGTGCGGTTCAGATGCAGGGCAATGCCAGTCGGGATAACAACCGCCTGGCCAAACACGCCTTTCGGCTGAAGTTCAAAGCCGGATATGGCCCCTCGAAACTCAACTACGCCTGGTTCCCGGGCGAGGTCAGCCAGTTTGATAATATCGTTCTGCGTGCCTGTTTTACCGATGCCTGGCCGACTCGTTATTCGGATCTCACCCCGATCCCGGGCGGCGTGGGCACCCGTTACCGGCCCGAAGACTCGCTTTATCTGCGTGACGTGTGGATGAAGGAATCGTTCCGCGCCATGGGGCATCTGGCCGGGCGCGGCGACTTTGTTCACCTTTATGTCAACGGACTCTATTGGGGGCTTTACAACCCCACGGAGCGGCTGGATGCCTCGTTCTTTGCGGCGCACTTGGGCGGTCTCAAAAACGATTGGGATGTGCTGCGGGACTTTACCGAGCTGTTGGATGGCTCGGCGGATGACTGGAACGCGATGATGGCTTTGGTCAATGCCGGCGTCACCAGCGAAGCCGCCTACCAAGCGGTGCAACAACAGGTGGAGGTCGAGAATCTCATTGATTACATGCTGCTTCATTTTCTGGGCGAGGCGGAAGACTGGCCGCATCACAACTGGTATGCCGCCCATCGCCGGGCCAATCCCCGCACCGGCACGCCCGCCACCAAATGGATTTTCCTGCCGTGGGATCAGGAAATCGTTCTGGATCAATTGGTCACCCGCAACCGGGTGGACGTAAATAACAACAACACGCCAGCTCGCATCTATGCCCAATTGCGCGCATGGCCTGAGTTTCGTCGGCTTTTTGGAGATCGCGTGCAAAAGCATTTGTTCAACCAGGGCGCGCTCACCGCCAGCAACAACATCGCGCGCTTGCAGCGGCTGGCCGCCCGGATTGATCGGGCCATCGTCGGCGAGTCGGCCCGCTGGGGGGATGCGCGTGAATTCACCATCGGACCGAACCCCGGTCACGGGCGGACGTTCACGCGGGACGAGTGGTGGGTGCCGGAGTTGCACAAATTGTATACCAATTTTTTCCCGACACTCGGGGACTTGACCCTTTCCCGATTGCGGGCCGCCGATCTTTATCCGACGATGGATCCGCCGCAGTTCAGCCAGTTGGGTGGTGCGGTGCCCCTCGGCTTTGAATTGACGCTCACGAATCCCAACGCCGGTGGCGCCATTGTTTACACTCTCGACGGCTCGGACCCGCGCGAATACGGTTCCGGAAATGTGGCGGCCACGGCCCAGACCTATGAGTTCCCCATCCCGTTTAGCGGGCCAACAACCGTAAGCGCCCGGGTTCTCAGCGGCAGCCATTGGAGCGCACTGGTTGAGGCGACTTTCCATCCCCCCCAGGACTTCAGCAGGCTGGCGTTGACGGAGATCATGTATCATCCGCCCAACTTGGGCGCGATCAGCGGCAACGACCTCGAATTTCTCGAGTTGAAAAATACGGGGACCAACACCCTCGACTTGTCCGGCTTGACCTTTACCCGCGGAATAACCTTCACCTTCACCAACGGCACGTTGCTTGGTCCTGGACAGTTTTTTGTTCTGGTCCGCAACCCGGCTGCCTTCGCCGTAAAATATCCCGGGGTGGCGGTGCAGGGGGCCTACACGGGCCAACTGGACAACGCCGGCGAACGACTCCAGCTTTCCCATCCGCTCGGCGCCACCGTGTTTTCCGTGACCTACGGCGATCGCCTGCCGTGGCCGGTGCTGCCGGACATCGCCGACTTCTCCCTGGTACCGCGTAATCCCGCCGGTGCGACGACACCAGACGACGGCGCCAATTGGCGGGCCAGCACCCATCCGGGCGGGTCCCCCGGCGCTGACGATCCGCCGCCGACGGTCCCGCCCATTGTTATCAATGAGATCCTGACCCGGCCCATTCCGCCCCAACTGGATGCCATTGAACTCTTCAATCCCACGGCCGATGCGGTGGACCTCAGCGGCTGGTTTTTAAGCGATGACCCGACCCAACCGAGGAAATACCGCATGCCCGATAACACCACCATTGCGGCGGGCGGTTACCTGGTCTTCGATGAAAACGACTTCAATCCTACTCCGGGTGTGGGCGGCAGTTTTGCCCTCGATTCCACTGGCGAACAGGTGCACCTCTTTGCGGCCACGCGCGCGGGAGATTTTATCGGTTACAGTCACGGAGTAGATTTGGGGGCCGCCTTGCGGGGCGTGAGTTTTGGGCGCTTTGTGAACAGCGTGGGCGATGAGTTTTATCCCCTGCAAAGTGCCTTGTCCTTGGGGGCGGCCAATCCCGGGCCGCGCATCGGCCCGGTCGTCATCAATGAAATCCATTATCATCCGGAGGTGGCGGGCGATGAATTCGTCGAATTATTCAATATCAGCCCGGCGTGGGTGAGCCTGTTTGACGAGCAGAACCCGAGCAACACTTGGAAACTTGCCGGACTGGGGTATGTCTTCCCCACCAATATCACGCTGGCCCCGAACGCCCTGTTGCTGATCGTCGCGACCAATCCTGCCGACTTTCGCGTCAAGTACGGCGTGCCTTCCGAGGTTCAGATTCTCGGCCCCTACGCCGGCAAATTGCGGAACCGCGGTGAGAATCTCGAACTGCAGTCGCCGGATACTCCGCGGGCCAATGGTCTCGTCCCTTACGTCACTCTCGAGGCGGTGTATTACCGTGACCGCGCCCCGTGGCCGGTGGCGGCGGATGGCACCGGCCCGTCGCTGCAACGTCTCCAGTCGCCGGCCTACGGCAACGAACCGTTGAATTGGGCTGCCGCGCCCCCAACCCCCGGCCGACTCAACCACGACGGCGATGCCGACGGCGACGGTCTACCCGATGCCTGGGAACTGGCCCACGGCACCCAGGTTTTCGTGCCGGACGCGGACGCCGATCCGGACGATGATGGCCTGACCAACTGGCAGGAATACCTGGCGGGCACTCATCCCAATGACCCGGGCAGCACGCTGAAATTGACGGTTCACACCACCGACACTGGGCTTGCCTTGGAATTCCTGGCGGTTTCAAACCGCACCTACAGCGTTTTGTTCAAGACCGCATTGGCGGCCGATACCTGGAACGTCTTGACCAATCTTGTAAACGACCAGGCCACCCGCAACTTCTCCATCCCCCTTGAGTTCAGTGAAGATCCGCATCGCTTCTATCGCGTGGTGACCCCGGCCCGACCATAACGACTGGTGAAGGTCGCCGAATCGAGTAGCGGAAAATCGCTTCTGATCAGTTAAATCGTCTGCGGCCCACACGGGCTCCGGCTGGCTCGGGGGGTGTTTAACCGTGATTGATTTTTTAAAATGCACCGTTGCCCGGACGGCGCGCCGGATGGTAAGCTCCCTGCATGATGCAGGCTCAGAATTCATGCTTCCGGTTGGTCGTTCTCCTGGTGATGGTGCTCGGGCTCACCCCAAGTTGTCAGCGCGTGCCCAAGCGGACCGCCATCCAAGGCACTACTGAAACAGTTGGTCAGTTGGGCACGAACCGCTGGTACACCCCGGCCAATCAGATTCTGACGCCGGCGGGCCAGCAGGTCGAGCTGCCCGGGATGCGGCCGCAAGTGATTGCGCTCAGTCCGGATGGCCGGTTGCTTGTGACGGCCGGGAAAACCAAGGAACTGGTGGTGGTGGACCCCGCCACCGGCGCAATTCGTCAGCGGGTTTTACTGCCCTCGGAAAAAGAACTCGCCACCGCGCCGGAAACCGTATCCGAGCGCATCCTGGAGCCGGATAAGGAAGGGCAGGTCAGCTTTACCGGCCTCGTGTTTTCCCCAGATGGGCGGCGCATCTATTTCGCCAATGTCAACGGGAGCATCAAAGTGTTCGGCGTGGAAAACGGCACCAACGTGGTGGGGCTGTTTACCCTGCCGTTGCCGCCGGCCAACGCGCCCCGGCGCAAGGCGGAAATTCCATCGGGACTCGCGGTGTCTCCGGACGGCCAGCGGCTGTATGTCTGCGGGAATCTTTCGAATCGCTTGCTGGAACTGGAGACGGCCACGGGGAAACTTTTGCGCATCTGGGACGTGGGCGTGGCGCCCTATGACGTGGTGTTGGTGGGCGGCAAAGCGTACGTCAGCAACTGGGGCGGACGCCGCCCCGAGGCAGATAGCCTCACCGGCCCGGCGGGGCGCGGCACCTTGGTGCGCGTAGATCCCGTGCGGCATATCGCGAGCGAAGGGTCTGTGTCAGTGATTGATATTACCCCTCAAGCCCCCGCCGGAAACGCCCAAGCGGAAATCCTGACCGGTTTGCATGCCACGGCCATGGCCGTTTCCCCCAACGGCCGCTGGCTCGTCGTGGCCAACACCGGCAGCGACACGCTTAGCGTGCTGGACACGCGCACCGACAAAATCGTGGAAACCATTTGGATGCGCCAAAATCCGGCGGATTTGTTCGGCGCCCAGCCCAACGCGCTGACGTTTACACCGAACGGCAAAAAATTGTTCGTCTGCAACGGCACCCAAAACGCCATCGCCGTGGTGGATTTCACGGCGGGCGACTCCAAGCCGCGCGGCCTGGTGCCGGTGGGCTGGTTCCCGGGCGGCATTGTGTATCATCCCGCGCTCGACCGGCTGTGCGTGGCCAACATCAAAGGCATTGGCTCGACCAAACGGTTCCAACCCGGCGAGGCGGTTAAATACAATTCGCACCAGTACTTCGGCACCTTGTCGTTGGTGGCGTGTCCGCAAAAACACGAACTGGGACCGTACACCGACGTGGCTCTTGGGAACATGCGCTACGGGTTGCTGCGGGAAGCCCGCCGCCCGGCGCGGCCCAACCAACCACCGCGTCCCGTGCCCGAGCGGGTGGGGGAGCCGAGCGTGTTCAAGCACGTGGTTTACATCATCAAGGAAAACCGCACTTACGACCAGGTGCATGGGGACATCCCCGAAGGCAACGGCGATCCGTCGTTGTGCATTTTCGGGGAGCACATCACGCCGAATCAGCACAAGATGGTCCGCGAATTTGTGTTGCTCGATAACACCTATTGCTCCGGCATTCTCAGCGCTGAAGGGCATCAATGGACCGACACCGGCATCTCCACCGATTACATGGAACGTTTGTACGCCGGGTTCCCGCGCAGTTACCCCGACGGCATGTCAGATGACGACGTGGACGCGCTGGCCTATTCGCCCGCTGGGTTCATTTGGGACAACGTGCTCGCACACGGCAAAACGCTGCGAATCTACGGTGAGTTCACCGTCTCGGAAGTGCGCTGGACGGATCCCAAACGCAAAGGACCGATCCGCTTTGCGGATCATTGGCAAGAGTTTACGACGGGCGCGGGCGAAATCCGCATTTGGAGCCGGCCCACCATCGAAACCATTCGGCCTTATCTTTGCACCAACACCGTGGGTTGGAATATGGACATTCCCGATGTTTTCCGCGCCCGCGAGTTCATCAAGGAACTGCGCGAATATGAAAAAGCCGGCGAGCTGCCGAACTTCATCATCATTTGCCTGCCGAACAATCACACCAGCGGCACCCGCAAAGGCTCCCCCACGCCGGCCGCGCATGTCGCGGATAACGATCTTGCCTTCGGCCAGATTGTGGAGGCGCTCAGTCACAGCCCGTTCTGGAAGGAGACATGTATCTTCGCCATCGAAGACGATCCGCAAAACGGCTGGGATCATGTCAGTGGTTATCGCACCACCGCGTATGTCATCAGCCCCTACACCAAACGGGGCGCGGTGGTCAGCACGCAATACAATCAAACCAGCCTGTTGCGCACCATGGAACTGATGCTGGGGCTGCCGCCGATGAATCAACTCGACGCCACCGCCACACCCATGACGGATTGTTTCACCGACATCCCGGACTTTACCCCCTTCCAATCTGTGGCCAACAACGTGCCCTTGGACGAGATGAATCCCGATCCCAAGGCCATTCACGATCCGTTGCTGCGGAAGAACGCCTACGCCTCCGCCAAGTTACCCTTGCACATCGTGGATGCCTGCCCGGAGGATTTGTTCAACCGCATTCTCTGGCACGCCATGAAAGGGTCGCAAACACCTTATCCCGAATGGGCGATCACCAAACTGGACGACGATGATGATTGACCGCCGGGCCGGAGAGCCGGACGTTTCTTCCGCCAGCGATTTTGCTCGGATTTGTTGGCTGCGCATCACGGTTGTCGCTGGCTGAATCATTGGGCGTCGCCGCGGGGCCGGCGGAAGGGAAATTCGGAGGAGGCAAGGCGCGCCGCGCACGAGGACCCGAACAGCCCGATCTACGGCATGCCCATCATCGAGGTGGAACGCACCCGGACCGTCATTGTATTCAAACGTTCCCTGGCGGCGGGTTTCGCCGGCATCGAGAACCTACTCTTCTACAAAGACAACACCCCATGTTGTTTGGCGACGCCAAGGCGTCCCTGCAGCCGTTGGTGAGTGAACTCAAAGGCGTTTGACCGGGGTTTCCTGGAAAAAAGATTGACTTTCCCGGGCATTACGCTACATGTACTCCGAACCTTACACAGCGTGAGTTTCGGAGGATTGCAGTGAATGGAAGACAGCCGTCAAAGGTCGGTAGGTTCGACGAGTCGAACGGACGTGTTCCCCTCGCCCGCGAGAGTTATACCCCCAGCCCTTATCCCCGCCTCAACGTTCAGTTCCGGTGGACGGTGCCCGCACGCCGCCGCGCTTGGCCGCCAAATTGTCGCCAACGATGAAACCGAATTCCCTTCAATTTAACCCGCTGCTCGGCTGGGTGCTGGCCGCCAATTGCTTCGCCGCCGCCGCCCGCCCGGCTCTTGCCCAGCCTGATCCCGTCACCGCCATTCCCGTCCCGGCGATCTCGGCCCAGCCTGCGGATCAGGCGATCGCGCACGGGGCCAATGCCGTGTTCACGGTGTCCGCCCCGGGCGGGGCGATGCGCTATCAATGGTTGAAGGACGGCCTCCCGCTCGCGGATTACGGCAATGTGGCTGGGTGCTGAGATTCGTATTTCGCCCGAGGTGGATTGGCGCCGGAGCGACCCCATCGTCACCCGCACCGTATGCGCTCTGGCAACGACAAACTGCCTGACGACGACCAACGTGATTCAGTGTCCCGCGGGGAATCCGTACGACGATCGTTGGTACGACCCGTTCTGGATCACCAACTGGTGGGTGTTGAGCTACCCGGGTTATTCCGGGTCGGGGCCGGGGGTGGAGGTGCGGTTCACGCCCACCAATTGCGGCGCGGGGAGCGTGACGTTCTATGGGGAATGGGGGCATCGGAAGCCCTGGAATGAAAACGAGTGGATTCGCGGCGGGCTCGTTTCCATCAGCACCAATTTCACCGTGGTGGCCGTAGCCAGCCTGGTTCCGGATCTTCCGCCGGATCAAGGGGGATTAGAGTCCGGTTCAGACCCGCCAACCTATTGGGTCTGTCCATGTGATAGTGGCGATGTGATCGTGACCGCGAGTTCGTGCCCCGAACTCCCCACAGACCAGTTGCCGGACTGCTGGACATTTACTGGAGGCATTGAAATTGACAAACTGCGCCACAAGGTCAACAAAGCAGAACTTCTAAACGGACCTGTGACGTTCACGGTCTCAGCCGGCGCCTCATCAAAAACAATCATACTGAAGGCTGACGAAGAAAAAGAAATATACAGCAGCCATATTCCGCAGCAGGAGTGCCTGTATGACAATTTTAATGATCCATCCCCTTCGACCGATAAATGTGGGAACTCGGTGAGCGTTAATTGCGTGGGCGGCGTTGGCTGGCCGCTCTATCGGCCAGGCCATTACGAGTATTACTGGAATACCAATTGGGTGGGTACCTGCTACTTTAACGGCGGCGAGAATGTTTTTTTGTTCAAGACCACGAAACACAATTGTCTGATCTTACGCACTTGGCACCTAACGCAAGAACCCACGACGCCGACCAGATGGGTCGTAACAAAAAGTGGACCTTCACAGAATTGTCGGACCGCACCTGCTTGGGATTCCAGTTGGGCTCGCCCCGCTGACGAACTTGTAAACAAAGATTATCCAGCAAAGAGTTGCGAGAACCAAGGAACTCCTTTTACCCCATGTCCACCATGGTAATGCTTTTTTCATGAAGAGGTTTAACCGAAAACTTAGATTCCGTCACATAATACTCGGCATCTTAGCGTTGTTGATGTTTGCGGCGTTCTCTTTTGAGATTCAAGGTGGCACAATGCCAAAAATGGAGATTACGCTAAACGGCATCGCCAACGGAGGGACGGTGAGCTTAATGGAGATTGTGCCAATATATGCGGGATTCGTCTCGATCGTTACGACGCAGGGAGAATCTGCTGAAGTGGTGTTGAATCGGCTGGCGGATGAGGTCTGCGGCTCCGATCTGTTTAATTGGGGAAGGCCGCTTAAACCTCGTCCTCAATTCGTGAAGGTTACGGGGAATACGCTAACATTGCCATCGGTTGGGTTTCGTTATTGCTTCTCCGGAACCGACAAGGGTTTTGCAATTCCCAAGCCCATGTTGTCGGTCAGTGGAACGTATGACGCTGAGAAACAGCAAGTGAGTCTGTATTGGATCATTCCGGGGGAGCAATACGATACGATCATAAGTGGTCCTGAGGCGCTCTCTCCACATGCGACAAATTGTGTATATGAAGTAAAGCCCAGTGAAAGAAGGATTTTTTCTGCGCCTTGGGTAATAGGCAAGCGAGGCGAAGCCTACTCGCCACCAGCGGGCGTTGCTATCTCTACGAATGCTCAAGAGGAATTGGACACTTTTCCGTTTTACATGGGAATCGCGCCGAACTGGAGCAGCTGGTCGGAAGGCACGAATGCCGCTGCCTTCAACTGCGAACAGGGGATAAAACCAGACGTGGACATGCGCGTGCGCGGCGATTCGTGGGATAAGCCTTTCTACCAAATCCTCAAAACGACGAAGGCAGGCGTTCAGGGAGGGGTTTGGCGGCGGTTTCTCGGTTTGAAACCCGGGCACACCTACAAGGTGGAAGTGCGGCTGAACACCCTCCAGATGGACGCCTGTACGAATGAATGGGCCTTCTCGTTCCACGCCGCCTATGATTATCCTAGCGGCCAAGGGCTAACCACGAACCAATTGGCGGGCGTGGCGGCACTGCCGGATGGCAGCAAAGGCCCCGCCGCTGGCCGTGTCGTCCTGTACGGCCCGGGCGTCACGACCAAGGGCCAGTGGGAGAAACGCTCCACGGACAAAGCCGGGCCCGGCCTGGAGATCAAGAACATCACTCTGCCGGAGAAGGTAACGAGCATCACGGTCTGGCTGCGCCACAGTGGCGCCAACTCGACCGGTGTCGGGATGGATTGGATTCGCTTGGAAGATGTGACGGGCAGCCGCTGATCCCGTTATTGTGGGGGGGGCGCTTCCGTTTGGGGCGGGGGGGGAGTGTCCGTTGGCTGTGCATCCTGTCTGCGTCGGTGGAGGCGGCTTGTCGGTGCCGTTGGATTGCCGCTGCGGGTCGTTGCCTGAGTGTAGGCGCGAGATGCTATCGCAGATCGGTGGGGGCGGTGGGGGCGGCCGGGCCGCCCCACGGGGATATGAGCGGGTGGAAAAGAAGCAGGAGCGGCTTGAATTTGAAGCGAGAGAGCCATGAAAAGAATCGCCTCGGCAGTGGCATTGCGCGTGGGTGTTGAGCCTTTGCGCGCCAAGGCGCAAAACATTGACAACCCGCCGATTCAGGGAAAGGAGTGCGACCCCTGTTGGTGCGAAATCCTGCAAGGCCCCACCGGCTGGATGACCTACACCAACGTGGTCTTTTCACCGGAATCCCCCATGTGTCTGGGTGGGGAGATTAGCATTTGGCCCGTGGAGGACTGGCGCCGGAGCGACGCCATCGTCTACCGCTTCGAATGCGCTCTGGCAACGACGAACTGCCCGCCGTATAACCACGTGGTTCAGTGTCCCGAGGAGAATTGGGACGAAAAGGACCGGTGTATCCCGGGCTGGATCACCAACTGGTGGGTGTTGAGCTACCCGGGTTATTCCGGGTCGGGGTCGGGGATGGCGGTGCGGTTCACGCCCACCAATTGCGGCTCGGGGAGCGTGACGTTCTATGGGGAATGGCGGAATCGGAATCCCTGCGATTTCAACGAGTGGATTGGCGGCGGGCTCGTTTCCATCAGCACCAATTTCACCGTCGTGAATGTGGACATCGTCGAAACGGAAACCAACGTCTGCGCGTGCGGCGTCGCGTCATTCACGCTGACGAACACCTGCGGGGAGGTGACGTGGGAAGTCAGCCCCAGCGAACCGGGCGGGCCCTATGTGAATGGGAGCACGGTCATTGCCGGCACCAACTGCGGTAGCTGGACGGTGATTGCTCGCTCGACCGTAAATACAAATTGTTTCGACAGCGCGACGTTAAAAGTGTTTGCCGTTACAGACCTTACCCCTGAAGGCCTTTCCCGTGTCGGGCCGGACGAGCTTCCTACCTACGTCACATGCCCACGTACGACTAACGCTGTGGATCGTTGGCTGCGCGTGACAGCCACTTCGTGCCCGTCGGTGGCACCCGAGGAGTCTTGCACTAATCTGCCATCTTGTTGGCAAATAAGTGGTGGTCACCGAACAGTACTTACAGGGAATTGCACCAATCGGCTAGCTGTGGATGTGGACCTATCGCAAAGGGGCGTTCACATGGTGCAAGCTACCGCAGGATGCTCTAGTAAGGTAATCAGAATAGTCGTTCCGGAAAGTGCAACATTGGAAATTAGGCCAGCAGGTCCGATCGCAAATCTTTGTGATTTTCACCCCGTTCTGAGTAGTCCCCGCGTAGTTGAGATGTTTGTGACGGTTGTTCCCAATGTTCCTGGTCTCAGCCTTTATGTAGAGATGGCATCGATCAACCCAGATACACCTGACAAAGGTCAACTCTACGGCGGGCCCTTGCTTTACGATGTTTCCAACAATCGGTATTGGGGCGCAACCTATCGACCAAAACACGAAGGGGTACAGAACATCTGCGCCACCGATCCGTATCTCCAAGACCAGACAGTTACCTTTCGAGTGAAATGCAATGAGGTTGCCTTCGGTTCGAATTCACTGACTGTGATTTCTGGATTTCACTACCTAATATCCCAAGGAATGTATCAAGAGGCTATCCGATTCGTTGAAGACAAATACGGTATTGGGGCTCTAGGTTCCCCCTCTTACGACCCCAACTTGCCCGACTATGGAGCCACAAGCGTCATTGGCTTAGTGTCCATTGGACCCGCGGCATTCGACAGCGAAAATCTATTGGCATCGACGCTGATACACGAGCAAGTCCACGCAAACCAAGGAATTGCAGCCCGATACGCCGCCGGGATATCAGTATTGTTGTACAACAACGGCAACAGAACAACACTCGTGTGCCCTTGGCCTAATCTTGAACTGGAGGCTTACTATGAGGAGGTCGTCAACTTTCAAAGAACATGTTTGTCTCAAGCAGATCAAAATCTCGTATGGGATAGTGTTCAATATTACATCGATATTAAAGCCGAGTGCGGTTGTGACTGATATCAATATGAAAACAATCCTGAAAAATAACCGAATCGGCAAGTCAAACGCAAAACACTTGGGTTTGCTAATCCTGCCTTGGTTTTGTTGGGTTATGCACGGTAGCATCCTGTCAGTGCGCGCAACCACAACAAACATAACAATGTTTTCGAACCGTGTCCCAGCAACCGTTTTGAGGGTTCAGCACTCGGATGAGTATAGCCTTGCAAAAGTACAGGACCCTAACGCTTCAGACGAAGAGAAAGTATTTTTATTGCGGGTAGCAGCCTGCAAAGATCAAAGCGCCTGGGGGACTGCATTGGGTGAATTGCTGCAACAAGCAAATTCAGAGCGAGTAAAGGAAATGGCTATGATACGGCTGCGGATTCTGACGAATTGGCATGGAACTGTCGGCGTGTTGAGCAAATATGCTGTTGACCAGTCTGCGAACCATCGCCTGCGAATGCTCGCTGTAGAGGGACTTAGATTCCACGCTGAGAAAGCGGTGACGAGTATTTTAACTGAACTGGCAGCCAGTTCGGAGAAGACGAGCCTTCGAGCAATGGCATTACAGAGCTTGAGGGTTGTTAATCCTGAGGCGTATAACACTTCGGTTGACAAGATAAAGACAGAGAATCCAAAAGTCGTCGCTTTGGATGAGCAACTTAACGCCCAAGGAAGACCTACAGACGGTGATCGAGCCCGGTTGCCCAATGACAAGGAAATAGCGCTTATTGGTGAATTGACAGTTTCCGAAGGCGATGTCGCGTTTGGCGTGATCCAAAAGCTATCCAAAGCATCTGGTCGACAATCAGTTTTTGCCCTGATTGATCGCTTCAGCAAGGAAGGCGAGAAGAATAAGGCAGAGATTATGTTGACCCTGGCACAAATTGCCAAAGCGACGCCGGACTTAGCGGGAGATGTAACACAATTCTTGGCCAAATGCCGGGAGGACGAAAATAATCCTAACTTGCGCGGGATAGCCGAGGAATGCCTATTGTATCTAAAAAAGAGAGCCGACTAGGCCTGGTCCTGCATTGAACGCGAGAAGATAAAAGAACAAAACTAACAACGGGGATCGTTACAGGGGTTTTGTCTTTCCAAGAACAACCCGCCGAGAACAAGGCCAGCGGAGATCATCAAGGCGACTATCGCCTGCGGTGAAGGTTCTTGGAAGAAGAGAACAAAGGTAAAGATGAAGCCAGAAATACCAGCCAACAGCCATACAGCCGAGATGCTAAGGATGCCCTCACGCTTACACCGCCAGGCCTGAATCGATGCCCAGACAAAAAGGGCCGGGATGGCTGCGAATAGACTTGCCACTGCCAACGATTTCCATTCGCCAACTTGGATGCTCCAAATCCCAATGCGAACTGCCCAATAAACAGCGAGCAGTGAAGGGACCAACGTTAGAATTGAAGCTATTCGTACGACCATCTTGGACGCGGTCTGACTCATGGTTTGCGACGTGATAAACACACTACACCGAACATCTCGCTCCCGCCTCGCAATGTCAAGATTCCTTGGTCAGCGCTGGTCGAAACTCGATGTGAATGTTGCCTGGGTAACTCAATGAAAATGTTCCCTTGGCGGCTCGCAGCATCACAACTCGACGCCGTTCTCGAACCACTCGGCGGCCTGGAACTCAGTTCCACCCAGGTCAGCCAGTGCGCCGCCAAGCCGGATCCCGGATGGGGATAGGTTGCCGTTTCGCCTCACCCCCTCTGCGGGCAACGGGCCCGCTACTAGAATTACCCGCAGCCCCGGAAAGGCCCTTTACACCGCAGGCGGGGTGCGCGACTCTTCCGGCATGAAACCGCGTTTTATATTGCCGCTTTTGCTGACTTTGAGCCTGTTGTTTCCCCTCCCGGAAATCCGGGCGGCGGATGGGGTCGCGGGGAACAAGTTGCCGGGCGCGGAATTTGCCGAGGCCCTTTCCACGGTGACGGGAGTGGCGATTTCCCCGCTGCTGGGGGTGAGCGCCTACGGGGCGGTGCATTATTATCGCACCCCGGTGGAACAACGCACCAATTTGCCGTGGTTTGCCCAACCGATATTTTGGGTGCCCGCGCTCTTGCTGGTCGGGCTTGTGGCCGCCAAGGACATCTTCGGCGCTGCCGCGCCTGCCACGTTGAAAAAGCCGTTCGACATTCTGGAGGCGTTGGAAAACAAGATCAGCGGGCTGGTGGCGGCGGGCGCGTTCGTGCCGTTTGTGGTCACGATATTTCACCAGCCGTCCTCCGAGGCGGCGATGTGGAGTTCGCTGGGATTCGCGACGGCGGATTTGTCGTGGCTTTACAATGCGTTGATGATTCCCGCGGCCTTGCTGGTGTTCGGTGTGGTCTGGCTGGTGGGCAACACCATCAATGTGCTCATCCTGCTCAGCCCCTTCACGACGGTGGACGCGGCGCTCAAGTCGGCGCGGCTCGCGTTGCTGGCGACCATCCCGGCTACTGCCTGGATCAATCCCTGGGTGGGCGCGGTCTGGGCGGGGATCATCGTCGTGGTCTGTTATTGCCTCGCGGGTTGGTCGTTTCGGTTGACGTGCTTCGGCGCGGTGTTCGTGTGGGATACGCTGACGTTCCGGCATCGGCGATTTGTACCCGCCGCCACCGGCAACAAAATGTTTCTGGCCCGCCCGCTGGCGCAGACGCCGGTGCGCACTTACGGGCGGCTGCTGAAAAACGCGCAGGGCCGGCTCGTGCTGCAGTACCGTCCCTGGTTGGTCTTTCCGTCGCGATCCGAGGAACTGCCGGAGGGCAAATATGAAATCGGCCGCGGCGTGCTTTATTCGGAACTGCTCGTCATCCTGGACGACGACACCCGCACCCTGATGTGTTTGCCGCCGCGCTATCGTGGACACGAAGCCGAGCTGGTAAACTGCTACGGACTGGCCGGAATGCGTGATGTGGGGTTGCGCGCCGCCTGGGCATGGCTCAAAGGCGTTTTTGGTTTCCGACGGGCGTTGCCGACCGGCGCGCCTTGATCCCGCCCGACGCAACCGGTGTCCGCGCATAGAGCCCGGAAAAGCCGGACGGGAAGACTGTTGGTTTTCGCCAAAGCCGCACCGCTGCCGCGTTGGTGCAATTTCCTGTTGCCGCGCGCCGGGGGTTGGCGCTTAATCCCCGCCCATGAAAGTAATCGTACTCGCCGCCGGCTATGCCACGCGGTTGTATCCCTTGACGTTGACGCGACCCAAACCGCTGCTGCCCGTGGCGGGCAAGCCCATGATTGAATACGTCCTCGACAATCTGGCGCCCATCGGCGGGATTGACCGGGTGTATGTGGTCACCAACGCCAAGTTCGCGGATCAATTCCAGCAATGGGCCGACGGGTACCGCAGCGCGCCGCTTCTTTTCACCATCGTCAACGACGGCTCCACCGACGACAGCAACAAGCTCGGTGCCATTGGCGATATTCATTTCGTGTTGCAACAACACCAGGTGGATGACGATCTCATCGTGGTCGCGGGCGATAATTTGTTCAGCCAGAAACTGGATGCCTTCGGGCGGGTTTGTCGCGAGCGCAACGCGCCGGTGCTGGCGCTCTATGACGTGGGCGACCTCGAGGAAATCAAAAAATACAACGCGATCACAGTGGCCGCGGATGGGCGCATCACTTTCTTCGAGGAAAAACCGAAAAATCCAACGAGCACCCTGACCGGCATCGCGCTGTATTATTACCCGCGCCCGACGCTGCCGCTCATCCGGCAATACATCGCCGAAGGCAACAATCCAGACCAGCCGGGGCGCTTGGTGCAATGGTTGTATCCGCGCACACCGTTTTACACCTGGCAGGTCCCCGGCCTGTGGTTCGACATCGGGTCGAAAGAAACGCTGGAGGAGGCCAACCGAATCTTCGCCGACTTGAACCGCACGCCGTAAGCGTTACCCCGCCGAGTCAAGGCATCTGCCGGCGCGCGAGGATGGCTGGGTCGTCGCCGGTCTGTAACGGTCGCAGGCGGAAGCGGTAGCCCTGTTCGCGGCAGGGGATCAAATAGGGATCATGCGGCCAGCGGCCCCAACTGTTGTCGCTGCCCACGCCTTGTTGGCGCCAATCCAGATTCAACACGACAAAATCCCGGTGGGGCAGGAGGAACGGATGATGCGCCGTCTGCAGATCGTCCGTGGTGTGATGGGACGCGTTCACGCTGAGACTTTGCGCCGGATCGGCGGCGGCCAACAGGCCAATTCCTTTCCGATTGGTCAACGCCACCCAACGGACGTCCACCTTGTTGCCGCTCTCGCCGGGTTCGACGTAGTCGTAGTAGAACTGCTCGCGCACCGTGCCGGAGTAACGGCCGATCCGCGCGTCTTGACGGTCAATGTAGGTCTCCTGCGGTCCGCGGCCGAACCAGGTGATCCGGTCAAATCCCGCCGGCAAAATCATCTGCATACCGAGCCGCGGTAGTTTGGGCAGCTCGGGATTGGCCGGCGCAAACCGGGCTTCCACGACAATATCGCCGCTGCTGTGGACGGTGTAGGTCGTGAACCAATCGGCGGTCACTGAGGGCAGATGGCTGGTGATTTTGACGACAACGGCGCCGTTTTTTTCTTCCACGGTAAAAGCACGAACCTGCCGGCCTTCATGTGCCGTGCGCCAGAGACCCTGGGACTGCGCCATGTTTCGTCCGCGATCGTTGTCAATCGGTGCGCGCCAAAAATCGGGGCGCAAGGGGGATTCGATCAATTCCACGCCCTTGCATCGCCAGGAAGCCAGCGTCCCGGTGGCTTTGTCGAAGTTGGCCGTAAAGTCGGAGCCGGTCACAGACAAACGCGTGGAGGTTTCCGACAGCGTAAGCCGTGCGCAGGGCGGATTGGCCACAGGTAGGGCGGGGACGGCATCCGGCAGTTTGAATTGATCCCACGCCAGCTCGTGTCCCCGCGGCGCCCACGCGGTGTCCCGCCGCAGCCGGAAACTGAGGTCGAGAAAATACTCGACGCCCGGCGTGGGGGTGAACGGTTTCACGGGAATCGTTAGTGTGGTGGTTTCGCCGGGGGCCAGCGCGGGTGTCGGCAGGCCGCCCTTCTGAAGTTCCCGCCCATCTCCGGTCAAACGCCAATGCACCGTGGCCACCTCCTCGAGGTCGGTGAAGTCAAACCAGTTCTTCACTTCGATCCGGCGCGCGGCCAGGTCGGCGGGCCGGCAATGGATGGATTGATAAACGTGTTTCACGGCGGGCAGCGCGGGATGCGGCCGGCGATCGGGCGTAAGCAGACCGTTGCAACAGAAGTTGTCATCGCTGGGCGTGCCGGGCGGGCCGAAGTCGCCGCCAAAAGCCCAGAAGGTTTTGTCGCCGGGACGCACTGGTTCAAAGCGTTCCAGCGGCAGCACGCGCTGACGTTGGCGCAGACCCTGGTCTACCCAGTCCCAAATGAAGCCACCTTGCAAATACGGCTGATGATAAATCAAATCCCAGTAGAGCCACAGGTTGCCGCAACTGTTGCCCATGGCGTGGGCGTATTCACACATGATGTACGGCCGCGCCCGCCGGGCTTCCGCGCCGATGTAGAATTTCCATTCCGACTCGAACGCCTCGCCCGCCGCGTAACGGCGCAGTTCCTCCGGATGCGGATACATGGGGCAATAAATGTCCGTGTTACGGTCGAAGCCCGCCCGTTCATACTGGACGGGGCGGCCGGGATCGCGTTGCTTGATCCAATCGTAGGTCGCCATGAAATTCGGCCCGTTGCCCGCCTCGTTGCCGAGCGACCAGATGAGGATCGAAGGATGATTCTTATCGCGCTCGACCATGCGCACCGTGCGGTCCAGATGCGCGTCGCGCCATTCGGGGAAATTGGCGAGCGATTTTTTGCCGTAACCCATGCCGTGGCTCTCGATATTGGCCTCGTCCACCACGTAGAGGCCAAAGCGATCGCACAGGTCATACCACGCCGGTTGATTGGGGTAATGACTGGTGCGGACAGCGTTGAAGTTGTGGCGTTTCATCAACCGAATATCCTCAATCATGTCCGCCACACTGACGACCTGGCCGTGGTCGGGATCGTGTTCGTGGCGGTTGGCGCCTTTGATGAGAATGCGCCGGCCATTGACCAGCAGGTTGCCGTCCCGGATTTCGACTTTGCGGAAGCCGACGTTGAAGGGAACGACTTCCAACGGGCGCATCCGGTGGTCATAAAGGGTGACCAACAACCGGTAAAGGTGCGGCGTTTCGGCAGTCCATTTGCGGGGCTGGGGAACTTCCGCTTGCAACAGCGCTTCGCTGGCCTGCCCGGGTTCGGCGTAGGCTTTTTGCGGTCCGCCAAAGACCTTCAGCTCCCGGGCGTCGGGATCAAATAACCGGGCCTCCACAAACAAGGCCCGCGACAGGCGGGTGTAGTTGGTGATGTCCAGTTTCACCCGCAAGGAGGCGTTGCGGTATTGCGAATCCAGGTCAGTTTGGATTTCTACATCGCGCAGATGCACCTCGGACGGCGACCAGAGATACACATCACGGAAGATGCCGCTCAACCGCCAGAAATCCTGGTCTTCCAAATACGAGCCGTCGCACCAGCGGAAGTTCTCAACCGCCAGCAGATTCTCGCCGGGTTTCAGGAACGGCGTGATGTCAAATTCCACAGGCGTGCGGCTGTCCTTGCCCAGGCCGACTTGTTGGCCGTTGACCCAGAGATAAAACATCGAGTTCACTCCGTCGAAGGTGATGAACACCCGGCGTCCCACCCAAGCTTTCGGCACGATGAAGGTTTTGCGGTAAGCGTTCACCGTGTTGTTCGGATCCTCCTCCGGAACGAACGGCGGCACCCACGGCTGCGGCCAGGGAAACGGGATGTTGACGTAAATGGGGATGCCAAATCCCAGCATCTCGACGTTCGCCGGGACGGGGATGGTCGTCCACTGCGAATCGTCAAATTCCGGTTTCCAAAAGTCCGGCACCCGCTCGGTGTGATTCCGGCTGTAGTGATATTTCCAAGACCCATTGAGCGAGCGATAAAAAGGTGATTTTACGCGTTCCGCGTTGGAAACCGGCCCAATCTGGCGCGCGGTTTTGAGGTCCGGACAGATGACCATGGTGGCGTGCGGCGCCAGGGTATTCACGCCGGTCAACCGGGGATTTTGCCAATCTTTCACAACCGGCGCTGCGCCGCCGTTGAGGCGGCAAACCAAAACCATCAGCAACAACGCGAGCGAACGCGTCCGAAGGCGGAAACAGCTTTCAGTATTCATAACGGGAAATGGATCGTGCGGCGTCGGAGTGCCAGGTTTCATTGCTTGATCAAGGTTGCGCCCGCACCGGGACGGGAGACAAACATGGTGGGCGTGATGCCGGTCTTTTGCGTGTAGCCGGCCTCAAGTTGCGTCATGAGGGAGGCCACTGCGGCGGTCTGCACGAGCGCCACCGCGCAGCCGCCAAAGCCGCCGCCGGTCATGCGGCAGCCAATGACGCCGTGCGCCGGGCCCAGGTTGTGCGCCAGATCAACCACCGCATCCAGTTCGGCGCAACTGACTTCGTAATCGTCCCGCAAAGACGCGTGGCTGGCATACATCAACGCGCCCACCTCGGGCCAGTCGCCGCGGCGGATGGCGCCGGCTGCTTGGGTGGTGCGGGTGATTTCCCCGATGACATGCCGGGCGCGACGGAAAACGCTCTCTTCGAATTGGGCCCGGTGTGCGTCGAGTTGTTCCCGGGTGGCATCGCGCAGGGAGCGCACCCCCAGGATTTGCGCGGCGCGTTCGCATTGCTGACGGCGCTTTGGATATTCGCTGCCGGTCAATTCGTGCTTCACGTTGGTGTTGATGATGAGCACGGACACCGCCGGATCGGTAAACGGCACCAGATCAAATTCGCGCGAACGACAGTCGAGCAGGAGCAGATGATCCGGCCGGCCGAGGGTGGAAATGAATTGGTCCATAATGCCGCAAGGCATGCCGGCATATTCGTGCTCGGCTTTTTGGCAGAGCAACGCCTTTTCTACCGGATCGAGCGCTGTGCCGACAACGGCTTCGAGGAGCGTGGCGGTGGCAACTTCCAACGCCGCGCTGCTGGACAAGCCGCCGCCCAACGGGACGGTTGAACGGATCAAGGCATCAAAGCCCGCCGGTTTCAGTCCGCGCGCCATAAAGCCCGCGATCACTCCGAGCGGATAGTTGCCCCACCAGCCTTTCGGCCCGGGCCGGAGCGGTTGAGCCAAATTCACAGTTACAAATCCTTCGCCGGCCTCGCTGCGCAGCGTGATGGTGTCCGTGCCGTTCGGGGCGGCGGCAAGGACCGTGTACCGCTCGAGGGCCATCGGAAACACAAAGCCATCGTTGTAATCGGTGTGTTCCCCGATCAGGTTGACGCGACCGGGCGCGGCGGCCAGCCATTGGGGTTCGCGGTGAAAGGTTTGTTGAAAAGCGGATGCCGTCTGCGCGGCGAGCGAATCAAGAGCCATGAACGTGCGGTTAGCGGGTGGAAAAGCGATGGATGGTTGTATGCCGGTAGGTTTGGCCGGGCCGCAGGATGATGCTGGGGAAATGCGGTTGATTGACCGCATCGGCGAAATGTTGCGTTTCCAGGCAGAACCCGCTGTGGGGACCGTAGCGAACGCCGCCTTTGCCCGTGAGCGAGCCATCCAGAAAGTTGCCCGTGTAAAACTGCAACCCCGGCTCCGTCGTCAACACTTCCAGGACGCGTCCGCTCCCGGGCTCGAACACGCGCGCGGCCAGGGCGGGGGACTCCGACGCGCCGCGCAGGACGAAGTTGTTATCGTAGCCGCGGGGAGTGGTCGTGAGTTCGGCCCAACGCGCGCCAATCAAACGCGGTTGCCGAAAATCGAGCGGGGTACCGGCGACGGAACGGATTTCGCCGGTGGGAATCAATTCCGCGTCGGACGGCGTGTAAAAATCCGCCCACACCTGCAATTCGTGGCCGAGCACATCGCCGGCGCCGGCCAGGTTGAAATAGGAATGGTTGGTCAGATTGACCGGGGTGGGGCGGTCGGTCGTGGCGGTGTAATCAATCACCAGTTCCTGGGCGTCGGTGAGCGTCATTAACACGGTCAGGTCCAACTGGCCGGGATAACCTTCGTCGCCGTCGGGACTGCAATGGCAGAAACGCACCGCCGCGCCCGGCTGCGGTTCGGCCTGCCACACCACCTTGTCGAGTCCCCGCACGCCGCCGTGCAGGTGGTTGGTTTGGTTGTTCAAGGCCAGCGTGTAGATTTGCCCCGCCAGCGTGAAGCGGCCGTGGGCGATGCGGTTGCAGACGCGTCCGGTTGTGCAACCAAAATACGGATGACCCGCCAGATACGGCGCCAACTGGTCGAATCCCAGAACCACATCGCCGAGCCGGCCCGCGCGATCGGGGACGTGCAGTTCGGTGATGATGGTGCCGTAGTTCGTGATTTTGGCGATCAACCCGGCGGCGTTGGTCAGCGTGAACAAGTCCACGGGCGTGCCATCGGCCAGTTGGCCGAAATGTGTTCGGATAACGTTTGCTTGCATATTTTTTCTTCGCTTGCCGTCGGGTCCTGCTTCGGCGGTGCGGGTGTGCTGCGCACGAGCCACCCCGCGACTGGAACCGCGCGCTCGCCGGAAGCGGATTACCGCGCCAACACCAGCGGGCTGAAGATGATGTAAAGAATGATGGTGATCACGACCACGCCAATGCCCGCCAGCTTGGCGCCGCCGGAGGTTTCAAGATTCAATCGCGTGCTGGTTTTGAATTCCACCGGTTGCGGCAGCGGCTTGATGACGCCGATCAGCCACATCACCGCGATGACGACAAAGAAACAGATCGCCATCCGGTCGAGGAAGGCGATGCCCGGCACCAGGGTGGCCATCAGAAAATAGAGCACGGGATTCAACAGCAGTCCCACCACGCCGGCAATGCCGGGCGCGCGGCGGTTGATCAAGCCGAACACAAATACCGCGAGGATGCCCGGCGACACGTAGCCTTGGAATTCTTGGATGTATTTGAAAATGCTGCCGAACTGGTCGAGCAGGGGCGCAAGGAAACATCCGGTCAGCGCGAAGACCCCCACGCAAACGCGCCCGCAACCCACCAAGCCTCTTTGTGTCGCCGTGGGATGAAGATATTTCTGGTAAATATCCATGGTGAAAATGGTGGACGCGGCGTTCAACACCGCCGCCAGCGAACTGACAATGGCGCCCAACAACGCGGCCAACACGAAGCCCACCAGCCCGCTGCCCGGCGGAAGTATCTTCTTGATCAACAAATTCAACGAAGCGTCAAACTTGTAGCCGCCTTGGATGACGGTTTCTTTCACCGCGTGGCCCGCGGCTTCGACCTTGGCATTGTGCACGGCAATCTGGGCCGCCATCTCCGGGTTCGCCAGCCGCCAATCCTCCGAGGTCTTGAAGACCGTGACCGAGGCCGTGCTGCCCAACTCTTTCTGAATGGTCCGCAGATTCGTCCGCTCTTGGGCTGCCGCCAGGTCTTTACTGAAAAGGTTAAACGCGATGATCCCCGGCACGACCACGATGAACGGAATGATCAGTTTCATCGCGGCGGCGAAGACGATGCCTTTCTGCCCTTCCCGGAGCGACGCCGAGCCCAGAATGCGTTGGGTGATGTATTGATTCAGTCCCCAATAATAGAAGTTCGGAATCCAGAGCCCAATGATGAGCGCCGTCCAGGGAATGTGCTGGTCACCGCGCGGCAGGATCATGTTGAATTTGTCCGGGTTCAACGCGTAGAGCTTGGAGAATCCGCCCGCGGCATCCGTCACGTCGCGGGGATTCGCGCTGCCCGGAGTCAGTTCTGCCACGGGCGTTCCCCCTAGCTTGGCGATGGCGAAATACGCAATGATCGCGCCGCCGATGATGAGGGCGACACCTTGAATCAAATCCGCCCAGGCGGACGCGTTCAAGCCGCCCGCCGCCACGTACAACGCGGCAATCAGACCGATGAGCCAGCACCAGCCCGTTAGACTGAAACCCAGCAGCGGGTGGCCGGCAAACAACTCGCTCATCGTCAGCGCGCCCGCATAAATGACGCCGGTCAGGGAGACGCCGATCAGAATCACCATCATGCAGATGGACATCAGCGTGCGCGACGCGGTGTTGTAACGGTGTTCCAGAAAGTGCGGCATGGTGAAGATGCCGGTCTTGAGGAAATAGGGGAGAAAACAAAACGCGACGACGACCAGGGTCACGGCGGCCATCCATTCGTAACTGCCGATGGCCATGCCAAGGTAATCCGCCGCCTGACCGGACATGCCGACGAATTGTTCCGAGGAGATGTTCGCCGCGATCAGCGACACCCCGATCAACCACCACTTGAGCCCGCGCCCGGCCAGAAAGTACGCCTCGCTGTCCTTGCCTTCCCCTTTGCTTTTGTAGAGGCCCAGCGCGATGACGCAGGCGATGAAGACAAAGAAAATCACCAAGTCCAAAGGAAAAATGCGAAAGGATTCCATAATGATGCGTAGCTCGTTTGTGCCGGTTTATCGGGCGCGTTCGGTTGTCAATCTCCCCGGCGGACAGTGCGCCGGAACGAAAACGTCCGGGGCAGAATGGACGGTCCCGGCCAAAAATCAAGCAGGGACGCCGCGAAGGCGTCCCTGCCGAACCAGTTAGTCCTCAACCAATAATCCCCTCCTTTGAAATTCGTCAGTGATTGCACCCCTGCGTCAACGCACGGTTGGGCAGGGAACGGGGAATTCTGGAAATGCGTTACGCCTTCCATCCCCGGGTCTTATTGTTGACCGTGACCATCACCCAGTTGCGAATTACGGGCTGAATCTAGCCGGTTTTTCTACTGGCGAGAAGAAGGGTGCCGGTCTTTATTTGTAGAAATCCGGTCATTTTTTACTCGACCCGCCACGCGATTTTTTCATTATGGCCCGGATGATGACCGTCCTTGAGGCGGGCGGTTGGTTGCTCGATTAAAAATGCCGGACTCCAAAAAATCCAAGCGTGTCGCACAGGCGCATCCCGCGTTCGGGCCGCGGCATGTGGCGTTGCTGGTGGAAACCTCGCTGGCTTCCGGACGCGACATTTTGCGGGGCATTGGCCGGTACGTGCGCGAGCGTCGGCACTGGGCGATTTTTCATGAGCCGCGTAGTTTGGAGGAATCCGGTCCCCGCTGGCTGCGGGAATGGCGGGGCAGCGGCATCATTGCGCGGGTGCAGAACCGCGCCTTGGCCGACTTGGTGAAGTCCAGCGGCGTCCCGGTGGTGGATGTCCTGGGCTTGGTGCCCGGGGCGGGGATTCCGTTGGTGCATGTGGACGACGCGCAAATTGCGCGATTGGCCGCCGAACATTGGCGGGAACGCGGTTTCCGGCATTTTGCGTATTACGGTTTGGCCGATGAAAACTGGTCGGTTCTCCGGCGGGAGGCATTCCGGCGTTGGTTGGGGCCGTGGGGAGAGACGCTGGCGGTTTATGATCAACCGCGACGTGACCGCGCCTCCCGTTCGTGGGAAGAGCAGGAAAACGCGCTGGCCCGCTGGATTCAAGGGTTGCCCAAGCCGGTGGGCGTGATGGTGTGCAGCGACCAGCGCGGTCAGGCGTTTCTGGAGGCCTGCCGCCGCGCGGGGGTGGCGGTGCCCGATGAAGTGGCGGTCGTGGGCGTGGATAACGACGAGGCGTTATGCGAAATCACCAATCCACCGTTGTCCAGTGTCTGGCCTGCCCACGATCAAGTGGGCTATGAAGCCGCCGCTTTGTTGGACCGGTTGATGGCCGGTGAATCTGCCCCGGCGGCGCCGATCCTCATCCCGCCCCGCGGACTCAAAGCCCGCCTGTCCAGTGATGTGCTGGCCATCGAAGACCGCAACCTGGCCCGGGCGTTGAAAATCATTCGCGAACGCGCTTGCACCGGCTTGGACGTGGACGAAGTGGCCGAGGCGGCGGGGCTTTCGCGCAGCGTGTTGCAACGGCGGTTTCGCGAGATGCTGGATCGGACCGTCCATGAAGAACTGCGGCGCGTCCGGTTGAAACGCGCGCGGGAACTCCTCACCGAAACCAACCTGCCCCTGCCGGAAGTGGCGGAACAGGCCGGGTTCAAACATCAGGAATATCTCGGCGCCGTGTTGCGGCGGGAGTGGGGAAAAACCCCCGCGCAGATTCGGCGCGAAGGCGGCTTGTCTTTCGCCTCTCCCTCACGCCGCTGAGGCGGGCGCGGCAACCCCCGCAAGATTCGCCCGCAGGCGACGATTCGCATTTGCCGCCACCAGCGCGGGCTTCCGCATCCGGGGTCAAATCAAACTGGGTTGATTGCCGCTGACGGTTTTCAACCCCAATTTCCGATAGCTCAACTCAGTGGCTACCCGGCCTTGGGGGGTGCGTTTGAGGTAGCCTTCCATGATCAGGTATGGCTCATAGACTTCCTCGATCGTGTCCGGCTCCTCGCCCACGGCGACGGCGAGTGAATTCACCCCCACCGGACCGCCGCTGAATTTCACGATGACCGCCTCCAAGATGCGTTTATCCATTTCGTCCAGACCGTCCCGGTCAATCTCCAGAATCGCCAGCGCCCGGTCGGCGATGTCGGTGGTGATGCGGCCGTCTCCCTTGACCTGGGCGTAATCGCGCACGCGACGGAGCAGGTTGTTCGCAATGCGCGGCGTGCCCCGGCTGCGGCGGGCGATTTCCTGCGCGCCGCCGGCTTCGATCTCGAGATTCAAGAGGCGCGCGGAACGGGTGACAATTTTCTCCAAGTCCGCCGCGCTGTAATAATCCAGCCGCTCGCGGATGGGAAACCGCGTGAGCAACGGCGCCGTCAGCAATCCGCTGCGGGTGGTGGCCCCGATCAAGGTGAAACGCGGCAGGTTCAACCGCACGCTGCGCGCGTTCGGTCCCTGGTCAATGATGATGTCCAGTTTGAAATCCTCCATCGCCGGATACAGGTATTCCTCGATGGTTTTCTGCAGGCGATGGATTTCGTCCACGAACAGCACGTCGCCGGCCTCCAGATTCGTCAGCAGCCCCGCAAGGTCCGCCGCCTTTTCAATGGTGGGACCGCTGGTGCAGCGGATGTTGGCGCCCATCGCCTTGGCGAGAATGAAGGCCAGCGTGGTTTTCCCCAGTCCCGGCGGGCCGCTGAGCAGGATGTGGTCAATGGATTCCTGGCGTTGGCGGGCGGCGGCGACCGTGATTTCGAGGCGCTCTTTGACTTTGGGTTGGCCGGTGAATTCCGTAAACAGCGACGGGCGCAGCGTCATTTCCAACGCGGCGTCCGGCTTGTTCAGGACCTCGGAAACCATCCGTTCGGGCATGGCAATCATGATGCGGTAGGCCCCCGCGGGCGACAAGGCAAAAGCCGGCCGGGCCGCGGTCCCCGGGCCGGCCGCCGTCCGGTGAAATTTCTTCTTGTCCTGTCCCCGGCTTGGGCGTAGGAAGAAGCCATGTCGAAACACGATTCTTCTTCACCGCGTTCATTCACACGCCGTCAGTTCCTCCACACCGCCGCCCTGGCTGCTGGCGGCGTCGCCTTCGTGAGTTGCGCCCCGCAGCGGGCCCGGTTTGTCTCCCCCAACGCCAAACTCAACATTGGGGTCATCGGGGCCGCCGGCAAGGGGGCCAGCGACACCGACAATTGTGCCAGGGAAAATATCGTCGCCCTGTGCGATGCCGATGAAAAACAGGCCGCCGGCCAGTTGAAGAAATATCCCCAGGCGCGTTTCTACCGCGACTGGCGCCGCATGCTCGACCAGGAGAAAACCTTGGACGCCGTTATCATTTCCGCGCCGGATCATGTGCATGCGGTGGCGGCGACGGCCGCGATGCGCCGGCGGTTGCACGTCTATTGCCAGAAACCGCTGACGCAGACGGTGTATGAAGCGCGGGTTCTGCGCAAGATGGCCAAACAATACGGTGTGGCCACGCAAATGGGCAACCAAGGCAGCGCCGAGGACGGCTTGCGCCGCGCGGTCGAGGTCATTCAAGCCGGCCTGATTGGTCAGGTCCGCGAAGTGCATGTCTGGAGCAACCGCCCCATTTGGCCGCAGGGCATGGATCGCCCGGCGGGTTCGGATCCCGTGCCGGACGGGCTGGACTGGGATTTGTGGCTGGGCCCGGCGCCGTGGCGGCCGTTCAAGGCGGAATGGCCGGAGGCCAGTGCCAAGTCCAGTCGTCGCCGGGGGCGGGTGTACCATCCGTTCGCCTGGCGTGGTTGGCAGGATTTCGGCACCGGCGCGCTCGGCGACATGGCGTGTCACACGGCGAACCTGCCGTTCCGCGCGTTGAAGCTGGAATATCCCTCGGAAGTCGAGGCGTGGTCGTCCGGCATCAACCGGGAAAGCTGGCCGCTCAAATCCAAAATCCGCTTCGAATTCCCCGCCCGCGCCGGGCTGGTGCCCGCGACGTTCTGGTGGTACGACGGCGGCAATCCGAAACCCGACGATCCCTTTGCCCACGACGGCAACAACAAACCGCCGCGCGAGGTCACGGCGGACGTGGAGGAGATGATGGGCACGGTGCCGGGCAGCGGCTGCATCCTCATTGGCGACAAGGGCAAGGTCTTTTCGCCCGACGATTATGGCGCCAAGTTTTATGTCCGGTTGAACGATGAGAAAGAATTGTTGAATGGACAGAACCACGAGGCGGTGCAGGCCATTCCGCGCCGGATCGAATACAATGCGTTCCAAGGCTCGGCGGATGCCCGCCAGCATCTGGAATGGATCGCGGCGTGCAAAGGCGGCAAACCCGGATACTCGGATTTCGACATCGCGGCGTATCTCACGGAAATCATCCTCCTCGGCTGTGTGGCCCTGCGGGTCGGCCAGAAGTTGGAATGGGATGGTCCGAACATGCGGGCCAAAAACACCCGCGCGGCGGATCACATTGTGAAACGCACGAACCGCAAAGGCTGGTCGCTCTGAGCCGCCGCCGCGCGGTTATCCGGTGTTCATGCCCGTCGTTGCCCTCCGGTGGCGACGGGTTTTTTCTGGCTTTGCCCCTTTTCGTTTTTCGGTGTTCCCGGCGGCAGGGTGATTCGGTGCCCGGGATGGATAGAATTTTCCGCATCTGCCGCAGTGTCTTTCCTCAACGCGCAATAACCAAAGAAGTGCGGGAAATGAGTCGGGACGGCCAATCAACTGAGCGCGATCTCTTTTGCCCGATCTGCATCCGGGATTACTGGCCTTGAGAGCATCATTCAAAGTCACAATCCGCGAACGATGAAGCGGAACGACTGGCGCTTTCACAGAAAGCCAGCGGGCGCCTATTTCTTCCTTTGCAGATACAAATAAAGCGCCGCAAGAATCACCCCGCCTCCGATAAAAACCAGCGGTGAAACCGGCTCAAGAAAAAGTAAGTCGTAAAAAAACAAGAATACGACGAGGTAAGCGAAGGCCGATCCAATCCACTGCAGCGGCCGGATCCACCTCCGCCGGGGTAAAGCCCATAGGCCCCAACTTAAAAGCAATAAAAATACGCCGGCACCAGCAAACCCCAGATAACGGCCCCAGTGTTCGGTAAAGTGAACAACCAGAGAGTGCCAGCGGCGGGTCGCCGTAATATTTTTCAACGTGTAACCGTCGAATAAATCAACGCGCCTGGCGAGGGGAATCCATAGCTCGAACTGATAGATCTCAACCCCCGACGCCACCGGCCGTACGATCGCATCGGCGCGGTGGGGCGTCCGGGCAATTTCAGCCCCGTCGGGTAAACGGAACCGAATCGAAACGGGATCGCCCATCAAGATGCCATCCACATAATGCCGCACAATGGCGATGGAGATCCCGTCCGCTCGCTGGAAAGTGCCGGCCGCCCGCTCGTAGGGCCGATGCGCAAAGGCTTGGCAGAGGGACAATAAAAAGATCCCTACGAAACACAAAAACAGGCTGCGGGACCGCCAGCCCGGAAACCCAAACCGCAACCGAGGTTCAGAGTTCATGCCGCAGACCGTAGGTTATGGGAGCAACGCGTCAAGCTTACAATCCCCAACGGATCATCGTCCCGGCCGGGAGAAGACTGTGACGAGATAATCCCCGGCGGCATGGGCGCGCGCGTCCCGCTGTTCCCGGCTTTTGCTCCGACCTCGATCACCTGATTACGGAAACCCAAATAAATTTCATCGGCGTGGCAGCCGGGGATTAGTCCGACGGGAAGCTTGGTCGCGTTTTTGCTCGCTTTGGCCGGCGGGTTGGCGCAGAAATGGGCGCTTCTGATGAACCGTTATCTGAATTTTGCCGATTGGGCGATCATCGTGGTCTATCTGCTGGGGATGATCGGGCTGGGCGGGTGGTTCGGGAAAGGCCAGCGCAACACCCGGGATTATTTTCTGGGCAGCCGCAATCTGCCGTGGTGGAGCGTGGGCGCCTCCATTATTGCCACCGAGACCAGCGCCCTGACGTTCATTGGCGTGCCGGCCATGGCTTTTGGCGGGGACCTGACTTTCATTCAAATCATCCTGGGCTACGTCATCGCGCGGATTCTCCTCGCGATCGTGTTGGTGCCGTATTATTTCAAAGGCGAAATCTATTCGCCGTATCAACTGTTTGCGCAGGCCTTTGGCGAACCGGCGCGGCGCACGGCGGCGGGGTTTTTCCTGGTGGCCGGCACGCTCGCCGCCGGGGTGCGCGTCTATGTCACCTGCATTCCCCTGCAATTGATGCTGGGGATGAATGTGCTGCCCGCCATTGTGCTCTTCATCGTGCTGTCGCTCGTTTACACCTATCTGGGCGGCATCAAGGCGGTGGTCTGGACGGAGTTCGCCCAATTTTTGTTGTTCCTGGTGGGGGGGCTGTTCGCATTGATTTATGTGCCCACCTTGATTGAGGGCGGGGCGTCCGGGGCGCTGCGGGCGGCGGCGGCGGGCGGCAAACTGCATTGGTTGAACCTGCAATTCTCCCTGGCGCTGCCGCCTTTCAATCTCTGGATGGGATTGCTGGGCGGCACGGTGCTCGTGCTCTCGACGCACGGTGCGGATCAACTCATGGTCCAACGGGTGTTGAGCTGCCGCGACGTGGCCGATGGCCGCAAGGCGCTCATCCTGAGCGCGGTGGTCATCCTGCCGTTGTTCCTGATGTTCCTCCTGATCGGCGCGTTGTTGTGGGTGTATTACCAACAACACGCGTTTGCGATTCCGCTGCCGGAAACCCGGGACGGCTTTGGCAAGAACGATTATGTGTTTCCGATCTTCATCCTGTCCGCCATGCCGCCCGTGGTGCGGGGGTTCATGATCGTGGCCATCCTTGCCGCGGCGATGTCGTCCGTGGCGGCGGCGTTGTCGGCGCTGGCGTCGGTGTCCACCATGGATTTTGCCAAAGCCCTTTTCCGGCGGCACCGGAGCGATGGATTTTTCCTCAAGTTCAGCCGGTATTCGACGGTCGGCTGGGCGGTCATGCTGGCGTTGGTGGCGTATGCGAGCCGCGAGGTGACGTTCATTTTGAATTGGGCGTTTTCTTTGAACGGCCTGACCAGCGGCGCGATGATCGGCGGGCTGGGGCTGGCGCTCTTTTGGCGGCGGGGTCGCGGCGCGGCGGTGATCACGGGGATGTTGGTGTCGCTGGCAGCCATGCTGGCCGTGAACATCTGGGCGACCAACATCATTGGCTGGCCGTGGTATGCGTTGATGGGCGCCGTCATCACCTTGATCGTGGCCAAGGGGGCGGGCTGGCTCTTCGGCTCGCGACCCGACGCCTGACACAACGGTTTTCCGGCGTGACCCTGACCGTGCCTTGTGGCAACGTCCGCGCGTGACAACCACCGAAGCCATCCGTTTGCTCGAACAATTCCGCGCCGGCGCCGTGGATTGCGACGCCGTGATGCGCGCATTTCAAGCGGCGCCCGTGGCGGATCTGGGGTTTGCCACGGTGGATACCCACCGCGCGTTGCGCCAGGGCTTTCCGGAAGTCATCTTTGGCGCCGGCAAAACCCCCGCCCAAGTCGCCGGGATCGCAGCGCAACTGCTCCGGCATGACCGGCGGGTGCTGGTCACCCGGGCAACCCGGGAACAAGCACGCCGGCTGTGCCGCCAATTCAAGAGCGCGGTGTATCATGAAACCGCCCGCTGCGTTACAGTGGACCGCAAACCGCTGTCCCAACGCCCCGGCTGCATCGCCGTCGTCTGCGCGGGGACCAGCGATTTGCCCGTGGCGGAAGAGGCGGCGGTTACGGCGGAGATCATGGGCAACCGGGTCGCCCGCGTGGCGGACGTGGGCGTGGCGGGATTACACCGGTTGCTCGGCAAACTGGGCGTCTTGCAGGAAGCGAACGTGATCGTCGTGGTGGCGGGCATGGAAGGCGCGCTGCCGAGTGTGGTGGCGGGGTTGGTGGATAAACCGGTGATCGCCGTGCCGACGAGCGTGGGCTACGGCGCCAGCTTCGGCGGGGTCGCCGCCCTGCTTGGGATGTTAAACAGTTGCGGCAGCGGGGTGACGGTGGTGAACATTGACAACGGCTTTGGCGCGGGTTTCGCCGCAAGCCAGATTAATGCCCTAGCCGGCGGCAGGCGGGACGCAACAGAGCGGTCGCCCGGCCGCCGTTCCCCCCGGCGAGTCGCCCAACGCAACAGTAAAAAATGAAAACGCTTTACCTCGATATTTTCAGCGGCATTAGCGGGGACATGTTCGTCGCCGCGCTCATTGACTTGGGCGTGGACGCGCGCCGCCTGGAGCGCGAACTGAAAAAACTCAAGCTGGGGGGCTACCATCTGCAGATCGCGCGCGGCGAAAAATCCGGCATCGCCGGGGTGAAGTTTGATGTTCAGCTTGCTCCCGCGCCCGCCGTGAAGTCGGGTGCGTCTCCTCACCGCCACGACGCCGGACGCCGGGCGCATTCCCATGCGCATGCACCGACGGACCATGCCGGAGCCCGCACGTTTGCCGATATTCAAAAGCTAATTGCGCGCAGCCAACTTTCGCCGTGGGTTAAAAGGAAAGCGATCGCGGTTTTCCGGCGCCTGGCCGAAGCCGAAGGAAAAATCCACGGCGTGCCGCCGGCGGCCGTTCATTTTCACGAAGTCGGCGCGGTGGATTCCATCGTGGACATTGTGGGGGCGTGTCTCGGATTGGAGTTGCTGGGGAAACCCCGCGTGCGGGCGGCGGCGGTGGTTGAAGGCACTGGCTGGATTCACTGCGCGCACGGACGGTTTCCCGTGCCCGCCCCGGCCACGCTGGCCATCCTCGGGGCGCGGGGCATTGGGCTGACGCAATGCGACGAGCCGCACGAGCTGGTCACGCCCACGGGCGCGGCGTTGCTGGCGGAATTCGCGGAAAGCTTCGGCCCGATGACCGGCTTGGTGGCGGAGAAGATCGGGTTTGGTCTGGGCACACGCGATCACCAAACCCGCCCCAATGTGCTGCGTGCGGTGTTGGGCAAGGTTGAAAAGGATGCCGCCACCTCCCGTGGACCAGGCCCTTCCGCCAAAGCGCCGGATTGGGAAACCGACCGCGTGGCGGTGCTGGAAACGAATTTGGACGACAGCAGCGCGGAGGTTCTCGGCCAATTTATCGAAACTGCGCTGGCAGCGGGGGCGTTGGATGTTTTTTACACGCCGATTCAAATGAAGAAAAACCGGCCCGGCGTGTTGCTCACGGTGTTGTGCGCCGAGACCGCAGCGGATCAGTTTGCGGAATTGATACTGCGCGAGACGACGGCGTTTGGCGTGCGTCGCACGCTGGCGGAGCGCCGCAAGTTGCGCCGCGAGATGGTGAAAGTGAAAACGCCTTTCGGCGAAGTCCCGATCAAACTGGGGCGGTTGAATGGGCGCACGCTACAGTGCAAGCCAGAGTTCGAGGCGTGTCGCCGCTTGGCCGCACGCGCGGGGGTTCCGGTTCAGCAGGTGCAGGAAGCCGCGCGCAAAGCGTGCCGGCGTTGACCGGAGGTGGTTGGTCAGCAACGCGGGTTGCCGCCGCCCGGGGCGGGCCGTGATCAGGCCGCATCCAGGCGTGCCCGATATTTTTGGCACTCCGCCGCCACATCAGCCGCATTGAGAATGGCGGACACTACGCAAATGCGTCGCGCGCCCGCCGCCAGCACGGCCTCCAGATTGCCGAGATTGATGCCGCCAATGGCGAACCAGGGAATACGCACGTGCGCCGCCGCCCAGCGGACATAATCCAAGGTCACAGGTTGCGCGGTCGGTTTGGTGCCGGTGGCATAGATCGGGCCGATGGCCACATAATCCGCGCCTGCCGCCACCGCGCGTTCGGCTTGAGCCGGCGCGTGCGTGCTCAATCCGATCTGAATCCCGGAGGCGGGGTCCCGGATTTCCTCCACGCGCCGGTGGCCCGCATCGAAGAAATCTTCCTGGCCGAGATGACAAATCTCCGCGCCAACCTCGCGGGCGATGTCGAAATGATCGTTGATGACCAGCGCTACGCCCGCGCGATGGGTGATGGGGTGGATGGTTTCCGCCAGACGCCGGATTTCGTTGGGCGCCGCCGTCTTGGCGCGCAGTTGAATGAGATCCGCGCCGCCGTCGCACAGTTGGCGGGCGAGTTGGTCCGGTGCGCGACCATGCAGATAAGCGGTATCCACGAAAGCGTAGAGGCGACAGTCAGCGAGCGGTTTCATGCGTAAACGAAGGTGGTTGGGCTTTCACAAAAGTTGTGGGACGCAGATAAATCGGTTCGAGTTTTTCGCCAGGCGTGAAGCCAGCGCGGGTTGCCGCCAGTCGTCCAAGGGTTTCGGCGCGGGGAAAAACCACCGTGCCATGCGGAAACCAGCGGGTGATTTCCGGACCAATGACCAGGAGCAGGGCAGGGGAGGCGGATGACAATTCCTTCACTGGCACAATCCGGAGCGGTTGAACATTCTGCCAACCGTCGTCGCGAAGATCGTAATCGGCGAGGTAAAGTTCCTGACGTTGCGCATCAATCGCCGCCGTAACCCGGCCCCGTATTCCGTCACGCCAGGCTTGCGCCGCGATGCCATCCGCGCTGCTCACCCCCAACAACGGCGTGTGCCGCGCCAGTTGCCATCCTTGCGCCAAAGCAATGGCCACGCGGATGCCATGATAAGAGCCCGGCCCGCGACCGACGGCGAGACACTCGATGGATTCGCGCCCGATTCCGACGTGGTCGAGCAATTCTTCAATCATCGCCAAGGCCGGCGTGGCGCGCCCCCCCGAGCGCACCACTTCACTGGCATGGAGCACCGTTCCGTCGGGCGCGGCGTCCACCAAGGCCACGCTCCGCTGCGGGGAAGAGAATTCAAGCGCCAGGATCTTCATGATAAATCCGGCGTTGCGTATCGCCGATGATTTCAATCCATACCCGTCGCAGGGCGCGGGAGGCGGCTGCGGTTGGTGGCGCCGGTTCCGGGTTCAGGAGCGGCCAGCGCTCGGCCCATTCGATCACCGTCACGCCGTCGGGCGTTAGGTATTCCTCGAGTCCGGCTTCATGAATTTGGGTCGGTGTTTCGAGCCGGTAAAGATCCAGATGGAACAGGGAAAGCCGCCCGCCCGGATACACGTTGACGAGCGTGAACGTGGGCGAATGCACTCGGGCCGTGATACCCAGTCCGCGGGCGAGGCCCTTGACCCACTGGGTTTTTCCCGCGCCCAAATCGCCGTGAAGAGCGATCACGCATCCGCACGCCACCGTCCGCCCCCAGTGTTCGCCGAGGGTCGCCGTTTCCGCCGGACTGTGTGAAATCAACTCTGCCACACGCACAACATAACGACGACCCCGGGTGGTTGGAAAGCGCGGGAAGACGAAAGGCGGCGTCGCTGGCTGTTCGACGGGCAAATTCATCGGCCGTTGGGAGGGGCGGCAAAAATTTCGCGCATCCGATTCGATGAACAGAAATCGTGTCGAGGAAACCAGCTACGATGGCTGGCTCATTCCTGTTCAGACATCCGCGCGCTCCGGCAGGTGGCAGCGTTCACGGTTTTATGTCGAAGCTGGCCGGCTTGACGCCCCGCGTAAATTTGCCAAAGCCAAAGTGGCGCGGCTGGTATTCGCCGACGTAATTAACATCAGCTTTGGCGGGTGTTTCCAGACCGGTGAGCCAATAACAGGCATTCACAATCAAACGGCGCAGGTCTTCGTTCTGGAGATCCACAGCGGCTCCGATGGTTGAGGTGAGCGCGCGCGTGGTCCGGCCGGAGTCCCCGGTGTATTCGCGAATCCAAACCAACGGCATGAGCGGCTTGTCCCAGTTGGGTGGGGCGTCCGGGGTCATCCCGCGGAGGACCAGCCCGTGCAGGAGCACGATGTCTGTGGGCTGAAGATGCGTGACGGCGTAAACGTCGCTGGGCCCCCAGACATCCTTCACGGCGCGCAGGACAGGATGCCCGGCGTTCCGGCCATCCACCAGACCGCGGGTGCTTTCCCGGCCATGCCCTCCGTGATGCGCCACCCAGGTTTCGCCCAGCACCTGCCGACCAAAACCGCCGGGCCACGCCCGGCTTTGCCAGTCATACGCCGCGAACGGACTGGCCGGGTTGCGGGTGTAAGCAAACGCATGCGTGGCCGTGCGCAACGCGATGATCGGTTTGCCCGCCCGCAAGTAATCCACGAAATGCCGCATGTCGGAGTCCGGTAGTTCGCGGAAACGAAATTGGAGAATCATCAGGTCCGCGTCCGCCAGTTGGTGCAGGCCGGGGACGTTGGTTTGGTTGAGAGGATCAATGGTGCCATCGGCGGGGTTCACCGAAAACAACACCGTGCAATGGAAACCGTGCCGCTGCGAAAGGATCTGCGCCAGCATGGGCAGGCCTTCCTCAGACCGGTATTCCTCATCACCCGCGAGCAGGACGATGCGTTTGCCGTTGGCCGCGCCGGCTAGCGGGGACAGGGTGGCCCAGTCCGCGGCTCCGGCCCAAGTCCCCGCCAGCGCCAGCGTGAGTAAACCGATTGCCGTTTTCATGAGCGATTGGCGCCGCGTTTATCGGCGCAGTAGTGCGTATTCGATGCTGTCGGCCAGGGCCTGCAGGCTGGCTTCAATGATGTTTTCACTCACCCCCACCGTGCCCCACTCGCGGCGGCCATCCGCGGATTCGATGAGCACGCGTGTTTTGGCGGCGGTGCCGGCGCCGGCGTTGAGGATGCGCACTTTGTAATCCGTGAGCATGACCTTGCTCAGTTGCGGGAAGGAGCGGATCAACGCGGCGCGGAGGGCGCCGTCGAGCGCGTTCACGGGGCCGTCGCCTTCGGCCACCGTATGGTGAACCGTTGACCCGACGCGCACCTTGACGGTGGCTTCGCAGATGGAATCCCGGGCGTCGCGGCGCATGGAGACGTGATACATATCCACCGTGAACAACAAGTCGCGTTTGTGTTCCAACGCGCCGCGGATGAGCAGCGCCAGGGACGCGGGCGCGGCTTCATATTCGTAGCCCTCGTGCTCGCGTTGTTTGATGAGCGCGAGCAGCGGCTTCAATTCCGGCATGTCGTTGGTGAGGCGGAAGCCGAGTTCCCGGGCCTTCATCACCAGGTTGCTGCGCCCGGCCAGGTCGCTGACGAGCACGTTGCGTTCGTTGCCCACGAGGGCGGGGTCAATGTGTTCGTAACTGGCCGCGAATTTTTGCACGGCGTTGACATGCGTGCCGCCTTTGTGGGCAAAGGCCGACGTGCCGACCCACGGTTGCCGGGGGTTGGGCCGGAGGTTCGCAATTTCATCCACGAACTGGGAAACTTCCCTGAGCCTGCGCAAGCGGCCTTTGGGCAGGCAGGGCCGGTTCATTTTGAAAGCAATGCTCGGAATGGCGCTGATCAGATTGCAGTTGCCGGTGCGTTCGCCGTAGCCGTTGATCGTGCCCTGCACCTGGGTGGCCCCGGCTTCCACGGCGGCCAGCGCGTTGGCCACGCCCAGCCCGATGTCATCGTGCGTGTGGATGCCGACGCGGCACCGCAACCGGGCCACGGCGGTTTGGGTGATGGCCGCGAGTTCGCCCGGCAAACAGCCGCCGTTTGTGTCGCACAGGACGACGAGGTCCGCCCCCGCCTGTTCCGCAGCCTGCCAGGTGGCCGTTGCGTAGGCGGGATCGAGTTTGTATCCGTCGAAACAATGTTCCGCATCGTAGATGACAAACTTGCCGTGATCTTTGAGATAGCGGACGGTATCGGCGATCATGCTGAGATTTTCCTCGGGCGTGCAGCCGAGCACATCCCGCACGTGCAACAGGGAAGTCTTGCCGTAAATGGTGACTACGGGCGTCCCGGCTTCGATCAACAGGCGCACTTGAGGATCGCGGTCCACAGCCACTCCCTTGCGGCGGGTGGACCCGAACGCGGCCAGGCGGGCTTTCCGAAACTTGCGGCGCTGGGCCTGCGCGAAAAATTCGATGTCCTTCGGATTCGACCCCGGCCAGCCGCCTTCGATGTAATGCACGCCGAACGCATCGAGTTTTTCGGCGATGCGGAGCTTGTCCATGACCGAAAAATTGATGCCTTCCCCTTGGCTGCCGTCGCGCAGGGTGGTGTCATAGATTTCGACTGCGGGTCGTGTGCGTCGTTGCATAAAACGGGGTAAATTAGTAGGCAATCCGCCGCAAGCAAAGTCCAATTCCCGCCCCGCTGGGAAAGGCTGGGGACATCGTGACCCTCGTTGATGAAGCTCAAAGTGTTGAGCGCCCAGCGCAGAAGGGACTCGTTGCTAGCGCCCGCGCCCACGGCCTCAAGGCCGCCGCCCGCGAGTTTGGCTGTTCCCGCAACACCGTCCGTAAATGGCTGCGGCGCTATCAACCCGGCAAACCGTCCGCTTTGAGGGAACGCAGTCGCCGCCTCAAACGGTCGCCAAACCAGATCCCCAAGGGTCTGGAAGGCCAGATCGTCAAGCGGCGCCACCAAACCAGCTTCGGGCCGAACGCCTCCAGCGGGAATTTCGGTTGCCTTGCAGCCCCAACGCCATCGCCCGCGTCCTCCGCCAGCACCAACTGGTGCAACCCCGGAAAAAGAAATCCGCCACCAAACAGCAGCTCCGCGCGGTTAAACGCCACTGGAAACTCTTTAGGGATTCGGGAATTGGTTTTCGTCAGTTTCATAAACGGGATTTCAGTTGCGTGTTCGGAACATAGCACATCGCACGGGGTTTAAGCGCGGCAGATCACTGGACCGTGATGGGCACGCCCGCGGAGGTTTTCACCCCGCCGTCGTTGTCCGTGGCCTTGGCCGTAAGGGGGTAACTGCCCGCCGGCACGTTTTGCCACTCCAGCGAGAAGGGCGCGACCGTGTCCGTCCCCACCAGCCCGCCGTTGGCGGGGAATTCCACTTGGACCACCGTCACCATCGCTTCTCCCTGTGCCGCCGCAGGGTCCAGAGCAACAGCCCGCCCACCGACAGTAAGGCCCATGCGCCCGGCTCGGGCACGGCGACCACCAGATTATCCAAGGACCAGCCGATGGTGGGAATCTCCCCGCGGGCCAAGCCGGAGAATTCCGGGCCGAAATAGAATGTTTGAAAATTCAGTCCGCTGCCGGAGAAAAGCGCGCTCACCGTGCTCCCATCCGGACGATAGCCTATAAAGTGGACTGTAAAGTCCAACAGGATGCCGCTGTACCCCGCCAAGTCCACCGAGTAGAGGCCAAACAGGCCACCGTCCAGCAACCTAAATTTAAGGCTATCGGATGCAGCAGCCTGCAAATAAGCGGTGCCATTATCTGGCACAACGCCCGCCAGTTGCCCCCCCCTTTGGTTCGGCCAAATTGTGCCCACGGCGCACTGAGATCAATTGGTGTGAACGACATCCCAGACTCATAATAGTTCTCAAAGCCATGTGAGGTGCCAGCCGGTTGGGCGGGAGGTCCGTCGAACGTGATTTGGAACGTTCCTTGTCCAATGCAGGAAATGACGCACCAAACCATCGCTATGGTGCAAACACAGAAACAGAAAAACTTCTTCATAAAATCTCCCTTTGAAAATTATGGGCAACCGATTCTCAGCAAAGTGGCACCGAGGTTTTCACCCCGCCGTCGTTGTCCGTGGCCTTGGCCGTAAGGGGGTAACTGCCCGCCGGCACGTTTTGCCACTCCAGCGAGAAGGGCGCGACCGTGTCCGTCCCCACGCATCCACCGCCGTCAAGCTCAGCCAATTCGCGCCCGCGCCCAGCGGCAGTTCCCTCCGCCCAGAAATGCCCGTCCCCCCCAACCAGAAAGCGTTCATGTTTACTTGTTATGGAGCAGAATCTTGAGTGGTGGGAACCGCACCAACTCCCAGCCGGCGAACGTTCCGCCCTTTATGACCTCGCGGACAACTTGGATTCGCACCGTCAGCGTGTAATCACCCGGCTGGTCAATCTTGAACAACTCGTTGCAGGGCGGTAACTTGAACTGTCCGCTGCCATTTGGTGTAACCAGTGAATTTAGCCTGGTTCCCCTTTGGTTCTTTTCAAACGGGACGTTTGTTGCCGAAGCACCGTCGAACTGACGGCCATATTTCCTCCCCGCCCACGACTTGTCAACCTTGTTACCGTTCGGGTCGGTCAACTCAACGGTGCATAGGTAGGCGGGCTGCGGAATGTAAACGCGGAACGCAGGCGTGTTCGAGGGGGAGATGAATTGATACCAGGTTTCATCTGTCGCAGTCGGACGACTCGACCTGCCGTGGAGGCAAAACTCCAACTTCAAGCCATTGGTTGCAGTTACCTCGCAGCAGTGGGGCTGCGCTACGCAAAGGTGAGCGGAAACGACACACGTGACCAGCAAGGCGAGTTGGAAAAAGATATGTTTCATAGGCTGTGACAGGATCACCATGGGTGGGCGGCTTCCCAAAATGGAAACCCGTCAGAATCGTCCGGCCCAACAGGTCCGTTGACTTCGTTTTCCCACAAAATTCCCCAGAATGTATAACCGTTGCAATCCCAGGTTACGATTCCAAGTGTTACGAAGATGTTCTCGCTTTCGCTTCCTTCGTCGGGCCGGAACCGGCAAAAAGTCTTGAAATTTCCTTTCACCCGAACAGGGTCAGCCCACGCCATATTTGGATGGTCATCGAACTGAATATTCCAGGACCAAGGTGCCTTCGGCCTGGATGCGCACGCTGGTCCAGCGAAACCCCACAGTGGCTTGGGCGATCTCATGCCGGTAAATCCAATCCCCGACAAAGGCGCGTTCGATCCGCTGGCTCTCCTGACTGCCGGGGGCCACGCCCTGCCGGACTTCCGCAATCCTTGGGTCTTGGAAAGCGTACAAGATCGGTCCGGCTTGCGCCGAAACCGCCGGGGCGGCCAGCGCCAGCGCGGCCAAAATCCAGCGCCGCAGCAAGGAAGTTGGCCGTTTCATGATTGTTTTGCCCAGGCGCCCGCGCCCACTGTTGGGCCCGAAGCCCCCGGTTCTCATTGCGTTCATTTTGTGCATCATGTTCACGCGTTGCACAGCCGGCGCCGGGAAACGCTATTGGCTTTTCAAAAACACAAACTCATGGCCCTCCAGATCGGAGAACTTGAGCTGACCGAGCCGTAAAAGACCTCGCCACCGAGCGGGCCCTGATAAGATCTCTGCCATTTCTCGTTCACAAGGTGTCCGCGAGTTAAGCCCAAGCGGATTATTCCTGAGTTTTGGTTGGCGGAGGCACTGGATTATTCGTGGTGATCGCGAGGCAGAAATTCAACCCGGCTGCCAGAGCGGTTACGTTAGTCAATCCGATAGGCACGGGAACTTCGTGGCCAGCGAGCACGCCCCAGCCAGCCACAGAACCGTCTCTCTGGAGAGCGAGGCTATACCGGCACGCAGAGCCAATCAGACCATATTCATTGCCTGCGGCGATGGCCGTAACATTCGTCAGAACCTGGCCGCCTAGGGTCACCAATCCTCCTGGAGTGACCCAAGGCCGCTCTGGAGTTGGAACGCCCGTCGCTTCGCCAGAACCGTTGCCTCCCCAACCGACCACGGTTCCATCATACTTGAGCGCCAAACTATGATGCTCTCCAACGGCAATTGCCGCCACATTCGTCAGTCCCGAAGGCGGTTCCGAGTAATTCCCGCCCCACGCAATGACCGTGCCGCCGCGTTTCAGGGCAAGATTGCGCTCGAAATTCGAGCCGCCAGCGGCGATGGCGACGATGTTGGTCAAGTTGGGCATCTTATCCGTCTGACGCCCCCAACGCACCACGGTGCCGTCGCGCCGGAGCGCCAGTGCATGGTGCGGCCCGGCTGAGATGGCGATTACATTTGTCGCACTGGCCGGGACATTTGTTTGACCGTCTTGATTCAATCCCCAAGCCGCTACGGTGCCGTCAGCTCTCAGGGCGACACTGAAATTATTACCCGCAGCGATGGCAACAGCATTTGTCAAGTCACCTGGAGCAGTCGCCGCGCCATGGCCGTTAAACCCCCATCCGACAACGGCCCCGTCAGCGCGCAACGCCAAGAGGTGATTCATGCCAGCGGCTATCGCAATGGCGTCGTTGAGTGCATTTCCACCAATTTCAGTGACACTCGCAGACGACTCTAGCGAGGTGAAACCATGTGTTTTACCAGCCCAACTGTTTCCCCACCCAATTACCCGGGCAGGTAACGTACCGGCAAATAAGGCATTGTCGGAAACAAAAAATGCCAGCAAAGAAACCACGAGCGCCAACACTTTCATAAACGAAGGACCGGTAGTAACTACACCGTTGGTCATACGGCGAACCCAAACTCCGAACTTGTCAATCTGCATGGTTCCCTGAATATCCATGCTGACGACTTGTATCCATCCCGTCATCGAATTGGTCGGACCACCAGGGATGCGCCATCTCGCGGGGCATATCCAAGTGTAACCACCAGCATAAATTGGTGGGTACGCTGCTGAGGCCTGGCAGGAGGCGTTATTCACCCAATAGTTTTCACACGTTAATGCTACAAACCGGTCACTCTTGTGATAAAGCATATTTGCCGTGTAGTTCGTAAAATACCCCCACACATCCGTTGCAGGTCCGCCAACTTCCTCAATCCCAACCCGACTTAGAGAAACGTCCGTCGGGGCGAAAAACACCTTGACTTGCATACCTGCGGCTGGCTTGCCAAGTTCGTAGTTCGTGTTCGTGCTCATAATAACAGCATGGTCAACGCCGCTCGGCTCCACGACATCGAACTCGGTTACTATTACCGCATCACGCACCTTCACCAAGACTGCCGATTTGCGTCCCTGGGTTGGAGCTGTGTAGGTAGTAGCTGTGCCGACAGCAGGGCTCACGGTCCCACCAAAAGCCTGCCACACCGGTTGTTCAGGGGGATTCATAGCCAGGTCCAGGATCAAAACTGAAATTCACATATTCCCCAACCCCTAGACGAGTTCTGTCTGTCCTTGGGTTTGCAAGCGCGACGCATTGCGTCTGGTGAACGAGTCTATGTTTCGTCGCGTTCACGGTGAAGGTGTAGTAATCCAGGCCCGTGACCAAGGGGGTCACATCCGGCTCCTCGCCGTCGGCCTGTGTCGCCCGCGTCCGCTGGTTTGCCGCGTTGTGGGCGTGGGCGAAGCTCACCGGCTGGACGCCTGTGCCATAACTGGCAATCCCCGTCAGCCGGTTCAGGTAATCATATTGCTTCGCCGTCGTCATGCTGCCATATTGCTATTGACTGAACCCCTTATTTTACTTTTTAATTACCTTCACGCGTAGCGGCTCTGAAATCACCAAGCCAAACTCTTTACTCCTGACAAACCGGGAATTGTTCAGCATTCCCGCGTTATCCGGCACACCGTTGGTCATGGGCACACAAAGCCGGACACGAACCTGCAACTCATAAACTCCTTCCTCGGGGATAATAAACATTCCATCAGGACGAAATAATTCACGCGTATCATAAAGAATGGTTCCTGGCTTGAGTTTGAAAATTTCCCACTGATTCCTCGGCGCCTTCGCAGGCTGGCTGTTTGATTTGCCCAGCTTGGTTTTAGGCAATTCGCGTCCGCGTTCATCAAGCAATTTGAATTCAAAGGTTTGTTCAAAGGGCAGCCTTCGACGGAAAACACAGTTCGTTCCATTTGCGGCAAGTGTGTATAATATGCGTTCATCGGATAGAAATTGAGTCTGCGGAAGATGGTTGGTCCGACTTCTCAAAAAAAACGTCACGTTTGTGGTAGCAGGAACGGAATTCGTGAACGCATGGGATTGACAACTCAAAACGATTGCCAACAAAACTGTTCTCAAGGCCAATTGCATAAAAACATCACTTTTATTCGTGTTTTAAATATTCGTGTCGGACACCATCCCAGTCGGGAAATTGATCGTTATCCACCGGCGCGCTTGCTGGAGGTATATTGGTATAAGAGACACTAGAACCCATCTCATAAATCCCATGGCGACTGTAGCGGCGGTCTGTGACCGCCGCTTTCCTCCCCTTTTCTCCCGACGGATGCGCTCAGCCAGCGCGGAGTCTCCTTGCTCGCTCTCGCTGATCCCCTTGCCGATGGCTTTCCGGGACAACCCGCTGGCCCGATGGACCAGCGACACTCCGCCATAACCCAACTGGAGCGCTTCATGAGCCGCCGTCAGGCGCCGCGTCCGTTCATTCAACAGTGGCCAAATCACTCGGAATTTCTCCCGCAACATCCCCAGAGAACTCATGCCCCACTCTCTTACCACAAACCCGCTAACTTGCTACCTTTATTTATTACCGCCGCCTTAGGGACCGCCCCCTTCACCATCACTGCTCCAGACCTTTCGGTGGGTTATTTGTCTGCACGTTGTGCGCATTGGTATCTGGAACGATTGACAACAATAAAGGATTTGAAACGAGTGAAAACGGAATACTTTTTTCGCCGGTCCATATTCCCCTTTTTTGTGCCGTAATCTTATAAGTCCCGACTTCATCGAATTTACAGACAGCGCTTAAATTGAATTCAATCGCTCTGACCTGCCTAGGCCGCACGCACATGATGCGCCCAGATTCGGGAGCCCATTTCTTCAGATCTGGCGACACGTCTTTTCCGGATGGCGACATCACGAAAAACGAGTATTCGGGATCATGTACTGTTCCGTTTACAGCAAATACACAGACTGTTTGATTGGTAGAAATATTTCTGTAACGAACCCACAAATTGACAGGCTGGCCGATCTTAAGTTCGTTCTTGGCAGCTTGGGACGCAATCGACATTTGTGCATTATTAGTTACCGGTCCCCATTCGTTACCTTTTGCGTCCTCTGAAAAGCTCTGCAAAGCATACACGAGCGATAATATCACAACAAATCTGAAGTGCTGTTTCATAATGGCGGTCTCCACTCGCGAATTCTGACATCGCTCCTCCAGAGCGGATAACTTTCCGTCTCAGTATTTGAGTTGACGCTATTTGTCCCGCTTTCGAGTCCCCACCCAGCCGGACTGTTGGTCGCCGAGCCGCTCCATGACCATTCCACGATTCTCAGCGGGACCCACACCCCGTAAGTGGGCTCAAACATCATCCACATCTGATAAGTCCCCGACCCGACGATGCGGTTATATCCTGGCAGTAGGTATCTTCCCGGTGAATCAACGGGGTTACCATAGAAGTCGTGGGCCTCATACGGTGTTGGCAGATCCCCCCATAGCGCGGGACCAATTGGAACATGATCATGATGTGTCGTGCCATCCTCCACTCGGGTAAGCGTGCTTGTCACTACCTGCGCCCATTTGATCGTTGAGCCTGCTAGAAAAGTGCTGGGAACAGAAACGGTATTTGAAAAAGTTGTCCCATTACGCAAGGGTTCTGCAAATCTCAGGTAGTCCCCAATGATATTGACTGACGTAGTCCAAGGTGAAATCGTGGCCTGTGGCCGATACATCTGAAACGACCCGCTCTCGTTCAGAGCAACCTGCTGGCCATTGGCAAATGTCAAGCCCTTGTCCAGGGTGACATGATATGCGCTTGGGAAAGGGTGGCTCCCCGACACCCACCAGGCAGTGGTTGGATCGTTTCTCAGCATATTCTCGTCCCTGAAATAGTGAACCGAACAGGTCGGGAATGACACCCCCGGCACTTCGTTCGTTCCGTCGTTATAGAAGTTCCCGCCGAATGTCCATTTTTGAGTTGTGAGATACTCCACCAGAGCTGGCGGCGTCTTGTCCCAAACTCCCCTGAATGTCACGTGCTGGCCCACGATAAATTCGGGCCGGAGGAAAAAAGCGTCGTTTTGGCAGTCTAGCCAGTTAGCCGTAATCCGCAGCCTGTGTTTGGTTGGGTACACGTCAAAGGTGTAGTGATCCAGGCCTTTGACCAAGGGGGTCACATCCGGCTCCTCGCCGTCGGCCTGTGTCGCCCGCGTCCGCTGGTTTGCCGCGTTGTGGGCGTGGGCGAAGCTCACCGGCTGGACGCCTGTGCCATAACTGGCAATCCCCGTCAGCCGGTTCAGGTAATCATATTGCTTCGCCGTCGTCATGCTGCCATATTGCTATTGACTGAACCCCTTATTTTACTTTTTAATTACCTTCACGCGTAGCGGCTCTGAAATCACCAAGCCAAACTCTTTACTCCTGACAAACCGGGAATTGTTCAGCATTCCCGCGTTATCCGGCACACCGTTGGTCATGGGCACACAAAGCCGGACACGAACCTGCAACTCATAAACTCCTTCCTCGGGGATAATAAACATTCCATCAGGACGAAATAATTCACGCGTATCATAAAGAATGGTTCCTGGCTTGAGTTTGAAAATTTCCCACTGATTCCTCGGCGCCTTCGCAGGCTGGCTGTTTGATTTGCCCAGCTTGGTTTTAGGCAATTCGCGTCCGCGTTCATCAAGCAATTTGAATTCAAAGGTTTGTTCAAAGGGCAGCCTTCGACGGAAAACACAGTTCGTTCCATTTGCGGCAAGTGTGTATAATATGCGTTCATCGGATAGAAATTGAGTCTGCGGAAGATGGTTGGTCCGACTTCTCAAAAAAAACGTCACGTTTGTGGTAGCAGGAACGGAATTCGTGAACGCATGGGATTGACAACTCAAAACGATTGCCAACAAAACTGTTCTCAAGGCCAATTGCATAAAAACATCACTTTTATTCGTGTTTTAAATATTCGTGTCGGACACCATCCCAGTCGGGAAATTGATCGTTATCCACCGGCGCGCTTGCTGGAGGTATATTGGTATAAGAGACACTAGAACCCATCTCATAAATCCCATGGCGACTGTAGCGGCGGTCTGTGACCGCCGCTTTCCTCCCCTTTTCTCCCGACGGACGGCGCTCATGGAGCGCCGCTACATTTATGAGATGGCTTCTAGCCCCTTTCCAAACCGCAGGCGAGACTGGAAGCAACCTGCATCCACTCCACTGAACCCGAAAACGACTTGTTCGCTCATTCATTTGTCCGCAACAACAGACACGTAAAGGGGGTTGGATCTAACCTCAAACGGTATAACCTCCTTGGTTCGTATGTCAGTCCGGGTTTCCGTGCGCCTTGCGATGATTTTGTATGTGCCGATCTCTTCGAGATTACAGATACGACTCAGATCAACTTTGAAGTCTACGGAGTGACCTGGCGCAAGGAACCTGGCTGAACCATAATACGGCTTGGGCCGGCTGGCTGGCGATATATCCCTGCCAGACGGTGAAACCACGTCGAAAGAAAAATAACCAATCTTTTCAATTGCCTCTTTTGGCCGCGGAATCCCGATCACTTCGTTGGTCAAAACATTTCTCACTTGGATCAACAGCCTGACAGGTTCATTGGTTTTGATTTCCACCTGCGCACACTGGAGTCTGAGGGACATTTGGAGGTTGTTGGTAACCGGCCCCCATTCGCCGGCTTTTATGTTTCCGACAAGGCCGCGACCTCCTGTCATCAGGACCACGACCGTCAGCAGCAGTAAAGTGCTTTTCATGGCAATTCGGAATTTGGGGCATCTGGAACAATGGATACGCATAATGGACTTGATACAGCCTGAAACATTTTGCTTTTCCCAAGCAACTTCAGCTCGATCTTTGCAATGACTTTGTAAGCGCCAATTTCGTCGAATTTGCAGCGGCGACTTAACTCATATTGGACTGCTTTGACTTGACGTGGAGCAATGCGAATTGAAGTGCCTGAACCCGGAATAAACCGCGGCTTTGCCGATGGCGATACGTCTTGGCCAGATTGCGAAATCACAACAAAGGAATAGGAGTCGTCACTTTCAAGCAAGCTTTGCCGACTCACATTCAATATTTCGTTGGTTGAGACGTTTTTGAATCGGATCACCAATTTAACAGGCTGATTGATTGTGATTTTCTCCCCGCCTCCACTGAGTCCGATAGACACTTGGACACCATTGGTTGTTGCGCCCCAGTTGTTGGTCTCGATGCCATCAGCAAAGGCCGAAAACACGGCAAGAATTGAAAAGCAGTGGAGATATGTTTTCATGGTAGTGGTGGAACAAACCCGTTTCCGGGCATTTAATGGGCTGAACCCATCACAATCTTCACCGAAATGGGCGGCAGGTCCACAAGCACGCACAGGTCATCGTCTTCTTTGACCTGCTTATAAACTTTCGGCCAGATCGTGAGCACATACTCCCCAGGCTCCACATCGAAATAATCTTTCAAGTCGAAGCGCGCTAGATTAGGAAGTCGTCCTATAAGCGGTTCTGCAATACGGCCCTTAAAGGGATTGCCTGGCAAGTGGCCGAGTTGCTTCGATCTGAAAAAGGCCGGATAAGCCTGCGTTGAGCACAACTCTGGTTTCGACGAAGGCATTGTGCGCAGATCCGCATCGTGCAACTCGACCGGGCCACAAAAGGAATTCGTTGGTTTGAAATACACTCCCCACCCGCGCATCATGGGCATATCGCTGAATATTGCGTTCGGGTGCGGCTTACTATTGGTAGGTGCCGCCAGAAAAGAACTTGGAGCGTTGGTGTCGAACGCATGGACGTAAACTTCCACTTCAATCGTTCCGGTGGCTTTAGAAGACTGTTCAACAAACACGCTACCCACAACTCCATTAGTCGGTGCTCCCCAGATCCATTGGGCAGATGGCCCCGTGGCCGCTTGTTCAGCCAACAGGGCCGTCAAAGCTAAAAAGCCGGCACCCGCCGAAACCGCGACGATAACAGAAAGAACACGCAGGAAAATATTCATAAAACTCAGTAAACTCAATAATTGTGAATGACCAGAATACGAGTCCACCGTGGGAACGCATCGTCATCGACTAGCCCAGAATCGAATTGCGCCTCGCCTGGATCAGCCGGGCCACGAAAGGGGGGAGGGAGTGGGAAATAATCTGAATACGTTTTGTCCGGCACTAGTACAAGTTCACTCGCTGCATAAGCATGCCATGTAACTTTTGCAAGGGTAACAAAGATGCTACCGCTTCCATTCGGCTTGTATCGGATGTAGTCCTCGAAGTTCCAGTGCATTTCCGGCCTGTTTCCACTGAGCGGGACATGTGGCTCATCTCCGAACCAAAACGCATCTCCTACGAAAGCGTTGGCTTGAACAGTAAACAAATTTCCCAAGTTAAACTCTTGTTTATCTAACTCATTGGTTCCGAATGTATTGGCCCATTGAGTTGCGTTTGTGGCGTATCCGTTAATCAATTGCGTGACGCCGACCTGGCCGTCAAATTTCGACTTAATCATCGCGGTGAATTGCGCTGTAGGTGCGACCGCCAGTAAGCCAGTTCCTGGGTTTGCGCCATGTTGTATTTCAGCACCCATGTTTCCCGGATTGTATTTTTCGATCTTGGGACGATGCATATTGAAAAGTCCTCCTGCCGTTAAAACGACACGCTGACCGTTACTAAAGGTCAACACTTTCTCGAGCGTCACCGGGTAGCTCGCCGTAAGCTCAAAAGAGCCGGAAATCCACCAGTTATTCGTGAGCACTTCGTTCATGAGCAGCGCCGAATTCCAAAAATATATCTCGGCACTTGACGGCATTGTCCCACCAGATACTGCATTTGTGTGATCATTCACATAAGTTCCGCCAAGCTCCCACATGCTGGTTGTCGTCTCAATCGCAGGCGGTGTTTGCTCCCAGTCCGAGGTGAATGTAACATTCTGGCCAACGCAAAATGTGGGTTTGGAAAGCAGGTTGTCGAAATTGCAGATTGCTCCATTGGCCCTTATCCAGAGCCTGTGTTTGGTTGGGTACACGTCAAAGGTGTAGTGATCCAGGCCTTTGACCAAGGGGGTCACATCCTTCTCCTCGCCGTCGGGCAGCACCACGTAGAGCCGGCCGTCACCGCCCAGCCGGCCCAGTTCCCCAAGGATCACCGTCTCCCGCGCGGGGTCAATGCCACGCTTGTCCACGCCCGGCCTGCACGGAGACCCCTCCCAATCGTTCAACACTTCGGCGGCCACACCCGTCAACACCCACAGGTTCTGTCGGCCGGGCACGCGCTTGCCCCCCGTTCGCAGTTTCAAGACCGTTTGGGCGCTTTGCTCTAGTTCCGAACGCCTAATTTCCCAATCCTCTTCGTTCCCCCACGCATAGTTTATAGCGGCGCTCGCCTCGCAATGCCGCCGGCAGACGCGCAGCGGCGGCGTCGGCCCCTCGCCGGGTTCGTAAGATTCTATACAGTCGCCGGTTCCAGTGCAAAGGGTGACTTTATACCCCTCCTTCGTTAACGACCTCGGCCAGGTATATGTGGTCTGGCCCTCGCACCCCCCCGAATAGTCCCCATAGCCGGGGCGGCAACCCGCGTTCGTCACGATGAGCCGGCTAACGCCATGGCCGCCGGGCGGATTGCCCCCAAGGTCCGTGTCCGCGCGCCATGTGTGAAAGTTGGTGCTGTCCTGCTGTTTCATGGCCCACTCCGGCGTTACAACCGACACCCAGAACTCATACGTAAACGCCCGGATGCTATTGAAGTCGGCGCAATATAAACGCCTGCCGGCTTCTCCGGCACCGCTTCCCGGTCGCGGGCTTGCGCCGATTCGGGATTCCCGGGATCAGCGTAACCGGCCGCGCTGCCACCGGTGCCACCGGTGCCGTGGCCGCCGTTGTCCGAATTGGGAATGGCCCGCGCCTGGAGCACCGCCGTGCCGCCGACGGGCAGCGGCACGTTGTCCGCCGTCCAGGTGCCGTCGCCATTATCGGTGGCCTTCACGCCATTGACCCACACCGTGTAACCGCCGCCGCCGAGGCCGCCATTTACCGTCACCGTCGGTTCGTGCAACTGTTCACTCGCCACCGGGTCTATCGTGAGGGTCAGATCACTTTTCACGACCATGATGTTTGTCACCGCCACATTGTCCCACGCGTCCACCGCTGTCAAGGTCAGCCAATTCGTGCCCGCGCCCAGCGGCAGTTCCTCCGCCCAAAAATGCCCGTCCCGCTCAACCAGCACGTTCCGTTCGTTCGTGGTCCCTCCTCCATCCACGATGGCAGCCGTCAGGGTGGCCGTGAAATCATCCACCCAGCCGCGCCACGTAAAGGAATCACCAGAAAGCCGGGTGCCGGCCTGCGGCCAGTAAAGCTGGACCCCGGGCGCATTGGTGTCGCTGACCAGCGTGAAGGAAAGGTTCGTGGTGGCGGTATTACCGGCCAGGTCCACCGCCTGAACGGTGAGGGTGTTCAGGCCGTTGGTCAGTTCCAGGTCGAACGCTTGGAACGTGTTCGTGGTAAAGCCGCGGGCAGTCCTGTCGTAGTGCTGGTCAAGGACTAGGATCATCTGGTTGGTGAACACGCCCGAGGCGTTGCTGAGGTCGCAGGCGAGGCGGGAAAGGGCTTCAGCGCAGTAGCCCTGTAATTGCAACATCGGCTGTGACACAGTGTCACCGGCCGGACTGGTGAAAACCAGCGCCGGCGGGGTTAAGTCCAGCTTGAGCCATTTGCGTTGCCAGGTCTGCTCCGAGGTGGGCTGCCGCCCGCGCAATCCGATCCAAACCTCGCGCCATCCCTCGGTCGTGCCGAGGTTGATCTCCACATTGGTGGAAAGGTAACTGGACCACGTCGCTTCGGCGAAATTTGTGTTGTCCACCAGCACGGCTTGGGCGAACGGCTGCCCGCCGCTGATGGCCACCTGCACGGTCGGGACCGTCGTGCTGACGAAGTTGTTGGTCACGACCAGGCGGAAGGCGATGGTGTTGGGATCAGTCCCCGCCAGGTATTCCGCCAAGTCGGATGCCCCGTCACCGTCATAGTCGCTCTGGTCGTCCGGCGCGAAACTGCCGAAGTGCATCCATTCCCAGCCGTCCGGCAGCCCGTCGCCGTCGGTGTCCGGGTTCGTGGGGTCGGTGCCGAGTTGGTATTCTTCCAAATTCGTGAGCCAGTCCTCATCCGCGTCGCCCTCCGCCGTTTGGAGGAGGTTCCCGAAGTATTGCATTTCCCACCAGTCGGGCAGGCCGTCGCCGTCGTGGTCGGGCTTCATGGCGCCGGCGCTGTCCCAGGCGGCGCGCCCGCCATAGAGCGTGAAAGCCATGCCTTCCACAATCTTGCCTTCCACCCCCACCGCGCTGGCGGGCACTTCCAGCCGTACCCACTGGCCCGCTGCCGGCAATGGCCCCATGTAGTAGCGGCTGGCGGTGCCGTTCACGCCCCAGTTGATGTTGTTGGCGCCCCAATACGCCCGGTGATTCCACGCGGCGCTGCCGCTGGTGCCGTCTTCCCGAACGTACCATTGCAGCATCACTTCGCTGGGCGGGTAAGTCGGGTCCAGGTTCACGTAGGCGTAGAGCACGTCGCCCGCGCCCGGACGCAGGGTGGCCACCGCGCTCTCGAAGGAGTGTTGATGCGCCGCGCCCGGCACGTGGGCCGAGACGTGCATACGCGGGTCCCACCACCGGCCCGAATGGGGATAGAGCGTCTGGCCGCCCCAGCCAACCCCGTCCCACCAATCGCTCACCCAGTTCCAGTCTTCGTTCAAGCCGCCCTCATAGCCGCCTTGCGGGGTGACGTCCTCCACCCACACCGTCTCGAAATCGTAAAGATCGGAAAGCCCGTTGGCGTTGCTGTCAGTCCGGGTGGGGTCCGTGCCAAGCTGGTATTCGCGCCGGTTGGGGAGGCCGTCGCCATCGGGATCCCCGTCCGCGGTCTGGTCCAGGTTGCCGAAACAGCGCCGTTCCCAGCCGTCGGGCAAACCGTCCGCGTCCGTGTCCGCTTCGCCGGTGTAGGCGATCTGGAATCCGCTCACATTGTTGTAACCGTAGGTGGTGTGCTTGGCCTGGATGATCAATGGTTTGCCGGCGGTCACGGTCACATCTTTGAAGCGCACGTATTGCTGGCCCACTTCCCAAGTGGCATACGTCGGGCCATCGCCAATCAAGCTGGTGCCTTTCGTGCCCCAGTTTACATCGTCACTCCACAACTCGAACACCGCGTTGTCGTCGGGGGTGGTCGTGTGACCGTAGAGATAGACATCGCAAATGCCCGCCGGCAGGTCGGTGAGGGTGATGGTGATGTTGCCCCCGTCGTGCGCATACATGTAGCTGCGGAACATCGGGTCGGGCAGGGCATTGCCCCAGAACCCCGGCCCGTTCACCACCGTCATGTCCGCGGCGACACCCGTCTGATCCGACCATTGCAAGCCCGGCCACGAGGCCATGGGCTGCCAGGCATGTGTGACGGCATTCCAAAAATCATTTGCGCTCAGGCCCACGGCGGCGAAACCGGTTTTGCTCCCCGACTGGCCGCCGAAATTCACGTTGAGCAGCCGGGTGATGGCTGGCGATTCCGGCGGGACGGCCCAGGAAGGCACGATTTGAATTCCGCTGATCGAAGGGTAGCCATAGCTGTCGGGAAACATTTCCAGCGTGATGCTCTGCTGGTTCACGGTGATGTTGCGGAAACGCACATATTGTTCATGTTCATCCCAGTACGTCGAATACCAATTGTTGCCCCACAAGGTCGTGCCCTTTGTCCAGAGACTCACCCCGGCGCGCTTCAACTCGACCACCGGGGCGCCGTCGTCCGAAGCGCGGGTGGCGTAAACGTACAAGTCGTACGTATCGGCGGGCAATTCCCCAATCGTCACCGTGATATTGCCGCTCCAGGGATACCGGTAAATGTACGAGGCATACATCGGGTCCACGCAGAGCAGGCTGCCCCATTGCCCAGGCGCATTGGCCACCGTGAGGTCCACCGGCGAGGGGCTTTGGTCCGACCACAGGAGATTCTGCAACGTGCCCAGCCAGACGTAAGGCATTACATACGGATTCCAATAATCATTGGCGTCCTGGCCAATGGCGGCAAACCCCGTCTTGGTGGTGTCCGCAAAATCCACGTTGAGAATGGGATAGCCCACGGTCAGGGACATGAGCGCGCCGCCCGGTGAGCCGGTTGTTGTCTGAACTGGCGGCGGAGCAAGGGCCGCGCGCACTTGACGGACATCCATCACGGCCGGGCCGGCCAGCGCCGGTTCAAGATGGTTGGTGCTCCCGGCGGAGCTGCGCGCGGTCCCGTCAACCAGAACCGGGGCGCGGCGCATTTGCAAAACCGCCACGCGTTCCTGGAGCGCATTCGTGCCCCCCGCCACCGACCAGAGGACATTCGTTGCCGGCAGGATGACGGCAGAGGCTTCTTTGGTCGCCACCTGAGCGGTGACTTGGGAGACAGCCATCGCCGCCGCGCAGAGAGGGAGAGTGAGAGCGAGACGCTGGGAGCGGAGAATTCTCTTCATAATGTGTTCTCGGTGGAGATTTCCTTCCTTTTACCTGAACTTGCCGAACCGCGCCAGTCGCCTATTCAGTTGACACGGGTGCATCTGGACCCTGCCAGGCTTCATACTAAAAATGCCTTCAAAGCAACACGAATTCCCCCTCATCCGTCCTACGGGCACCTTCTTTTCCAACGGGGGAGCAACGGTATTTAATTTTGGGGGACAAAGTTTGGATTTTTGAGGGTGTGGTTCATGAGGATGATCAGTTCCCGCATGACGGCGGTGAGGGCGACTTTGGCGGGTTTGCCGGCCGCGCGCAGGCGTTGATAGAACGCCTTGAGCTGGCGGTTGGAGCGCGCCGCCACCAATGCCGCCATATACAGCGCGCGGCGCACTGGGGCGCGGCCTCCTCCGATGCGCCGGCGGCCATGCCATTGGCCGCTCTCCCGCGGATGCGGGGCCAGTCCGGCCAGTGCCGCCGCCTGGCGGCGGTTGA
>Ga0208195_1000108_pt1 | contig 113371 bp, 86 predicted proteins | sample AD_UKC077_MetaG_FD_184441 | JGI IMG/M metagenome (GOLD analysis project Ga0208195, IMG submission 184441) | Active sludge microbial communities of municipal wastewater-treating anaerobic digesters from USA - AD_UKC077_MetaG (SPAdes) (version 2) | ecosystem: Engineered > Bioreactor > Anaerobic >...
TCACGCGCCACTTCAATCCCAGCCCCAACAGTTCGGCAAAGAGTTTTTCCGGTGTCATGCGCCCACACTCTGCCAATTCCATCTCTCCTTACCCACCGAAAACGTCAGAGAACCTTCTTTAAAAGGATATGCTCGGCCATGATCTCAGCGATGACCTCGTCCTTGCGTTTGAGTTTGTCTTCGAGCTTGGCAACGCGTTGCTCCGCCTGGCTGTGGGCACGTCCAGCCGTCTTGGCGAAGGCTGCCGCGCCGTTCTCGAAGAAGGTCTTTTGCCACTGGTAGAACTGCGTCGGTGTGATCTGGTGCCTTTCGCAAACCTAGGAGATGGGGGCTTTCTCCAAGAGATGCTGCCTCAAGATCTTGATTTTCTGTTCGGGGCTAAACTGTCGGCGTTGATTGGCTTCGTTTTGTTTGTGGTCGTTGCTCATCGTCTTTTCCAGGTCAGGAAAAGTACCTCAGCTCAGACCCTCCCGCAAAAAGGACATTCCAACGGAAGCAAAACAGTGGCGGTTCGACTTTTGCCTGCGCTTGGCTACAATGAAGGCAATGTCAGCGTCACTTCATATTCTTGCGGTGGTGGGCAGTCGGGAACCGACCTCCAGCACCCGCACTGTGGTGGTGCATCTCGCCGAGGCCCTGCGCGGCGCCGGATGCACCGTGGATCTGCTGGACCTTAGCCAGGAGGCCATGTCGCTTTACACACCGAGCACCACGCCGGCCCAACCGGGATTTCCGGAACTCAAAGCCCGCATTGTGCGGGCGGACGTGTTCCTCCTCGGCACCCCGGATTATCACGGGAGCGTCAGCGGGGTGTTGAAAAACTTTCTCGATCATTTCTGGCGCGAATTCACCGGCAAACTCTTTGTGCCGCTGGTGGCCTCGCATGAGAAAGGGTTGACGGTCATGGACCAATTGCGCACCGTGGCGCGGCAGTGTTACGCTTGGGCGCTGCCGTATGGTGTTTCCTTCCGCGACCCGGCGGACGTGGCCAACGGCCAGATTGTCAGCGATGCCCTCCGGGAACGGCTGGCGATGACCGCGCGGGACGTGCGCGTGTATGGCACGTTGCTGGCCCGGCAGCGGCAGGCCGATTTGGCCGGCAGCGATCCGGGGTTTCTCGCCCGGCTGCGCGGGTGACGGCCCGGCGCTGGATTGAATCCGTTCGCGCGCCTGTTCTCTTTTTGCCGTTATGCCGCGTCGCGCCGTTGATCCGCTCATCCGTTTGCGGGGAGTGCGCCAGAACAACCTCAAAGGGTTCGATCTGGATCTGCCGTTGCAACGGTTGATTGTGATCACCGGATTGAGCGGTTCGGGCAAAAGTTCACTAGCTTTCGACACCCTCTACGCCGAGGGACAACGGCGTTACATCGAGACGTTCTCGCCCTACGCCCGGCAGTTCTTCGATCGCATGGACAAACCGGCGGTGGACAGCATCGAGGGCATTCCGCCCGCCATCGCCATCGAGCAACGCAACACCGTCCGCACCACGCGCTCGACCGTCGGCACGATGACGGAGATTTGCGATTACTTGAAAGCCCTCTGGCCGCACGTGGCGCAACTGCACTGCCGCGGATGCGGGCAACCGGTGCGGAAAGACGCGCCCCAGTTGGTGTGGAAAAGTGTGCGCGACGACGGAGCAAATCCGGCTGGGCGCGGTCAAACGTCCAAAGATTCGGCCGAACGGACGCGGCAACGGGAAGTGCTCGTGACGTTTGATCTGCCGTTGTCGGAGAAGTTGTCGTTGGCGGAATCGTTTGCCTTGATCGCCAAACAAGGTTTTCAACGCCTGCTTTGGGGTAACGCAGTTGTGCGCCTGGAGGATGCCCTGGCGCGCCTGGCGCCGCCGGCGCCGCGTCCGTCGTCGCTGACAGTGGTGCAGGATCGTCTCACACTGACGCCGTCCGCCCGGGCGCGGTTCATCGAAGCCTGCGAGCAGGCGTATCATTTCGGCCAAGGCAAACTGGTGGTTTGGGAGTTTCAGCCGCCCGCCGCCGTGCGCCATCCCCGGCCGTTTTCCAATCACCTCCATTGCGCCGCGTGTGATCTGGCCTACCGCGAGCCCTTGCCGGCCTTGTTTAGTTTCAACCATCCCGTCGGCGCGTGCGCCACCTGCAAAGGGTTTGGCCGCGTCATTTCCATTGACTATGACCTCGCGATGCCCGACCGCACGAAGTCGCTGGCCGAGGGCGTGGTCAAACCGTGGCAGACCGGCACCGGCCGGGAATGTCAGCGTGATTTGTTGCGCATGTGCCGGGCGATGGCCATTCCCACCGACGTGCCCTTCCACCAACTGCCCTCCCGATGGCAGGAGTGGGTGGTGAATGGTGATCCCGATTATGGCAAGGACGAGGAACACGAGTGGCCGCGGTGTTGGTACGGGATGAAAGGTTATTTCCGCTGGTTGGAATCCAAGGCCTACAAAATGCACATGCGCGTTCTGCTTTCGCGCTACCGCGCCTACACGACCTGCCCGGATTGTCGCGGGGCGCGGCTGAAACCAGAAGCCCTGCTGTATTTGCTTCCCGCCGGTGTGGGCAGGCGTTCGCGGGACTCGTCGTCTGCGGGTGATTCGGCAGTCGAAGCCGGCGCCCAGCAGCTTTCCCTGGCGGATTTTTATGCGTTGACGATTACCGACGCGCTCCAAGTGGTCGAAACCCTGGCCCGGAAACGCGCGTTCAGACCGGGCGATCCGCTGACGCTGGTGCTGGACGAAGTGCGTTCGCGCCTGGCGTACTTGGAGGAGGTCGGCGTGGCCTATCTCACGTTGGACCGGCCGACGCGGACCCTTTCCGGTGGCGAAACCGAACGGGTCAGCCTGACGACCTGCCTGGGCACACGGCTGGTCAACACCCTCTTCGTGCTGGACGAACCCAGCGTGGGCTTGCATCCGCGCGATACCGCGCGTTTGGTGCGCATCCTCGAACGCTTGCGGGACACCGGCAATACGGTGGTGGTGGTCGAGCACGAACCGGGCGTGATGCGCGCGGCGGACCAGATCGTGGATCTCGGCCCCGGCCATGGCGCCACCGGCGGTCAGGTGGTGTTTCAAGGTTCGTTCCGCGATATTCAACGCTGCCGGGCTTCGTTGACCGGCCAGTATTTAAGCGGCCGGAAACGGGTGGAGATTCCGCCCCTCCGTCCGGTGTCATTCCGGGATCCTTCCGTCGCCGAACCGGCAAACCTGGGCAACGTTCGTGGCGCGAAACGCCAGACCCGCGCCGTTGCGACTGACGGCGGAGCTGGCGATGGTCCCGCGTTAATCATTCGTCACGCCACACGCCACAATCTTCGCGATGTGACCGTGCGCATTCCCTTGGAGCGGCTGGTTTGTCTGACGGGCGTCAGTGGTTCGGGCAAAACCACGCTGGTCCGGGAAATCCTGCTTCCGCTGCTTACGGCGCAACTTCAGTCCGCGAATCCCGCCGTCCTTGCGCCCGTTCGCAAGGCATCCGATCGTTTGGATGCACCGGGCCCGGCGGCGCCGGCGGATGAAGCGTTGTCCGCCGGTCAGTTGGGGACCGCTACTCTCGAAGGCGCGGAACATCTCGCCCGCGTGGTGTTGGTTGACCAATCTTCCCTCGGCAAAACGCCGCGCTCGAATCCCGCCGTTTACATCGGCGCGTTCGATGATCTCCGCGAGGTCTTCGCGCAGTCCGACGCGGCCCGGCAACGCGGCTTGAGCGCCAGCGCGTTCAGTTTCAATTCCGCGCAGGGCCAGTGCGAACGATGCCGGGGCGCGGGGTTCGAAAAAATCGAGATGCAATTTCTCAGCGACGTGTTCATTCGTTGCCCCGATTGCGACGGGCGGCGGTATCGCGAACACATTCTGGCCGTGAAAATCCGGAGCGGGGAACAAGAGTCGGCGACCTCTGTTCCATCGGTGTCCGCCCGCCGCCGAAAGCCGCCCACCGCCGCACGGGAATGGTCCATCGCCGATCTCCTGGAAGCCACGGTAGAGGAAGCGGTGGAATTTCTTTCCGGCTTCACGGACTCCCAGCCGGCCCGGCGCGCGGTCGTTCGTCTGCGGTTGTTGGCGGAGGTGGGCTTGGGTTATTTGCGCTTGGGCCAACCCATCAACACCCTCTCGGGCGGCGAAAGTCAGCGGTTGAAATTGGTCCGGCATTTGGCCGAAGCGGAAACCACGAGGCCATCCAAAGTCCGATCTTCCCAAGGCGTGCGCAAGACGAAGGCCGGGCAAACGGGAGTCGCCCCGCAGCGGACGGCGGACATCGCGCCCACGCTCTTCCTGTTCGAAGAGCCGACCACCGGACTGCATTTTGAGGATGTGTCCATTTTGCTCAAGGTGTTCCAGCGTCTGGTAGATGCCGGCCATTCCGTATTGGTCATTGAACACAACCTGGAGGTCATCAAATGCGCCGACTGGGTGATGGATCTTGGCCCGGAAGCGGGCGCGGGCGGGGGACGGCTGGTGGCGCAGGGCACTCCCCAAGACGTGGCGGCTTGTTCATCCAGTCATACTGGACAAGCGTTGCGGTCGTTGCTGGGTTGATTCGCTCCGCGGGCGGGGCGGCTCACGAAAGTTTGTGACCGCCAGCTCCCGTTGACGACAGAACCTTTCTTTCCAACCCGCTCCCCGGCTGCGTTACAGCCGTTCGCGACCGGCAAAGCCGTCGTTCAGTTCGTGCCAGAACTCCACCGTGTCCTCGCCTTCTTCCCAGCAGAGAAACACTTCGCGGCCGCCAATGAACGCGGGGAAATCCACCAACCCGCGATCGAGATCTTTGATGAGCAGCTCGCGCCGCTTGAATTCATCGAAGATGGCTTGGATTTCCGTGATCAGCCGCATCCATTCGTTGGCCAGGGGACCGCCGACTTCATAACCGCGGGCCAGGAGTTGACGGAGGCGTTCATCCCGGTTGGCCAATCGGGGATGCAACTGGCGAAGCTGGTTCAACCACTGACGGATTTGCGGCAGCAAAGCGGCGGCTTCCGCGGAAGTGTAGTGATGTTTGAACTGGTGGGGCATGAACGGGCCCGGAAGTGGGTGACCCAAGTTCTCGCTACGGGGCGGGCGCGCCGAGTTTCCGGCGAATGGCATCGTTGGGTTCGATTTCGAGCGATTTTTGCCAAGCCGCGCGGGCCGCCTCTTTTTCTCCCAATGCCTGATGAATGTCGCCGAGGTGATCGAACAGCGTGGGATCGGGGGGATCGGCGAATTGAATGGCGCGATGCATCGCCTCCAAGGCTTCGGGTAGTTGGCCCAGTTTGAACAGAGCCCAGCCCAGACTATCGAGGTAGGCGGCGTTCTCGGGTTCCGCTTGGACCGCCTGCTCAATCAGTTCGCGGGCGCGATGCAGGTTCGTGCCTTGTTCCGCCCACATGTAGCCGAGGTAGTTCTGGGCTTCATGGAAGTCGGGCGCGAGTTGCAGACATTTTTCGAAGGTGGCGGCGGCCTCGTCCAGCCGCCCGATGCGTTCAAGCGCGGCGGCGGTTTGAAAATAAAAGGGCGCGGTCAGGCGGTTGGTTTCCCCCGCTTGGGCGACGATTTCCGCAGCGGTGAAATACCGGACGGCATTGGTGTAATCCTTGCGCCGGATGTGCACGATGCCGCTGAGGTATTCCATCAGGAAACTCGAGGCAAACCGTTCCCGGGCCTGGGCAAGGGTGGCGAGCGCGTCGTCGTAACGCTCCAAGTTAAGCAGGGTAAGAGCGAGATCGTAATGCGCCGGTTCCAACCGGGGATTGAGGAGCAGGGCCCGCGCGAAATACTCCGCCGCGCGTTCCATGCGCTTGTCGTCGAACGCCAGGTTGCCCAAGACAAAGTTGGCCTGCGCATTGGTCGGGTCGTCGCGCAGAATGGCTTCGAGCATTTCTGTGGCCCGCGCCCGGTCCCGGGTGCGCAGGTAAAGGTCGGCGAGCTTGGTGCGGACGGCGTCGCGAAGGGGGAGGTTTTCATGCAGAGCCGCGAGCGCGCGCTGGTAAAATTCGATGGTGCGTGTCGTGTCCCCCACCAGATTGAATCCCTCCGCCAGTTTTAATTGCGTCGTCGTATTCGTGGGGGACAGGTCCGCCGCCAGAAGCAGCAATTCGCGGGCGCGGGATTGCCCATGCACCCGCTGCGCCGGCACCAGCATCCCGTAATTGGCAAACAACTCGGCGATGCCGGCGAGGAAGTCGGCATCCGCCCCGGCGACGGTGGCGGCCGCTTCGAGGTCGTGCAACGCCTGGTCTTCTTGTTTCTGCTGGAGATGGTTCAGGTAGAGATTTTGGTGCGCGCTCAGGAGCGTGGGTTGCTTGCGGATGGCCGCTTGATTCGCCGCGATCGCGCGTTCCGGCTGACCCAGTTGGGTATAGACGACCCCCAGGCGCGCGTCCACCAGACCCGAGAAGCTCCGCGAACGGGACACGGCATTGGTCAACAAGGGCAGGGCGCGTTCCGGATGTTTGTATTGGAGAAACCGGAGGGTGACATCCAGCAGGAGTTCTTCATCCGTCGGATCAAGCGCCACAGCCGTCGTGAACGCGTCCATGGCGGTATCGAGTTCGCCTTGCATTTCAGCGATGACGCCGTCGGCATAGCGGGCGTGGGATTGTGCCTGCGGCGACGGTTTGTGCGCTTTACCCCAACTGGTGCGGGCGGGGCGGTGCCGGGGGATCTCCGTCGGGGTTTTCCGGGCACACCCGGTCCCCAGCAACACCCCTCCGGCCAGGAGGGTGAACGCAATCAATTGGATGCGGCTCATGGCGGAAAAATAACCCGCCCCGCGCCTGGTAGCCAGGGCGCGGGGGCGCGGTTCCAGCGGCAACGGTCTCCCGCCGGCAGAAGCCTACTTCTGCCAGGTGCGCTTCTTGTGACGATTGGCGCGCAGTTTCTTGCGGCGCTTGTGCTTGTTGATTTTCGTTTTCCGACGTTTTTTAAGTGAACCCATAGGTTTGCGGTCAATATACGATTTTATTCAGCGGATATTCAATGATTCCTTCGGCCCCGGCTTGCTTGAGCTGCGGGATGAGGTCCCGCACAATGCGTTCCTCGACGATCGTTTCCACAGCGACCCAGCCCTGCTGGCTGAGATTGGCGATGGTCGGATTGCGCAGCGCGGGCAATGACTGGAGCAGGTGAGGGAGACGCTTTTCGGCGATGTTCATCTTAAGTCCCACCATTGTTTCGGCATCGAGCGCGCCCTTCAACAACATGGCCAGCGTCTCAATTTTCCGGCGTTTCCACGAGTCTTTCCAGGCGTCGTGGTTGGCAATCAAACGCGGGGTGGAACTGAGCAGCTCATCCACAATCCGCAGTTTGTTGGCCCGGAGCGACGAGCCGGTTTCCGTGACTTCCACAATGGCATCCACCAGTTCGTGCGCTTTCACTTCCGTGGCGCCCCAGGAGAACTCCACCTCGGCTTTGACGCCGTGTTTTTTGAGGTATTTCTTCGTGAGATTCACGACCTCGGTGGCGATGCGTTTGCCTTGGAGATCCTTCACCGTTTTGACCGGCGAATGCTCCGGCACGCACAAGACCCAGCGCGCGGGTTTGCGCGACACCTTGCTGAAGATGAACTCGCCCACTTCGCGGACTTTGGACCCGTTTTCAACGATCCAATCGTGGCCGGTAATACCGCAGTCCAAGTAGCCATGCTCCACGTAGCGGCTGATTTCCTGCGCCCGGATGAGGCGGATGACGAATTCGTCGTCGTCCACATACGGCACGTAGGACCGGCTGCTGAGCTGGATGTTGAATCCGGCCTTGGCCATCTTTTGGATGGTGGCTTCCTGCAGGCTGCCTTTCGGCAGGCCAAATTTTAATACGGGCTTGTTCTTCATGCGGTTGCTGATTCTCCGCGAATCGCGCCGTCCGGGAATACCGTTCCCGTCAGTTTTAACGGTGCGACGGGCTACGGTTTGCCAAGTTTGCCCCGCTAAAGCCAATCTTTTTTGAAAAATCGTGAATGCTGCTCAACCCGTCGCCGCCAGCCCCGGGTGCCGCCGGCGGCGGATTGCCGCCCAGATTTGCCGTCTCCAGACCAGGGCCGCCACCGCGCAACAGCTCCAACCAAACACGTCGCCGAAGCGTCGGTAGAAGGTCGCCGGCGCGGCGGCCGGACGGGGTACGGTGGTCGTGAAAACGCCCGGCCCATAAACACTGTCGGTTTCGTCGTGGAAAAGCGCGCGCCACCGGCCGCGGGCGTCCAGCCAGCAAGTGAGCCCGTTGTTGCAGCAGCGCAAAAGCGGTACTCCATTTTCAATCGCCCGGAAGGTGGCACTGGCCGCGTGTTGCCATTGGGCCGCGCTTTCACCGAACCAACCATCGTTGGTCAGGTTGACGAGGAAATCGGTGTCGGCTTCCACGTGCCGGCGCACGCCGTGCGGGAAAACGTCCTCAAAACAAATCAACGGGGCCACCTTGAGCCGGACTGGTTCTGCTACGGCGTCGGCGGCGTTCGGCGACGTGGTTTCGCCTGATGCCGGGGGCGGCTCGCGTTCCAAGGTAAAGGACGCCGGGCGTGTGCCGGGCGTGAAGCCGCCGGTGATGGGCGTCAACCAGCGCATGAACGGCAGCCACCGCGCCAGTGGCAGGTATTCGCCGAACATCACCAGATGATTCTTGCGGTAGTCCGCCGCCAGTTCCCCGTCGGGTGTGACGAGAAACGCGGCGTTGAAATAATCCGCCGCGTCGGGGTCCGTGTGGTTGGCGCGCGGTTCTGCGTCGTCACAGCCGAGAATCATCCAGACCCGGTGTTCGCGCGCCAGGCGGGTCACGGCTCGGTAAAGGGATTCGTCATACCGGATCATGTTGGGCACGGCGGCTTCCGGCCACAGCACAAGATCCGGGGCGTCGGCCAGACCGGTTTCCGTTAGTTCGAGCAACTGGCGGAACCGGTTTTGATTTTCGTCGGGCGACCAAATCAAGGTTTGCGGGATGCTCGGTTGCACAAACAGGACCCGCCAGGATTCCGCGCCGTCGGTCGGTTCCCGCAGGGCGCGCAGCCCCAAGCCGGCGACGAGCGCCAGCACCGTCGCCGGCAGAATGATTTCCCCCAACCACGCATAGCGGCGGGTGGGATGAAGGAGGATCTCCCGTCCGGCGCAGAACAGCGCGAGAGAAAACCAGACCACCAGAAAGGACACCCCATACACGCCGGTCACGGAAGCGCCTTGGATGAGCGGCAACAGGCGGTATTGCGAAGCGCCTAAAAAGTTCCACGGAAAGCCATCCCAGATGCGCGCCTGCACCATCTCCAACGCCACCCACAACGCGGCCCCGAGCAGCGCCCACCGCGCGCGTGACGTCCAATGGGTCGCGGTTCGTGCGGCGATGGTCATGGACATTACCCAGACCGCCGGGAACAGCGCGAGAAACGCGCTTAAAGCCACCCAGCCCAACACCGGATAACCCCGCACCGGGATCTGCAGCAACCACGAAAGCGAAACCAGGAAGTGCGTCAGCCCGGCGAGATAGCCGATCCGCAGACTTTCTCTGGTCCGCGCGCCAACGGCCGCCAGCAGCAGCAAGGCGGGCGCGAGCCACGCCAGTCCCATGATGGAAACGCGGGGGAACGCCAGCGCCCAGCCCAGGCCGGCGATTATCGCCGCACCATAACGTCCCCCGGTCGTGAGTCGTGCTGCCTTCAACGCCGCGAGGGTTGCCGCGAACGCCCGGCAAGGCAAGCGTGCGAACATTTCACCAGAGGTATTTGGCCAGCGCTAACACGCCTTGTTTGACCGCCGACCGGTGGTGCGACGCGCCGTGGGCGCGGAGGACCTGTTCGCGGTTCGCCAGATACCAGTCGTAGGTTTGAATGAACATCTCCACGTTGGAAAAGCGCGGCTGCCAGTCCAGTTGGCGTTGGGCTTTTGTGATGTCAAACCAGAGCGACCGGCCATACATCAGCGCGTGATACGGGCCCAGCGGCGACCAGCCGAGCGCACTGGTGAGTTTCATGAGCGCCACGGCGGCCCGCGTCGGCACGCTGCGGACCCGCGCGCCGGTGCGGGCGTGCGCGCACAGGGATTCAAGCGTCTCGCGCATGGTGCCGAATCGCGCCGCGCCGCAATGGTAAAGTGTCGGGCCCGGTTGCGCCGCCGCCCGGAGACAGGCGTCGGCCAGATCGTCCGCGTGGACAAACTGATAAACATTATCACCGCGCCCGAGCACCGGCACGTTGTGCCCTTCGCGAATCCATTCAAACAAAATCTGAAAAATCCCCAGCCGGCCGTGGCCCATGATTGTGCGCGGTCGGATGATGGTGACATCCAATCCGCGTTCCGCGAACGCCTGACAAAGCTGTTCGCCCTCCCGTTTCGCCCGACCATACGCTTCGCCCGGCGTTGGCGGCGTGGTTTCAGTGACGGGATTGGTTTTCGGCGCGCCGAAGACTGCGCTGGAGGAGATATAAATGACCTTGCGCACTTTTGCCATCGCCGCCGCGCGCAGCAGGGTTTCGGTGCCGCCCACATTGACCGAGTGGAAAAGCGGTTGATCCTTCGCCAGTGGCACTTGCGCCACGCAATGATAAATCGTGTCGCAATGGGCCACTGCCCGGGCGACCGGGCCGGCGTCGCGGATGTCGCCCGGGACAAATTCCACGTCCGCCGGGCGGTCGTCCGCGTCCACCAGATCAAACACCCGCACCGCCTGGCCCGCCGCGCGCAGGTGATCCCGTAAACGCGAACCGAAATAACCCGATCCGCCGGTGATGAGGGAAAGCGGCGTTGCCACGGTTCAAAAAGTAATGCCGCGTTCGGCGCACCAACGCAACGAGCGCCGCATCCCCTCCTCAAGGGCCACGGTGGGGGCGTAACCCAATTCGCGCTCCGCCCGGGCGATGGAGCATGCGATGGTCTTGTTCATTTCCGACAGCACATGGATTTTCTGATGATACCAGCCGGCGGCTTGCAGCAGGGTGTCGGCGAGAAACGCCATTTTGCTGACCAGACCCGGCAGGCGCAGTCGCCGGTGCGCGCACGGCTGACCGAATTCATTTTCCAACAGCCGCTCGACGGTATCCACGATTTCGTTCATGGAATAAGGCCGCCGGTCCGCAATCCAATAGGTCTGTCCCGCGGCGCGTTCAACTGCTGCCGCCCGCAGCAGTCCCTGGCACAGGTTGTCCATATACGCCATGGAACGGAGGTTGCGCCCGCCGCCGACAATGGGTGCTTTGCCGTCGCGGATCATGCGGAAAAACAAGGTTTGCCGCGGCGGTTGATTGGGACCGTAAAACCAAGGTGCGCGGAGGATGACCGTTTCCAAGCGGTCGGCGCGCTGGAGGGCCGCCTGTTCCATGAGCATCTTGGAGCGACCGTAATTTAGGTAGGGCCGATACGGGGACCATTCGTCGAACAGATGATCGGGATGCGGATTGCAGCCGCAGGGGGAATTTGAGGACATGATCACCGCCCGGGCCACGCCCGCGTTGATGGCGGCGTCCAGCAAGTGGGTGGTGCCGTGCTGGTTGATCGCGTAGAAATCCGCCACGCGCCGTGGATGAATCACGCCGGCGGTGTGCAACAACACCCCGCCCCTCGCCCCGTCGCAAAAGCGCGCGCAATCCGTTGGGTTACGCAAGTCGCCTTCGTAGAACGTGACCCGGTCGGCCTCGGTCCGCAACGCTACCGGGTCCTGCCCGGGTAACACCAGGCAACGCACCCGGGGATTCGCCGTGGGCGGCAGGAGAGAGACGGTTTCCGGCAAGCCCTGCGCCACGGCTTCCAACAGCCGCGAACCGAGCCAGCCGGCGGCGCCGGTGATCAGAATAATTTCAGGCGGCCACTTCATTCTGAAAACGCCGGTTCAAGCGCCGACAAGCCCGGATGGGCGCGGATGTACCGAATTCGCAGTGTCGCCGGAGAAGGTTGCAAATCTCCGCTTTGCCATCCCGTGCAGCGTGAGCGATTCGTGATTTATCGGTCTTCCATCCCATATCCATGCAGAATCCAGGTTCTCATCTTCCGCGTGCGGGGAACGCTAACCACTGCCTCTTCCAGCGTCCAGTCCAATACAGAAAGACTGGGAAATTGACCGCTTGATTTCGGGACCGATTCGAATCCAGCAGAGACGATCAAAGCCTTTGGTCATCGCCACGCGTCCGCGCTGCGGGGATTTTGAACTCGCCGCCGCCGCCGCCGCGAACAAAAATACATCATGCTTTGGTCGCGCATCAAAATGGTTGTCCACCCACGCACGAAATTTTTCCGTTGGACGCTCACGCCTTGCCCAAGTGTCTGGCGCTGGATTGTGGTGGCACTTCTCGTCGTCTCGTTTGGATGGGTGGGGGGAGTTTCCGCCGCCGACACGCGCGGCATGGTTTCCTCCGGGCATCCACTGGCCACGGCGGCGGGGCTCGACGTGTTGAAGTCCGGAGGCAACGCCATAGACGCGGCGGTTGCGGTTGGGCTGACGTTGGGCGTTGTGGATGTGTGCAACTCCGGCATCGGCGGCGGCTGTCTGATGTTGATCCATCTGGCCAACGGAAAGCTCGTCGCCATTGACGGTCGCGAAACCGCGCCCGCCGCGGCCACGCGCGATATGTTTATCCGCGACGGCCGGGCGGTGCCGGCACTCAGTCAGACTGGAGCGTTGGCCAGCGGAGTGCCGGGCGAACTCGCCGCGTTTGAATACGCCGCGAAACGGTTCGGCAAAAAGCAGTGGCGCGAACTGGTGCAGCCCGCGGCCGACCTGGCGGAGCAGGGTTTCGCTCTCCAACGCGGATATGCCGCGCGTCTCCAAGCCGAGGCGGCCGACCTGGCGCAGTTTGAAGCCTCGCGGGCTGTGTTCTTTCGCGAAGGCCGTCCGTTGCGGGGGGGGGAGATATTGCGGCAGCCCGATCTCGCCGCCACCTATCGCGCTATTGCGGAGCAGGGCAGCCGCTGGTTTTATCGCGGTCCCTTTGCGCGCGCCGCCGAGCAATGGATGCGGGACAACGGAGGCCTGTTAACCGCGGCGGACTTCGCCAAGTATCGTTGTCGAATCCGGGAGCCGATCATCACCACCTATCGCGGCTATACCATCATCAGTTTTCCGCCGCCCAGTTCCGGCGGGGTTCACGTCGCGCAAATGCTCAACATCCTTGAACACTTTGATCTTAAAGCGCTCGACGAAGCCACGCGTGTGCATGTCCTGACCGAGGCGATGAAACTGGCCTTCGCCGATCGTGCGCACTGGCTGGGCGACCCCGCCTTTGCCCGCGTGCCGCGGGGATTGGTTTCCAAAAGCTACGCGGCGACGCTGGCGGGCCGGATCCGGTTGGACCGTGCCACGGAAGTGCCGACGCACGGTCTGCCGCCCAACTGGCGTCGGGACGTGTTCAAAAAACACACCACGCATTTCTCGGTCGCCGACGCGGACAACAACTGGGTCGCCTGCACCGCCACCGTTAATACCAGCTTCGGGTCCAAGGTGGTGATTCCAGGCACGGGTGTGGTGCTGAACAACGAGATGGATGATTTCTCCGCCCAACCCGGCGTGGCGAATTACTTCGGCTTGGTGGGAGCGGAAGCCAACGCCATCGCCCCCGGCAAACGTCCACTCTCCAGCATGTCGCCCACACTGGTGTTGCGGGATGGCCAACCCATCCTCAGCCTGGGCGCGGCGGGCGGACCCAAGATCATCACGGCGGTGTTGCTGGAACTGGTCTGTCTCCTCGATCTGGGGTTCAGTCCGGAAGCCGCGTTGGCCGCGCCGCGGTTTCATCATCAGTGGTCGCCCGCCGAGTTGATGTTCGAACGGCAACTGCCCGAACCGTTGCAAGCGGCGCTGATTGAACGCGGTCACCGGCTGCGACCGCTCTCCTCGGGGTCGGTCTCGCATCTGGTGGCCCGCAGTGCGGATGGCCGCAGCTTTGTCGGCGCGGCGGATCCCCGGAGCGGAGGCCAGGCGGCGGGGTGGTAGCCCCGGTTGGCAGACGGCTGCCTTGGCCGTCCGCTTTGTACGAAACGCCGGTGCGTCCGCTTGGCGCAACCCCGGGCGGCGACTGCGGTGATGCTCGACGTTTGTGATGAATCCGTTAGCCTGAGACCCCACGGGTATGCCGCCGCCGGACACGCCATCATCACCGCCGGTTGCCCCGCCGCATGATCCCTATGCGGTGCTGCGCAACCGGGATTATCTGCTGTACCTGATCGGGCGGTTGGTGGCGGTGCTGGGCCAGCAGATGGTGGTGGTGGCGGTCGGGTGGGAATTGTACGAACGCACCCATTCTGCCATGGCGCTGGGGTTGGTGGGTTTGACGCAAATGCTGCCCATGATCCTCGGCACGTTGCCCGCCGGCCATGTGGCCGATAATTATCCCCGCAAACAGATCATCGCCGTGACCACCGGCATCCTGGCGCTGGCCAGCTTGGGGTTGACGTTGATCAGCGCGTTCCAGGCGCCGGTCTTCTGGATTTACGTCTGCCTGTTTGTCATGGGCATGGCGCGGACATTTTTGTGGCCGGCCAGTTCCTCGTTTGTGCCCCACTTGGTCCCGCGGCATCTGTTCTCCCGCGCCGTGACGTGGAACAGCAGCACCTTTCAGTTGTCGTCGGTGGCGGGGCCCGCAGTCGGCGGGGCGATCATCGCGGCGACGGAGAGCGCGGTGCCCGCGTACGCGTTTAACATTCTCGCGGCCCTGACCTATCTGACGATGATTTTGGCCATTCGCCGCAAACACGCGGTGGCCATGCGGGAGCCGATGACGCTGACCAGTCTGGGAGCCGGGTTCCAATTCGTTTTTGCCAGCCCGGTCCTTTTTGCCACGATCACCCTCGATTTGTTTGCGGTGTTGCTGGGCGGTGCGACGGCGCTGCTGCCGCTTTACGCCAAAGATATTCTGGGCGTGAGCCCGCGCGGGCTGGGTCTGCTGCAGGCGGCCATGCCGGCGGGCGCGATGATGTGCGCGCTGTTTCTGGCCCATCGGCCGCCGTTGGAAAAAGCCGGGCGCGCCATGTTGTGGGCAGTGACGGGGTTCGGCCTGGCGACGATTGGCTTTGGTTGTTCGCGCTGGTTTTATGTCTCGTTTGCCCTGCTCGTGTTCTGCGGCGTATTGGACAACATCAGCGTGGTGGTGCGGCACACGTTGGTGCAACTGCTCACGCCGGATGACAAACGCGGGCGCGTCACCGCGGTGAACAGCCTGTTCATCGGCACGTCCAATGAACTCGGCGGCTTCCGGGCGGGCACAGTGGCGCACTGGTTTGGTCCGGCCCTGGGCAATTCCATCGCGTTCGGCGCCGTTGTTTCGGTGGTGTCGGGGGGCGTGGGGACAATCCTGGCGGTATTGGCCGTCGCCTGGTTATGGCCGGAATTACGGCGTTACGGGCGGCTGGATGTCTGATGCCCGGTGTTTTGATCGCAAAAAGGTCAGACTCCAAGGAACGGCACCAGCGCTTTGCCGAACGACGTTTTCATGAGTGCCGCCATTGGAGTGGGTTCCCGTGCCCGTTGCCGCAATGCAAGACCAGCTGAATGAGCATGGGTTTTATTCCATTCACCGCAATCGGGTGGATGCCAAGAATGGTTACGGCGGATTATTTGGAGTTGGCGGAGCTCAATTGCGCAGCGACGCGCTCCACCGTTTCCGGGGTGGCCAGCAGGTAAAGGCGATCAAAAATCTCGCCGGGCATTCCCGCAAGCCCCGCCGCCGCGCGCGGGTTCACATCGGGTCGCGGCACAATGACCGATCGAATCCGTTTTTCTTTGAGCGCTTTGACCCAGTTGGTGCTGCCCTGCGGATCGAAGAGAAACCAGGGCTTGGTGGTTTTCGACTCCGACGGGAACAAGGATTCAATGTCGGGCGGCACTGGAGCGAGGCACACAAACGCCAGGGCTGCGGGATACCGCGCGGTGAGTTGCTGGAACGCGGCCAAAGGAATCTTCCCCGCTCGCGCCGCTTTCGTCGGTGCGTCCAAGCGGGCGATTTCCAGTTCCCATTCCGGATGCCCGCGCAGCAGCGGGGCGCGGAGCGCGTTCGCGTAGGACTCCGCTGTTTCCGCGTCCAGCGCGCCGGCGGGGGGCAGGACCATGACCACAACGCCGCGGTGTCCCGCGATCGCTGTTTGGGTCTGATTGGCCAGGTAAAAACTGACGACTGCGTGCGCGCGGTTCGGCGGTTTGGCATCGCCGGCGGAAAAACTACCGCGAACCTGCCAGCCGAGGATGCCCACCAGCCCGAGGCAACTCACGAGGATCAGTCCCTGGCCCAAAGCAGTGGAACGGCGGCGGAGGAGAAATCCGATGCCGCCGATTGCCAAGGCCACCGCCACCAACAGAAAATACGTCATACGCGGGCTTCCCGGGCCGGGACTAATAGACCTTGTTCACGTTGAAGATGTTGGTCAGAGCGTTTTTCAGGGATTCAACGTGGCCATCCAGGAAGACGCCGTTGGCCCGTCCCATCTTCCGGTTCATGGACTTGATGCCGGTGTACATGTCGTAGAACGCACTGCGATCGTTCCCGCCGCTGTGCCGGTAACAAACGTTGGCAATGGCATGGTCGTCGGGGTAAAGCAACGCGTCGTAGCCTTGGGTTTCTCCGTACATGATGGTCATAGCGGGCTGCGGGATATGCCGCAGTCCCATGTCCAGGCGCGTGTTGTTGATCTGGTAACTTTGCGCGTAACAGAGCCAGCCCCAGTAACCGCCGCTGGGGCTGCCCGGGCACACCAAGATCTGGTTGGTCTGCGTGACGCCGGGGGCGACCTTGCGGCCCAGGTAGGGCGGGAGCACCCGGTACCAGATCATTTCGAACGGGTAAGTGTAATTCAAACCGGTGTAGCCGAGGGGCAGGACCTGGTGGTCTTCCTCGTACATCAGGGCGGCGAAGATCATCTGCCGTTCGTTGTTGGCGCAAAAGGTGGCGCGCCCCTTGTCTTTGGCACGGGCCAAAGCCGGCAGCAACATGCCGGCGAGAATGGCAATGATAGCGATGACGACCAACAGTTCGATGAGGGTGAAGGCGCGCGGCCGGAGGCGCTCCCCGGTGGCGGCGACCGGCGGTTTCAGATGCGGTCTCTCAGGTTGTCGCATAAACAAGCAGGATGCGGTTCACGGGATTATGCCCGCTTGGCGTAGGGGAGTTGCCACGGACTGCGGTATTTGACCCCCACGAGGGCGTCGGCGTCCGGGTGGTTGGGAATCCGCTCGTTGACGGCGTCCCAGTGCAGGGTGTGGCCGCTGCGGAAGGCAATGTTCCCCAGGTGCGCCACCGTGGAAACGTGATGCCCGGCTTCCAGATTGAGCACGGGTTGCTGCCGGGATTTCATACAATCAAGAAAATTTCGGATATGCGCGGGGCGCGGGTCGCCGCTGCTCTTGTGTTGTTCCGGTTCCAAACTGGCCTTGCGTTTCTCGATGAGCAGTTCCCAGCCGGCGTCGTTGAGTAGAATGGTGCCCTCCGTGCCCGACCACGAGACCCCCCAGGACCGGCCATTCAAGCCGACACCCACGCCGCTCTTGTGTTCCCATTGCAGCAGGTAATCCGGGAATTCGTAGGTCGCGATTTGTGAATCCGGGGTCTCGCGCGAGTCGCGTTGCACAAAGGTGCCGCCCGTGGCGCACACCGTTCGCGGCGGGGCGGAATCCATGCCCATCAGCGCCATGTTAATGAGATGCACCCCCCAATCGGTCATCAAGCCGCCCGCGTAATCCCAGAACCAGCGGAAATTGTAGTGGCACCGGTTTTTGTTGTACGGCCGTTTGGGCGCGGGCCCGAGCCAGAGATCATAATCCAAACCCGGCGGCGGCGCTTCATCCGGCAGGGCCGCCATTTCCGGTTGCCAATCGAGCCACGCCCAAGCGCGCACCATGCTCACCGGCCCCAGCTTGCCGGATTTCACAAACGCGGCGGCGTCAATGATGTGCTGGCAACTTTTCCACTGAGACCCCATCTGCACGATGCGATTGTGTTTTTGCGCGGCGGTGACCATGGCGCGGCCTTCGTCAATCGTGGTGGCCAGCGGTTTTTCCACGTAAACATCCTTGCCCGCCTGGCAGGCCAGCACCGTGGGCAGGGCATGCCAATGATCCGGGGTGGCGATGATGACGGCGTCCACGTCCTGCCGATCCACCACGCGGCGGAAATCCTTCACCGTGTCGGGTTGTTTTCGCTCGCGTTTTTGGCAGACGGCCAGGGCGTCTTTCAGGTGGGCGTCGTCCACGTCGCAGACCACCACGCATTCGACTCCGGGGTTGAGCAAAAAACAATCCAAGTCGCCGCAGCCCATGCTGCCGGACCCGATGAGGCCCACGCGGATCTGGTCGTTAGCCGCGGCGCGCGTGGCGCGGATCGCCGGACCGGACAGGCTGGCCAGGGCCGCCGTGCCGAGCGCGGTTTGGCGGAGGAAATGGCGGCGCGAATACGAGGCGGAATGAACGGTGTCTCTCATGGGAATTACTTAAATCTGAAGTCACCTTATCCCCGCAAGGGCGCGGACGCAATGACGTATTCGCGTCAACCGGTTATTCGCGCAACTGGCCGCTTTGCACGAGGATTTCGCGCCAGCGGGCGGCGGTGCGGTCCAAGGCGGCGCGCGGCGAGCTTTGGCCGCGAATCGCCTTGATCAACTCATGGTCCAGATAGTCGGACAGTTCCTGCGAGGGGGGAATCCGGAACCGCGGTTGATGCACGGCCAATCCCTCCCGGACGGCGGAGAGGTAGAAGACCTGCCGTTGACACTCGGGATCGTGGTAGGTGGAAAGGCGCGGCGAGCCTTTGCCATAGCGCAACAACAGCCGCTGGGAGTTGGTCGGGTTGACGAAAAACCGCAGCCATTGACAGGCGGCGTCGAGGTCGGCACAGGCCGGATTGATGCCGAGCGACCAAGCGCTGAGTTGGGGTTGCTCGCCGGGAATGACCGCCGCCCCGATTTTACCGGTGATCTTGCAGCGGTTGGTGTCGGCCAATTGGCGCCAGATCAGGCTGGGCCACGCCAGATACATGGCCCCCCGGCCTTGCAGGAACAACAGGTCCGCGTCCGGCAACGTCCGGTCTTCGGAACGCGGCGGCGCGTAACGGAACATTTCGGTGAACAATTCGAGGCTGGCCACGCCGCTGGCGGCGTGCAGTTGCGGACGCCAATGCTCATCCACCGGGCGGCCGCCCATCCCGTACAGGATGCCGGACCACAACGTGTAGGTCTGTTCCTTGCCCATCAAAATGTTGCCATAGAGCGTTTCGGAGTTCAGGAATTTCGCAATCTCCACATATTCCGGCCACGTCCGGGGCGGCTGCAAAGGCCGGCCCGTGCGTTCGGCAAATTCGGCGGATCGAGCGGCAAACACATCGGTCCGATAAAGCAGCGTGATGACGTCGCACGCCATGGGCAGGGCATGGAACCGGCCTTCCCATTGACCGCAATTGGTCAGCACGGTGGGAATGAAATCTTCGATGTCCGGGGCGATCTGCGCGAGCACGTCGTCCAACGGCCGCAAACGGGGCAGGATTTCCCCCTCCCATTGGTAAGCCACCTGCAGCACATCGTAATGCCCGCCGCCGGTGAGCAGATCGGTCAATTCCTTTTCCCGCAGGCTGAAAAGATTGGCTTCCACAATGTTGACCTGGATGCCCGTCTGCCGTGTGAACTCCTCTGCCAGCGACCGCGCGGCTTCGGCGTATAATCCGGTCATGTAAATGCCGGTGAGTTGACGCCGCGGCGGGGCCGTTTGGGGGCGGCACCCTGCCAGCAGCAGGACAGCGCCGCAGAGCGGCAGCAGAAGAAACCAAAGATGTCGCCTAGGGCGCATGGCGGGGGGGAACAAGATGTTCGGAGAGCGCCTTGGCCACGGCGCCGCCCCGGGTATGCACCTGGAGCTTCGCGTAAATGCTCCGCAGATGATTGTCCACGGTGTGATAACTGAGCGCCAGACGATCGGCGATTTCCTTTTTGACCAACCCTTGGACCATGAGTTCGAGGACCTCCCGTTCGCGTCCGGAAAGCCCATAGTCATGCTCGGGCGGCGTGGCCCGGGAGGAGGCAAACATGTTCAACACCAGCCGCGCGACGCGCGGGTTGATGGGCGATCCGCCCTGCAACACCTCATGCACGGCGTTGGCGATGGCGTCCTCATCCGCCGTTTTCAGCAGGTAACCGGAGGCGCCGGCGCAGATCGCGTTGAACACTTTTTCCTGGTCATCGAACACGGTGAGCATGATGACGTGCGTGGCGGGCGACCGCGCCTTGAGATGGCGGATGCCTTCGATGCCGCTCATGCCGGGCAGCCCCACGTCCAGCAGGATGACATCGGGCGCGGGTTGGGTGTCCAAGGCGGCCAACGCGTCTTCGCACGAGGCAAAGGCGCAGGGGCACTGCATGGTCGGCGCGCGGTTCAGTACCCGCGCCAGCACGCGCCGCGAATCGGCATGATCTTCGATCAGCCAGACGACGGCTTTTTTGCCTGCAGCCCCAGTGCGCATGGAATGGAGTCTTTCTGGTCTTTCCTTGCGGAGCAAGCCTCGGCTCTCCGGGCGCGCCGGCGGACGATCCACCTTTATGGTGGAGAAACCCGCAAGCGAAGCGTGGTGCCCTGCCCAGGCTGGCTCTGAATATCCAGTTGCGCGCCGATCCTAGCGGCGCGGGTCCGCATATTGCGCAAGCCGCTCCCTCCGGTTGCCGCCGCCGGATCAAAACCGGCGCCGTCATCGCGGATGGTCAACTGCCAATGCCCGGCGTCTTCCTCCAGATGCACTTCCACGACCCGGGCCCGCGCGTGCCGGGCGATGTTGGTGAGCGCCTCTTTGACGAGCAGGAACAGGTGATGCCGGAAATCGAACGGCAGTTTCCGGGAGAGATTGACGCCCTCGTATTGCAGGCGATAGTCCACCCCGCGCAGGACGGTTGCGGCGAAATCCTTGGTCCGCAGCAACCAGTCCTGCACGGTGTCGAACGCCGGGTTGATGAGCCAGATGATGTCGCGGATGGAATTGGCAGTCTGCGTGGCAATGCGATGAATTTCCTCGACATCCTGCCGTTCTTCCGGCGGGAGGCGCCCGTGTTTGGCCAGCAGACGGCTCAACAACGTGATGCTCCAGAGGCTGGAGCCAATGTCGTCATGTAAATCGCCGGCGATGCGCACGCGCAGCCGCTCGATCTCCTGCCGCCGCGCCTGTCGTAACCGATACAAGCCGATTAGGATTCCCACGACTGCGAGCCCGGCCGCCATTCGAAACCAGAGGGTTTCCCACCAGAACGCCGCCACGGTGACGGCCACCGTGGCGCCCGTTTCGTTCCAGATGCCGTCGTTGTTGCTCGCCTTCACGCGAAACAGATAACGACCGGGCGGCACTTTGGGATAGCGGGTGTGCCGGGCGGTGCTGGGCTCGCTCCAGGCCCGGTCGTAACCGGCCAACTGACAGCGGAAATGCACCTTGCCCGGCGCCGTCAAACTAAGCGCGGTGTAATCGAACCGCAGACCCCCCCGCCCGGGCGGCACGCGCACGCCGTCGTGGAAGGGCACCGCCACATTGTCCACCCATACGGCTTCCAGTTCCACGCGCGGCGGTTGCCGGTTCCAAGGCCGCGCGCCGCGTTCCGCGATGACCAATCCCTTGGTGGTGGCAAACCAAACCGTGTCGCGCCCGGGTGGCCAGCGGCGGGACGGAATCAACGGCACGCATTGAACGCCCGGCAACCCGTCCTCCTTGCCATAGGGGACCACATCCAGAAACGGCGAGTGCCCCGTGGCTTGCGCCTCCAGTTGTTCCCGGGAGACCCGCAGGATGCTGTGGCCTGTGCCAATCCACAGGTTGGCTTCGAGATCGGTTTGCAGTTGCAGGATCGCTTCGTTGGCCAGTTCGCTGCCGCTGACAAAAACTGTGAGCTGCCCGTCCTTGATCCGGCACAATCCCTTGGCTGTGCCCACCCAAACCGAACCGTCCAAGGCGACATGCACCACGCGCACCAGATTAGCGGGCAACCCCTCCTGTTCGGTGAACGCCGTGAACCGGCCGTCGCGGAGCTGGAACAATCCGTCGCCCGTCGTGCCGATCCAGAGATTGCCCTGGCTGTCCCGCGCCAGCGCGACCGCGTGGCTGCCATAAAATCCCCACGGCGTGTTGAAGCGCTCGACGTTCCCGTCTTTGAAATGATTCAAACCGCCGTTGCGGGTGCCGAGCCACAAGCCGCCGTCGTCTTCGGCGTAAAGCACCTCAATGGCGCTGTCGGAAAGCCCGTTGCGTTCGCTGTATTGCCGCAGCGTCTGGCCGTCGTAGTGGAACAAGCCGTCGCGCAACGTGCCGATCCAGTAATCGCCCGCAGCGGTCAGGCAGGCGGTTTGGATGGTGACCCCTTCCGGCAGAGGCAGCGTGATCAACGGGACAAAGACGCCTCCTTCGACTTGGTAAACCCGATGATTCCCGGCGACGAGCCGCAAGGTGCCTTCGGGTGTCTCGATGTAACAGGGCACCCCGAGGCCGCCGGCGATTTCCGGCGGCGGCACCAACCGCAACTGACGCCGTTTCAGGCGGCGCAGACCGTCGTGGGCTGTGCCCAGCCAAACATTGCCCTCGACATCCTCACATAGCGCCGTCAGGGCATTCGTGGTTTGCCAGATCAACTCCGGCGGCGTTTCCCGCGCCCGGGCGAGCCGGTAAAGATTGCCCGTCCGGGTGCCGAACCAGAGCGACCCATCCCGGCGCTCAATCAGGCAGCGCACGGGTTCGGTGGATACCTGAAACGGTGGAGCCGATGCCGCGTCCGGCAGACCATATAATCCCGCCTCGCCGCCGAGCCAGAGCCAGCCGGCGCGGTCTTCGTGCAGGCAGTGGAGATTCGTGCGGGCAAACGGCGGCAACGGAACCTCAAAGGGCGTCAGGGTTTCCTGACTGAATTTGCCCAATCCCTTGGGCGTGGAGAACAGCGAGCGTGAACTGCGGGAAAAACTGATGGCGTCCACGCGGTCGTCGGGCAGGCCGTCCGTTTTGTAAAACGTGGTGAGCTGTCCGGTGTGCCAGCGGTTCAGTCCCGAATCCGTGCCCGCCCAGAGTTCACCCGCCGGCCCTTCGCCAAGACACAACACCGTGTCCGCAGAAAGCCCCTCCTCACTCAACAACGCGTTGAACCAGCCATTTTGGTAAACGACCAAATCGCCGCCGTCCGTGCCGACCCACAACCCGCCCGCGGCATCCTCCCAGAGGCAAAGAATTCGGTTGCTGCGCAAGCCGACGCTGTCCGCCACCCGGAAGGTGGTGAAACGCACGCCATCGAACCGCGCCAAGCCATTCAGCGTGCCCACCCAGAGATAGCCGTCCTGCGTTTGCCGGATGGCGGTGATGGTCTGGTGGGGAAGCCCCGCGTCGGTTGGCCAGGCGTCCACCACCCAATCGCCGGGGGTGGAGGCGGCGCTGGCGCGGAGGATGGCGCCGCCCAGCAAGGCCCCCGCGAGCAATCCGGTGAGGCCGCGCATGCCCATCGTTACGCGGGCGGTGGGCCCTCGGCCGCTTGCGCGTATTCCAGGGGTACGACCAGAACCGCGCAGGCGGCTTTGCGCGCCACTTTTTCCGCCACGCTGCCAAACAAGGTTTTGCCCACCCGACCGTGGCCGTGCCGGCCCAGCACGATCAGGTCAATCTGTTTCGCGCGCGCAAATTCAAGAATCGTGGCGGCGTCCGGGCCGATGCGGAATTCCACCTGCAGCTTCACGCCGGCGGGCACGCGCGCGAGGTAGCTCGCCGCCACTTTGGCATCAATGGCTTTTTTTGCCTCCGCGTCCACGTTGTCCACCTCGTAGATGTAAGATTTCCAGAATTGGGCGTCCGGTTCCTGGATGACGTGGAGCAGATACAAGATCGCCCCGGGCCGGCGGATCACGGCGTCCAGCGCGAAGGCAAACGCCGCGTCGGCGCTCTCCGAAAAATCCGTGCAAAACAGGATGCGTTGGAAGCGGGACGGCAACGGGGCGGGGGACGGGGTGTTCATCGCGGACTCCTTATTTGCTGAGGCTGGGCAGGAAGGTGACGATTTGCGGAAACACGGTGATGAGCACGGCGGCGAGCACCAACGCCCCCAGGAACGGCAGGCTACCGCGGAAGATCTTTTCCAGGGGCACATCGCGCGCCATGCCGCTCACCACGTAGGCGCACACGCCCACGGGCGGCGTGATGACGCCCATCATGGTGACCACCACAATCATCACCCCGAACCAGATCAGATCGTAACCCAGCGCCAGCACCACGGGATAGAAAATCGGAATGGTCAAAATGTCCAGTGCCAGCGCGTCCAGGAAACAGCCGCCCACGAGGTAAAACAAAATGATCAAAGTCATGATGGCCCATCCGGGCAGGATCAGGCCGGAGAGCCAGAGCGCCAGGTTGGCCGGCACCTGGGTGACCGCCAGGAATTTTCCGAAGATGATCGCGCCCGCGACAATCGTCATCACCATGCAGGAGGTGCGGATGGTTTCATTCAGGCATTGACCCAGTTTTTTCCAGGTCAAATCGCGTTTGCCCAAGGCGATCAACAGCGTGCCCGCAGCCCCGATGGCGGCGGCTTCAGTAGCGGTGAAATAGCCGGCGAACATCCCGCCCATGACCAGCGCGAACAACAACAGCGTTTCCCACACCCCCCGCAGGGAAACAAACCGTTCCCGCCAGGTGAACCCGGGGCCGGCTGGTCCGTAATGGGGTTGCATCCGGCATTGCACGTAAATCACGAGGCAAAAGAGCAGCGCCACCAGAATGCCCGGGCCGATGCCGGCGATGAAGAGTTTGCCGATGCTTTGCTCGGTGAGAATCGCATAGACAATGAACACGATGCTGGGCGGGATGAGCATCCCAATGCCGCCGCCCGCCGCCACGCACCCCGTCGCCAGTTGCATGTCGTAGCGGTAACGCCGCATCTCGGGCAACGCCACGGAGGCGATGGTTGCCGAGGTGGCCGGGCCGCTGCCGCAGATGGCGCCGAACGCCGTGCAGGCACCCACGGTGGACATGGCCATCCCGCCGGGCAACCAGCCCAACCAATGGTAGGCAGCGTGGAAAAGGCCGCGGCTGATCCCCGTGTGAAACGCCACCTGGCCCATCAACACAAACAACGGAATCGTGGTCAGGTTGTAATCCGCAAACGTCGAATAAAGCTCGATCGTCGCCATGCTGAACGCGGCGGGGGGCGACACCACCAACGCAAAGCCGATCAACCCGACCACGGCCATGACAAACCCCACCGGCATGGAGGCGGCCAGCAACAGGAACAACAGGGCGAACCCAAGATAGGCGGCGTCGGTCGGGGTCATGGCTGGAGCATGGCTTTGCCCGGATGGGTGAGGTGATAAAGTTTGATGAGCACCACCAGCGCGCACGAGCCGGCCAGCATGTACGGCACCCAGAAAATGGGCAGTTGCAGCGTCATGCTGACTTCGCCCTTCAGCCGCAGGGAATTCCCGTAATCCACGCATCCCCACGCCAGCAGACTGAACAACGCCATCGCCAGCAGCCGCATGACCGCGTCCACGCCCACCCGTCCGCGCCGGCCCAGTTTGTGAAAGAAATACTCAATGGCGACGTGGCCTTTGATGGCGGTGGTGTAGGGCAGTGCCGCGGCCATGGTCACCGCAGCGGCGATTTTGACGATGTCGTAGGCGCCGGTCATTGAGAGGCGGAAGACGCGCAGGAGCACGTCCACAGTGGTGACGAGCACCATCACCAGCAAGCCGGCGCCGGCCACCCACGCCAATCCGCGCACAACCTGGCGCAGGAGATGGTGGTAGAGATCCAGCCCGCGGCGTCCGCCGGCCGGAGAAGGAGAGGCAGTCATGGAGGGGGGTGAAAAACGATCAAAACTTTTTGGCCGGTCGCCTCCGGCATGATTTGCGGGGGTGTCCAAGGACGGGAACACCCCCGCGGTTGGTCGCGTGTCAGCCGGGGCTTACTTGGCGGCTTTCTCAATCTCTGCTTGCAAGTCAGCCAGCATTTGGGCGCCGGGGAGGTTTTTGTCGGCCGCCGCTTTCACGTAGTCATCCAGGATGGGTTTCACGGCGTCTTTCCACTTCTGCTGTTCGGCCTCGGGCAGCCGGATGAATTCCCGTTTCAGTTCCGTGACGAAGGCTCGCCCGTCTTGGTCGGCTTGATCCCAGGCGGCGCCGTGTTTTGCGATCCATTCCTGGCTGACGTCGGTGAAGATCTTTTGGATGTTGGCCGGCAGCTTGGCCCATTTGTCCTTGTTCATCACCACAAACATCGCGGTGGTGTACCCGATGGCCGACGCGTCAATGACATATTGAATCGTTTCTCCCTGTTTCCATCCCTTGAGCGTTTCGATGGGACAGAGGGTGGCTTCCACCACGCCCTTGGCCAGCGCTTCGTAGGTTTCCGGCTGGTTCATGGCCACCGGCGTGGCGCCCAGCGACTCAACAATTTTGGCGGACAGTCCCGTGGCGCGCACTTTGAGCCCCTTGAGGTCGGCCAGCGACCGAACCGGTTTCTTGCTGGCGAGGATGCCTGGGCCGTGGGCGTGGACGTACAGCAGATGAACATCGTCCAACTCGGCGGGCGGATGCTTGGCGAGTACGGCGTTGGCGGCGCGGGTGGCCGTCATGCCGTCCGGGTACCCGAGCGGCAGATCCAAGCCCTCCAACAACGGAAAACGACCGCGCGTGTAGGCGAAGCAACTCATGCCAATGTCCGAGATGCCTTTGACTACGCCTTCGTAGCATACGTCCGCCTTGCTGAGGGAGCCGGCGGGGTAAATGGTGATTTTGACGCGCCCGTCCGTGCGCTTTTCAATTTCATGCGCCCAATTCGTCGCCGCGATGCACTGCACGTGGGTGGGCGGGAAAAAGATGCTGTAGGACAGGTGGATGGTTTCCGCTTCGCCTTGGGGTTTGCAGCCGGTCAGGGTTGCCAGCCAGGCGCCCGCCAGGGCCAAGGTGATCAGGAATACGGTACATGGTTTTGCCTTCATCGAGTTGCCTCCAAGTTTGGTTTGTGTTGTTGCCATGGTGCGATCCGCGCTCCGGTTACCGTCGGGGCGCCCTGTATCCGTCCTTTATAGGGCAATCGGGCGGGCCTTCGCAACTGCTCTCGCACGCAAACCATTTGCGCGTATGCTAACCGTCAAAAAATCTAATTAACCGTCCGGCGCCGTGAAGGCCGGCCGGCCCTGCCAAAAACGCATCGCGCCGAGGTTGGCGATTGGGTGCCGTGGCGCCGTTGTCCGGGGTGTGCGCCATTTCTTACGGTCGCGGTTGTCTGAGGATTCCCGATTTTTGGCGAACCGGGAAATTGGAGATGTCCGCGGAAGTGGCTTGACTGTCGGCGGGTTACGGATTGCACTAAGGGCGGTCTGGCAATGAAGCCGGTCCGGCAAAATGGGATCTTTTTTATGGCACAAAAACGGGACAATTCGGCATGGATTAAAGGCGGGGCGATATCCGGTGGCGGGGCGCCCCCCAGCGGAGGCCGGGCGTGGCGGTTGATTCTGCTGGGCGCCCCCGGCGTGGGCAAAGGCACGCAGGCGGACCTGCTGTGCGAGCGTTTGGGGCCCTTGCATCTTTCCACAGGTGATGTTTTTCGGGCGGCGAAGAGCGCCCCCGCCAGCGAACGCACGCCCGCCATCGAACGCGCCTTGGGCTACATGCAACGGGGCGAGCTGGTGCCGGATGAAACGGTGATTGATCTCGTGCGCGAACGGGTGGCCTGTCTGCGGGATGCCGGCGGGTTTTTGCTCGATGGATTCCCGCGCACCGTGGTGCAGGCGGAGGCGCTGCGGCAGTTGATGCAGGCGGAACAACTGACGCTCGACGGCGTGTTGGATTATGAGTTGCCCACCGCCGAGGTCATCCAGCGCCTGAGCGGCCGGCGCACCTGCGCCGGGTGCAAGGCGGTCTTCCACGTCGTCACCCTGCCGCCGAAACGCGAGGGCGTGTGCGACCATTGCGGCGGCCAGCTGTATCAACGCGAGGATGACCGACCCGAATCCATCCAGGTGCGCTTGGACGCGTATGCGAAAAGCACGCTGCCGCTGACCGAATACTACCGAAAACTGGACCTGCTGATTCCAATTTCCGCCACCGGATCGCCGGAGGAAATTTTCCAGCGCACGCTCGAAGCCTTGCAGGCGCGCGTGTGAGCATCGGCGGCATTGCGAGCCGGAGCGGAGATCCGCAGTGGCGGGTGGGGCAGTGGAAAAAACCATCCGGGTGGCGTAAGATGCTCCGGAAACTGCGGTCGAAAACGAACAACGGCAACCGATTTCCAATCCTATGAGTGCGCGCATCAGTTTCGAGAACTGTCTGGCCTTCATCAACCGCCAGTGGACCAGCGAATTGTCGCGCCCGGACGGGAAGCAGGGCGGCCGCCGGAATGTGGTGACCATCTCGCGGCAGGTGGGCTCGGGCGCCCATGCCATCGCCGAACAACTGGCCAACCGGTTGTCGCCGGAAACCTCCCCGCAGGCGGCGCCGTGGACGGTGTTTGACCGCAATCTCATTGAAAAAGTCCTGGAGGATTTGCGTTTGCCGGCGCGGCTGGCGCAACACCTGCCCGAGGATCGGGCGTCCGATCTGGAAGACATCATGGACGACCTGTTCGGCATGCGACCGCCGTCATGGGCGGTGGTGCAGCAAACCGCTGAAACCATCCTGCGCCTGGCCCGGCTGGGGAAGGTGATCCTGATTGGCCGCGGAGCGACGTTGGTAACGGCGCGGTTACCGAACGTGGTGCGCATCCGCCTGGTGGCGCCCTTGGAACAACGGATTGCCTTGGTCCAGAAAACGCGCAAGCTGACGGCCAAAGCCGCCGCCGCCGTAGTACAACAGGAGGACCGTGGCCGGGCGCGCTACCTGAAAAAATACTTCAAGGCCGACATCAACAACCCCCTGCTTTACCATCTCGTGATCAACACCGGGGCGGTGAGCACGGACGAAGCGGTGGACATCATTGCGGAGGCGCTGAAACGCCCGGTCCGGGCCAGTTGATCCAGGCGCGTGCCCTTCCGTGTGCTACACTCTGTGCGTCCCCGGAAACGCCGGCGCCGACGCCGTCCGCGGCGGAAGCCGTGGTTGCCCATCGGCCTGCTGCTTGTGGCGGCGGCGGGCGTGGTTTTTTGGTGGCATACACAACGGAGTGAGCGGGGAATTCCACCGGCGGTAGTTGAACCGACCAATGTGCCCACCCTGGTTTTTCCGTCGCCGCCGGTGGTGACGGTGACCAATCTGCCTTCGCCTCCCTTGCCTGTGGAGCGGGTGCCCATCCCGCCCGTGGAAATCCCGGCCCCGCCTCCGGTAACGGTGACTTCCGTTCCGCTGCCGACAGTCGAAGCGCCTCCGGAAGAGGTGCCGATGCCCACGGAAACAGGGTTTCCGCGACCGGTCCGGGATGTTTTGGAGGCGCAGATTGCCTTGGCGCGGCAGGGTTTTTCTCCGGGTTCGATTGACGGCGTGATGGGTGCGCAAACCCACGCCGCGCTGCGGGCGTTTCAACGCATGACGAAACGACCGGCATCCGGGGAGCTGGATGCGGGCACGCGCGCGGTCCTGACGCTTGCCCGCCCGGCGCTGCACCGTTACGTGGTAACGTCCGGCGACGTGGCACGTTTGCAACCGTTGAGCCGCACTTGGTTGGGCAAATCCCAGCAGACCGCCTTGGAATATGAGACACTCCTTGAATTGGTGGCGGAGACGGGGCGGGCCTCGCCCAATTTGATCCGCCGGATCAATCCCGGAGTGGATTGGACGCATGTGGGCGCCGGCTCGACCGTGATGATTCCCGACGTGCCGCCGGTGCCCACGCCCCGCAAAGCCGGGTTTGCGGTCATCACGCTGGGAGCGAAACAACTGCAGGTGTACAGCGGCGACACCAACCTGCTGGCGCATTTCCCGTGCAGCATCGCGGCCCGGGTGGAGAAGCGGCCCGCGGGCGAATTGCGGGTCGTCGCCCTGGCCGAGAATCCTAACTACACCTTTAACCCGGCGATCTTTTCAGAATCTGCCGAGGCGCGCGCGTTGGGACGGAAATTAATCCTTCCGCCCGGGCCCAACAACCCGGTGGGTTCGGCGTGGATCAGCTTGGACCGGCCCGGCTACGGCATTCACGGCACGCCCAGTCCGGAACAAGTGGGGCGCACGGAATCGCACGGTTGTTTCCGGTTGGCCAATTGGAACGCCGAACATTTGCTCCGGCTGGCCTGGGTTGGCATGCCGGTGTATGTCGAACCGTGATGATCCAGCCACCCCCGTCGCGCCCGTAGGCGGGGGGCGTTCGCGAAGAGTGAACGCCGACAATCAGGCCGTCAGGATGCCGCCCTGGCTCGCGTTGGTCACCAGCTTTTGATAACGCGCCAGCCAGCCACCGATATCGCGTTTCACGGGTTGCCAGTTCTTACGGCGTTCCGCCAGTTCCGCCTCGGCCACTAGGATGTCCATCCGCCGGTTCGGAAAATCTATGCGGATGCGATCGCCGGCTTGGAGCAAACCAATCGGTCCGCCTTCCGCCGCTTCCGGGGAAACGTGTCCAATGCACGCGCCCGCCGTGCCGCCGCTGAAGCGGCCATCGGTGATGAGCGCGCATTTGTCGCCCAATCCCATGCCCACGATGTAGCTGGTGGGCGAAAGCATCTCCTGCATGCCCGGGCCGCCCCGGGGGCCTTCGTTGCGGATGATGACCACATCGCCGGCGCGGACCTTGCCCTCCAGAATACCGGCGCAGGCTTCGTCCTGGCTTTCGAAAATCACGCAGGGCCCTTCAAAGACAAAGCCGGGACCGCAGTACGCCTTGAAAGCGTCGCTGATGCCGGCGGTTTTTACCACGCTGCCGTCGGGGGCCAGTTGACCGTAAAGGATGGACAAACCGCCGTCCGGCGTATGCGCAGTGGCCGGGGTGCGGATGCAATCGTTGGCGTCGAAGCGGAACGCTGGATCGTAAGGCATCAGACCGGTCGGTTGTGCCTCTTTCACCAAGTTTTCGCGGTGGTCGTGATAGACTTTGCTCAAGGTCCAGCCGCGCAACCGTCCGGTGCGCACCAAGCCGGCCCGCTTTTTCTCGCCGCCGGTGTAACGCCAGAGGATCAACACGGGTGAGCCTTTGAGATTGCCCAGCTCCGCCCGGACCAGGCCTTTGAACTCGGCGAACTTGCCGTTCAAACCGGCTTCGATTTCCGCGGCGCCTTTCCACGTTACCGTTTCGTCCACCTGCCATTCGCCGTCGGCGGCGAACAGACACGCGGCGGCGGCGGCATCGTTGGCGTTGAACGCGGCGGCCAAACGCCAGAGCGAGATGGCGCGGGGATCGGCGGGGAAGAACAGCATCGGTTTGGGCGCGAGATTCCCGCTGGCCGTGCGCGTGGCCGCGCCCAGTTGGTCATTCGGGTCCACCACGATCGCCGACGCGCCGGAAACGCGCGCCGCCCGGGCCCATGCGCTGCATTTGTTCGAGCGCACGTCCCACTCGTCAATGTTCTCCCCGAGGGTTTTGCCGGTGACCGTCCGGCAGTGGACATTCAACACGCCCAGGCGTTTGAGTTCGCCCAAAATGGTGTGGATGCCGCCCGCCCGGTGGACGTCCTGAACGTGGTAATCCGACGAAGGCGACACCTTGCAGAGACACGGGATGCGCCTGGAAATGGCGTCAATGCGTTTGATGTCGTAGGGGATGCCCGCCTCGCGCGCGATGGCCAACGTGTGCAGGATGGTGTTGGTCGAGCCGCCCATCGCCACGTCGAGCATCAGCGCGTTGTCAAAGGCTTCCAGGGTGGCAATGTCGCGCGGTTTGAGGTCGTGTTCGATGAGTTTCAGGATGGTGCGGGCGGCGCGTTCGTACAACGCCTCGCGTTCCTTGGAAACGGCGAGCACGGTGCCGTTGCCGGGCAGCGCCATGCCGAGCGCCTCACAGAGGCAGTTCATCGAATTGGCGGTGAACATCCCGGAGCACGAGCCGCAGGTCGGACAGGCGCTTTGCTCGAGGGCCTTCAATTGCGCCTCGGTGATCTGGCCGGTCTGGAGTTCGCCCACGCCTTTGAATACCGAGATCAAATCCGCCTTGCCCGAGGCCGGCTGCAAGTGCGCCGCCAGATCGGCGTGCGTGGCCTGTTGCGCGGCGATGCCGGCGGCCATCGGTCCGCCGCTGACGAAAACGGTGGGGATGTTTACCCGCATGGCCGCCATCAACATGCCCGGCACAATTTTGTCGCAATTGGGAATGCAGATCATGCCGTCAAAGCAATGCGCCCGCAGCATGGTCTCGACCGTGTCGGCGATGAGTTCGCGCGAGGGCAGCGAATAGAGCATGCCCGAGTGGCCCATCGCGATGCCATCGTCCACGCCGATGGTGTTGAAAATGAAAGGCACGCCGCCGGCCTCGCGGACGAGGCGCTTGACGAGCTGGCCCACTTCGTTGAGATGCGTGTGACCGGGGATGCAGTCGGTGTAGGAATTGGCGATGGCGATGAACGGCTTGTCCCAATCGGACTCGGATTCGATGGCGCCGGTGGCGCGGAGCAACGAGCGATGCGGCGCGCGTTCAAAGCCTTTCTTGATGATGTCAGAGCGCATGGTGGTGTTCAGTGTCTTGATTTAATTTCCAACCGGCCCGGAAAATAAACGTTCCAGAAACGAATGTCACGCCTCGGAAACCCGTCCGCGAAAAAACAACCGGCAACAGTCCGGTTGTCGGTTGCGCTGAGGCGGGGTGCCGCCGATGATTATTCGTAAATGCTGGGACCGGTGTCGGCGGGGGCTTGGTTCTCCGGCGGTTTGCCGGGGGTGGCCAGGGTGGCGCCCCGCAGGGTGTAGATGTAGCTGGCCACGGCATGCATTTCGCGCGGTTTGAGCAGATTTTTCCAAGTGATCATGCCCTTTTCCGGGACGCCGTTGTAGATGGTGCGGAGGGTGTCCTTGAACTCGCCCCCGTGAATCCAGTAATCATCGGTCAGGTTGGGACCGACCAATCCGCCGCCATCCTCGCGGTGACAGGGCGCGCACAGATTGGCGAAGAGCGTGCCGCCTTCAGCCAGCAACGCGGGAACTGTCGAAGGCGCCAGCGTGGCCATCTCCGACTCGAAACGCGCCAGCGCGGCTTGTTTGATTTTTTCGCCGGCCTCCATTTCGGCGGCGTATTCGGCCGCCATGAGTTGTCCGCGCCCCAGCACATGATAATGGATCATGTATAGAATGGCGAAGAGGATGGAAAAATTGAACATCCACACCCACCAGCGCGGCAGGTTGTTGTCGAGTTCGCCGATGCCGTCGTATTCGTGATCGAGCAACAGCGGATCTTTTTCCAAGGATTCATTCATAGCGGTTTTCCCAAGCGGAGGGTTCGTCGGGTGGCTCCTGCAGCGGCAGGGCGGCGGCGGCGTCCAGATCGGTTTTCTTCAAGCGAAACGTCCAGATCATGATGCCGGCGAAAAGGGCGAAGAACAGGCACAAGGAAACGATGCCGTAACCGGCCACGCCGCCCAAGTGTTCCAATACGTTTTTGATCATAACAGGAAAAGGGAAAGCAACCGGGATGTCATTCCGCCGTGGGGGCCGCCGTCGCGGTGGCGGCGGGAGTCTTGATGTCGGTGCCCAGGCGTTGGAGGTACGCAATGAGCGCGATGATCTCCCGGTCGGGTTCGGTGGTGATCATCCCGCTTTTGAGATTGGCCACGATTTGGTCGGCCTGGGTCTTGAGTTCGGCGGCCGCCGTGTCTTCGTAGCCGGGCGGGTAGGGGACCCCCACTTTGCGCAGCGCGGCGATGCGGGCCTTGAGCGGCGCGGTGTCGAGCTTTTGCGTCAACAGCCAGGGATAGTGCGGCATGATGGACCCGGGCGACGTGCTGGTCGGATCCTCCATGTGATTGTAATGCCAGGCGTCGGGGTATTTCCCGCCCACCCGGTGCAAATCCGGGCCGGTGCGCTTCGAGCCCCACAGGAAGGGATGGTCATAGACATATTCGCCGGCCTTCGAATACTCGCCGTAGCGTTCGGTTTCGGAGCGGAACGGTCGCACCATCTGCGAATGACATCCCACGCAGCCTTCGCGGATGTATAAATCGCGTCCCAACACTTCCAACGGCGTGTACGGTTTGACGCTGGCCAGGGTGGGGACGTTGGATTTAATTAGGAACATGGGGACGATTTCCACCAGGCCGCCGACCAAAATCGCCAGCGTCGTCAACACGGTGAACGTCACCGGCAGCCCTTCCAGCCAGCGATGCGTCCAGCGTTTTTCCCCGGCGCTATCCGAGCGGCGCAAGGCCGGCGCCTGGGCTTCCGTTTCTGGTTCAAAGCGGCCGCTCCGGGCGGTGCGATACAGGTTCACGCACAGCAGCACAATGCCCGTCACATAAAACGTCCCGCCCAGCGCACGCAGTTTGTGCATGGGCAGCAGGCGGATGACGATGTCCAGGAAGTTGCCGTATTGCAGGAAGCCGTCGCCGGTGAACTGTTTCCACATCAAGCCCTGGGTGACGCCGCTCACGTAGATCGGCAGCAGGTAAAACATCATGCCCAGCAGGCCGATCCAGAAATGGTAATTGGCCAGTTTGGTGGACCAGAGTTTGGTGTGGTACAGCCGCGGAAAGAGCCAGTAGAGCACGCCGAAGGTGAGAAACCCGTTCCACCCCAGCGCGCCGGTGTGCACATGCGCGATCGTCCAATCCGTGTAATGCGAAAGGGCGTTGACGCTCTTGACCGCCAGCGTCGGACCTTCCAGCGTGGCCATGCCGTAGGCCGTCACGGCGACGACCAGGAACTTGAGCACCGGGTCCTGGCGGACCTGGTCCCACGCCCCGCGCAGCGTGAGCAACCCGTTCAACATGCCGCCCCAACTCGGCGCCACCAGCATCACACTGAAAACCATGCCCAGCGATTGCGCCCAGTCCGGCAGCGCGGTGTAGAGCAGATGGTGCGGGCCCGCCCAGATGTAAATGAAAATCAATCCCCAGAAATGAATGATCGAAAGCCGGTAGCTGAACACCGGCCGGTTCGCCGCCTTGGGGAGGTAGTAATACATCAGGCCGAGATAGGGGGTGGTCAGGAAGAACGCCACCGCGTTGTGCCCGTACCACCATTGCACCAGCGCATCCTGCACGCCGGCGTAGATGGGATAACTCTTGAAAGGCCCGGCGGGCACGGCCAGGGAATTGACGATGTGCAGCACCGCCACCGTGATGGCCGTGGCGATGTAAAACCAAATAGCCACGTACATGTGCTTCTCGCGCCGCCGCAGGACCGTGCCCAGCAGGTTCACCGTAAACGCCACCCAGACCACGGTGATGGCAATGTCAATCGGCCACTCCAGTTCCGCGTATTCCTTGCTCGTCGTCAGCCCCAGCGGCAACGTGAGCGCGGCCGCCACGATGATGGCGTTCCACCCCCAGAAATTGAGCCAGCTCAACGTGTCGCTGAACATGCGCGCTTTGCACAGCCGTTGCAGCGACCAGTAGATGCCCATGAACATGCCGTTGCCGACAAAGGCAAAGACCACCGCGTTGGTATGCAACGGGCGGATGCGGCCAAAGGTGGTGAAGGGCAGTTCCAGATTCAGCCCGGGCCAGAATAACTGGCAGGCGGCCAGCAAGCCCACGCTGGTGCCGATCAAGCCCCAAAAAGCCGTCGCGAGGCAGAAAGCCCGCACCACCCGGTTGTCGTAACGAAAGGTCTCAACGTTCATGTTTGTTATTTTTCTTCCATGTCTCCGGCGCGCCGTCCGGTCGGGCCGGGGGCGGATCCTCCCCCAACACGCGTAGCGCGGGGGTATGGGTATCCTCGTATTGCCCCGAACGCACCGCCCAAATGAAGGCCGCCAAAAATCCCAGGGCCACCAGCAGGCTGGCGGAAATGAGCAGGTAAATCGCGCTCATGCCGGACCGCCTCCCCCGCCGGTAAATCCACATCGCCGTGCCGCCCAGATCGTGGCCCCGCAGGCAAAAGCCACCACGGAAACCGAACTGAGCGGCATCAACACCGCCGCCACCAGCGGCGACAGCACGCCGCGCGCGGCAAAACTGATGCCCACGCCGTTGTAAATCACCGACAGACCAAAACTCACATAGACCACGCCCACCGCCAAGCGGGCAAACCGCAGCAACGCCGGCAACCGCCCCACCTGGCTGGCTTCGAGGATCACATCGCTGGCTGGAGAAAACGCGCCGATCTGTTCCACCACCGCCACGCCGACATCACTTTGCCGCAACGCACCGGCGTCGTTCAAGCCGTCACCCACCATCATCGTGGTCTTGCCGGTTTGTTGCAGGCGGCGGATGAAATCCAGTTTGCCCAGCGGCGTTTGGTTGAAGTGGAGGCCAGCCCGTTCGCCGAACAATGCGCGAAAGGTCTGGCGCTCGCGTTCGTTGTCCCCGCTGAGCAGCGCCAAATCGAAGCGTGGGGCCAGTCCGCCAATCAAATCATCCGTCCGCGGCCGCAGCCGGCTGACGATTCGATAATGACCGCGATAGACGCCATCCAAGGCGCAGTGAACCGTGGCCCCGGCGGGGGCTTCCGTTTCCGGAAAATCAGCCGGGACCGTCACCCCCCATTCCCGCAGCCAACGGGCCGATCCCAACTGGATGCGCCGATACCGCCGGCGCCCGGCCAGGCCGCGTCCGGGATGTTCCTGGAAATCGGTGATCGGACCGGTTTCCGGTTCGCCTCCGTTCCCCGTCCATCGGGCTTTCCATGCCTCGCTGATTTCCCGCGCCAGTGGATGCGTCGAATGCCCCGCCAGAGCCGCGACGTCGGCCGCTTCGTCCACGGACAATTGTCCGCCCGTCCAAGTCACCGCAGCCTGGCGCGGCGCGGTCAAGGTGCCGGTTTTATCGAACACGATGGCCTCCACGCGGGCCAGCGTTTCCAAGACTTGCGGATTTTTCAGAAACACGTTCTGCCGCGCCAGCCACCGTTGCGCCGTGCCGAGGGCGAAGGGCGCCGCCAACGCCAGCGCGCACGGACACGCCACGATTAAGACCGCCGTAAACGTCCACCAAGTCAGGGCCGGATTGGTCAAGGCCCAGTAGGCTGCGGTGCTCAACGCCACGACCGCCAGTCCCACCACAAACCCGCGGCTTAACCGGTTGGTCAGCGTTTGCAGGGTTGGGGTGCGGGTTTTGGTGAAGGCGGCGTGGCTCCATAACGAGGTCAGGTAGCTCTGCGAAACCGGTTTCACAATTTCCACGACGATGGCGGCGCCGGTTTGCTGGCCGCCCGCATAGAGGTAATCACCCGGTTGCCGCGCCACCGGATCGGATTCGCCCGTGACAAAGCTGTAATCAATCAACGCCGGACCACTCACGAGCCGGGCATCCGCCGGAATCAATTCGCCATGCCGCAAGCGCAGCCGGTCGCCCACCCGCAGGCGTGCCAGCGCCACGGTGGTTTCGCCCTGCGTCGTCTGGCGCACCACCGACAACGGGAAAAATGATTGATAGTCACGATCAAACGAAAGCCGGTCGTAGGTCTTTTGCTGGAACAACCGTCCGCAAAGGAGAAAAAACACCAGCCCGGTCAGGGAATCGAGATACCCTGGCCCCAAGCCGCGGGCGATTTCGTAGAGGCTTTGTCCGAACAAAGCCGCCATGCCGATGGCAAGGGGCAGTTCAATCGTCAGCGTTCGTTGCCGGAGACACTGCCAGGCCGACCGCCAGTAGTCCGCCGCGCTGTAAAACACCACCGGCAGGGCCAGCCCCAGGGACACGATGCCCAGGAACCGCGCCAGCGCCGGATTGCCCGCGCTTTCCATGCCCAAGTAGCCCGGCAGGCTCAGCATCATCACGTTGCCGAACGCGAAGCCCGCCACGCCCAGTTGCAACCACAGCCGGCGGGGCACGGACGGAGCGGACGACGTTCCCAAATCGGCCAGGTTGAACACCGGCTCGTAACCCAGGGAGCTGAGCAAGGCCACCAAACCACTGAGCTTCAACCGCGCGGGATCAAACGTCACCGCCGCCTCGCGTCGCGGGAAATTGACCTCCGTGCGTCCGATGGCGGGATGCAGCCGGAACAAGTTTTCCAGCAACCACACGCACGCCACGCAATGAATCGCCGGGATGCGCAAGGTGACCCGGCAGGTCCGGTCATCCGCAAAATCCACCAAGCGCTCCCGCACCGCCGGGTCATCCAGATGCCGGAATTGATCCTCGCGCGTCGCCGTTTTGATGCGAATGCCCGCCTGTTTGCCGAGATCGTAGAAATGGCCCAGCCCGCTCTCCGCCAACAACTCGAACACCGTCCGGCATCCGTGGCAGCAGAAAGCCTGGCCCGCATGCCACACCGCCGCTCCGCCGCACGGGGTGCCGCAATGAAAACAAACCGGTTCGTCCGCCCCGGGGGATACGGTGGCGGATTCGGTCGGAGCCAAAATGGGCGGCAACTCGATTTTCACGCTGGTTTGTGCGGGCTGAAATATCCTGCTTTTGCGGGAGGCGTCAAATCATTGCGTTGGCGGCGGGCATCTGGCTTCTGGAGGCGAAGATTTTTCCGCCCGGCGAAAAATTATTGCCCCGCCCAATCCTCTCCAGTTCCAAGCGGCAAAAAATAGCGGTTTAACGAAACTGTGGTCGTGACTGGAGCGCGGGCTTTAGCCCGCTTCCGCGTGATTGTGTCTGCGGGCATTAAAGCGGCAAAACAGCGCGCTCGCGCTACGGCGACCGGAACGATCGCTGCAGCGACCGTAACCATCACATTCCGCCACGCTCCCGCTGAGATCGGCCGAAATTGCGGCTTGAGATTTGCGGGTTAAGGCGAAAGGCTGAATCATGCGCATGCAACTGAAGATCAATTGTCTATCCGAACATTTCCGCCGCAGTGGACGGGTCCGCTCCCGAGTGCGTCAAAACAGATGGTTAACTGGAGGGGCCGGGCTGTTGCTGGCCTTGGTGCTGACGGTCGGGTTGGCCGGATCGGCCGGCGCGCGTTCGCTTGGCGCGCCCAGTGTCCTGACCACCAACAAGCCCGCGCTGAAGCCCACCGATGCGGTCAAACAAATCCGGATCACCCGGTGGACTCCGATCTTCCGCGGTGTGGAAGCGTGCTCGGGTGTCACCGCCATCCCGCGACCGTTGCAGGTGCGCGCGGTTCGGGTGGACCTGCGCGCGCGCGGCATTGATTTCCTCGTCACCCCGTCCAATGGCGACGAACCCAAAGACGTGGGGGCGCGCACCACTTCCGAGTTCCTTTCCGAGTTCAAATGCCAGGTGGCCCTCAACGGTTCGGTGTTTGACGTGTTCGCCAAACAACGGGGAGAACCGGTGGATGTGCGCGGTTTGTCGTTGTCACGCGGCGATTTGTATTCCCCACCCAACCAGTGGGACGCGCTGCTCATCAGCACGAACCGCCGCGCGTGGATCGCGCGGTCTCCGGTGGACGCCCGCGGCGCCTACAACGGGCTGAGCGGTTTTTACGCGCTGCTCATCAACGGCACCAACAACGGCACCATGCACGACTTTCATCCGCGCTCGGCGGTGGGCATCTCGCGCGACGGACGCTATCTGATTCTCATGACCGTGGACGGCCGGCAACCGGGTTACAGCGAGGGCGCCAGCACGGCGGAGACGGCGGAGTGGCTCCGGAAACTGGGCGCCTACAACGGGTTGAATTTGGACGGCGGCGGCAGCACCACGCTGGTCATTGAAGGCCCCCAGGGGTCGCCGGTGGTGTTGAACCGGCCTTCCGGTAAAAGCGAGCGGCGCGTGGCCAATCACCTGGGCGTATTCGCCGATCCGCTGCCGCGACGGCGCTGAGCCGCTGGCAGTGGAGTGCTGGCCTTCGCGCGGATGGTCGGATCACAGGCTGAGGGTGGGAACTGCCCCGGCGAGGGAGCGCCCTCGATCCTATTCGTTTCGATGCGCCCGTGTCATCCCGGATTGCTGAAGAATCTTGGACTCCAGAAGACGCCGGGCAGCGGGCAACGAGAAAACTTGCCGTTCTCACCGGTCGGCCCGGCGGATGTGGTTGCCCCAGCGCACAATCCGGCGCACAACTCCCCGCGGAATCAGCCGCACCAGCAGGGTGAGAAAACGATTGGTCAGCCCGGGGATGGATAAGACCCGTCCGCGCCGCAAAGCGGTGTGCCCGGCGCGGGCCACGGCGGCGGCGGACATGGCGTGACGGGTCAAATGCTGGCCGCCCCGGAAGTTTGCCACTTTGCCAAAGTTCGTTTTGGTCGGGCCGGGACAAAGCGTGGTGACGGTGACGCCGCTGCCGCGCAGTTCCTCCGCCAGGGCCTCGCCAAAGGAGAGCACAAACGCTTTCGTCGCAAAATAAACCGCCATGCCGGGACCGGGTTGAAAGCCGGCCACCGAGCCGACGTTCAACACGCTTCCCCGGCGGCGCGCCCGCATGCCCGGCAGGAACAAGCCGGTCAAATGCATCAAAGCGGTCACGTTCACTTGCACCATCTCCAATTGGCGGGGCAGGGGAAGCGCGGCAAAATCGCCGTGCGCGCCAAAGCCGGCGTTGTTCACGAGCACGTCCACGGCCACGCCCGCTTGTTGGAGGGTGTCATAAATCCGGCCGGGTGATTCGGGGTCGCCCAAATCGGCGGGCAGCACGCGGGTTTCACAAGCATGCGTCGCGCGCAACTCGTCGGCCAGGGCTTGCAGCGCCTCGGTGTTGCGGGCCACCAGCACGAGCCGGCAACCTTCGGCGGCAAAACATTTCGCCAGTTCGAGCCCGATGCCCGACGAGGCGCCGGTAATCAAGACGGTTTCAGTGCGGGGAGTGGTCATCGGCGGATGAAGTCTTTGGCGGCAGAGTAGCGCGGGGTTGCTCGAGGGTCATCCCGGAAAAACATTGCCCAGGCTGGGGTTGTCGGCGCAATGAGGTCTCCGTCATCCACGCCAACCCAGTTCCCGACGCCGCGCCCAGACCGTCTTGGGCGTGAAGATGCCGACCGGAGTGATCAAGCCGGTCACCAGTTCCGCCGGCGTCACGTCAAACGCGGGATTGCGGACGCTGCTGGTGGGATTCGCCACGCGCACGTAAACGGGCCGGCCTGGTTTTTGGGGCCGGCCTTTAGGCGCCGCCACCACGCCCCAGGCGCCCAGCACTTCGTCCGCCGATCGTTCTTCGATGGGAATGTCCTTCGCCGACCGCAACTGCCAGTCGAAGGTCGAGAGGGGCAGGGCCACGTAAAACGGAATGCCATGCCGCCGCGCCAGCACGGCCTTGGTATAGGTGCCGATCTTGTTGGCGACATCGCCGGTGCGCCCCAACGTGCGGTCGCTGCCCACGATGACGAGGTCAATTTCCCCGCGTTGCATGAGGTGGCCCGCGGCGTTGTCGGGAATGATGTCGTGCGCAATTCCCTGTTGGGCCAGCTCCCAAGCCGTGAGCGCCGCCCCTTGCGAGCGGGGCCGGGTTTCATCACAAAACACATGGAACCGCCGTCCGGCCGCCTGGGCGGCATACAGGGGTGCCGTGGCCGTGCCGACGTCCACGCACGCGAGCCAGCCGGCGTTGCAGTGGGTCAACACCCGCGCGCCGTTCCGGATGAGTTTGCCCCCGTGCCGGCCAATGGCCCGACATTCCGCGACGCTGCGGTTGGCGAATTCCTCCGCCGCCGCCAGGGCCAGCGATTGTTGTTCGGCGACACCCGCGCCCGCCGCGAGGGCGGTCCGGACTTCCGCCAGGACGTTGACCGGATCCACCGCCGTGGGCCGCGCGGCGGCGAGGGTGTCGAACACGCGGTCGAGATGCCGTTGGAATGCCCGCAGGCCGCGCCCGGAAAAAGCGCCGGCGCCCTGCGCCAGACCGTAGGCGGCGGTTGCCGCAATGGCGGGCGCCCCGCGCACCACCATGTCGCGAATGGCGGCGGCGGTCTCCCGATAATCGCGGCAGGCCACGATCTCGAACGCGTGCGGTAACCGTCGTTGCTCGATCAGGTGGACGGTGTTCGTCGCGCGGTCAAAGGTGACCGTGCGATACGGCCGTGATTGTCGCCGGACCGTGACGTTCATGGGGTCAGTTTACGGGGCCGGGCGCACGCGGTAGAAGCGGACCGGCTGGTTGGTGATTGGTTCATCGGTGAACACGAAGTTGCCGGTTACGTTGGTCAACTGCGCCAGGAAATTCCAGTTGGTCAGTGTGGATGAGTATTCCACCACGTAAACCCCGGGATCGCCGCTCATCGCCAATTGCAAGCCGCCGTTCGGCTCGATGTGCGTGCCGACAAATTGCAACGGCACCGGCGGCTGCACCGTCAGCACCGCGCCGGCGCTGAGCACGCCGCCGATCGCGTTGGTGACGCCGACCGTGTAGGTGCCCGCGTCGCCCGGCTGCGCGCTGGTCAACGAAAAACTGCTTTGCGTGGCACCGGCGATGTTCTGGCCGTCAAACTGCCACTGATAACTCAGGGGCGGGGTGCCACTGGCCACCACATGGAAGGTGACGTTGCCGCCGGTCGGGACCGTTTGACTCTGGGGCGGCGTGCTGATCGTGGGCGGTGCCACCACCGTGAGCGTGGCCACGGCGCTGGTGACGCTGCCGGCCACATTGCTGACCACCAGGGCGTAGTTCCCGCTGTGCGTGATTTGCACATCGTTCCAAGTGAGACTGCTTGCTGTGGCGCCCGCGAGGTTCACCCCGTTTTGCCGCCATTGATAGGTCAAAGGTGCCGTGCCGCCCGCGAGTGCGGTCAGCATCACGTTGTTCCCCTGCGTCACCGTCTGGCTGAGCGGATGGCTCATCAGGTAGGGCGGGGTATTGGTCACATACCGTTCCACTTGGATATTGTCCACCAAGCCGAAGCTCAACGCCGCGTTGTCCGAGAGGGAATCGAAGGAATCCCAATAGCCGACAAAGATGTTGTTGCCCGTGAAAGTGGCTTCATTGATCGTCGCAATTTTCAGTCCGTTGATGAACCATTCCACCGTGCGACCGCGTTTGGTGATGATCACCTCCCGCCAGGCCAGGCCCACCGTGCCCACCGCCAATCCGCCGGTCTGTTGGGCATAGGTGGATTGCTGCCATGCGGGCGCGGTCTGGCCGCCGGGGAATGGGGTCGCGTAATAACTGTGGCCGTTGCCGCGCGTGTTGTTCGCCACCCCCGCCGCGAACACCCCGGATTCCGCCGCATGCCGCGTGGTGCCGCTGAAGGCGTCAAAGTCATTCATCGCCGTGGTGGAGGTGTCGGACGCCTGTCCCTCGCCGTCCACCGCGAACCAGTGACCGTCCGCCGTGCTGCCGGCGCCGGTCCATTGCACCCGGTTGCCGGCAGTGGCGACGCCCGCGGTCAAATGTTCCGTGGACCCGTTTCCGCCCAGGGGGAACGGCCCGTTGGCGTTGATCCACATGTCAAAGCGCAACCGGTAGTCGCCCATGAAATTCCGGCCCACCGGCGAAATGTTGATGGCGGCGGCCGTGCCGTTGACCATGTTGGCCTCGAATTTCACCCCCCGCGTGGTGCCGCTGCTGTGGGGCGCGGCGGGAATGCCATCGGCGGCGTAGTTGTAATTGAACGTCACCCGGGTGTCGGTGGAGGAACGGTTAACGGTCCAGTTGGCCGCCGTGTTGGCGTCAAAGTTATCCGCGAACACCCTTTCCAAAGTGGGCGGCAGCGTCACCGTGAGCAGGGCGGTGCTGCTGGTGATCGCGCCAAAGGCGTTGGAAACAACGACCTGGTACAGACCGGAATGGGCAAACTGGGCGTTGGCGCGGGTGAAACTGCTGGCGGTGGCCCCGGCCAGATTGGCGCCGTTAAACCGCCATTGATAACTCAACGGCGCCGTGCCGGACGCCATGACGGTGAGTGTGGCGTTCGAGCCCGCCACCACCGACAGATTCCCCGGCGGCGTCGCCAGCGTCGGCGGCTGTTCCACCGGCGCGGATTGATCGAGGAAATTCAGGATGCTTTGCATGTACTCGGTGCGGCGCGCCGGGTTGGTGATGGTTTCAAACGGGAAACCGAAGAACACCACGCGCCCGCCGCCGGCCGAGCCATCGTATTGAATGGCGGCGGCCCCGCCGGAGCCGCCGGAGTAATTCAACGCCACCTTCGCGCCGGCGCCGTAGGGCGTGAGCCCGTCCGGGGTGCGCACCCAGTAGATGCCCGCGCTGCCGTTGTCGAATCCGGCGCTGGCGCGCCCGGCAAAGAGGGCGCCGGTTACCGCCGTGGCGGTGTAGCTCCCGGTGTTGTCGTTGGCGAACATGGCCCGCAACTGGGTGCGGATGAAATTGCGGTCGGCGGGGGTCGGGCCGGAGGGCCGGTCGAGGTCGTAGGCAATATCTGAGCCGGACGTAAACAGCGCGCCTCCGTTGTTGAGGTAGGCGGTCAGCCGCGCTTGCTCGGTGCTGTTGAAGGTTTTATCGGCGGTGGATTCATTGCCGCACGCCCAGATGACGATGGGATAATTGGCGAGCGCCACCTGGTTGTTGATGATGGTTTCGTTCTGACAGGAATCAAACGCCCGTCCGTTCGCCGCCAGCGCTTTGCCGTGCGCCACGACGTAATCAAACGCATTCACCCGGCGCGGCCAGACCCGTTCGATGACCCCGTTTGCGTTGGGCGCGACATAAGGCGACGGCTGCCGGGTGACGTTTTGCCGGGGATTCGTGACGCGATCGAAGCGGTCAAAGGCGTTGACCACCAACACCCTGGGCGCACCGGCAACCGAGGCGGCCCGGCAGCCCACCACTTCCGAAGGCATGGATTCGCCGCCGGCATTGGCCGCGGAGATGCGGAAATAATAATCCACGTTTGGCGGCAGATGCGTGAGGGTGCGGCTGATTACGTTGCCGACTGAAATGGGATTGCCAAAGCCATAGCCGTTGGTGGAGACGTAGATGATGTAATTGGTGGGGGGTTGACTGCCGCCGAGACTGACGGGCGCAGTCCAGGAAAGCGTGATGTGGCCGTTGGTGTTGACGGCGATGGCGCGCGGGTTGGTGGGGGCTTCCGGCAGAAAAGCCAGCGGCGCCGGGCTGTTGGTGTCGTATTGATGGAAGAACTTGACCACCGCGTGCATGGCGGCTTTGCCGACGGCGGCGCGCGCCTTCGCATCGCGCAGCAGTTTGGCGTCGTTTTCGTTGTCGTGAAACGCGACCTCGATGATGGTGGCCGCCATTTCGTAATTAAAGAGCCGGCCATCAATCTCAGAGTAGCCGCCGCTGTAGGTGAAGGAACTGCGGTTGTACCACGGCACTTCCAGCGGAGGCGATCCCAGGGCCACCAGATCGTCATTGACTTCTTTGCCGATCAATTGCGCCAAGGCCGATTGATACGGCGTGGGATAGCCGGTGATCAAACCGATCGAACCCCGGCCACCGCCGGCGTTCGAGTGAAAACCGATGTGGATGCGTTTATGGATGTCGCCCGCCTCCTGCCGGTTCATCTCGGCGGTCATCTTGGGCGGTGCGGACCAACTATCGCTCTCATCGTTACCGGAGCCGTCGTAGAGCGAGGCTGATTGTCCCTGTCCCAGGCTGTTTTTGATCCAATAACGGTTGCTTTCGTCTTCGCGCGGGTATTTGGAACCGCCCCCGCCATTGTCCGCCGATCCCATGCCGTTGCCGAAACGGATGGCATCGGCAATGACGACCGAACCCGTGGAGGTGCTGCGCAGGTTGCTGATGACAACCGATCCCGAAGCCGCATTCGCGCCGGCGTTAAAATAATACTCGCCCAGATAAATCCAGCCGTTGCCGACCATGTAATGGGGGATGCGCACCTGGGTTTCGCCGCCCGTATGCCGGATGCGATACAACTGGTCGCCGCGATCCGATCCATGCCGCGCCCAGGTATAGACCGGGTAATAACCGGCCCTCGGAATGTTGGGTGTGTAAGTGGCGGTGGCGCTTTCGCTCGCCGCCAACGAGGCGTAACGATAGGGCAACGCGCCGGGGGCGCCGTAAAAAATTGTGGACACACTGTCCGACCACGGTCCTTGGAACGTGACGCCCGGGGACACGTTATCCAGCACCACCTCGTTGGTCTGTTGCCCGAGCGGACGGAAGGGCACGACCACCGCCCCGGCGTTGAAGCAATACATGGCAAAGAAATTCAATTGATCCACGTTGCCGTAATCCTCGTTCATCTCCAGCAAAGGCGCGGAGCGCATCAGCCGCCACGGCGGGGAGAAGTTGGGATCGTAGGTCCAGCCGTGCCCGCCGTTCATATAGACAATGCGCCCGGACAACGCGCCCTGCGGCTGGCGCGCCGCCGGCGTGAGCGCGGCAAAAGCCTGCGCGGCAATCTCCGGTTCGGCCGGCGCTGGGGGGATGGGTTCGGCCCAGTCGGGGGACAACGCCGCTTCCCAGCCGGGTTCGTACGGGGCCAGACGATCTTCCAGCACCAGCGGCGGTTCGAAGGCGGCCAGACATCCACACGCGGTGGCCAACAGAACGAGTGAGATCAGGATTCGTTTCATACGCGGATAAAAATTTATTTCAATTTACATCGGTGGTCGGATTTGCCAACGAGACTGGAACGGACAGCGAACGCATCAAATCAGGGGGCGAGTTGAACGCGGTAAAAGCGGGAGGAAGCGCCCGTTACCGGCGCGTCCACGACAGATACGGTGCCGCTGGCGTTGAGCACATTGGTCCACACGTTCCAGTGCGTCAGGTTGCTCGAAACTTGGATCTGATAGGTCAAGCCGGGTTCTCCACTCAGGGTCAGGCGCGGCCGTTGGTCGGGTTGCAAAGTGATCTGCTCGAACCGGGGTGGTTTACTAAAGAACCGCAGCGCCCGGGCCATGTAAGCGACGCGCGAGGCCGGCGAGATCAGGGTTTCAAAGGGGAAACCGAGATACACCACCCGACCGCCGCCGGCCGAGCCGTCGTATTGCACCGCCGCCGCGCCGCCCCGGCCGCCCACGTAGTTCAAGGCGGCCCGGGCGCCGGCACCCGTCGGGATCAACACGTCGGGGTTTTGGACCCAGTATATGTTCCGGGTGCCATCGTCAAACATGGCGTTGCCCACCCCGGCGAACAGACCCCCGCTGGCGGGCGCGACGGTGTAACTGCCGCTGTTGTTGTTGGCGTCCGGACCGAGATCGGCCCGCAGCACATTGTTGAGAAACAGACGATCCGCCGTGCTGGGGCCGCTGGCCCGGTCCAAATCCCACGCGATGTCCGCGCCCGAGACGAAGAGGTGCCCGCCCGCGTTGAGATAATTGCTGATCAGGTTGCGTTCCACCGCGCGGAACGTGTTGGTCAGACTTTGGCCGGCGGACCAGACCACAATGTCGTAGCGGAACAACTGCACCATGCCGTTGGTGACCGCCTGCCGTTGGCAGGAGTCAAACGGCAAACCAAAAGCGCTGATGGCCTTGCCGTGCGGCACCACATAATCGAAGGCGTTGTTGGCGCGGGGCACCACGCGTTCCATGGTGCCGGTGGGGCCGGGCGGTTGATAGTTTTTGGCCGTCGGCGTGTGGCGCAGATTGGTGGTGCGGTCAAAGCGGTCGAAGGCATTCACAAACAGCACGCGCGACTGCGCCGGATTGGAACTGCGCCGGCAACCCACCACTTCCGAGGGGAACGATTCGCCGCCCGCGTTGACGGCGGCGACCCGGAAATAATAATCCGTGTCCGGCGCCAGATTCGTCAACAGAAGCGTCGTCTGTGCGGGGTGCATGGCCGCCACGGGATTGCCGAAACCGTAGCCGTTGGTGGAGACATAAACCTGGTAGCCCGTAGGGGCTCCACTGCCGGCTTGGCTGATGGGATACATCCAGGAAACCACGATGCCCTCCGGGACGGCCATTGCCCGCACGTTGTAAGGCGGTTCGGGCAGGAACTGGAGCGGCAACCCGTCGAACTCGTTCATGTATTTGATCACCGCGTGATAACAGGCGCGGGCCACCCAATTGCGCACCTTGGGATCCCGGAGCAGGGCGATGTCCTGGGTTTGATCGTGAAAGGCCACCTCGACGATGGTGGCGTCAAATTCGTCGTTGATGGTCCGGTTGTTGATTTCGCCGTAGGCGAAGCTGGGATTTTTGTAAGTCACGCCGTTGCCCCGGTCAAACCACGGCGCTTCCAGCAGGGCATTCAGCGATTTAAGATCATCGGTCACCTCGCGGCCAATGAGTTGCGCCAGCCGGAACTGATGCGGCGTGCCCGTGCCGGCAAACTGGTTGTTGTCATTCCACAACCCCATGCTGCCGCGGGCATTGGCGGTGTTGGTGTTGCCGGTGGTGGCATTGGAATGAATCCCGATGTAAATCCGTTTGTACATGTTGCCGACGCTTTGCTGATTCATTTCCACCGCCATGCGAATCGGCGCGCCCACGCTGTCGCTGCCGTCATCCCCGGATTGACCGGGAATGGAAGCGGACTGGCCTTGCCCCAGCGAATTTTGAATCCAATAGCGGGCGCATTCCTCCTCCCGGGGATAACCCGAGACGCCGCCGCCCCGGTTGATCGAACCCATACCGTTGCCGAACCGGATCGCATCCGCGATGACCACGCCGGTCGCGCCCGGCACCGGTCCGAGATTGCTGATGATCACCGCGCCGCTCTGGGCGTTCACGCCGGCATTGAAATGATACGTGCCCAGATAAATCCAGCCGCTGCCAACCATGTTATGCGGCACCCGAACCAGTGATTCCCCGCCGGTGTGCCGGATGCGATAGAGCTGATTGGTGCGGTTGCTGCCCGCCAGCACCCAGGTATAGACCGGATAGAATCCCGCCACTGGAATGTTCGGCGTGTAGGTGGCCGTGGCCGTTTCCGTGTCCTCCACAAAGGCGTACCGATAGGGCAACGCGCCGGGGTTGCCGTAATAGACCGTGCTGGTGCTGTTCGACCACGCGCCCTGAAAACTCACGCCCGCCGAAACATTGTCCAGCACCACCTCGTTGGTCTGATGTCCCACCGGGCGCATGGGCACCACCGTGGCGCCGGCGTTAAAGCAGTAATAGGCAAACAAGGTCATTTGATCGAGGTTGCCGTAGTCTTCGTTCATCCCGCCGATGACGCCCCGTTGCAGCACCCAACTGCTGCCGCTCCAAGTCCAACCATGTCCGGCGCTGGTGTAAACGATGCGCCCGGATAACGCGCCGGCGGGTTGTCCGAGAGACGGCGCGGTGGGCCCTTGGGCTTGTGCGCTCACCGGGGGCGGTGCCTCGGAGAGGGCAGGGGATGCTGTGGTTCCCGCCGGACCCTCTTCATCAGCCGCCGGGATCGGAAACTGTTGTCCGGTGGCCTCCGACCAATTCTCCTGCGTGGCCCGGACAGAGCCGCCCGCAAGGCAGATGAGCAGGAAAAAGGACAGGACAAACCAGCGTGAGAATTTGCAGAAAATTGCGCCCCACCGAGCACCCGAAAAAAACACCATCAACTTCATAATAAAAATAAACCGGCACTGTTAACCGTCGCCGGCAGCCTAAAATTCCACAAGAATCGTCTGGTGGCAATGCGGAACCCCTTTTTTGACAAGAGTTTTCTCTTTCGCCGCCCCCCGAGATCCTGCTACAACCCCGGCATGCCAGCGAAGCTTACCCTCGGATTTCTCGGCACCGGCCGGATGGCTTGTGCGCTTGCCAAAGGCGTGATCCGCGCCGGGCTGGTGACGCCGCGGCAGGTTTTTGGCAGTGATCCGCTCGCCGCCGCGCGCACCGCGTTTGGCAAGGCGACTGGTGCGCGAATCGTGCTGGGCAACCGGCGAGTGCTCGAGGCTGCGAGCGTGCTGGTGCTCGCCACCAAGCCGGATCAAGCGAACGCTGTCCTGAAGGAAATTCGCGACCATTTTACCCGCCGGCATTTGCTGGTGTCCATCGCCGCCGGGGTGCCGACGATCCGGCTCGAGGCTGCCTTGCCCGCAGGATCGCGGGTGGTCCGGGTCATGCCCAACACCCCGGCGTTGATCGGCGCGTCCGCGTCCGCCTTTGCGCGGGGCAAACACGCGACCAAAGCCGACGGCGACCTGGTGCAGCGGCTTTTCGCCGCCGTGGGGCTTGTCTTTCCGCTGAAGGAATCGTTGTTGGATGCCGTGACGGGTTTGAGCGGCAGCGGCCCCGCGTATGTGTATCAATTCATCGAAGCCCTCAGTGATGGCGGGGTGGCCGCGGGCCTCCCGCGCGATGTGGCCACCCAACTCGCCGCGAAGACGGTGCTCGGCAGTGCGCAGATGGTTTTGGAAACCGGCCTGCATCCGGGCGCGCTCAAAGACATGGTGACGAGTCCCGGCGGCACGACTATTGAGGGCCTGTACGAATTGGAAAAAGGCAAATTCCGCGGCACCGTGATCAGCGCCGTGCGCGCGGCGGCCGCGAAATCCCAAAAGCTCGGCCAAGCATGACATGACCACGGGCAATTCATTTTCCGAAACGGTTTTGGCATGGCGGAGTCGCATCATCCCACGCGGATTGCGATGTGTTGAGGCGGCGCTAGATCAAGGAGTTTGGATTCAGTGCCGGCAAGAAGGAGGAGGCCGCCCCCAATGAATTTTCCCCCGCCCACGGAGAAACAAGCGCGCGTGATCTGGTTGGCAGCCACTGGCCTGGCTTTGGCGGTGATTGTGGCATTGATCGTGGCTTTGGTCTGGGGATTGGGGCGCGTGCTGCATGTTTTGGGGCCGGTGCTTTGGCCGGTGGCGGTGGCCGGGGTGCTCGCCTGCATGTTGGATCCGGTGGTGGAATTTCTGGTGCGCAAGCGGGTGCCGCGGCTCCGGGCCATTGGCGTAGTGTTTGTACTGGCGTTGGTGTTGATCATCGGCCTCGCGGCGAGTGTGGTGCCGCAGGTGGTGGTTGAAGCGCGGGACCTCGCCGCCAAAACCAGCACGATGGCCACCCAACTGCCCCAGCGCGCCAAGGAAATGGCCGATCATCCGCCGCGCTGGTTGCCGCCGCAAGCCGTGTCCGTGTTTCGGGCGGTGAGTGAAAGTGTGGGGCCCAGCCAGACGAATGCCGCGCCCGTCGAAGTGCCGGCTCCGTTGGTGGTTGCGCCCGAACCTGTCGCCCCCCAGGAATCCACGGTCTTCCAATCCGTGGCGGGGCAGGTGGCCAAACTGTTGCCCAAATTTGGCGCTTGGTTGTCGCAAGTTTTTGGGTTTGTGGGCGCTGTTTTTGGCGTGATTGCCGGGTTGGCGTTGGTGCCGATATATGCCTTTTATTTTTTGTTGGAGAAACAGGGGATCAGCGCGCAATGGCGGGATTATCTGCCGGTGCGGGATTCGCAGTTCAAAGAGGAACTCGCTTTTGTGTTGAGTTCCATCAGTGATTATCTCGTGGCGTTTTTCCGCGGGCAGGTGCTGGTGGCGGTGTGCGACGGCGCGCTGTACACGGTGGGATTCCTGTTGATCGGTCTGCCGTATGCCGTCTTGATCGGAGTCATGGCCACCTGTTTGACCATCATTCCCTTCCTGGGAGCGATCACTACCTGTGTGACTGCGCTGATTGTGGCAGTAGTGGCCTATGGGGATTGGCAGCATCCGGTGTTGGTGCTGGCCGTTTTTGCCGTAGTGCAGGTGTTGGAGGGCGCGATCATCCAGCCTAAAATCATGGGTGACCGGGTGGGTTTGCATCCAGTGGTGATTATTCTGGCGTTGATGGTGGGCACGACGCTGTTGGGCGGTATTTTAGGGGGAATTCTGGCCATTCCGTTGGCGGCCGCTTTGCGGGTCATCATGTTCCGCTACATCTGGAAAAAGCGGACAGTTTGAGCCTCCGGTCCCGCCGGAAACACCGCCAACTGCCGCGCGGACCCGACAAGCAGCGATCACAATCCTTCGCCCGCACTGGACAAAGCCCGAATAATGCCCCAATGTGAGGTGGGTTATGAGCGAAGAATCCATGAGCAATTATACCCCGCGCGCCCAGCAAGTGCTGGCGTTGGCGCGGAAGGAAGCGGACCGGTTCAATCACAATTGTATCGGCACCGAACACCTGCTGCTCGGCTTGATCAAGCTGGGGCAGGGCGTGGCCGTGAACGTGTTGCAGCGCATGGGCCTCGATTTGGAAACGGTCCGCTTGGAGGTGGAAAAACAGGTCGGCACCGGGCCGGACCAGAAGATGTTGGGGAATTTGCCCTATACGCCGCGCGTGAAGAAAGTGCTGGCGTTGGCCCAGAAAGAGGCCAAGGCGCTAAGTCACACGTACGTGGGGACGGAACATATTTTGCTGGGACTGTTGCGTGAGGGCGAAGGCGTGGCGGCCGTGGTGTTGAAGAATCTGGACGTGGACATTGAGGAAACCCGGAACGAGATTCTCCGCGAACTGGGTGCCGACTTCGAGGCGGCGGACGAAGCCGAGGAACCCCAGCCCCCGGGCAAACCCGCCGGCGGCGGCAAAAAAGGAGAGGTAAAAACCCCCGCGCTCAAGGCCTTTGGCCGCGACCTCACCGAGATTGCCCGCAAAGGGGACATGGACCCGGTCATCGGACGCAAAGACGAGATTGAACGGGTGATTCAAATTCTCTGCCGGCGCACAAAGAACAATCCGGTGCTTCTGGGCGAAGCCGGCGTTGGCAAAACGGCCATCGTTGAGGGATTGGCCCAGGAAATTGCGGCCGGCAATGTGCCCGAATTGTTGCGCGACAAACGGTTGATTACCCTCGACCTCGCGCTCATGGTCGCCGGCACGAAGTACCGCGGCCAGTTTGAGGAACGGATCAAGGCCGTCATGGACGAAATCCGCCGGGCCAAGAACGTGATTCTGTTTATTGACGAGTTGCACACGATTGTGGGGGCCGGGTCCGCCGAGGGCACCATGGACGCGTCGAACATCATCAAGCCGGCGCTAAGCCGGGGGGAAATGCAATGCATCGGCGCCACCACCCTCAATGAATACCGCAAATACATCGAGAAAGATGCCGCCCTCGAACGCCGCTTCCAATCCGTCAAGGTCGAAGCGCCCAGCGTGGAGGAGGCGGTGTTGATCCTGAAAGGGCTGCGCTCCAAATACGAGGAACACCACAAAGTCGAGTTCACCGATCCGGCCATGGAAGCCGCGGTGAAACTCTCTGACCGCTACATCACGGACCGGTATTTGCCGGACAAAGCCATTGATCTGATGGATGAGGCCGGTGCCCGGGCCCACATCGGCACGATGACCCGCCCGGCGGAAGCCAAGGTCATGGAAAACGAAATCGCCGAAATCAAGGCCCAGAAGGAAAAGGCGATCAAGAGTCAGGACTTTGAAGGGGCCGCCGCCATGCGGGATCGGGAAAAACAGGCCAAGGAACGTCTCGAGACGTTGCTGGCCAACTGGCGGGCCAATCGGGACGAAAAACGGGTGGTGGTGGATGAGGAGGACATTTTGCATGTCGTCTCTAAATGGACGGGCATCCCGCTGCAACGCATGGAGCAGGGCGAAATGCAGCGCCTGTTGGCCACCGAAACCGAGATGGAAAAAATCGTGGTCGGCCAGCACGAAGCGGTGACCGCCATTTGCAAAGCCCTCCGCCGCTCGCGCGCGGATTTGAAGGACCCGCGCCGGCCCATCGGCACGTTCTTGTTGTTGGGGCCGACGGGCGTGGGCAAAACCCTGCTCGCCAAAACGCTGGCCGAGCAGATGTTTGGCGACACCAAATCGCTCATTCAACTCGACATGAGCGAGTACATGGAAAAGTTCAATGTCTCCCGGCTGGTGGGTTCGCCGCCCGGTTACGTGGGATACGAGGAAGGCGGCCAGCTCACCGAGCAGGTGCGCCGGAAACCGTATTCGGTGGTGTTGTTCGACGAAATCGAAAAGGCGCATCCTGACGTCTGGAACATGCTCCTGCAGATTTTGGAGGAGGGCAAGTTGACCGACAGCGTCGGGCGCGTGGTCAATTTCCGCAACACGGTCATTCTCATGACTTCGAACGTCGGTTCGGATGTCATCCGCCGCCAGGGCACCTTGGGATTTGCGCCGGCGAGCGATGAGGTCAGTTATGAGAAAATGCGGGACAAAACCTTGGAGGAATCCAAGAAGACGTTCCGCCCGGAATTCTTGAATCGGTTGGACGATGTCATCGTCTTCCGCTCCCTGACCAAACCGGACTTGGTGGCGATCTTGGACTTGGAGATTAACAAAGTGTTGGGCCGGCTCAAGGCCCGGAACATCCAGCTCACCTTGACCGAGGCGGCCCGGGAATTCCTGGTGCAAAAAGGCTACGATCCCCAATACGGCGCCCGCCCCATGCGGCGCGCTGTGGAACGACATCTGGAGGATCCGCTCGCCGAGGAAATCCTGCGCGGGGCTTTGCACGAAGGCGATCCGGTCCAAGTGGACGTGGCGGACGACAAACTGGTCTTTCAACAGACCGCCCCACAGGCGGAAGGCGCGCTCTCCAGCTAACACGATTCCGGCGATAAAAATCCCGGGCAGCTTCTGCAATCGCAGAGGAGTGCGTCATGATCCGTCGCCGAGAGACGGCCCGGCAGTGTTCCGTTTTCGACCGCAAGGGTTATTCGATGACCACCTTGCGGCGGAGCATTTTCTTGTGCGATTGCCGGGCCTTGCTTTGCAAGATGCGCTCCTGAACGCCTCGCGGACGTTTGCGTTTCTGGCGCCGCTCGCGTTCCCGTGCATCACGAGCGGCCTGGCGCAACGCTTGTTGCCGTTGTTCGATTTTGGCCAGGAGCAGTTGCCGGGCCCGCGCGCGGTTCCGCGCTTGGGATCGTTCGGTTTCACAACGCACCCGCAGTCTGGTAGGCCGGTGAACCAACACCACGGCGGTGGAAGTTTTGTTGACGTTTTGCCCGCCCGGCCCGCTGGAACGGACAAATACTTCTTCAATATCCGCCTCGCACACCCCCAAAGCCGCCTGCCGCCGCTCTCGTTGCGTTTTCTGATTTGATGCCGGGGAATTCATCCGGGTCAGTGGGTGGTCAGAGCGCAAACCGCCCGCGAACACCGTCGCCAAAAGCGGGGTGCAAGTCCAAGCGTAACGAGCTGGGTTCGCCTGCCTGGGCAAAGCATGCGGCCGCCCGCCTCAACCCCGTCAGGCGCGCAGTCTTGGAGTGGGATAATGTCCGTCCCGCTTTCATGCGCCAGATAGTGCCGCCAAACCTGACCCGGGCAAGCGTGAAGGCTGACGCGCCGCGAAAAGAAACAAGGACGTGACAATGCGCGGTTAATTCGATTTCTTGGGCGGCGCCGGCCGGGCCCGCCAACCCCCCAGCGGCAGGACATCGGACCGCGCAGCCCAAGCTTCCCATTGAGCGGCAAGTTGCCGCGTTTTTTTCGGATGCATCTCCGCTAAGTCATGCAGCTCGGAGCGGTCTTTGCTCAGGTCGTAAAGTTCCCAAGGCTGATTTTCCTTGGCCACGAGTTTCCATTTGCCGTCGCGGATGGCCCGGTTGCCCTCGTGCTCCCAACAGAGCGGCGCCGGGCGTTTCAGTGGTTTGCCGGTGAACACGGGCCGGAGCGAGATCCCCGGCAACGGTTTGATTTTTTGACCGGCGAATTCCTTGGGATACGTCGCGCCCCCCACGTCCACGCACGTTGCCATGATGTCAATGAGATGCCCCGGTTGATGGGTCAACGTGCCGTTGCGCCGCGCCGGAATGCCCGCCGGCCAATGCACAATGAGCGGGGTGCTGATGCCGCCTTCATGCACCCAATGTTTGTATTCGCGGAAGGGTGTGTTGGAGACATTGGCCCATCCGCGCCCGTAGGCGATGTACGTGTCGGGCGGTCCGGGCATGATGTCCGGCCCCGTGCGCACCCAACGACCATCGCGCGTTTGCATCGGCGGCCAGATTTTGGGCTGCAACGCGTCCGGGCCCCAAGGATGCAGCGGGATGGGCGATTCCGGCTCGTTGGCCGTGCGGCCCATGGGTTCGGCGCACGCGCCGTTGTCTTCCAGGAAAAAAATCAGCGTGTTGTCCAACTGGCCGTCCCGCCGCAACTGGGCCAAGATGCGGCCAATCCCTTGGTCCATGCAGTCAATCATCGCGGCGTAAACCTCCATGCACCGCGCGTTCCAAGCGTGATGTTCGGTTTGTTCCCAAGCCTCGTCCGGCGGGGAAAGCTCGGCCTGCGGATCAATCAACCCCAGTTGTTTCAGCCGCGCGAACCGTGCGCGGCGTACCGGCTCGAACCCGCCGTCATAACGGCCGCGGTATTTGGCGATGTCCCGTTCCAAGGCCTGCATCGGCCAATGTGCCGCCGTGTAGGCCACATACAGGAAGAAGGGTTGATGGGGAAACGCCGCGTGATGTTGTTGCAGGAACCGCACGGCGTTGTCGCTGATGGCCTCGGTGTAATAAAACTGCGCCGGGTGATATTCCGGATCGTTTTCCGGCGTGATGAAGGTGTTTTGCCGGCACAACGTGGTGGGATCGTAATAACTGCCCCCGCCGGTGATGGTGCCGTAGAATTTATCGAACCCGCGCTGCACCGGCCATGCGGACTGGTCCCCGTCCGCCCGTATGTGCCGCGTGACGTGCCATTTGCCGGCCATATAGGTGCGGTACCCCGCAGGTTTCAGCACCTGGGCGATCGTGACACATTGATCGTTCAACATTCCGCGATAGCCCGCGTGCTGGCGGTCCGCCGTCATGTGGCCGACGCCGGCTTGATGGGGATACAGCCCCGTCAACAGACTGGCGCGGGTTGGGCAACACCGCGCCATGTTGTAGAATTGCGTGAACCGGAGCCCGTGTTGGGCCAGCGAATCGAGGTTGGGCGTGTGAATCTCGCTCCCGTAACAGCCGAGATCGGAAAAGCCCATGTCATCGGACATGATGAGCAGGATGTTGGGACGCGGGTTGGATGCAGCGATGCCGGTCAGCACGGACAACAGCGCACAAATGAATGCAGTGACGGCTTTCATTGGGAGCCCAGCATATCGGGTGAGGCGCTGCCGGCAAGACGGAATCGAATTTCAAGATCACGCCTGAAAATGACGCCCAAACTCGGTGCCAACAAGGGCTGCCATTGTCGGTGCCCCGCCTCGCGCTGCCGTCCAACCGATGCCCGGCGACCCGTTCCTCCCACCCGCCTGAGGCAAAGCCTCGTTTGTCAGTGGCCCATCAATCTTTTGTTGCAGGTGCAACAAAGATTGCATGGCGGTTGGTGGATGAAATTTCCGGTGGCGGTGATGGGGGAGGTGGATTCAGGTAATTCTGGCGGAGTTGCAACGGCCAGACCAAGGTGGTGTGCCCGCTAAACTTGGGGCGTTGTGAAGTAAGCCATCCATTTCAATGCGTTGCGGTCAATGCCGCGAGATCGGGGCGAGCGCAATGCCCGCCAGCCCATAGCCAACGGGGAACTGAAAGCCTAGCTTTGCCTTGATTCCAAAAACGAGGGCGGCAAACTCATTGGTCGGTATCATCCCCGTAGAGCCCGGCTTTGCCTTGATTCCAAAAACGAGGGCGGCAAACTTCGGATGCGGATTGCAAAAGGATCGGGCAGCTTTGCCTTGATTCCAAAAACGAGGGCGGCAAACTTGTTGACACAATGAGCATTATTGAAAGGATGCTTTGCCTTGATTCCAAAAACGAGGGCGGCAAACTGATGCCGAGAAAATGCTGCGCTGGAAATCTGCTTTGCCTTGATTCCAAAAACGAGGGCGGCAAACTTCCATCTGTCAACAGTACATCCCAACGCCGCTTTGCCTTGATTCCAAAAACGAGGGCGGCAAACTCGGCTCGCTCCTTTCAATACCCGCCCCAACGCTTTGCCTTGATTCCAAAAACGAGGGCGGCAAACTCTTGTCCGCGATGACATCGCCAAAAAGCGTGCTTTGCCTTGATTCCAAAAACGAGGGCGGCAAACTTCCGTTGCGTTTCCAGAGGTTTGCTTCGTCGCTTTGCCTTGATTCCAAAAACGAGGGCGGCAAACTAGCGGGGAACAAACTTGCGATCGCGGTCTCCGCTTTGCCTTGATTCCAAAAACGAGGGCGGCAAACTAAAACGGCCCAAAGACTGCGATTGCAGCAAGCTTTGCCTTGATTCCAAAAACGAGGGCGGCAAACTGCGGTGTGCGAAAGTGGGGGCGGAAAAGCGGCTTTGCCTTGATTCCAAAAACGAGGGCGGCAAACTAAGCTGTTGTAATGGGAGCTTTTATTATTAGCTTTGCCTTGATTCCAAAAACGAGGGCGGCAAACTAATTTCCCTACTTCTGTATTCTTATAGGCTGCTTTGCCTTGATTCCAAAAACGAGGGCGGCAAACTCACCACACTCCAAGGAAGCGGGGTGGTGTAGCTTTGCCTTGATTCCAAAAACGAGGGCGGCAAACTTTGGGGAGTTTATTCATGTATTTTTTTATTTGCTTTGCCTTGATTCCAAAAACGAGGGCGGCAAACTACTTGCCCGCAAGCCTTCATAACCGCGCGGGCTTTGCCTTGATTCCAAAAACGAGGGCGGCAAACTAAACCTGCCAGTCTCATTTTTTGGGCGACGGCTTTGCCTTGATTCCAAAAACGAGGGCGGCAAACTCCGGAATGGAGCTTCGACTTTTTCATCCCTGCTTTGCCTTGATTCCAAAAACGAGGGCGGCAAACTGTAACGGCTAAGAAAAGGAGGAGCAGAGGTGCTTTGCCTTGATTCCAAAAACGAGGGCGGCAAACTGTGGGGGCGTTGTCGGTTCGCCCCCGGTTGCTTTGCCTTGATTCCAAAAACGAGGGCGGCAAACTCAGTCCGGTTGCCGTCGCCATTCCGGTGTAGCTTTGCCTTGATTCCAAAAACGAGGGCGGCAAACTGTCGCCGCACCGCGTCCGCTAAGGTCGCGGGCTTTGCCTTGATTCCAAAAACGAGGGCGGCAAACTATTTGGGAACTCATGCGCGACGAGCTTGATGCTTTGCCTTGATTCCAAAAACGAGGGCGGCAAACTAAACCTGCCAATCGCATTTTTTGGGCAACGGCTTTGCCTTGATTCCAAAAACGAGGGCGGCAAACTAAAGCAACAATAAACCCGTTGGTCAACGCTGCTTTGCCTTGATTCCAAAAACGAGGGCGGCAAACTAAAGCAACAATAAACCCGTTGGTCAACGCTGCTTTGCCTTGATTCCAAAAACGAGGGCGGCAAACTCATACAGCGGGTGTCCACAGGTCACTAATTGCTTTGCCTTGATTCCAAAAACGAGGGCGGCAAACTCGGGCGGCACGATGGCGTCGCTGGCTTATTGCTTTGCCTTGATTCCAAAAACGAGGGCGGCAAACTAGGATCGGGGCAACACAAACCCACAACCGAGCTTTGCCTTGATTCCAAAAACGAGGGCGGCAAACTCGAATGGGATAGCTTGCGGAAGTTGTACGAGCTTTGCCTTGATTCCAAAAACGAGGGCGGCAAACTCTGCCTGTATTAAATGAATTTAAAGCCGAGCTTTGCCTTGATTCCAAAAACGAGGGCGGCAAACTGAGTTGTCAAATCCCCACAACAGACCGTAAGCTTTGCCTTGATTCCAAAAACGAGGGCGGCAAACTGAGTTGTCAAATCCCCACAACAGACCGTAAGCTTTGCCTTGATTCCAAAAACGAGGGCGGCAAACTCCGCCATCGTGGTAAAAGCGCAGTCGTACAGCTTTGCCTTGATTCCAAAAACGAGGGCGGCAAACTCAACGGTCTTGGCCTTTGGCGACAACTGTTGCTTTGCCTTGATTCCAAAAACGAGGGCGGCAAACTGTCTCCATCGTATTTATTTCCGGCGTCGTTGCTTTGCCTTGATTCCAAAAACGAGGGCGGCAAACTCGTCGTCGCCAACGCTTGATTGAACCCCTTGCTTTGCCTTGATTCCAAAAACGAGGGCGGCAAACTGATGAATTATGAACAAAAATATACTATCTTGCTTTGCCTTGATTCCAAAAACGAGGGCGGCAAACTCTGACGCCATTGGGCCGTGCCGGCGCTGGTGCTTTGCCTTGATTCCAAAAACGAGGGCGGCAAACTAAGTTCTGCGGTCAATTCAAGGTCTTTTTTGCTTTGCCTTGATTCCAAAAACGAGGGCGGCAAACTCTTGAGCACACTTGCCCCGCCCGTGTCCAGGCTTTGCCTTGATTCCAAAAACGAGGGCGGCAAACTCGGCGCGAACTTGTGGCCCGACAATCTCCAGCTTTGCCTTGATTCCAAAAACGAGGGCGGCAAACTGTCACCAAACAACACACCTTGATTCGGCCCGCTTTGCCTTGATTCCAAAAACGAGGGCGGCAAACTGCCTCCAACTCGGCACTCGACAGCGTGGTTGCTTTGCCTTGATTCCAAAAACGAGGGCGGCAAACTTCCAAACCTACGCGGGGATGACTTGGACCGGCTTTGCCTTGATTCCAAAAACGAGGGCGGCAAACTAAGTTCTGCGGTCAATTCAAGGTCTTTTTTGCTTTGCCTTGATTCCAAAAACGAGGGCGGCAAACTAGGAATTGTAAATTGAATGGTAATTTGAGTGCTTTGCCTTGATTCCAAAAACGAGGGCGGCAAACTTGGTATCAATTTTCCAAAGGTGAATGGCATGCTTTGCCTTGATTCCAAAAACGAGGGCGGCAAACTAACCGCAATGTCGTTAGCATCCACCCCACGCTTTGCCTTGATTCCAAAAACGAGGGCGGCAAACTCGCCGCCGCCTGTCGCGGCAAGGTGCGGGGCTTTGCCTTGATTCCAAAAACGAGGGCGGCAAACTCGTGGCGATGGTGTTGGTGTTGACTTTGACGCTTTGCCTTGATTCCAAAAACGAGGGCGGCAAACTTCTTCCTCGCGTCGGATGTCGCGCGATGCGCTTTGCCTTGATTCCAAAAACGAGGGCGGCAAACTTAAGTCCTCAATGGACGCTCCCGTGCGCGGCTTTGCCTTGATTCCAAAAACGAGGGCGGCAAACTGCAAGGCGTGGTGGGACGGGAATCGTAACAGCTTTGCCTTGATTCCAAAAACGAGGGCGGCAAACTCGGTGCGAACTTATGGCCCGACACCCTCCAGCTTTGCCTTGATTCCAAAAACGAGGGCGGCAAACTATCGGGGCGTAAACCACTGAGTTTGCCGGGGTTAGCCTTGTTGGCAACCCCGCGAACTGATGCCTTAAATGGCCGGACAATGGATTTGGATGCAGTGTTTGGCAACTGAATCCCGGGCGCCGGTTGATCGAAGCATCTTGTTACCAAAGCTGGATTTGCTCGGGCAAATCCTCGGGTTTCATTTCAACAGCCGGTGCGCCTTGAATAACATGAGAGCGCTCCCACTGAGCCCGCGTCACCAGTAGCGCCCGTACGCTGCCTTCGGACGGAAGATTTTTTTTGAGCCGTCCGATATGCGTTTCTTGGCGCGCGAAGGAGACGCACGCCCGCGCATATACGCTGAACTGGATCATTTGATAACCGTCATCAATCAAGAAATTGCGGAAGTCCGTGGCAGCCTTGCGCTGTTTCCTGGTGCCCACCGGCAGATCGAACGCGACGATTAGCCAGCCCATTTTATATTTTTGGGTGTCCACGGTTTGTAATGGCGTGGCTGGTTTTCGGTCACGGCTTTGCGAAAACTACGCACTACGCCTTCAATCACGCCCCGGATTTCCAGCGTTAAATCCAAGTAATCCACCCGCTCCAGCGGAAAGCCAGTCACCCATTTACGATATTCTTTGGTGACCTCCCATGTTGGGGTTTCGGGATGCTGTTGGACCCATTGTACCACGCGCCATTCCACGCACGGGCGGAATGGTTCCATGAGGTCGTAAGCCAAAGGGGTGCTGCGCTCACGCGGGACGTGAGCGATGCCAAACGTGGGGTCCAGGCCGACCCCGAGCAGTTTTTGCAGTACGGTGGAGAGCAAGACCGCATACCCGTAATTCAACAGATGGTTCAACCCGCCACGCGCCCGGTCGCGGACAAAACTTTCGTCCTTCAAGCTGCGACCAAAAATCTGCCAGAACGTCTTGGCGCAGAGGGATTCCTTGTGCGGCTTTCTTCCGAAAGCAGTGTCGCGGAGGTTGGTCAATAATTTGTCTTGGGGAGCGATGTGTTCGGCCAGCGCAAATTGATTTTGGCATTTGGCGTCAATGGTTTTTTTCCACAAATGCGCCCGGATGCGCGGCGTGAGGCGGAGCAGGGCGCGGGAAAGGAGAGTGTCGGTGGAACGATTCGCGGGGAGGACGAGGCTGATCGGTTTGAATGATTCGCAAATAATCAAGGCCACGCCCTGTTTGGCGGCTTGCAGAAATAACTCGCTGTGAATCGAAGCCGAGAAACTGGTGATGATAATGGAAGCCACGTCCTCCAGCGGAAGTTTTCGTTCGCCTTCCGCCGTTTTACAGATCAACTGGCCGTCTTTGCAACTAACTGCGCATTGCGGCGAGTCTATGCTGACGAGGTGGTAGGCCATGTGGGGACGCCCGTAAGAGGTGGCTTAACAACCCGCATTCCATTCTTAAGCAAGCTTGCCAACAGGACATTTATCTTGTGGCCGGCCATCTTGTTTTTCAACCGGACAACATCGGGAAAACCCAAATCAACAGCTATTCCGGAGGTGTTGTTTTTTACTGAAAAAACCCGCCATATTCCCATAAATTTTCCTTGAGGTACTTTCACGAGTTGCCCATTTCGCAACACCCTTGGCCTTTTTCCCCCATCGGCTTTTTTCAATTCCCGCAGGCGCTCCCAGACTTTGTGAAAAGGGATAATTGTTGGTTCGGGGTCGAGTGCCACGCCGTAGTTGTCAGGGATGATCAGGACGCCTTTGTTAACGGACAGCTTCCCGGGTTGAAGACCGAGAAGTTTACTTGTCTTTTCTTCGGTTTGTTTAAGCGGCCGAGACTCGTCAGCTTGGCGGATCCGTTGTTGGATCCTGGCCTTGCCTGCTTTTACTTCCACTACCCGCCAAGTATTTTGCTCCACCCGCAGCCCTCCCATTCTTGCCGGGACGTGTTGAACGACGCGCTTTTCCGCAAGGCGCTGGCGGATTTGCTCCTTGAGCCGGTTATCCAGATCGCGCATTTCGAAGCGGTGATTAGCGCTGAAAGTGAAGATGCCCAAAGCCATCAATTCTTCCTTTTCCGCATCGTTGACAGTGCGCTTCACGATCAATTCCCAAACGCGCCCATGATTGGGAATAAAATGTGAGGCCAGACCGAGCGCACAGGCATCCAGAGCATGATGCAGGTGGGTGATACCGCGAATATCGGTTTTGTTTTTTACCTCGCCGTTTTCATCCAGCACCTGTGGATTGGCCAGGCTGAGGCAACCGAGGATTTTCCAGGCTTTGCGGACTGCGGCGGTAACCGAGCCGGGCAACGAAACAACGATGGGTGGTTGTTCGTGTCCGGCAAAGGCCCGTTTTAACACTTGCGCGCCCAGGCGAACGAGTTGCGAGGTTTGTGTCAGGTCGCGTGGGGTGAATTCTTTGTCCTCATACTTGGGTAACAACAACAGCTCTTTACGGCGTTTCTTACGCTTTTTGTCGTCGTCATGTCCTTTATAGGTTTCCAGGCTTTCGACGAATTGCCGGTAGCGAGAGAGGCTCATGATCGAAAGATGGGGCAAATCAGGAACGGGTTTGCTCTGTTCCTGTTCGACGAATTCCCATGCGGTGCGATTGCTTTTCCACTTGTTAATCGCGCTGAAAGTTATGACCAATGAATCCAACGCATCCGACGCCCGATGGGAGCGCGGGACAATGTGATCTTTATCCACGTAGCGGCTGACCAATTGTCTGGGTTCGTAATCCTGCCCGGTGTAGGGGCATTTCCAGCCCAGATCTTCGGCAATCCGCGCCTTGCGGATGAGTCCGGCGGTAATGGGAATCCGCGTATTCTCCTCAGCAAACGCTTTCTCCAATTTGGCGGCAACGGCATGATGATTGGCGATTCGCAAGCCCAAATCTTGGGCTTTTTCCTTCGCCGTTTTACCGGACATTTCCCGCAGATCTCGATTTACTTCGATGGTAATTTTACCGATACGGGTTTTGTCCTTGCCGGCATATTCATTGATGATGCCGTTCAGCAAGCGTTCCAGAATCAAAAGCCGATGGCGAACCAGATGGTTGTTGGTTTGCGCGGCGATCTCGCGAGCCAACTGCCGCTGCCGGATTTCTTCACTGAGGAAAAGGCAGCCTCCCGGTTCTTTCGGATGCTGGCCATCCATAACCTCTGCGTAAGCCTGTTGGAGCAGGGGGCGCGCGAACGCCGCCCGGCCCGCCAGTTTGATCGGTTGGGGCGGAAATTGGCGTTCGAGCAAATCTTCACGGGTTAACGGTTTGTCTTTTTTCCTCGATTTTACATGCCGGGCCTCCAGTTGTTTTTGCACCGCAGTGTCGAAGGCGGCGACATCGCCATACCCGGCCAGTTGGGTGCGGATTTGTGCCAGGGAAAATACTTTTCCACGCCGCCATTGACCGCGCAACCGGCTTTGCAAACGTTCCGGCAACAACTCCCAGAAGGGCGCGAGTTCCGTGGAGCGAACGAGTTTTTGCACCGGATCCAATGTCAGGGCTTCCTTGGCGTCTGGATGCATCAACATCGTATCGAGGTTGTCCTGAATTGCGTTGGAGACGTTACGGACCGTTTTTTTGAATTGTTCCGCAGTCATGGCGCCAACGCGGCGCATCTGCTGGTCCAATTCTCTGCGCTCGCCAGGGCTGAGGGGAGAAAGCTTTAATTCCCCGAAGCGGGCGATCCGCACGTTGGCCAGTTGCATGGCCCAGCGGAAATTCAGGAATTCATTAGAATTCCGGGAGGGCACTTTCTGGCCACTGATCGGGCATTGGGAAATAATGCGGTTGTCAAAACGGGGAACGAGTTGACCGAAAAGCAGGCCGCCTTGAAAACGATTGGGCAACTTCAAATTCGGGCAGGGAATGGCCTGCCAGTTGGTAAACAGAGCTTCTTCGAGACGCCCGTCCACCCCGGGCAGTATGTCGTGGTGTGCCTGTAAAATCTTCCGAACCTCGTTTTCGACAATTTCTCGCGGGAAAGCCGCCTTCAAACCTTTGAACCGTTTCGTGGAAGATTTTTTCTTCCCGGATAAATCAATGCCAAGCTCCCGGCAAAAAGTTTCCGCCATGCTTTTAGTGCGGTGCTTGTCCATAAGCGTTCGTGCGTTGGCCTCTTTTTCGGAATCTTCCTGTTGCGCCTGTGCTTCGGCGGCGCTCCAGCGTCGGTTCGCATCATAGCCACGATTATGCGCATACCAGCGCAGCACATCCCAAAGCTCCGCCCAAGTGAGCCGCTTCCCGCCCTGTAAAACCTGAGCGGCCAACCGCCAAGGCCAAGCACACCCCGGCTGGTTCAAGGTCGCTTCATCCAAGACGCCAAGTTGTTTGAGTAGGATTTTTATTCGGGCGATGCGTTGCCTGGTTGAGCGGATGTGCCGGCGTTGCCGCCGAAAGGCCCGCCGGTGCGAGGCGAGACAGTCATTTGCGCCAAAGGTCACAACGCCGCAGCCGAGAAGATTGACGGATGGTGTTTCCGTTTGTGCGGGTGCCGGTGACACGGACTGCAGCACTGCCCAGCCGATGGAGCTATGGCCGACATCGAAAGCGAGTTCCAAATCGGCGGTTTGGGAAAGCGTATTTTTTTGCTTGTCTTTCATGGCGTGGTTTGGTTGAATGTCGAGGTCTTAATTGGAATCAAGACAAAGTTAGATAACGCAGACCGTCTCCCTATCCGCCAAGCGGATACACCGGTATAAAAGCGTTTTTTAATACAACCCGGCGGAGCCCCGCTTCGCCGGGTTGGTTTTTTGGTTGAAAAATCTGAGGCGACGGCTGCCCCCAAGATTTTTTCCGGATGCCTTAAATTCCCGGTTGCGCGGTTCAGAAGGTGGCTCGTATTTCGGATTATGCGGGGTTTCATAATGGCGCGGGGTGCGGTTGAGCGAGCTCGGATGTATCGGTTTTGGCTGCGGTGGAGGAATGATTCCCAAACTACAAACGGCTTGCCTTGAGGTGGCTGAGGCCAGCGGGATGCGCACTCACTCACTGCGATGATATGTCGGGATCTCTCGATGTTGCCTTTGATCAATAGCCGCCGGGGGGCAAATCTGGTGTTTCCGTCGCTTGGAGATAGTGTGGGGGCGAGCCCACGTTTTCCCGGCTTGTCGGGCAGAAGTTGCAGTCTGGCGGTGATACCGTTCGCGATTTCAACCCGGATGGCTTTGCCTTGGTCGATCCGATTCATTGTGTTGTCTCCAGCGGTTCGCTGCTCGGGCTGTTTATCAAATGTTTGGCCGAAAAACCAGACTGTTTTTTGTAATATTCATAGATCGGTATGCCACGCGCGGAGAACTCGGTGGCCGCCGTACGCCGCGGGAGAGAAGGCTGTCGGCGGTGCGATTCGTCATCGAAAGAAAATGTGCAGCGGATCAATTATTTCAGGTTTGGGCTTGCCCGCGTTTTTCGATGACGCCAGTTTGGCCGGTATGAAACGTGTTATTCTTCCGATTGTGTTGCTGGTCGGTTACAGCCAATTTTTCTGCATGTCAGGGGCCGCTCAATCTGTCAAGGAATCCGCGGTTGACCGGGTCCAAAGCCCGCGTCCGCTGGTTATCGCCCACCGGGGCTATTCAATTGCCGCGCCCGAAAACACGGTGCCGGCGTTTCGACTGGCCCTCACGACCGGGGCGGATTTGATCGAACTGGATTACTACCACAGCCAGGACGGGGTGCCCGTGATTCTCCATGATTCGACGTTGGATCGCACGACCGACGCGGTTGCCCGCTGGGGCAAAGGCCAGCGGCCGCACGCGCACACGGCGGCGGAGTTGTTGAGTCTGGATGCCGGCAAATGGTTCAGCCCGATCTACGCGGGCACCCGGTTGCCGTCCTTGGAGGAATCGCTGGACGTGATTCAAGGCGGCGGTGGCATGACGCTCATTGAGCGGAAAGAGGGCGATCCTGCCACGCTGGTCAAGCAGTTACGCGCGCGCCGGTTGATCAATCAGGTGGTGGTGCAGGCGTTTGACTGGCAGTTCCTCCGTCAACTCCATGAACTAGCGCCCGAACAGGTCCTGGGCGGGTTGGGCGCGCCGGGTCGCCTGGCGGACGGCAGCCAGCCGACCATCAAGGACAAGGGGCTCAACGCGACGTGGCTGGATGAACTGGAGAAAACCGGAGCCAAGGTGGCCGGCTGGAACCGCAATGTCTCCAAAGCCGCCGTGGCCCTGGCGCATCAGCGCGGCATGAAGGTCTGGGTTTATACGATTGACGATGCCGAGACGGCCAACGCCCTGCTCGACATGGGGGTGGATGGGATCATCACCAACAATCCCGGATTGATCTGGCGCACGCTGGCGTTGCGCGGATTGCCATAAGACCGCGCGCAGTCGGCGGACACAAAAATTTCTCAAGCCGCGCGGTTGCGGGGATTGAGGGATCGCCCGGCGCCACGAGGCCGCGCGGCTATTTCGGCATTGCCAGCGGCGCCGGAGGATGCGACAACCCGGTCATGCAAACCTCGCGCCGTGATTTTCTGCGCCGGTCCGCGGGTCTGGCCGTTGCTGGTTCGGTGTGGTCCGCGACCCACCGGCTTCCGTCCGCTCCGCAATCAAGCCCGTCCCAGGCATTGCGTCTCGGAGGCCCCTGTTTTCTTAAGACGGAAGATCCGGAGGCATTGGCCCGCGCGCATCGGCAGCTCGGCTATCGGGCGGCGTATTGCCCGAATGTGCCGCTGCACGATACCGACCGCATTGCGGCGTATGCCGCGGCTTTTACCCGGCACGAGGTGGTTATCGCTGAAGTTGGGCGCTGGGTGAATTTGCTCGATGCCGATCCGGAGAAGCGCCGGCAAAACCGGCAAACCGTTACCGAAGGCCTGGCGTTGGCAGAGGCCATTGGCGCGTGTTGTTGCGTGGACATCGCGGGTTCATTTCATCCCACCTCGTGGTTCGGTCCGCATCCGGATAATTTCACGCCGAAATTCTTTGACGCCGCGGTGGAGAACGCGCGGAAGATCATTGACGCTGTCCAGCCGCGGCGGGCGAAGTTTTGTTACGAGATGATGGGCTGGGCCATGCCGCACACCCCGGATAATTATCTCAAGCTGTTGCGCGCCGTGGACCGCAAGGCGTTTGCCGTGCATCTGGATCCCTGCAATCTCATCAATTCTCCCGAGAAGTTTTATCGCAACACGGACCTGCTGAACGAGTGCTTCGACAAACTGGGCCAGTGGATCGTGAGTTGTCATGCGAAAGACCTGCGGTGGGAAATTGAAATGAACGTGCATTTCCGCGAAGTGCGGCCGGGATTGGGCTCGCTGGATTACGCAACGTTCCTGCGCCGGCTCGCACAACTGCCGCAAAATCCGCCGCTCATGCTCGAACATCTGTCAACCGCCGAGGAATACGCCGCCGCTGCCCAACATCTCCGGACCGTGGGACAAACCCTTGGGTTAAGCTTCGACTGACGATCAGCCCCCGCGCAGGCTTTTCTCCGGAGCGGGAGGGGAGTCGTTAAGGCGATTGGATTTGTTCGCTTCCCGAAACGCCGCTTCGGGGCCGGACCAATCCGGTTGGTTTCCCCTCCGCCGATTCAGCTCAGTGCCGGCATGATTTTGGGCAGCGCTTTAAGCCGAAGCCGCCGGGGGTGCGATGATCACTTCGAGCCCACGGGCGCGGAGTTGCGCGACCAATTCCGGCGGGGATTGATCATCGGTCACGATAGTGTGGATGGAGGTGAGGTCGCACAAAGGCGACACCGAACGCCGGCCAAACTTGGTGTGGTCCAGGCACATGATGACCCGGGCCGCCGCGCGCATCATGGCCCGTTGAATGTCAATCAACAGGCCGTGGGAATTGGTCAGCCCGTCGAGCGTGATGCCGCCGGCGCTCATCACGGCGATGTCCGCGTGGATTTTGGAGAAGGCTTCCACCGCCATCGGGCCCACGAGGACACCCAGCCGCGGGTAAATCACGCCGCCGCTCACCACCAGTTCCACGCGGTTGGCCGCGGCAAACAGATTTGCGACCGGCAGGGAATTGGTGACGATCTGCGGTGCTTTGTCCTCCAGATGTTTCGCGACGTGATACACGGTGGTCCCGGCGTCAATGATCACTGTTTGACCCGGACCGATCAGTTCGGCGCACGCCTGGCCAATGACCTCTTTCTCGGCCAGTTGATGGGTGTCGCGCGCGGAGAAGGTGAATTCATCCGACCGGGGCGTGAGAATGCGCGCGCCGCCGTGGGTGCGCTTCAAACTCCCGGCCGCTTCCAGCAAACTCAAGTCGCGCCGAACCGTTGAAACCGACGCTTCCACCTGCCGGGCCAGCTCCTCGAGCGAAGCAAATTCCACTTCCTGCAGGTAGGCCTCAATCCGATGCTTACGCTCTTCTGCCGTCATTCGAGCGTGATATTGGTAGATTTTGAAAGATTTTGCAATAAAAATGTTGACTCCGATCTAAAAACGATCAAAATCGGGCGCGTATGGCTGTTGTTGCTGGGTCACCCCCACATCGTGCGGTTGTCGAACACATGGTTCGACAGGCGGTCTATGCGCGGCTGGGCAAGCCGTTGCCGCGGGTGGCTACGGCGCCGAATCCGTTGGTCGTCAACGTGAGCGCGCGCCATTGTCATCTCACGCCGGCGGCGGTGGAAATCCTGTTCGGGAAGGGCGCGCAACTCAACGTTCACAAGTGGCTTTATCAGGAGGGACAATTTGCGGCGAAGGAAACCGTGACCCTCATCGGTCCGCGCAGCCGGGTGATTTCCAATCTGCGCATCCTCGGGCCGTGCCGGAATCTGAACCAGGTCGAGCTGGCTTACACGGATGCCATCGCGCTGGGCTTCGAGATTCCGCTGCGGGCTTCGGGCGATATCAAGGACACCCCGGGGTGCATGCTCATGGGGCCGGCGGGATTTTTTGAAATGAAGGAAGGGGTCATCCGCGCGCTGCGGCACGTGCATATGCACCCGACCGACGCGGAATTTTACGGGGTGAAGGGGGGCGACAATCTGAAGCTCAAGATCGGCGGCGCGTGCGGGATTGTGCTGGACAAGATGCTCTGCCGCGTGGACCCGAGCTTCAAGCTGGAGGTCCACATTGACACGGACGAAGGCAACGCCTGCAACCTGCGCCCGGACACGGATTGCGAATTGATCAAATGATTTCCTGCAACGAAACCATCAACACAAACACACTATGAGCGAAGCACTCGGCATGATTGAAACCAAAGGCTACGTCGGCAGCGTCGAAGCCAGCGACGCGATGGTCAAGGCGGCCAACGTGAGCCTCGTGAAAACCATCCCCATCGGCGGCGGGCTCATCACCGTGCTCGCCCGCGGCGACGTGGGCAGCATCAAGGCGGCCGTGGACGCCGGCGCGAAGGCGGCGGGCAAGGTCGGCGAACTGGTCAGCGCCCACATCATCGCGCGGCCCCACGAAGACCTGGTGCGGGCCTTTGTCGGCGAGGCCGCCCGGGGCGGCAAGTAACCTCCACCTCAACTCACCACCAGTAACAGATTATGTCACAACAAGCGGTTGGAATGATCGAATGCAAGGGGCTGTGCGCCCTGATGGAAGCCAGCGACGCGGCGCTCAAAGCGGCGAACGTCACGATGACCGGCTGGGAAAAGGTCGGCAGCGGCTATGTCACCGCCTTTTTCCGCGGCGACGTGGCGGCTGTCAAAGCCGCGACCGACGCCGGCGCGGCGGCGGCGGCCCAAGTGGGGCAGGTCATCAGCGTCCAAGTCATCCCGCGCCCGCACGAAGGGTTGTCCGGGCTGGGCAAGTGGTTGCAATAACGCGGCCGGCGGCAGCGGGAGGATGGCCGTTGGCATTGCCTGCCCACGGCCGTCAAGCCCGGAGCGATCGGTGCCCGCTGCCCCCCGCCTGACGCCTCGCGATGAAAATCCTCGTCGCCAATCTCGGCTCGACCTCGCTCAAGTGGCGGCTGTTTGACTGCGCCAACGACGGCGAACGCCTGATGCACAAGGGCGGCTTTGAGCGGGTGGCGGATTATCCGCAGGCGATTGCGGATTGCCTGAGCGCACTCCAGGAGGCCGGGGCCATCACCGGTGACAGCGACCTCGCGGCGGTGGGGTTCAAAACCGTGCTAGCCCAGGGGGTGACGGGATGCGTGCGGCTCGACGAATCGGTGGTGCGGGCGATGGAAGCCTTCAACGCCATCGCGCCGGCGCATAATCCGGCTTACGTCAGCGGGGTGCGGCTCTTCGCGCAACGGATGCCTAACACGCCGCTCGTCGGGTTGTTTGAAACGGCCTTCTACCAGTGGGCACCCGAGGCGGCGATGCGCTATGCCGTGCCGGAGGCGTGGCATCAAGCCGGCGTGCGGCGTTGGGGATTTCATGGCGCGAGCCACAAGTTCATCGCCGAACGCGCGGCGGAATTGCTGGGACGCGAAGATGTCGCGCGGCGGGCGCGCCAACTGTATGTGGACGGGGGCAAATCGCCAGTGCGCGAGCCGGCGCTGCGCGTCATTTCCTGCCACTTGGGCGGTAGTTCCAGCATCAGCGGCATTCGCAACGGCGTGGCGATCGGGAACAGCCTGGGCATGAGCCCGCAATCCGGGTTGCCGCAGAATAATCGCGTCGGGGATCTGGACAGTTTCGCCGTGCCATTTGTCATGCGCACGCTGGGCTTGAGCCTGGATGAAGTGGAACGTCAACTGTGCCGGGAGGGCGGACTGTTGGGCTTGAGCGGCGTGAGCAATGACATCCGCGACGTCACGGTGGCGGCGGAACAAGGCAACGCGAAGGCTCGGCTGGCGTTGGACGCGCTCGTAGCCGGCGCCCGGCAATGGATCGGCGGCTACTTCCTCGAATTGAACGGCTGCGACGCCTTGGTGTTCACCGCCGGCATTGGCGAGAACCGCACGGATTTGCGCGCCGCCATTTGCGCGGACTTGGACCAATTGGGCATTGTTCTGGACCCGGAATCAAACGCCCGGACCCGGGCAACAGAGGCCGTCATCAGCGCTGCGAATTCGCGGGTGAAAATCATGGTCATCCCTACGAATGAGGAATTGGTCGTGGCCCGCGAGGTGAAACGATTTTTGGAAAAGCAATGAACCGTGGACACCACCGGCTGCCGTTTACAGGCAGCCCAGCCGTCGCCCGTCGAAACGGGGTGTGGCAAAGGGCCCGCAATGTGCGAGCTGCGGGTGGGGAACGGGTTTTGCGTTGGGAATTTGAATTTGGCAATCGGCATTTTCTTTAACCATCAACACAGGAAAGACACATGGCACAACAAGCAATTGGCATGATTGAAACGCGCGGGCTCGTGGCCCTTGTCGAAGGCACGGACGCGATGCTCAAGGCGGCGAACGTCGAGCTCGTCGGTCCGATGACGCAGGTGGGCAACGCACTCGTCACGGCGTGCGTCGTGGGCGATGTCGCGGCGGTAAAAGCCGCCACGGACGCCGGCGCGCAGGCGATCAAAGCGATCAAAGGCGAAGTGGTCAGCGTCCACGTCATCGCCCGTCCGCACGCGGACGTGGAAGCGGTGTTACCGAAGAAGAAGTAACGGGCGCCGGGAGGCTGGTTGTCCGCCGGGCGCCGTCTTGCCCGGGGATTGCGGCTTCCGCCCGAGTTCGGATGTCCAAATTTTAACTGCTGCCGCCTATGTTCCTCGCCCGAGTCGAAGGCGCGATTGTCGCGACCAAAAAGGACCCGTCCATGAGCGGGCGCAAGATGCTCCTGCTGCGTCCGCAACTGGTGGATGACAAAGACCCCACGAAGTTCCGCCCCGGCGCAAATACCATTGTGGCGGTGGACAGCGTGGGCGCCGGCATCGGCGAAATGGTGATGTTCACCCAGGGCAGCTCCGCCCGTCTCGCCCCCGGCATGAAGGACGCCCCCGTGGATGCTGTCATCATCGGCATTGTGGATAGCGTGGATGTGTTGGGACAACAGATTTTCAGCGCCAAGAGCCCAGGATGAAAGTCGTCACTGACCGAAGCAACCGCAGGAAGCCGTTGGGCAGGCGCCGAGTTGAAGGAAACGCATGAGCACCGTGAACGAAACCTTGATCCGTGATGTGGTGACGGAAGTGTTGGGCCGGTTGGGTGGCGGACCTCCCGCTGCGGCGCCGTCCGCGCCTGCGGAGGTCCCCGCCCGTGGTTGCCCGCTTCGGACGAAACCGGCAACCCGGGCCCGGCGCGGCACGTTCGGCGTGTTTTCGGACGCCAACGAAGCCTGCGCCGCCGCGCAGGAAGCCTTCCAGCAGTTGTCCGATGCCGGCGTGGCGGGCCGCAAGAAGGTGGTCGAACTGGTCAAAGAGATTTGCTGGGCGAAAGCGGAGGAATGGGGCCGGTTGGAGCTGGAGGAAACGAAAATTGGCCGGTTGGATCACAAGATTGATAAGCTCAAAGGTCAGCGCGACATTCCGGGCGTCGAGTTCCTGAATCCTTACGGCCTGAGCGGCGACCACGGCATCACGCTGGAGGAATTCGCACCGTTCGGCGTCATCGGTGCGGTGACGCCCAGCACACATTCCATCCCCACGATGGCGTGCAATATCATCAGCATGGCGGCGGCGGGCAACGCAGTCGTGTTCAACGCGCATCCCGGTGCCGCCCGGTGCGCGATCACGGCGGCGCGCTGTTTCAACGAGGCCATTCACCGGGAACTTGGTATCGAAAACCTGGCCAGCATCATTGAGCCGCCGACGCTGGAATCATTTGACGCCATTGCCCGGAACGAAAACGTGCGGTTGCTTTGTGTTACGGGCGGGCCGGGTGTGGTGAAGGCGGCGATGGCCAGCGGGAAACGCGCCGTGTGCGCCGGACCGGGCAATCCGCCGGTGTTGGTGGACGGCACGAGCTGCCTGGACAACGCGGCCCAGTGCGTGGTGGCCGGCGCGGCGTGGGACAACAATCTGCTTTGCATCGGGGAGAAGGAAGTGTTCGTGCTCGAACCGTTCTTCGACCAGTTCATGACGCTGCTGGAGAAGCACGGCGCGCATCGGTTGAACGACGCGCAGGTGGCGCGGCTGACCCAAGCGGCGTTCGTCTTTCCGCCGGGACAGGGCGCGGGTTGCCCGCATCCGGTGGTGAACCGGGATTTGGTGGGACGGGATCCGGCGGTGCTGGCGAAAGCCGCTGGCGCGAACGTTCCCGCCGGCACGCAACTCCTGATTGCCGAGACCCCGGCTGATCACTTGTTTGTCGAGGAAGAACAAATGATGCCGTTCCTGCCGGTGGTGCGGGTGAAAACCGTTGAGGAAGGCATCGCCCAGGCGAAGAAAGCCGAGCACGGCTATCGGCACTCGGCGATGATCCATTCGCACGACGTGGCAAACATGACGGCGATGGGCAAGGCGCTGGAGACAACGCTCTTCATCAAGAACGGTTCGTGTCTGGCGGGATTGGGCAACGGCGGCGAGGGCTATTCCAATTTCTCCATTGCGACGACCACGGGCGAGGGCATTTGCAATCCGCGCACGTTCACGCGCATCCGGCGCTGCGTGATGGTGGACAAACTGCGCATCTTCTGAGGAATCAGCGCGGGAAAACAGAAACGAAAATGAGCCGTTTAGCAGGAATTTCAAAGGCTTGGGATCGGGTCGAAGGCGCACCCGCCGGCCTCTCCCGAAGAATGGGGATGCGGCAGCAACGGCCCACGGCTGACGACTGACGCTTATGTTACTCGCCCGCGTCGAAGGCGCACCCGCCGGCCTCTCCCGAAGAATGGGGATGCGGCAGCAACGGCCCACGGCTGACGACTGACGCTTATGTTACTCGCCCGCGTCGAAGGCAACGTCGTCGCCACCCGCAAGCATCCGAGCCTGGCGGGATGGCGGCTGGTGATTTGCCAGCCCATCGGCGCCACGGGCGAACCGGAAGGCGCGCCGCAAGTGGCCATTGACGCGCACGGCGCAGGGATGCACCAGCCGGTGGTGATTTCGTCGGACGGCGCCGCCGCGCGCAAAGCGGTGGGTGATCCGAAAAGTCCCGTGCGCTGGCTGGTCACCGCCATCGTGGATGAACGCGAGCCGGGAGTTCGAGTATGAGAAATCCAAAACGCGTGGCGCAAAATGCGGGGCCCAGAAACGGGCGCGGTTTGTTCGTCGGTTCTTCGGCCGCCGCGTGGCGTCGGGGTTTTGGATTTCGGATTTCGGATTTGGGAATTGTTCACAGATGAAACTGGGCACCGTCATCGGTCGCGTGACCTTGAGCAAAACCGTCCCCGCGTTGGCAGGCGGACGTTTTCTCATCGTGGCCCCGTTTGGCCGTGAGCAATACGCCCGCGGTCTGCACGCGCCGCTGACGTTCAGCAAGGATTTCGCGCCGGTGGTGTATGACGCCCTGGGCGGCGGCCTGGGGCAGGTCATCGGTTATGTGGAGGGGCGTGAAGCGGCGCAGCCCTTTGCCCAGCCCACGCCGGTGGATGCCATCAACGCGGCGCTTGTGGACCAGATTTTTTACCGCCCGTGGCCGGGCTGAATGGATTGGGAAACGGAATCATGAAACAGGTCATCAGTCTTCGCGATTTGGAGAACATGGTCCGCCAGGGACAACCGGTGCGTCCGCCGGCGGATGCCATTTTGACCCCGTCCGCGCGTGATTTTCTGCGCGACTGGGAATCGCGCGCGCGCCCCGCAGGAACGGAAGCGGCAACCGGAGCGGGGGCCGTGTCCCCGGCAAAACCGCAACCGCCAGCGACGTCGCCGACATCAAAATCGTCCCGGGCCGAGTTGGAAGCCTACTTCAATTCGCCCTACTGCCACGCGCTCAAGGAACAGATTTGCGACATTGGCCGGCGGTTATGGCAACGCGCCTATGTGGATGGCAATGGCGGCAACATCGCCATCAAGGTGGGCGCCGACATCGTGCTTTGCACCCCCACGCTGGTGAGCAAAGGGTTCATGAAACCGGAGGACCTGTGTCTGGTGGATTTTGCGGGCAATCAACTCGCGGGAGTGAAGAAGCGCACCAGCGAAATTCTGATGCACCTGCAGATCATGGAACGCCAGCCCAAGGCGGTGGCGTCGGTGCATTGTCATCCCCCGTATGCCACCGGGTTTGCCGTGGCGGGGTTGGTGCCGCCGACGTGCATGATTCCCGAATACGAGGTGTTTGCGAGCGTGGCAGTCGCGCCTTATCGCACGCCGGGCACCCCGGAGATGGGGAAACTGGTTGCGGACCTGGTGGACAAGCACAACACGATTCTCATGGCCAACCACGGCGTGGTCGCGTGGAGTCATAACAACGTCGAAGACGCCTATTTCAAGATGGAAATCTTGGAGGCGTATTGCCGGACGGTGCTGGTCAGCGCGCAACTGGGTGTGCCGCCGCAAACGATGACGCCGGCGCAGTTGCAGGACCTGCTCAAAATCAAACAACGCCTCGGCATTCCCGATCCGCGCCACGGCCTGAAGGAATGTGAATTGTGCGACAACGCTGACTGGCGCCCCGGCGTGACCTGCGCCGTGCCGCCCAAGCCGGCAGCCCCCGCCGGCCTTGACGCGGAGGCGGAGCGGGCCGTGCAGGCCATCACGGACCAGATTCTGGCGCGCCTGAAATAATCCCCTTCGATGCAGGTCCCGCCGATGATTGCCCTTCACGTTCCTCCCGATCCCCGGCAACCCCGGGTCCGCTTCAGCGATTTGAAATGAAATCCCTCGACCGAAAACTCGCCGAAATCAAAGCCAATCCCGCGGCGCGGAGCTTTATCATTGCGGACGCGAAAGACGCCGACATGGCCTTTGGCGTGCGGGCCCTCGGGCCGCGTTCTTATCTGGCCCGGCGCGGGGCCCGCCCGGCGCAGTTTTCGCCGGAGGTGTGGACGCGCGACGAGTTCGGCTATCGCAATCTGCCGGAGTTCCTCGACATCATTCGTGAGGTCACCCATCAGGGATTGGTGGACATCATGCTCATGTCCGCCTACGTGAGCGAGCAGCTCGCGATCAAAGAGGGTTTGTTCAAAAATTCGCCAGTCACCCCCGCCGCCCGCGCGAACGACACGACGGACATCTGGGTGGTGCGCCACGGATGTTACACCCGCGAGGCTTCGCGACCGTTCCGCAGCGCGACGATTGACCATATTCAATGCGGCGAGGTGGCTTGTGATCGGTCCGGGGAAACTTTCCCCGGCGCGAACCTCGGCCTTTATTCCATGACGTTTGTGAACGACCTGGAACAGGACCGGGAAGCGTTGCTGTGGTACAAGGCGTTTCGCGAAGAGGCGGAGCAGAAAAAATTCCGGCACTTCTTGGAGGTCTTCGATCCCAACGTAGAAAGCGGCATCCCGCCCGGGAAATTGGGTGAATTTGTCAACGACGCCATCATCCGCACGCTGGCGGGAGTGCCCGAGGCCGGTCGCCCGCTGTTTCTGAAAATCGTGTATCACGGGCCGCGGGCGATGGAGGAGCTGGCGCAGTATGATCCCAATCTTGTGGTGGGCATCCTCGGCGGCGGCGCCGGGACGACGCTGGACGCCTTCCAACTGATTCATGACGCCCAGAAATACGGCGCGCGCGTGGCCTTGTTCGGGCGCAAGATCAATCACGCGGAGCATCAACTTGCGTTCATCGAAATGCTCCGGCGGATCACCGACGGCCAGCTCAAACCCGAAGAAGCCGTGCGCGCCTATCACGGCGTGCTCCAAGGGAAAGGCATCCCGCCGCAGCGGTCGCTGGAGGAGGATTTGCAACTCACCGATACGACGATGAGTTACGACGGCACCGCGGGACGGCGCGCGACGGCGGAGATTCGGAATAATCCCTTGGCCACCGCCTCCAGTCAGTCTGCGCCCGCTTCATCCGCTCCGGGCGCATCCGCTGCCGAGTCGGGCGGAGAGAAGACGACCGACTGGCCGGTGCATAGCAATGGCGCGCCGGATTTTGACCGCATGACGACGGCGCAACGCCGGGCCTACCATCTCGCGCGGCTCACCCGCAAATTTGGCTGAGCCCAACCAAGGTGGGGTTGTTCGCGGTCAACTCATTTTACCCGGCACGATTACCCACCGCAGATTCCTGGCGGCGCGGAGTTGCCAATCCGCCAAAGTATCCGATAGTGTCCCTCTTAGTGACGCGAGCGCCGGAGGCGGTCAGAATGGCTGATGCACGTCGCTTCGGCAGGGCCGGATGGTCCGGCGACGCGCGCGTAAACCTTGGTTGCTGGTTGAACGGATTGGAATGAAGACGATTCTGATCATTGATGATGAAGAGCCGTTGCGGGAGTTGGTCCGCGAGGTCCTGACCGCCCGCGGCTTCAACGTGATCGAGGCGGCCGGCGGCCGTCAGGGCATTGAACTCGCCCGCCGGCAGTTGCCGGATTTGATCCTCTGCGACGTGAACATGGAGGAAATCAACGGTTACGGCACACTCGCCGCTTTACGGGAAACCCCCGCCACGGCCGCCATTCCGTTCATCCTGATCACGGGATTCGCGGATCCGTCCGGCATGCGCCAGGGCATGGAGCTGGGCGCGGATGATTATTTGCCCAAACCGTTCACGAGCGAACAGCTTTTGGCCGCGGTGGACGTGCGGTTGCACAAGGTCCGCCAAGTGCGGGAGGTGGCGGAGCGCAAACTCGCGGATTTGCGGGACAGCATCAGTCTGGCGCTGCCGCATGAATTGCGCACGCCGCTGAACGGAATTCTGGCCTACGGCGGAATTCTCAGCGCGGACGCGGCTTCGTTGACGCCGGAGGAAATCCGGGAGATGGGCCAGGTCATCAGCGAATCCGGCCAGCGGTTGGTGCGGTTGATCGAAAACTTTCTCATCTACGCGCAATTGGAGCTGCACGCCAGTGATCCCACGCGGGCGGCGTTGCCCCGGGCGCAGACGGCAGCGGCGGCGGAGATCATCGGCGCCAAGGCCCGGGATGTGGCGCAGGCCGCCCAGCGGGCCAATGATCTGGTTTTGGAACTGCACGATCAGCCGGCGCCGTTGCTCCAGGATTATCTTTCCAAAATCGTGGATGAACTGGCGCAGAATGCGTTCAAGTTTTCCGAGCCGGGTTCTCCCGTGCGGGTGGGGTGGCTGGCTGATTCCCAAGCCGTGGTGTTGACGGTCGCCGACCAGGGATGCGGTATGTCCCCGGAACAAATCGCCCAAGTCGGAGCTTACATGCAATTCGACCGGCAACTGCAGGAACAGCAGGGATTGGGGCTGGGCTTGATGATTTGCCGGCGCCTGGCGGAACTGCACGGCGGCACGTTGACCATTCGCAGCCAGCCCGGCGAAGGGGCCACGGTTACGGTTCGACTCCCCAGCCGGGCCGGAGATTGACCGGATGAATCACCACGGGAGCCGGGCGTAAAGTTGCGTCAATCCACGGCTTCCGAATTCCGCCAGCACGAAAACGAGCGCCAAGCCCAACACCGGCGCAAAATCCACCCGCCCCATCCGCAGGGGCAAACGTTGCAAGGGGCGGAGCAGGCCGTGCGCCGCCACGGTCACAAAATTCCAGAACGCATGGTTGCCGAGAAAGACGTAGCTGTTCACGATGTGCAACGTCAGCAAGCCGGCGATGAAGTATTTCCAAGCCAGATACGCGCCCAAGCCGATGAGGAGCGCCTGTTCCAGCCGGTGCGGTCCGGACACGGGGCGGGGAAGGATGGCCAGGGTTGTGAGGAGCGGTTGCAAGGCCAGCCAGAGTCCGCCGGCAACCAGTAACGGGAGGATGAGCCGCAGCGGCCAGGGCCAGCGCGCCACCCAGCCGAGATGCGCCCGGGCCAGGCGGAGGAAAGGATCACCCTCGGGGGTGCGTTCGCGGAGGAAGGACAGCAGCAGCAACCCGCTGTAAAAAGCGACCAGCATTACGACGAAGCTCAGCCCCGAAAACAACAGCACGCGATCGAAGGAATAAAAGTCGCAGGGGAACGACAGCGTGATGGCGACCAATCGCAGGCTGGGGGACCAATTCACCGCCGTTCCGATGTGCCAGTATAGGAGCGTGCGCCCCAGCAACAATCCTCCGAGAGCCAGGGCCAGCCGCCACCGTCGGCCCCGGGGATACCCGGCTTTCCGGAGAGTGCCGGCGAGTGTGGCCGCGGTGGGCCGGGCGAGGGGATCAAAGCGGACGGAGAGCCAGTTCAACCACAGCAGTAACCCGGCGAGGTTGAGCAGGAAATCAATCAGATCCATGGCATGCGCTGTGGTCGTCAGCCGGAGGCGTCAGCCGCGGGGCGCCGCCGCTTTCCCCGATTCACCGGGGGGCTGCCGGCCCGCCCCGGCCCGCCTACATCATCCGCAACAAGGTTTCAGCCATTTCACTGGGTGTGGCGGCCACGCCGATGCCGGCGTCTTCGAAGGCTTTGATTTTGGCGGCGGCCGTGCCAGCCCCGCCGCTGACAATGGCGCCCGCGTGCCCCATGCGCCGTCCGGGCGGCGCTGTGCTGCCGGCGATGAACCCCGCCACCGGTTTCTTGCAGTGAACCTTGATCCAGGCGGCCGCTTCCTCCTCGGCGCTGCCGCCGATTTCTCCGATGAGGATGATGCCCGTCGTCTCCGGATCGTGCGCGAAAAGTTGGATGACCTCCAGGTGCGACATGCCGGGCACGGGATCGCCGCCAATGCCGACGCAGGTGGATTGCCCGACGCCGCGCGAGGTGAGCTGCCACACGGCTTCGTAAGTCAACGTGCCGCTGCGGGACACCACCCCGATGTGGCCTTTTTTGTGAATGTAACCGGGGGCAATGCCGATGCGGCAGCCGCCGTGTGAATCAGGGCCCTCGCCCGGCGTGACGATGCCGGGGCAATTCGGGCCGATCAACCGGGTCATCTTGCCCGTCAACGCCCGTTTCACCCGCAACATATCTGTCACGGGGATGCCCTCCGTGATGCATACAATGAGTTCCAAGCCCGCGTCCACGCCTTCCAAGATGGCATCCGCCGCCACCGCCGGCGGGACAAACACGGCGGACGCCACGGCGCCGGTTTGTTGCATCGCCTCGGCCACCGTGTCGAAGATAGGCACGTGGTGGTCGTGATGGGTGAAGGTTTGTCCACCCTTGCCGGGGGTGACTCCGGCCACCAGTTGCGTGCCGTAATCGAGCGAGAGCTGGGCGTGCCGGGCGCCGAAGTTGCCGGTGATGCCTTGAACCAGCACGCGGGTTTGGGGGGTGACGAGAATGGCCATGAGCAATCAGAGTTGAGCGATCAGTTTTCGGATGGGAAACAACGGTTCCCCGGGAAAAAATTTCGGGCGAACGCGCTTCGAGAATGTGTCTGTGTGGTGGCGCCCCAAATAATTCGGACAACGCCCGCCAAAAGGAGGGGAACGTGTGCTGCCGCATTGTCCGGCGTCATTGCACAGCCGGAACTGGTGCCGTTCAACACGGGTTGGGGGAGCGCCGGATTCGGATGCATTACGAAAGTTCAGAAGCCACTTGGGCGGCCGCCACGACTTTTTGCGCCGCATCCGCCATCGTGGTGGCGCTGACGATGGTCAAACCGGATGCCGCGAGCCTCTGTTTGCCCGCTTGGACGTTGTTGCCTTCCAACCGCACCACCAAAGGCAGTTTCACGCCAGTTTCTTTCACGGCGGTCACGATGCCTTGCGCGATGACGTCGCAGTCCATGATTCCGCCAAAAATGTTTACCAGGATGGCCCGCACGTTGGCGTCGCGCATGATGATGGCGAAAGCCGCTGCCACCTGCTCGGTGGTCGCGCCGCCGCCCACGTCGAGGAAATTCGCCGGCTCGCCGCCGTAATGTTTGATGATGTCCATCGTGGCCATCGCCAGCCCCGCGCCGTTGACCAGGCAGGCGATGTCGCCGTCGAGCTTGATGTAATTGAGCGCGTATTTGCTGGCCTCGACTTCCAACGGGGATTCCTCCGCCAGGTCGCGCATCGCCTGCAGCTCCGGATGACGGAACAACGCATTGTCGTCGAGCGTCATCTTCGCATCCACCGCCAGGAGGGAGAGCCGTCCATCGGGTTCGGCGACGACACAGAGCGGATTGATTTCAATCAGCGCCGCGTCACATTCCCACCAGGCGCGGTACAATCCGGCAAAAGCCTTCACCGCCGCGGAGATCAGGTTGCCTGTCAAGCCCAGGGCCACCGCCAGTTTCCGGCCTTGGTACGCTTGGAAACCGAGGATGGGGTCTATGAATTCCCGAATGATTTTCTCCGGCGTCCGGGCGGCCACCTGTTCAATATCCATGCCGCCCTCGGTGCTGGCCATGATGACCGGGCACCCGCGCGCGCGATCGAGCAGGACTGCGGCATAGAGTTCCCGGCGGATATCGGGTGCCAGGGCCACGAGTACGCGGTTGACGCGGCGGCCCGCGGGGCCGGTTTGGGCGGTGACCAGCACGTTGCCCAGCATCGCTTGCGCGAAAGCGTACGCCTCATCCGCGGTGGTCCCGATCTTGACGCCGCCGCGATAGCCGTTGGTGAAGGTGCCTTTCCCCCGTCCGCCCGCGTGGATTTGCGCCTTGACCACCAGTTTGACCGCGCCCTCCGCCAGCAAGCGCTCCGCGACGGCGCGCGCTTCCTCGGCGGTTTCGCACAGCCCGTCCGGCGGCAGGGGCACGCCCCGGGGGATCAACAGGGATTTGGCTTGATACTCGTGAATGTTCATGAGGCAAAAATCTGCTTGTAAAACTCAAAGCCGGGCATTATACCGAAAGCAACTACAAATCATATATGAAACCTCATCGGGGCACTCTTATTCTCGTACTCGGCATCCTGGGCTTGATCGTCTGCGCGCCGTGCGGCATCGTGGCGTGGGTCTTGGGCTCGGGGGATCTGAAGCAAATTGACGCGGGCCAGATGGATCCTGACGGGCGCGGTCTGACCAACGCCGGGCGCATTTGCGGCATGATCGCCACGATCCTGCTTGTCCTCGGGATCGTTGTGGGCATTGTGCTGGCCGCGTTGGGCGTCTTGGGTGCCGCCATGTCCGGCCACTGAGCCGGGAGTCGAGGGAGTGAGGCGCAGCGCCCCGGTTCGGCGCCGCTCATTGCCGTTCCCGAATCGGTGCGTAGGTGGTTTGGGTGGGGCCGGTGTAAATTTGCCGTGGCCGGTAAATGCGCCGGTTGGGGTCTTCCAGCACTTCGCGGTAGTTGGCAATCCAGCCCGGCATCCGGCCAATGGCAAACATCACCGTGAACATGCTCACCGGAATGCCGAGCGCGCGCATGATGATGCCGCTGTAGAAATCCACGTTGGGATACAACTTGCGCTCGATGAAGTACGGATCGCGCAGGGCGGCGGCCTCCAGATGTTTGGCGATGTCCAGCAGGGGATCACTTTTCTTGAGCTTCGCCAGCAGTTCATCGCACCGTTGTTTGATGATGCGCGCCCGGGGATCGTAATTCCGGTAAATGCGGTGGCCGAACCCCATCAGTTTTCGCCCGCTCGCCTTGTCTTTGGCCTGGGTGATGAACCGCGAGCCGTCGTCCCCGTCCCGGTGAATCTGCTCCAGCATTTCGATGACCGCCTGGTTGGCGCCGCCGTGCAGCGGGCCCCACAGGGCGCACACCCCGGCGGCGGCGCTGGCGAACAGGTTGGCGCCGCTGGAGGCGACCATGCGCACGGTGGCCGTGGAGCAGTTCTGCTCGTGGTCGGCGTGGAGCAGAAAGATCAAATCCAACGCCCGGACGGCTTCGGGGTTGAGTTCGACATCCCGGGTGGGATGGGAGAACATCATGTGCAGAAAGTTCGCGGCGTATTTGTATTCGGGCCGCGGATAGATGATCGGCAACCCTTGGGATTTGCGGTAGGAAAAGGCCGCGATGGTGCGCACCTGGGAGAGCAACCGCGCCGCGTGCAAATCGAAGCGGTTGCGGATGTCGGTGGTCAATAACGCCGGATAATAGCAACTGCTGGCATTGATCATGGCCGACAGAATGGCCATCGGATGTCCGTGCGAGGGGAAGCCCTCGAAGTGGAACTTCATGTCCTCGTGCAGCATTTCGTTCTGGGTCAGCAAATCGGAGAAATGCCGCAACTCGGCGCTCGTGGGCAGTTTGCCCGTGATGATCAAATGCGCGACCTCAATGAACGACGACTTCTCGGCGAGCTCTTCGATTGGAATCCCGCGGTAGCGCAGGATGCCTTTCTCGCCGTCAATGAACGTAATGCTGCTCTGGCAGGACCCCGTGTTGCCGTATCCGTCATCAAGAGTGATCCATCCGGTCTGACTGCGCAGCGCCGAGATATCTATCGCCTTTTCGTGCTCGCTGCCTTCCACCACCGGCAACGTGTAGCTTTGACCGTTCAGTTTCAGTTCCGCAATGTCACTCATAATGTCCTCTGTTGCTGGAAAATCCGGAGGGCAAAATAGGCGAGCCTCATTCGGCGGGCAAATGAATTTCCCCTTCCACCGATGGATTCTTCACCCGCTGCGGCGCTGGCAATCACGCAGGCGCGGGCGGATGCGGTGCGTCGAATCAACGTGACACGACCCGCCGGGCGGCCTAGCATCGCGCCAGCGTCAATTACAAATCCAAGTCATTATGAATCCATCCACTTCGCCCTCTTCGTCATCGTCCCCGCTTTCCCGGCGCGCGTTTCTGGCGCGCGGCACGGCGCTCGCCGCTGGCACCGCACTCGCCGGGGTGTCGGTGCCCGCCGTCCACGCGGGCGAGGATAACACCATCCGGCTCGCGCTCATTGGGTGCGGCGGGCGCGGCACCGGCGCGGCGGGGGACGCGTTCGAGTCGAAACACGGGCCCGTGCGGTTGGTGGCAATGGCGGACTTGTTCCCGCAACGCTTGGAGCAGTCTTACCGCACGTTGCAGGAAAAGTATCCCAACCAGGTGGCCGTGCCGCCCGAACGACGTTTCCTCGGCTTCGACGCCTACCGCAAGGCCATTGACTGCCTGCGGCCCGGTGACGTGGCGATGTTGACCAACTTCGCCGGATTCCGGCCCGGCCAGTTGGAATACGCCGTGGCCAAGGGCGTGAACGTGTTCATGGAAAAATCGTTTGGACCGGACGCGCCGAGTTTGCGGCGGATCATCGCCGCGGGCCAGGCGGCCAAACAAAAAAACCTGAAGATCGCCGCCGGCCTCCAGTGCCGCCACTCGGTCAACCGCCAGGCGTTGATCCAGCGGATTCGGGACGGGCAACTGGGGGACATCCAGTTGATTCGCGCCTATCGCATGCAGCCGGTCGGTGGCCTGGGTCGGCGTCCGCCCAACGAAAATGAATTGCTCTGGCAGATCCGCCACTTTATCCATTTCTTTTGGGTGTCGGGCGGATTGTTCGCGGAGATGAACATCCATCAGATTGACGAAATCTGCTGGATCAAGGGCGCGTATCCGGTGACCGCGCACGCGGTGGGCGGGCGGGCGGCGAACAACACGGATTGCGGCCAGGGATTGGATTCGTTCACCATTGAATGGACGTTCGCGGACGGCACCAAGGCCCTGGACGTGGTGCGCTGGCTGCCCAAGTGCCACACGGAGTTCGCCACGTACATCCACGGCACCAAATGCGCCGCGCAGTTCTCGGGCTGGAGCCACGAGGGCGCGGTGCACACTTACAAGGATCAACAGTGCCGTCCCGACAACATCGCCTGGCGCGCTCCGCGGGAAACCGTCTCGCCGTGGCAGGCGGAGTGGGACAATCTGCTCGACGCCATTCGCCAGGACAAACCGCACAACGAAGCCGAACGCGCCGCGTTGTCGAATGTGGCCGATCTGATGGGCCGGGCGGCGGCGCACATGGGGCGCGTCATTACCTGGGACGAAATGCTGGCCTCCAATTTCCAGTTTTGCCCCAACATTGACGACCTGACCGAAACCAGTCCGGCGCCCGTGACGGCGGATGCGCAGGGCCGGTATCCGGTGCCGGTGCCGGGGGTGTGGAATGAAATCTGAACCCTGTCTCCGGCGCGCCGGGATCGCGCGCATCTGGCAGTGAGAAATCTGCGGGCGCATGTCGAACAATCGTTCCGGCAACGCGGGCTGGCGCCGGCGGGGGAACGATTGCTGGTGGCCGTCTCCGGCGGATTGGATTCGGTGGTGCTCCTGCATGTGTTGCGCGCGTTGGTGCCGCGGTTCGATTGGCAACTGGGCGTCGCGCATTTCAATCATCAACTGCGCGGTCGCAGTGCGGCGGGGGATGAACAATTCGTGCGCCGCCTGGCCGGGGCTTGGGCGTTGCCTTTCTTTGCCGGACGCGCGGCGGTGCGGTCACTCGCCCGGACCCAAAAACTGTCGCTGGAAATGGCCGCGCGCGAAGCGCGCCACGCTTTTCTCGCCCAAACGGCCGCCCATTTCCAAGCCGCGACGGTGGCCCTGGCCCATCACGCCGATGATCAGGTCGAGCTGTTCTTTCTCCGTCTGTTTCGCGGAGCGGGCGGCGAAGGGCTCGGCGGCATGAAATGGCGGTCGCCGTCCCCCGCCCGCGCCGGGCTCACCTTGATTCGGCCGCTGCTGGATGTGCCGCGCGAGGCGTTGCTGGCCTATGCCCGGCAACACCGCCTGACGTGGCGCGAGGATGTCACCAATGCCTCGCGGGACATCAAGCGCAACCGGATCCGGCACGAGTTGGTGCCGTTGGTGAAGGCGCAATACCAACCGGCGTTGGCGCGCACCGTGCCGCGGCTCATGGCCATCATCCGGGCGGAGGCCGAAGCTGTTCAAGCCGCGGCCGAAGACTGGCGCTCCCGGAAACCGCGCCCCGCGTTTGCCACGCTCCCGGTCGCCGTGCAACGCGCCGTCGTCCAAGCCCAGTTGCTGGAACGCGGCCTGGCCCCCGATTTCAATTTAATCGAAACCCTGCGGCTCCGTCCGAATCATCCGGCGAGCGTGGATTCGCGCACCACCGTGACCCGCAAGGTGTCGGGCTGCGTCCAAGTGACAATCCAGTCGGCCCCGCGCCCGCCGACCCGGCGACTCTCCACGCCGGCCAGTTTCCGAACGGAACATCAGCGCCTCCGCTTGCGCGGCGCCGGGGGGGAGGCCGAGTGGGGCGGGGTGCGGTTCCGTTGGCGCCTCATGCAGCGGCGGGGCGACCGTCGTCCCCCGGCGCGGCCCGGCGTGGAATGGTTGGATGCCGACGCCGTCGGATCGGAGATCGAATTGCGGCACTGGCGGCCGGGGGATCGCTTCCAGCCCATCGGATTGCCGGCCCCGGCCAAACTTCAGGATTTGCTGACCAACGCGGGGATTCCGCGCGAGCGGCGGCGCGCGCTGGTTGTGGCCGCGACGGCGGAAGGCCGGTTGTTTTGGGTGGAGGGCTTGCGCCTGGGGGAGCCCGGCAAGCTCACCTCGCGCACCATTCGCCGCTTGCAATGGCGCTGGCAGCGGCTTTAATGAGCTGGGTTGCGGCGGGTTTCCGCGCATGATACGTTTGCCGCGCCTGACGATCGCATGGCTGAACAAAAAAAATCTCGGGATAACGACAAGTCTTCCCGCCGGCCCCCGGAATTCCGGATGCCGCCGCGGACGTGGGTGGTGTGGATTGCCATCCTCGGGTTCACCGTGGTGTTGCTCACCCTCAAGAACCGCGTGGCGCATGAAGTAAAGCCGCTTTCGCATCACGCCTTCCTGCAACTGGTCGAATCCAACCTCATCACCAGCGCCACCATCAATTACAGCGCGCAATCGTTTCTCACGGAAATCACCGGCAAGTATCGCGTCCCGGACGCTCCGGGGCTGGCCCGGACGAATGGCGCGCCGGGACGCGAGGTGGCCTTTCGCACCAAGGCGCGGCTGACCGACAGCCTCGAGGAAAAACTGCTGGCGCTGCCGACCTTTGAGCCGCGCGAGCAAAGCGTGGTGATGACCAACATCCTGTTGAGCCTGCTGCCGTTTGTCATCATCGCCCTGGTCATCTGGTTTTTCTTCATCCGGCAGATCAAAATGGCGGGGCGGGGGGCGTTGAGTTTTGGCAAGAGCAAGGCCCGGCTGCTGGCCAAGGAACGCAACAAAACCACGTTCAAAGACGTGGCCGGAATCGAGGAGGCCATCGAGGAGGTTTCCGAGCTGGTGGAATTCCTCAAGGATCCGAAAAAATTCCAACGACTGGGCGGACGCATCCCCAAAGGCGTGCTCATGGTGGGGCCGCCGGGCACCGGGAAAACCCTGCTGGCCAAAGCCATCGCCGGCGAGGCGGACGCCGCGTTCTTCAGCATCAGCGGTTCGGATTTTGTGGAGATGTTCGTCGGCGTGGGCGCCAGCCGGGTGCGGGACATGTTCGAGCAGGCCCGCAAAAACACGCCCTGCCTGGTGTTTATTGATGAAATTGACGCGGTGGGCCGCAGCCGCGGCCACGGTTTGGGCGGCGGCAACGATGAACGCGAACAGACCTTGAACGCGCTGCTGGTGGAGATGGATGGATTCGACACGCAGGAGGGCATCATCATCATTGCCGCCACCAACCGGCCGGATGTGCTTGATCCCGCCTTGTTGCGCCCCGGACGGTTTGACCGCCAGGTGGTCGTGAATCTGCCGGATGTGCGCGGACGCGAGGCGATTCTCAAGGTCCACGCCAAGAACGTGAAACTGGCGACGGCGGTGGATCTCTCGGTGATTGCCCGCGGCACGCCCGGTTATTCCGGCGCGGAGCTGGCCAATCTGTTGAACGAAGCCGCCCTGCTGGCGGCGCGGGTGAACAAAAAAGCGGTGGGCATGGAGGAGCTGGAAGAGGCGCGCGACAAGGTCCGCTGGGGCCGCGAGCGCCGCAGCCTGGCCATGAGTGACGAGGACAAGAAATGCACCGCCTGGCACGAAGCCGGCCACGCCCTCGTCAACGTGCTCCTGCAACACACGCACCCGCTGCACAAGGTCACCATCATCCCCCGCGGCCAGTCGCTCGGCTCGACCATGTCCCTGCCCAAGGACGACGTGCTGAACCGCCGCCGCAAGGAGATGCTCGACATGGTGGCTGTAATGATGGCGGGACGCATCGCCGAGGAACTGGTGTCCGGCGACATCTCCACCGGCGCGGCGGGCGACATCCAGCAGGCGACCAACATGGTGCGTTCCATGGTGACGCAATGGGGCATGAGCAACCGGCTCGGCATGGTCCATTACGGGCGCGACGATGAATACGTCTTTCTCGGCCGCGAGATCGCCAGCCACCGGCCTTACAGCGAACGCACGGCGGAAGAGATTGACGCCGAGGTGAAACGCATCATTGACGAAGCCTACCAGGTCGCCAAGGACCTCATTGACGCGCACCGGGACAAGCTGGAACTGATTGCCAATTCCCTGCTCGAATTCGAGACCCTGGACGGCGACCAAGTGCGGGAGATTGTGGAAACCGGCCGGCTGACGCCGCCGCCGCCCGGCGCGGACAGCGGCCCGACCCTGGGCGCGCCCGCCGGCACGCCGTTGCCCGAAGTGCCGCCCAAACCCGCGCCGCCCAAGCTGCCCGGATTGGGTTCGCCCGCCCCGGCCACCGCGTAATCCCCGCCGCGCGTCCGCCCGTTGCTCATGTCCCGGTCCGCCAAATCCCAGTGGGACTTCGGCGAATTGTTCCCGACTGCGGCAAGCCGCCAGGTTTTCACCGTCAGCGAACTGACCACGCGGGTCAAACGCCTGCTGGAACAACAGATCGGCACGGTCTGGGTGAGCGGCGAAGTCACCAACCGGCGCGCGCAAAGCTCGGGACACATTTACTTCACGCTCAAGGACGCGAACGCCCAGTTGAGTTGCGTGCTGTTCCGCGGCGCCGCCGTGGGCCGCGGGGTGCGCGAGGCGTTGCAGGATGGGCAAAAGGTGATCGTGCGCGGCGAGGTGACGGTGTATGAGGCGCGGGGGCAATATCAACTCATCGCGCAGGCCGTGGAATTGCAGGGGGTGGGCGCGCTGCAGATCGCGTTTGAAAAACTCAAACAACAACTGGCGGCGGAGGGGTTGTTTGCGCCGGAGCGCAAACGTCCGTTGCCGCGGTTTCCAAGACGGATCGGGGTGGTCACCTCGGCCACTGGCGCGGCGCTGCGGGACGTGTGGCACAGCGTGCAACGCCGGCATCCCGGGCTGGCGCTAATCCTGGCGCCCTGCCGGGTGCAGGGCGAGGGCGCGGCGACGGAGATCGCGGCGGCCATCCAGCGCTTGAATGAATTCTCCGCAGCCGGCGGGGAAGCCGCCCGTCTGGACGCGATCCTCGTCACCCGCGGCGGCGGCAGTCTGGAGGATTTATGGGCGTTCAACGAGGAGACGGTGGCCCGCGCCATTTACGCGTCCGCGCTGCCGGTGGTGTCCGCCGTGGGGCATGAGATTGATTTTACCATCAGTGATTTTGTGGCCGACGTGCGCGCCGCCACCCCCACCGCGGCGGCGGAGATTCTCACCGAAGACATGTTCGCCAGCCGCGAATGGGTGGCGGGCGCGCGGACCCTGCTGCGGCAACGCCTTGAGCGCCAGCTCGAACGGACGGCGGCGGAGTTCCGGGGTGTCATCGAACGGCTGGCCCGCGCCCATCCCCGGCGGCGGCTGACGGAGTGGTGGCAACGGCTGGATGACGGGCGCGACGGCTTGGGCCGCGCGATGCGGCAACAGGTGCGCGCGCACGGGGTCGCCTGGCGGCACCTGGTGCGGCGGCTGGTCCAATCGCGGCCCGCGCGCCAGCTCCCGCAGCATTGGGAATTGCTCCGGCAACGGCGTTACGCCTTGCGGGAGGCGGCGCGACGCGGGGTGCGCGAAGCCCGGACCCGCCTGGCCGCCGCCGGCGCCCAATTACGTCTGCTGGGCCCGGAACACGTGCTGGCGCGGGGGTACTCGATCACGACGGACGCCGCCACCGGGGCCATCCTGCGCGACGCGGCGCGCGTGGTCCCCGGGCAACAACTCAAGACCCGGCTCGCGGCGGGCGTGGTGATCAGCCGCGTCGAAGGCCGGGAATAACCGTCCCCGTTGCCGCCGACGACCCGATGGCGCAGGCGCACGGCGGCGATTTTCTTCGGGTTTCCTCTTTCATCGTGGATGAAAAATTCAGTCGGGCCACCCCTCGGGCAGCGGGAAGTCGCGGCGTTTATGTTTCCGCAAAGTTTGTTGCCGTTGCAATAGGACGATCTGTTTGGCTTCCGGCGTTTCGGGTCGGGCGGCTTGGTGGGCGCAAGCGGTCATTTTCCGGTCAAGATGCTGGTTGCGCAGGTGGTGGACGACGTCCCGCAATTGTTGCTCCGGATGGGGCAGGGGACGCGGGTCGGTGGCGGCGGCGGTAATCAACGATTGCGCCTGGGCATCCTCAAATTGCGCCAGCAATCCGGGGACGCAATCTCCGGGGGCATCATCGGGCAGCGCCAGCCGGGCGGCGATCACGGCGCGCACGGTGTCGTGGCCGAGCCATTTGAGCCGCAAATGTTTGCGCAGCCAGGCGGCGGCGGCCGCATGACGCAGCAGCAATTTCAGCAGCCAAAATTCCTGGGGAGACGGCGGGACCGGGCCCGCCGGAACGGCGGCGGGGTCGGCCCCCGGGCCGGGCGCCACGGGACTGGCGGCGGAGGTCCGGGCGAGTTTGCGGAATTCGGCGCGCACGGCGTCCGGATTGACGGCGAGGCGAAGCGCGGTTTTCTGGGCGTGGCTGTCCACCAACACGGCGTTACCGGTTTGGTGAAGGGCGGCCGCCATTGCGCGCAGGATCGCCAGCCGGCCGCGGTCGGTGGCCGGATTGTGTTGCCGGCAGAGGCGTTGCAGATAGTAATCGAAAAAATCAGCGGCTTCCTGAATCAGCCGGCCAAACGCCGCGCCGCCGTGGGCGCGAATGTAGCTGTCCGGATCATGCGGCGCGGGCATGACGGCCACACGCATGGCCAGCCCGGAAGCCAGCAGCGGTTGGAGCGAACGGACGGCGGCGTCCTGGCCCGCTTCGTCGGCGTCGAAACAAAGCACCACCTCGTCCACGTACCGGTGGAGGATGCGGGCGTGTTCGGCGGTGAACGCCGTCCCCTGCGGGGCCACGACATTCCGCACGCCGGCCAGGTAACAGGCGATCAAATCGAGCTGCCCCTCGCAGACCACGGCGAAGCCGGCGTCGAGGATGGCCCGTTTGGATTTGTCCAGGCCGTAGAAAACCTTGCTCTTGGTGAAGATTGGTGTTTCCGGTGAATTGACGTATTTGGCCGCCTTCGCGTCGGGCGACAGGATGCGTCCGCTGAACGCGATGACCCGGCCCGTTTCATCGCAGATGGGGAAGATGAGCCGGTCCCGGAACCGGTCGTAGTACTGGTCCGTGCCTTCCCGGCGGACGATCAGGCCCGCCTGTTCCACGAGCGCGGGTTCAAATCCTTTGCCGCGGGCCCAGTTGACCGTGTCATCCCAGGCCGCCGGAGCCGCGCCCAGGCGGAATTGTTGGATGGCCTCCTCCGGGACGCCGCGTTGCGCCAAATAATCGCGCGCCGGCTGCCCGGCGGCTTCGCGGGCGAGGACGTTTTGCCAGCGTTGCGTGATCTGCTCGTGAAGCTGCCGCAGACGTTCCTTGATCTGACGGCTTTCCGCCTGGTCCGGGTGCGTGTCGTAGGCCAACGGAATTTTCGCCCGCTCGGCCAGCCGCCGGACGGCCTCGGGGAACGTGATGTTTTCGTATTCCCGGAGAAACGCGAACACATCGCCGCCTTTGTGGCAGCCGAAACAGTGAAAAATCTGGCGGTGCGGATTGACGTTGAAACTGGGGGTTTTCTCCTGATGAAACGGGCAGCGCGCCACGAAATTCGCCCCGGCGCGTTTCAACGGCACGTACGCGCCGATGATTTCGACAATGTCGCTGGCCGCGCGGATTTGTTCGAGCGTTTGGGGGGAAAACAGGCCGGCCATGCCGCGGGAAGACGCAGGGGATCAACCGTTACAGGCCGGGCAAGTCGGCCTTGGGCCGTTTGATTTCCCCGCCGCCGGGTTGCGTGGGCCGGATCAACAGTTGCGCGGCATGTTCCTTGATGAGCCGTCCCGAGAAAGACCGGACAAAGACGGATTCCTGCACCGACTGGAGGGTGGGGAAGAACGAGCTGCCGTAGTTCTCCATCTGGTACCGCTGCATGGCCCGCACTTCATCCGGCGTGTAGAGCCGGGCGTTCAGCAACGCCAGGACCACCATCAGCCCGCAGGCAAAACGAATCAGACCCGCAATCATGCCGAGATAATACTCCGCGCGCCCGAAAAAATCACTTCCCAAGAGCTTTCCGCCCAGGGTGCGTTTGACGAGAGTGAACAGGATAAACACCGTCAGCACCACGGTCAGATACCCGATGATATAGCTCGCCAACAGGCTCAGCGGCGAGGCGCTGGCGAGAAACTGTCCCACCGGCTCGTAGGCCAGGGCCGCGCCCAAGGTGATGATCAGCCATTTGGCCAGCGGCAGCGTTTCCTCGGACATGCCATGCTTGCGTCCCCGCCAGATGCCCAAACCCAAGACAGCGATCAGTGCCAAATCGAACCAGTTGACCGGTAGATTATCCAGTGACATGCGTATTTTGCTCTAATGTTCGCCTTGTTACAGCCGGATTTGTGCCAGAGCTCAGCCGGGATTCTGGACCAGCCAATGCCGGATGGTGTCCGCCTGGGGATGCCGCGGGTCGCGCTCCAAAACCTGGCGGTAATGTTCCCGCGCCTTGCCGGGCTGGCCCAGTTGTTGGGCGTACAAATTCGCCAGGGCAATCCGGGCGTTTGTATGCTCCGGGTGCGCCGCTAACACGCGGTTCAGTTCGTTGGCCGCGTCCGCCGGATAACCCGCCTGCTTGAGGCCGAGAGCAAAATTGTATCGCGCCTCCGCCGCATCGGGTTGCAACGCGAGCGCCTGTTCGTAGGCGGTCAATGAACGCGCCGTCTGGCCCGCCTGGCTGGCGGCCAATCCCAGATTGTAATACGCCTCAAACATCGCGGGATCGGTCTGGGTGGCGGCGTGATACAAGCGCAGAGCGTCCGTCAAACGCCCGGCTTGGTGGGCTTCCACCGCTTGCGTAAACGTGCGTTCGGCCGCCGCGCGATCTCCCGCCGCCCGTGGAGCGGGGGAAAGATACGTGTACCGGGGTACGGGTCGGGGAGCGGGGGGAACCGCAGCGGGCGCAGCCGGCGCTGACGACGCGGGTGGCGGGGTGATTTCGACCATTGGCGGCACTGCGGGGGGAACCTGCTTCGTCGTGACCACCGCCGGCGGCTCCCTGCGATCTCCCGGCAAGGGGGTCGGGCGCGGATCGGGTTTGGGATCGCGACGGAACAAATTTACGGGATTCATCCGGCTCAGAAAGCCGCGTTTCTCCTCGGGTGCGGGCGGCGGAGCTTCGCTGACCACCGGCACCTCTGCCTCCGGCGGAGATACGCTGGGAGGCGGCGGCGATGGTGGCTGCGGTTCCGTCGGTGCCGGGCTGGGGGTGACGGGAGCCGGTGATGTGGCCGGCGGCGGTTTGGCGGCGGGCGGGAGAATCACTGTCACCGGTTGCGGTGCCGGCGGGGGAGGCGTGGTTTTGGCCGCCGCTGGCGTAGAAGGCGCGGCGGGCGGGTGCGCCGCGGGAGGTTCCGGTTTGGGAGCCGTTACCGGCGGGGCGGCTGGCGTGGCGGCCACAGCGTTGATCGGAGTGACCGGCGGCGCGGCCGCTTGAGCCAGTTCCTGATCCAAGGCGCGCACCACGGTGTTCACCGCTTCCCAGTCTGCCGCGCGCGGCGTCAAGGCCAGATACTCCCGGTAGTGGGACAGGGCTTGGGTTGGATTGCGCAAGCTGTGGTGCCAGGTGAGTGCGAGGTTCAGCAATGCTGGCCGATACCCCGGCTGCGCTTTGAGGGCGGCGGTGAAAAATTGCACCGCGTCGCGCGGACGATTACGCTGCAACGCGCCCAGTCCCAATCCGTTCAGCGCCTGCGGCTGCTGCGGCTGGAGCCGCAGCACTTCCCGGAAACTTCTATCGGCGCCCACCGAATCGCGACCGCGCAACTGGGTCCAACCCAACCATAACCAGCCCGCTGGATCATTCGGTCGCTGCACGGTGCAGCCGGTGAAAGTCGTCTTGGCTGCCTCGAACCGGCCTTGTTCAAAATAGAGGCAGCCCAGATTGAAGCGCGCCTCGTAAAGGTTGGGCTGGAGGCTCAAGGCTTTGTGATAGGCGGCCAGGGCGTTCGTGGTCTGCCGGGCTTGATGATAGGCCAGACCCAGATAATTCCATGCGACGGCGTTGGTGGAGAGCAGGGCGGTGGCCACCTGTAACCGGACGACTGCGTTCGTTGGATCCCCGGCGTTCAGCAGACGGCGACCTTCCAGCAACGCGCGCGCGCCGCGCGGTGTGCAACCGGCCACGACCAGGGCCAGCAGCAACAGCGGCAGGAACAGCGGCGCAATCCGGTTTTTTGTGGTCACCATCGCCGGGGGTGGTAGCATCCGGACTCTGACGTGTCAAGAAACGCACGGTCCAACCTCGCTGTGACGGGGCTGCTCGCGGGAATGATCGGGGTGATGAGTTTCTTCACTGCCGGTCCCGTCGTAGCGGCCGCCAATCTGTTTTCCACCGCGACCCCGGCGCGCGCGACGGTGCGGGTGGTGGTGGCGCAGGACTCGCGGGCGATGCGGGCGTTTCAGACCGATGACGCCGTCGTGCGCGAGATGGTCGCGCGGGCGGTGATGGCTTTGACCGACACCGCCGAACCCGCCGCGGCCTGGCGCACGTTCGTCTCCCCGGAGGATGTGGTGGGGCTGAAAGTCATGGCGGCACCGGGCGCTCTCGGCGGCACGCGCCCCGCCGTGGTGGGCGCGGTCATCGAAGGTTTGTTGAGCGCGGGCGTGCCGGCCGCGAACGTGGTGATTTGGGATAAACAGTGGGAGGCGCTGCACGCCGCCGGGTTTGTCGCGCTGGCGGAACGATTGGGCGTGCGGGTGGCGGGCGCCGCGGCGGCGGGTTATGATCCGGCGGTGGCCTACGACACGCCGTTGCTGGGAAAGCTGGTTTGGGGCGACTTGGAATTCGGCCGCACCAACGCGGGCGTGGGCCGCAAATCGTTCGTCACCAAACTTGTCACCTGCGAGCTGACCAAAATCATCAATATCAGCCCGCTGCTGAATCACAACCACGCCGGGGTGGCGGGCCAATTGTATGGACTGGCCTTGGGCAGCGTGGACAACACCTGGCGGTTTGAAAACGATGCCACCCGGCTGGCGGAAGCGGTGCCCGAAATCTACGCGCTTCCCGAGCTGGGCGATCGCGTGGTCCTCAACATCGTGGACGCGTTGCTCTGCCAGTATCAGGGGTATCAACGCGTCATGCTCCATTACTCCACCGTGCTGAATGAAATCTGGATGAGCCGCGATCCGGTGGCGTTGGATGTGTTGTCCTTGGAAGAACTGGCCCGCCAGCGCGAACGCGCCGGCATGCCGCCGGGCCAAAGCAATCAAGCCCTGTATCAAAACGCCGCCCTGCTCGAACTGGGCGTCGCCGACCGGCGCCAGATTGATCTGCGGCGCCTGCCGTGATCCGTCAACCGCACTGGGCGCGCTGGCGCAGCGCGTGGTCCACCAACACCAGCGCCGCCATGGCTTCCACAATCGGCACCGCGCGGGGCAGCACGCACGGATCATGCCGGCCGCGCCCGGTCAACGTGGTGTTGCGCAGTTGCTCGTTCACGGTCAACTGGGGGCGCATGATGGTGGCCACCGGCTTGAAGGCGACCCGAAAAAGAATCGGTTGCCCGTTGGAGATGCCGCCCTGGATGCCGCCGGAATGATTCGAGGTGGTCCACACCCGGCCCGCGCGGGCGCGGAAAGGATCGTTGTGTTCCCGGCCGGTCATCGCGGTGCCGGCGAAGCCGGAGCCGATTTCAAATCCCTTCGCCGCCGGCAGACTGAGCATGCCCTTGGCCAGGTCCGCTTCGAGTTTGTCGAAGACCGGCGAACCCCATCCGGCGGGCACGCCCCGCACCACCGCCTCCACCACGCCGCCCACGGTATCGCCGGAACGCCGCACCCGTTCAATGAGCGCGATCATCTGCCGGGCCGCCTCGGGATCCGGGCAACGCACCGGGTTCGCTTCCACTTTTTTCAACCGCACCGTTTCCGGTTTGATTGCGGCCGCGAGGTGATGAATCTGTTTCACGTAGGCGAGGATTTCCACCCCGTACCGTTCGCGGAGAATCTTTCGGGCAATGGCCCCGGCGGCGACGCGGCCCACCGTCTCCCGCGCGCTGCTGCGGCCGCCACCCTGCCAGTTGCGGATGCCGTATTTGGCGAAGTAAGTGTAGTCGGCGTGGGAGGGACGAAATTTGGTCGCCATTTCGGAGTAGGCCTCGGGTCGGGCGTCTTCGTTTTTGACCCACAGACAAATCGGCGTCCCCAAGGTGCGTCCGCGAAAAGTGCCGGAGACGATTTGCACCTGGTCGGTTTCCTGACGGGGCGTGACCAGGCGCGACTGGCCGGGACGGCGCCGATCCAATTCCGGTTGAATGTCCGCTTCCGTGAGCTTGAGCCGCGGCGGGCAGCCGTCCACCACCGCGCCGACCCCGCCCCCGTGGGATTCTCCCCAGGTGGTCACCCGGAACAATTGACCAAAAGTATTGCCCATGCGGGGAGAAGAATGCGGCAAAAGGCGGAACCGGTCAAACGCGGGAAAATGTCTGCCACGGGTTTGGTGGAGCCGAGGGGATTCGAACCCCTGACCCCCACAATGCCATTGTGGTGCTCTACCAACTGAGCTACGACCCCAACCCGTGCGGGCAATCTAAGGGGACGTCGCCGAATGTCAAAACAAATATGGCCCGATTGCGCGACTGAAAAAATCGCGCCAGCGCGACGCCGGCCAGGGCGTGGGTTTTAACGTTACTGGGTTTCCCCTTTGGTCACGCGCAGGAAGACTTCTTCCAACCCGACTTCCGCCTCGCGCAGTTCCACCAACTTCACCCGTCCTTGCACCAACACTTCGGCGATGAGGCTGGGATCGGTGTCCGGCCCCGCCAGGGTCACTTTGATGGCGTGATCCAACGGTTGGACATCGCTGAATTCGGGGCGCGCGCGCAACAAGGCGACCGCTTGATCCAAGTCGCCGCCCACCCGCACCCAGACCGCCCGGGCGGGGTTGATTTGTTCCCGCGCGCCCTGCACCGGGCCGCAGTAGATCAAGCGGCCTTTTTCGATGATGCCCACGCGGTTGCAGAGCGATTGCAACTCGCTGAGGATGTGCGACGAAATGATGATGGTTTTTCCCAGGCGCTGCAGTTCGTGGAGAATGGCCATCACTTCGATGCGCGCCCGGGGGTCCAAGCCGCTGGCGGGTTCATCCAGCAACAAAATTTGCGGATCATGAATCAGCACCCGCGCCAAACCGAGACGCTGCTGCATCCCCCGGCTCAAGGTGCCGATCAACGCGCCTTTTTTATCGCTCAACCCCATCAACTCCAGCACGTCGGCCACGGTTTTCTCCCGTTGCGCCGTCGGGATGCGGTAGCAGGCGCCGAAAAAATCGAGATACTCCGTGACTTCCATGTCTTGGTACACGCCGAAGAAATCGGGCATGTAACCAATGACATGGCGCACGGCGTCAGCCGCCTGGCGGATGTCATGTCCCAGAATGGTGGCCGTGCCCGCGCTGGGGGCGAGGAAGGTGGCGAGGATGCGCAAGGTGGTGGTTTTTCCGGCGCCGTTCGAGCCGATGAACCCGAACAGATCGCCCCGATAAACGGTCAGGTCGAGGTTGGCCAGTGCCGTCAGCGAATCAAAATGGCGTGTCAACCCAAAGGTCTGGACGGCGATGGGGTGGGGGGAATCGGGAGGCATAGGGTTCAAGGCGCTTCGCTCACGGTGACGGCCAGGCGGTAAAGCGTGTTGCGATGGATGCGTTTGGGTTTGAATTGATACAACGGGGTGACCGGTGCGGACTCCGCCGCCCAGGCCAGCAGGATCGCCTGGCCGCGTTCCACCACGGGCGACAGGTCCCACCCCGGCGGCGTGATATAGTTACGCCCCGACGGATCCGTCAGGGGCGCAAGTTGTGCGGCGAACGAGGCGGCTTGACTGTCCGCGGGCAGATTGTCCAGCCAATGGCTGCGGCCGAAGGCGGCCCGGCGGGACTGTACGGCCCCTTGAAAATCTTGGCTGAAATCGGTCACGAAATCCTTCAGCGCCCGGCCCTGGGCTGCGGTGAATTGGAAGGTCGTGGGCCGTCCGGCGCGGAGTTCGCCCAATTCAAAAACCTCTCCGGCGATCACCAGACGGGCCTCCGTCAGCGTTTGGTCCAGCCGGTTTTCCACGGTGACTTCCCAGCCGCCCGCGTTCGCGCGCAACCGCAGGGTGAGCGGCGGGGACGCGGCTTCCCACCAATCATTCACAAAAAGCCGGCTGGTCCACACCGGTACAAACAGTTGGGCTTGAAAATTGTCGCCGGTTTGTCGGATGCCGCTGCGCTCTTCAAGCTCGGCGCCGCTCCAGCGATCACGAAGCTCCCGGCGCAACGTGGCGATCGTCTGCCGGGCGGTCACCGGATAGGTGGTGTTCACCGGGGAATAGATGGACACAAACGTCCGGCCCCGCAGTTCCGCCTGTCCACCAGCGGGCAGCACGTCCACCACGTGCAATTCGTTCCATTCGGTTTCGCCCGCCCGCAGTTTGTAGCCGAGATAATAAATCAACAGGGTGAACAACACGGCGTAACCGGGGAACGTGAGCCAGGTGAGCATGGGCCGCCGGAGCCGGGTCAACCCCCAGCGGTCTCCCGGGCCAATGACCAGGAGATAAACCGCCAGCAACGCCAGCAGCCACGATATCGGCAGCTTGCGCACTTGCCGGCTGTCAATCATCGCCCCGAACAAGCCGTCCACGCTCCATTCGTTACGCGGTTGGTAATTCGGATCGCGATAAAGAACCGGCGGAATTTCAATCAGCTTCGCCCAAAACGTCGGGAGATTGTTCCAGGACCGCGCCGGTTCGCGCTCGGGACTGAAGAGGAGGACGGTGATCCGGCCCTGTCCCCGGGGGGCGGTGATCAACAAGGGATGCCCTTCGGCTTGGACAAGCACAGCGCCGTCTTTCCGGGCCGCGGTGGTAACCGGCAGCGGCGCCGCTTCAAAGGCCGCCTCCGCCGGCAACCCGGCGAAGACATTGGTGGCCGCCGGATGATCGCCTGTGGGTGCCACCGGCGCCACCAGCCATTGTTGCAACTCTGTGTGACGCGTGACGATCACCCTGTCCCCCACCGTGCAGGGCAGCTCCGGATGCAACCACGCGCAGGCTTGGACCGCGCCCGCTTCTTCCACCGCCACGATGAGATGCCCGCCGGCCCGCAGCCACGTCAGGAGCGCCCGCGCCTGGCGGGGATTCAGTTCCGCGGCCTTTTCCGAATTCAAATACAGCGCGTCAAGGGTCTCCAGCACGAGCGGGTTGTCGGGAAAGAGGTCGGAGGTCCAGCGCGCGACGGCGGGTTGGAGATCGGGCCGTTTCGGCAGCACGGGACGCGGGAGCGGCAAGCCATCGGCGGTGCGGGCCAGGGCGCCCAGCACCGGCGTTTGCCAGTGCAGTTGGCGGCGGGGTTTCAGATCCAGTTGTTCCGCGCGCACCTGGCCGCGCTCATCCCGGAGCCGGACATCCCACGCGCTGTAACCGCTCGCGGCGCCGAACAGCGGAATGGTGATTCGTTTGCGGGTGCCGGTGGGGAGTTCCACTTCCACGCGGCGCGCTTGGCCGCGCCCGATGCCGCGGGCGCTGATTTCGATGACGCCGTGGAACGACGGGCTGTCATTCCGCAACTCGCACACCAGCGGAAACCAACCTGCCTCACGCACGAAACCGTCGTGCCCCAGGAAAACGTCGCAATGCACGCCGGACGGCGGCGGGGCCGCGTGCGCGGCGAGGCTCAAGCCCAGCAACACGGCCAGCATCAATCGTCCGCCCACGGCTCTCCGGGCGCGTCCGACGCCTTGCCAAATCCCCGCCATAATCGCGGCCTCAATCACCGAGCCGCATGTAAACAGACTGGCCGGACTTGGCAATGTTCAAATCCCGCGGCGCAAGCGCCGCCTACGCAGGGAATCCGCCGCGCTGCGGACCGCGCAACAACCGGTGCGGGGCTACGCGCGTGCGGCGGCTTGGCGCAGCGCCTGCACCAAGCCCTCCACGGTGTGTTCCTTTGCTTCCACGGTGGGGACGAGCGCCAGCGCGGCCAGGGCTTTGCTCGTTTCCGGACCGATGGTGGCCAGCTTCAACTGCGGAAATTTCCGGAGTAATGCCGGCAGATCGTATCGCGCATGGAAATGCGCCACGGTCGAGGCGCTGGTGAAAGTGATCCAATCCGCGCCGGCTTGCCGCAGCTCGGCGTCCGCAGCGGCCGGAATTTCCGGCTCTGCCACGGTGCGATACACCGCCACGTCGTCCACGATGGCGCCGAGCGTTTCCAAGGCCCGCGGCAGTTCGGGGTTGGCCACTTCCGCGCGCAGCAGGCAGATCCGCAGGTTTTCCACACTCTCGAATTTGGCAAATGCCTTGGCGATTTGCGCGCCCAGCGCTTGTTTCGGCATCAGGTCCACCTGCAAATGCAGGGCGCGCAACGCCGCCGCCGTGCCCGGGCCCACCGCCGCCAGCCGCGCGCCGCCCAGGTCGCGCAAATCCTGAAATCGCTTGAAGAACAGATCAAAAAACGCGGTCACTCCGTTGGGGCTGGTGAATACGAGCCAGTCGTAGGCGTTCAATTCCAGCAGCACGTCCACGATGTTGGCGGGGTTCGTCGGCGGAACGGTTTTAATGATCGGCAGCGCCAGCACCGTCGCGCCGAGATCTCGCAAGTGCCGCACCAGCGGACCGGCTTGGGTGCGGGCCCGCGTGACCACGACGCGTTGTCCGTCCAATGGCCGGCGCGCCGACCGGTTGGTTTTGGCCCGCAATTTGACCACTTCCCCGATCACCGCGATGGCCGGCCCGGAGAAACCAGCTTCCGTAATGCGCGCGCCGACGGTGGCGAGGGTGACCGCCAGGGGTGACTGAGGCCCCGGAGTGTCGCCGCGCAACAGGGCCGCCGGTGTTTCCGGCGGTAACCCCTCCGCGACGAGCCGGTCCGCAATCGGACCGAGGCGTTCCGGGGACATCAAGAGCACCTTGGTTCCGGGCAACTTCGCTTCCGCCGCCCAATCCACGGCGCCTTCGGCGGCCTCGGGTTCGGTGATGATGGTGAGACGCGGCCCGTGCTGGTGATGCGTGAGGGGAATTCCCGCCGAATGAACCGCCGCCAACAACGCCGGCACTCCCGGGACAACGGCAAAGGGCACGCCCGCGTTCGTCAGGCGTTCGGCTTCCGCGCTGCCCGGACCAAATCCGCAAGGATCATCGCTCAAAAGCCGCACGACCATCTGGCCGGCGCGCGCGGCGGCGATCATCCGTTCCAGTGTTGCTTCGAAATCCGTGGCCGGTTCGTGGACGCGGTCTTCGCGGTCGGTCGGATCGGGCGCCCACCACGACAACTCCGGATGGAGCTGCGCATCGTAAATCACGATGTCCGCGCCCCGGAGCAGTTCCGCGCCGCGCACGGTCAGTCCGCCGACGTCGCCCCATCCCGCGCCGACCAGATAAACGATGCCTTTGCCTTTCATGCGGGGCAGCTTAAGCGGCGCTCCGGGAGCGGACCAAGCAGAATGTCCCGGTGGGAGCGGCCAGGTTGCGCCGAACGAGCATCGTCGTCACCGGACGATTTGCGCAGCGTGGATTGCTATCCGTTCGCCCGCCCGGTGAGAGTCATTCTCCCGTTGCGTTTCGCGTCACGCCGGGTAGGCTGCCGGCAGAAAAAATTCACCGGAGATGGACAAGCAGATTTGGCTGATCGCAAGCGGATTAACCGCCGTATTTCTCATTGCGGTGCTGGTTTTGGTCGCCCACACCAAGACCCGCGAAGCGACCGAGGCGCGCGCGGCCTTGGCCGAGGTGCAAGCCGCCGTCGCCCGGTCGGAGACTCAGGCGGAGGCGTTGCGCGAGCAACTGGCCGGACACCAGGCGCGCATTCGGGAACTGGAACAGGAAAAAGAAACCGTCGCGCAATCCCGGCAGAGTTTGGAGGACGAAATGCGCGCTGCTCTGGAATCCCGGGATGTCACGATCTCCCAGTTACAGGGCAAGTTGACGGTCAACATTCTGGATCGCGTGTTGTTTGATTCCGGCGAGGCGCAGTTGAAGCCGGACGGTGAAGCCGTGCTGCGTCAGGTGGCGGCGATTTTGGTCCAGCATCCCAACGTGCCTGTGCATGTGGTGGGACACACGGACAACGTGCCGATTCGCCCCGGCGCGCGCGGCCGGTTTCCGAGCAACTGGGAATTATCCACCGCCCGCGCCACCGCCGCGGTGCGGTTTCTCACGGAACGGGGCGGAGTGGAGCCGCGTCGCGTGGGGGCCGTGGGGTATGGTGAGTTCCGGCCCGTGGCCGACAACGCCACCGCCGAAGGCCGCGCCCAGAACCGCCGCATTGCCATCACCATCTTGGCGGATGAACTCGCCGGGGCCGACGCGCCGGCGCCGCGGCCCAATCCGGAACCCGCACCGGACGCGCCCGATCCGACGATGCCGGTGAATCCGTAGCGATTCCCCGCCGGCGGATGACGCGGAGCAGGGGAATGCCGTGGCTTAATCGTTCCGGCCAGCTTCGCGCACGCGGATGAAGCGACGGAAAATCAGCAGACCCAACGGCGCGATGGCCGCAATCAGACCGATGATCAGCCACATCATGCCGGAGCGTCGCTCGCCCACCTCGGGGCAATACGCGGCCAGCAACTGGAACGAGACGGTGCCCACGATCAGTTTGGCCAGCAGGAAGGGGATGTAAGACAGCGCCGAGTAAGAGGCTTCCTGGCCCTCGGGCGCAATGGCGGCGGCGTATTCATAAACGCGGGGCGAATAAAACGCCTCCCCAAAAGACATCAGGATGACGAAGACGGTGATCATCATGTAATACGGATGCACCGTGCCGCTCAGGCCGAGATAACCGTGCCCGATCCACCGGCCAATGATCCCCTCCGCCAGCGGTTGGAACCAGCCGAAAGGCAGCGCCATGACAAAGACCGAGATGGCCGAGATGATTCCGCCCACGATCACCATGCGGTAAGCGGAGAAGCGTTGCGTCAGCACGCCCACGATCGGCACGAGGAACACGATGAGGATGTTGTTGATCGCCACCAGCCGGCCCACGGGCGCGCCCTCACCGAGCTCGCGGATGCCAAATTTCGGGAATACATAGTCCATCTGCATGAAAATCAGTTTGAGGAAGGCGATGAACATGAGGAAGCCCAGCAACCGATAGAACTCGGTTTGTTTGATGAGGCTGGCGAACAGATTTACCGTGGCTTTCGCGCTGTCGCTGATGGTTCGTCCGATCGAACGCCAGAGCGAACCGGTCCGGTCCCGTGTTTCCACCGGCAGCACCCGGACCCCGGCATCGGTGACTTCCACCCCGGGACGGATGAAACAGAGCACGGGCAGGATGGCGATTTCCAAAACCAAGGCGGCAAAGAACAGCATCCGGTAGGTCGTCATCTCGCATTGCACCAGGGGCAGGGTGAGTTGCCCTTGTTCCCCCATGCCTTGACGGACCGCATCGAAGATCAGCGCGGCGATGAGGAATCCGAGATTCATGATGGTGTAAAACAGCGAGTAGGAAATGGACCGTTGCGCTGTAGTGGAGTATTTGCGCACCGCGGCCACGAGAACGGGGGTGCCCAGGGCCTCGCCCACCGCCAGTGGAAACAAACCCGCCGCCAGAGCCAGCCACTTGATGGTGGTGAACGTCATCACCACGCGCGCGAGCACGCACACCCAGACGCCCAGGAAAAACGTCCGCCGCATGCCGATGGCGTCGGTGAGCGAGCCCACCAGCAGCGTGACCAGGGTCATGGAGATGGACCATGCCGCCACCAACCGGCCCGCGCCCTGCTCGGCGTAACCCAAATCCGCCATCAACCACAAGGCCAGCGTCAGGACCGTGACTTTGTAGGCCATGACACCGAGGAATTTTACGACAAAGGTGATCCACAGTTCGCGCGAGGCGCCCCGCATGACCAGGAATTTGCCGAGGAAACCGGCGGAGGGCGTGGCTGGATCAGCCATGGGGCGGAGCGTTGAAATGGTTCATGATCATCGTGCGCGCCCAGCAAAAACCAAACCGTCCGCCGGGTAAAGCCGGAAGATGCGGAAAGCGGAAGATTTCCGGTCCCCGCCGTGCGCGGCCGGAAACGCTCCCTCAACAGCCGCCCGCTGCGTCCAGATGGTTGCCGTCGGGGGCGATTGCTTATTGCGTCGTGAATTCCAGCCGGCCGTCCCGCGCCGTGACCCGCAGGGCTTCGCCCGGTTTGAACTCGCCCGCGAGCAGCTTGGTCGCCAGCGGATTGAGCAACAGTTCCTGAATTGTGCGCTTGAGCGGGCGCGCGCCGAATTGCGGGTCGTAGCCTTCCTTCGCAATCAGCGCCTTCGCCGCCGGGTCCACGGTAAGGGTGAAATGTTGCTGCCCCAGCCGTTGGTTGAGCCGGGCCAGTTGGATGTCCACGATCTGCGCCAGCTCCTCTTCGTCGAGGCTTTGGAAGATGATGACGTCATCCACGCGGTTCAGGAACTCGGGCCGGAAATGCCGTTTGAGTTCCGCCATCACTTTGTCCTCCATGGCCGCGCGCGCGCCCACCGTGGTGCGCCCGTCCAGGAAATAGTCCTGAATGATCGGCGAACCGAGGTTGCTGGTCATGATGACGATGGTGTTTTTGAAATCCACCGTCCGCCCCTGGCCGTCGGTCAGCCGCCCGTCATCCAACACCTGCAGCAGCACGTTGAAAATTTCCGGATGCGCTTTTTCAATTTCATCAAGGAGCACCACGCTGTACGGCCTGCGGCGCACGGCTTCGCTGAGCTGGCCGCCCTCCTCGTAGCCGACGTAGCCCGGGGGCGCGCCAATGAGACGTTGCACGGAAAACTTCTCCAGATACTCGCTCATATCAATCCGCACCAGGGCGTGTTCGTCATCGAACAGAAACTCGGCGAGCGCCCGCGCCGTCTCGGTTTTGCCGACGCCGGTCGGGCCGAGGAAAATGAACGAGCCGATGGGGCGATTGGGGTCCTGCAATCCGCTCCGGGACCGGCGCACGGCATGGGCGAGCGCGGTGATGGCTTCGGGTTGTCCGACAACCCGTTGCCGCAGCCGCGCCTCCATGTGCAGCAGTTTGTCGCGTTCGCTTTCAAGCATGCGGCTGACTGGGATGCGCGTCCACGCGGCGACCACTTCCGCGATGTCCGCGTCGGTGACCTCCTGGCGCAGCAGCGAAGTCCGCGCCGTCGGGGTGGCCGCCTGTTGCTGGATGCCGGCGAGTTTTTTCTCCAGTTCAGGAATCCGCCCATACTGGATTTCCGCCGACTGGGTTAAATCGCCGCGGCGTTGGGCTTGTTCCAATTCCAGACGGGCCTGTTCCAGTTGGGATTGGACCACGCTGGCCGCGTTGACGGCGGCTTTTTCATTCTGCCACTGGGCGGTGAGCGCCTGGGATTTCTCCTTCAAGTTGGCGATCTCGGCCTCCAGTTTGCGCAGCCGCTCCTGGCTGGCGGCGTCCTTCTCTTTGGCCAGCGACGTGCGTTCAATTTCCAATTGAAGCAACTGCCGGTCGAGTTGATCCAACGCTGTCGGTTTGGAATCCAGTTCCATCTTGATGCGCGACGCCGCCTCGTCCACGAGGTCAATGGCCTTATCCGGCAGGAAACGATCGGCGATGTACCGATGCGCCAGGGTCGCCGCCGCCACCAGTGCCGCATCCTGAATCCGCACGCCGTGATGAACTTCGTAGCGTTCCTTCAATCCGCGCAGAATGGCGATGGTGGCTTCCACTGTTGGTTCGTCCACCAGCACCGGCTGAAAGCGTCGTTCCAGGGCCGGATCTTTTTCGATGTGCTTGCGATACTCGTCGAGGGTCGTCGCGCCGATGCATCGCAATTCGCCCCGGGCCAACTGCGGCTTGAGCAGGTTGCCGGCGTCCACCGCCCCCTCGGCCTTGCCCGCGCCGACGATGGTGTGGAGTTCGTCAATGAACAACAGAATCCGGCCCTGACTGGCGGTGACTTCTTTGAGGAAAGCTTTTAAGCGATCTTCAAATTCGCCGCGGTATTTGGCTCCCGCGATCATTGCGCCCAGGTCCATCGCCACCAGGCGCTTGTTCTTGAGCGATTCCGGCACGTCGCCGCTCACGATGCGCCGGGCCAATCCCTCGGCGATCGCCGTCTTGCCCACGCCGGGTTCGCCAATGAGCACCGGATTGTTCTTGGTGCGCCGCGTGAGGACTTGCATGACCCGCCGGACTTCTTCGTCGCGCCCGATGACCGGATCAATTTTCCCCTGCCGGGCCAGCACGGTCAGGTCCCGGCCATATTTCTCCAGCGCTTGAAATTTGTCCTCTGGATTCGGATCGGTGACCCGTTGATTGCCGCGCAGGTCGGCGAGGGCCTGTAAAATCGTGTCCCGTTTCAGCCGGTGATTTTGGAAAATCTGTTTCAGGGCGGGCCCGCCGGCGTCCACCAGTCCGAGCAACAGATGTTCCGTGCTGATGTAATCGTCCTTGAGCCGTCCGGCTTCGGTTTGGGCCGCTTGCAAGGCCTGGCGCAAATGCGGACTGGAAAAGACATCGCCGGCGCCCTGCACCTTGTGGCGGCGGGCCAATTCCCGTTCCACCGCCGGGCGGAGGGTGGCGGGCGGCACGCCGATCTTTTCGAGCAGTTCCGGAATCAGACTGTCGTCTTGATCCAGCAACGCCAACAGCAAATGCTCACCGTCCATTTCCTGGTGCGAGTATTCGTGCGCGATGCGTTGAGCCGCTTGCAGCGCTTCCTGCGATTTGATGGTCAGCTTGTCCAGTTGCATGTCTAATCAATGAGTTTGAACTTCCCGCCCGTCAAGTGCCCAACCTGTTTTCGGGCGGTGCGAACAGTCATCCGGGGGACGGCGTCGTGTGCATAGGAAGATCTTGCGCGATGAAGCGCTTGCTCTTGAATGCGCCGCAACGGTCGCTCCGCTCAGGGAGCGACGGTCCGAGCGATTGGGCTGGGGCGGTCGGCGGTTATTTGTTTTCGTTCAACAATTTGGCAGCGCGCTCGCGCACGGCTGGATTCCCCGATTCAGCCTGCAATTTTTCCGCCAGGGACCGGGCGGGCGCCGGAGACGTTTTGACGACCGATTCAGCAATTTTGAGGGCGGCAAGCTCCGCCTCGGCGCGAATGGCGCTTTCGGCAAGCAACGGGGTCACCAGGGACAACGCGCCGGGGTCGGCGACGTTGGCAATGCCGGAGAGAATCAGCTTGCGGTCGTTGGGACGCGGGCTGCCCGCCAACAGTTCGCCAAATGTTTTTACTTTAGCAGCGGGGGATTGCGAGCTGGTTTCCAGCAGCCGCACGCCACCGCGCAACGCCAGAAACCGGTGGGAATCGTCGGTGGTCTTCCGCCAGACATCGAGCAACGCGGGCAGGGCGGCGGCATCCGGCCAGTCGGTCAACGCGCGCACGGCGGCATCCCGCACTTGGGGATCTTCCGCCGCCACGGATCGCTGCACACTTTCGAGGGTCGCGGGTGTGCCCACGCCGACGAAGACGCGCAACAACGCGCATTGAACGGCCGTCGAACTGGCATTCAATCGCGGTAGCAATTGTGCGGCGCACGCCGCTTTGTCGGGGATGCGGGCGCAGGCGGTTTCGAGCGCCTCCTGCACGGCTTGGATTTCGGCTTCGGATTTCGCTCGGCCAAGCAGGTCGGTCAACGCGTTCAATTCGCCTACCCCGGCAGTGTCCCCCAACGCCTTGAGCCCAGCCGCGCGCATGGCGGCATCGGCGTCGCCGGCCGCTTCGATGAAGTCGGAGGTGGCGGCGGCAATCCGGCGTTGGCCGGCCAACCGGATCAAGGGCAGCCGCGCGTTTCCGGAAGCGGCGCGCAACCGCGTGGCCACGAGCGGGTCCACTTCGTCGGCGGGCAACCCGGCCAGCGTGGTGATCGCGGTTTGGGCCAGTTCCGGATCGGATTCGCCCACGGCTTGGAGCAAGACCGGGGTGGCCCGGGCGCTGCCCAAGCGGCCCAGCGCGGCCAACGCCGCCAAGCGAAGATGTTTTTCGCCGTCCCGCGCCTGGGTTAACAAGACGTCCGCCGCGGCTTCGTCGTGCCGATCGGCAATGGCGAGCAGCAACGGGACCTGCCGGGCGGTGGGCGTCTGGCGTAATTCCACCGCCAGTTCCTCCGTCACCACCTGGCCGGGCAGTTCGCGCGCTGTGCTCAAGCCAATGGCCCACAGCGCCTGGTCCGGTGAGCGCAAGGTTTCGAGCAGCAACGGGATGCCATCATGGAAGCGGGCGAGGATGGCGCCGCGCGTGGCTTCGGCAATGCGGATGGCGGGTAATTCCGCTTGACGCACCGCGTCATAAAATCTCGCGGCCTTGGCGTATTCCTTTTGGGCGAAGAACTGTTCGCCACAAAGGATGCATCCTTGCGCGGCTGTGGAGCGTACGCTGGCGCGGGAATCGGTGAGCGTTCTTTGCAGAATCCGCGCCGGCGCATCGCCCCCGATCCGGCCTAAAGCTAGGGCGGCCGCAGAGGCCACGGCTTCGTCGTCACCGCGCAACCGGCTGATGAGCATTCGGACGGCTTGGGCATCGCGGCGCACCCCGAGCGAGTTGATGACCCCGACCAGCAACCGGCCTTGCAACTGTCCCGCAGCGTCGCGCAGCGCCTGATCCGCCGCGGGTCCGGGAATCGCTTCCAACGCGGTGCGCGCCCAGGCCGCCAGTTGTTCGTCGTGCAGCAGCGGCGCCAACGCCGGCACCGCTTCGGCAGTGCCATAAACGGCCAGTTGTTTGCAGGCGAGCGCTTTGTCCGCCGAGGGAGCCGAAGATTGCAGCGTGGCCATGGCCCGCCGCGCTTTTTCCGGGGAAGCTGGGTCGGGCGCGGAAAACCCATGCCAAGCCAGCATCGCCAGCGTCAGAAGGAAAAGCCGTTGAAGCAAATGATGTTTCATGATTGGAAATAAGGCAGAGGGTTCAACCAGCAGGAATCAGGCGGTCCACGGTTCGCGCAACGCCTCGGAACGGAGGCGGTTGGCTTCTTCATCGCCGCTGAACTCACACTTCACCGGATCGAAGTGGACCCGGCGCTGTAAGAATTGCGCGATGTTGATGGCGTGACAGGTGATGTGCGACCAGCAGGCCGCGTCGGCGTTCGCCCGGGTGCGTCCGCGGGTGCGCACGCAATTCAGGAAATCGCGCACATGGAAGTTGGCCGGGTACCCCGCAATCCGGGGCCGGGGCCCGGCGATCAATTCCGACGGACTGGCTTCCATTTCTCCGTTGTCGCCGGTTTCCACCCAACCGCGCGTGCCCTCAAAGCGCACCGGACAGGAGCCCAAAGGCAACCAGCCATCGTCCCGCACCACGAGTTTGACGCCGTTGGCGTAGCGGGCGTGGACTTGATTACCCTCCGGCCAGTATTCCACCGCCGCCGTGTGATCGGCGTCATTGGCCCACTGACAGAGGTCCACACAATGAGACCCCCATTCCAGACAGCCGCCGCCGACCAAGCCGCCGCCTTTTTCAAACTCGCCGCCCGCGAGCAGGGATTTATTGAAGGGGCGCCAGGCCGCCGGGCCGAGGTAAAGATCCCAATCCACGTCGCTCACAGAAGGCTCGGGTTCGGGGGGAAGCCAGCCGCTGCTTTGGGTGGTCAATCCGCGGGGTTGCGCGTGCAAGGTTTGCAATTGCCCCAACTTCCCCTGCTGGGCCAATTCGACGGCGTAAGCAAAATTCGGCAGGCTGCGGCGTTGTGTGCCGGCCTGAAACACCCGGCCCGTCCGCCGGAAGGCGCGCGCGAGTTCCAGGCTTTGCACGATGGTTTTCGTGCAGGGTTTTTCGCAATAAACATCTTTGCCCGCCTCGGCGGCGAGGATGGACGCCGTTGCGTGCCAGTTCGGCCCGGTGGCGATGAGCACGGCGTCGAGGTCCGGGCGCGCCAGTAATTCGCGCAGATCGCGGTACATGGCGCAATCGGAGTTTTTGTAGAAATCGTCGGCCTTCTTTTTGACCGCCTGCCGGCGTTGTTCTTTCACGTCGCAGATGGCGACAAATTGAACTCCCGGTTCCGGCAGAAAACAGCCGAGCACATAGTTGCCCCGTCCGCCAATGCCAATGGCCCCCAGGACAATCCGCTCACTGGGCGCTACGGCGCCGCCGCGGCCAAGCGCGGAGAGGGGAATCAGATTTGGCACGGCCACCAGTCCGCCGGCGAAGGCCCCGGCGCGTTTCAGGAAGTTTCGTCGAGAGACTGTTTTCATAGATGCAATGATCCAAATATCGCCCCGCATGATGAGGCGGGCGCGGGGGCAGGGCAAGCATGGAGGTTGAATTTGTATACGCGCCGGGCAAACCACTGAATCAAGACGCGTGACCGGCAGCCATGCGCGCTCGGAAATGACGACAACGATCGCGACGCCAGCCCACCTTGATCGCCACCGGTGGCAAAGGGGGTGAGCAATCAGAAATTGCAAAAAGGCGATTTGAACAGGTGAAGTTTACGGCGTCCCTTGGTTGTCGAACGCGCCCACGGACTGGCGCCGTCCAAAAACCGATCCCTTTCTCCAGTGCGCGGGTGAACGCGCCGTGTCATGGCGTGCGGCGTCCCCGGCCGCTTTCTTGAAGCGGCGCCGGGCAGAGTTGGGGGCGCATCCGCCAAGTGCGGTTGCCGGCGATACAATCACGAGCACACCAAATCACCCACGCATTCGCAACGTCTCTCGTTTCCATCTTGCCAATTCGCCGTTGGTGGCTACCGTGACTTGCAAACACGACGACACCACGGCGATGACTACGACCAACCGCTGCGCCGGCCCGAATCGCCCCGCCCAAGTCGCATCTTTGGGAGGGACAGGTTCCACCCTGTCCCAATTCACCTACGCCGCCGGCGGCAATCTCACGCCGGGCGGGCGGCAAAATTACACGAGGGAGGCGGAGAACCGGCTGGTAGAGCTGACGGCCCGGACCGGAGCGGGGCCGCAAACTTCGTTGCCATTGGATTACGACTGGCCCGGGCGGCGCCTCCGCCAACCGGTGCGGAACGACCCGACCGGGAGCGGCAACCCCACCCATGACGCGCAGTGCGTGAACGACGGCGGGATCTTGCTCGCCCGAACGGACCATTCCGCACTCCACACTCCGTAATCCGCACTGGCGCACGCCTATTATCATTGTGATGGCAACGGCAACGTGACGTGTTTGGTTGACACCAACGGCCAGGTGGTGGCGCGTTATAGTTACGATCCGTATGGCAACCTGCTGGGCATGTCTGGCCCGTTGGCCGGGGTCAACACCTACCGCTTCAGCAGCAAGGAATGGGGCACGCTAACGCCGGGCTTTATTACTACGGATACAGATTCTACGAGCCGAATTTGCAACGGTGGCTGAATCAAGACCCGTTGGAGGAATTTGGCGGGTTGAACCTCCATCAGTTTGTTTTCAACGACCCAATCAATCTTACTGACAAGGATGGGCGGATTCCCCCGCTGCCGATTGTCGGGGCAATCATCTATTTCAGCTGCACGGCGATCGTCAATGCCCCCGGGCCAGATGATGAAACTTTTCCGCCATATCACGACGCCCCGGATCCAGTGACTGTATATTGCGCTTGTCTATTCCCGGGGGCGACGGTGGGGTTTAATCTGGGTGAAACGATTGCAGAGGACCTGGGTGTGCCAGCAGAAGTAGTAACGGCGGCCGGAATGATGATTCCGGCACCAAAAATACCACGTGGCTTCCCCAATCTGAGTCGAGCGAAACCAAAAACGTCTGTTCAAGGTGGGGGTGGACTCCGAAAGAGATGGAAAGACAAAAAAGGAAATATCTACGAATGGGATTATCAACACGGTACCGTTGAAAAATACAACAAACGAGGCAAACATCTTGGTGAATTCGATGGAAATACTGGTGCGCAACTCAAACCTGCGGATTCAACTAAATGTGTGGAACCATGAATACAATGAGAAACTCTGCAAAATTACACCGATATATTTCAATCTTCAATAAGTCAAACGACTTGCTCGTTAGCACTGTTTCATTGACCAGTGAAGAGTTTGAGAAAATCAGACTGATCCTAGGGTACAGCGATAATGATCCAATGTATGAATGCTACCCTGTGATTGGTGAGGCTCTTGAGCAGGTTTCGGCACTCTTGGCTGGCCGGCTTACTCGCGGAAACTTTGACTACTTTCTTGATACGGACAGTGAATAAAGCGAACCGTACGCGTCCAACCAATACACCCAACATGTCATGAGTTTTGCACGTGCGCGGCTTTTCAAAAGTGAACACGCTGAATGAACTGACAAGCGCGACCCGTAGAGGCACGCTGACTGTGGCCGGTCAGGCCAGCCAGCCGGGGGCAAACCTCAGCAGCGTGTCCGTCAGCGGCACGGGCTTGAGCGCCGGGAAGGCGGAGTTATATGCGGACGGGAGTTGGACGCGAGCGGGCGCAACCCTGGCCAACGGGAACAACACCTTCACGGCTACCGCCACAGACACCTATGGGCGCACCGCCTCTGACACTGCTAACTTCTATCTCCCAGCTACTAACTCCTTCACGTACGATCTCAACGGCAATTTGACCAACGACAGTCGCCGGGTCTTTGAGTATGACTACGAGAACCAGTTGACCAACGTGTACGTGGCCGGCGCGTGGAAGAGTGAGTTCCGGTATGACGCGTTTGGGCGCAAGCGAGTGCAGCAGGACTACGGCTGGACGGGCAGCGCGTGGTTGCTGACGAACGAAGTCCGGTATATCTATGACGGCATGACGGTGGTGCAGGAACGCAATGCCAACAACCTGGCCCTGGTCAGTTATACCAGTTCTAATTCGTAATTGCACTATTCTCCGCTGCGGTAGCGTTTACCTGTTGGACCAGCCAAGGATGAGAAACTAACCGCCGCACGCGCGCGGCACTCTCATAGAGAGGCCGCAACTCCTCC